>Ga0316187_10001777_pt1 | contig 18875 bp, 11 predicted proteins | sample CroRivburrow1_MG_FD_204927 | JGI IMG/M metagenome (GOLD analysis project Ga0316187, IMG submission 204927) | Coastal sediment microbial communities from Maine, United States - Cross River worm burrow 1 | ecosystem: Environmental > Aquatic > Marine > Coastal > Sediment | place: USA: Maine...
GCCTGAGACGCCGCCCTCCGAAACGCCCAAGCCGCCGATAAACAGGCACGATCCGCGCCGCCTCGTCGCTGACCTCCTCGATCTCCGGATTGACGAGCTGGAGAGAGCCACCGCGCGCCTCCCGCACCTGACCGTAGAGAAAGAGTTCGGGTTCGTCTGCGAGCCGCGTGTGGATCCATCGGTGATTGAACCAAACAACCTTGAGGTTTCCGCGACCGTCATCAACGAAACCGTCAACGATGACCATCCTACGCCGTGGTATTCGGCGCAATCGCACTCCCTTGACGCACCCTCGGAGTAGCACCCACGAGCCTGGCTCGAGGCGCTGATCAAGGCTTGTGACGCGGGTCCGGTCCTCGTAACGACGGGGCAGGTGGAGCAGGAGATCGAGGACCGTGCTGAAACCTTCGGCCGACAAAGCCTCTGCGCTTTTCGGACCGATTCCTTTGAGTTCTGTCAGTGGGTCACCGGGAAGCAGCTGGTTCCCGACCGGGTCAGCCCTCGTCGATCTCGAAGCGGCACTGGATGGTACCGAAGACCACGGTGTCCCCGCTGACCACTGGTACCAATCGCCCAGCCACCAGGCGCACGCCGTTGACGAAGGTCCCGTTCATGGTGCCGACGTCCTCGATGACACCATAACTGCCGTCTTCCTCGTGGCGGATGCGCGCGTGCCGTCGCGAGATCGAACGTTTGCCGTCGACAGGGGTCAGGTCGACATCGGGATGGATGCCGGTGACCGGGTCGATCCGACCGACGGTGGTATCTCGCGAGTCCGCAAGCGGAAACGTGATACCGCTACTGATCTCTACAAGCCGGGCATTCGGATCGGGCTCGGCGCCGCTCTCGGTGTCCTTGATCCCGGACTCTTCGATGTCGACCTTGTGGCCGACCGCTTCCTCGAGCAACTCGGTCGTCTGCTGCAGGCGGATGACCAGTTTGCGCATCATGCGGATGGCAATCTCCGGGTTGTGTTTGAGGATGAAGGTGAATGCGGATTGGTCGATCATCACCGCCGTCACATCCTCTACCGCGTAGGCGGCCGCCGATCTCGGCGTCTCCTCTTCAAGCATGCACATTTCGCCGAAGAAATCTCCTTTGGCGAGCGTCGCCAGCACGCGCTCCTGACCACCGAGATTCTTGCGAATTTCCACCGTTCCGCTCTCGATAACATACATGGCGAGTCCGAGATCGCCCTCGGCGAAAATCACGCTGCCTTGCGCGAATTGAGTGCGCATCGGTTCCAGTGAGTCGTGGGTGCCCTCGGTGGATTTGACCTTGAACTTTGCCATGCTACTTCCAGATGACCTGTAGGGCCTTGGTGTCGATCTCGACCGTTGCGCCGATTGGAAACGCGAGGTTGGCTGCGCCGTGGCCAAAGGGCAGGTCGACTACCACCGGAGCGGCCGGAGGAGCCGCCTCGCAGAGCAGTCGGCGCCACAAATCGGGCCGTTCCGAAGCCGGTCTACAACCGCGCAAGCTCCCACCAATCAGTGCTTTCACGTTTCGCAATTTACCAGAGCCCCTGAGGTGGGTCAACATACGGTCGAGGCGGTAAAGGGGCTCGTTCACCTCTTCGAGAAAGAGCACGCTGCCGTCAAACTCGGGCTCCCAGGGGGTTCCGATGAGAGCGGTCAGCACCGTCAAATTCCCTCCCAGTGCCCGCCCTTCAGCCCAACCGGAGCGAACGACCGAGGCTTCGGGGATTCGGAACAACGCCTTACCTTTGAGCTCGCCGAGGAGCACCGAGTGCAACCGTTTCGCGTTGTACCGCGTATTGAGCCCCGAGGCGACCATCGGGCCGTGGATCTGCGGAACGCCGTCTCGACCGAGCGGATTGAGGACGGCAGTCAGGTCGGAGAATCCAACCATGCAGATTCCCCGATTCGAGAGATCGCGCCAGTTGATTCGATCGAGTAAACGCGACGCTCCATAGCCTCCCCGCGCAGCGATGACGACGCGGGCTCCCTTCGCGACAACCTCTTCAAGGCCGGCCAACCGATCCTCGTCCCCGCCGGCGAGATATGCCTCCTCGCGGTGGAGGTTCGAGGCCTCGATCACGGGATGCCCCCAATCGCGCAGGACCTCGAGGCCCGCATCGAGCTTTTCCGCATCGACCGGTCCTGACAACGCCACAACGCCGATCGGTTCCCCGGGTTGGAGGGGTTTCCATTCGTTTTTCACAGATTCAACATTACCGCGGAACGCATGGAAACGCGCAGAGATCCTGATTTCGGTGTGCGTTCTGTCACCGTCACTTCCTCATCGGGCACGGAGACGGGCACGGAGACGGGAAAATGGCTGGAGGAGGCTGTAGGCCGGATTCTGTACCCCGAAGGGCGGCGTCCATTCATCTGGGCCGTGCGTTACCACACGGCTCGAGCAGCCAACCCGGGGACCTCACCCACACAAGGTGGGATGCGGGGACAGACAACCCTCGGTCCCCCTATTCGGCCTTGCTCCGCATGGGGTTTACCGTGCCCCCTCCGTTTCCAGAGGAGCGGTGCGCTCTTACCGCACCCTTTCACCCTTACCCCCGGCCTACCGGGGGCGGTCTACTCTCTGCGGCACTTTCCCTCGCGTTGCCACGGCCGGGCGTTACCCGGCATGCCGCCTGTCATGGAGTCCGGACCTTCCTCTGAGACCGAGGTCCCAGCGGACGCCCGCCTCCTCCAGCCGCGCCAAGCATACCACCAGGGCAAATCTCGAGAGTGTATTCGCTGAGGTCTCGGCAGCCAAGCAGCCGGTTGGCGCACGTTCCCGTTCCCGTCCCCGTGCCCGTCCCCGGGACGACGAAGCCTGTGACAGGGATACGGGTTACTCTGTGCGATCGTTACCGACTCACCGTCCCTGCGCTCTTAAGCCATCGGGAACGGGTACGGGAACGGGTACGGGGACGTATTGCTGTCAGCGGGGCCCGCCGACGCAGGATATGGCGTAGCCCGAGAGTGAGCCCGGGACGAAGCGGCAGTGGAGGCGGAATCCCCGTTGTCGCACCTCGACCAGGGCAGCGTCACCGTCCACCGTTCGAAAGCTCCGGCTTGCTTTGCGCAGGAGGCGCGACCGGAGAAGGTGGGAGACTTCTTCGAGCGCGTTCATATCCTCGAGCAGGAGGGTCACTCGCAGCGGGCTGGGGAGGTTGACGCTGACCTCGAAGACCGAAGCCTCAAATGCCCCCACCATCTCTTCGAGGGTCAGACCTCGACTGCGCCACACGCCGAGGGGATCGACCGTCACCGCCTTCATGCCCCGTTTGACGCTGTCTTTGAGAATGGCGGTCAGACTTCGCCGGACATTGCCCGCGCGGCAGGTAGGTTTGGTTTCGAGATCGTGGACAACGGCCTGGTATGTCCAGTAGGCGTCGTCACCCCGACTCCGAAGCAGGAGGTACCGCCCGAGCGGCAGAGGACGATGCTCGGCGATTGCGAGATAGGCCGCGTCGAGTCCGTCATTCGAGTCCAGATCGAGCATGCCGCCACCCGCCATGACCAGGTTGCGATCTTCCTGGACAATCATCGCGTCCGGTTGCAGACGCCGTCCAAGCGCCTCGACCATGTCGAGGTCGAATCGAAGGCTATTGGCGTTGGCCACACCCCAGTGTAACGGACATCCAGTCGAGAAAGAAGTGATTCGTCACACGGTAGGATGCTGTTGCCTCAGCGTTCCAAACCCGCGTGCCAGTTGAGGACGACCGAAATCGGTCGGACAGACTCACCGCTGATTGGTGAAAGCATCAGGAATCGTTGGCCGTCGTCGGTCACCAGATAACGATTTCGGCCCACGAACGGAAACAGCCCTGCGTCGAAGAGCGTTTCCGGCAGACCGGCCCTGAAGGTGTCGCCCATCGACACCGGAACGGTCACCAGGTTCTGGCTCGCGTCGAGATAGAAGATCTCGGAGCCGTCAGCGCTCCACTTGGGTTCCCGACCTCCGTTGGTCGACACCTGCCACTTGCCGCTGGGCCCTGGGAACTGGGTCACGTAAACCTCCATGGTGCCCGACTCGTCGGAGTTGTAGACCAGCCATCGCCCGTCCGGGGAAAAGCCCGCCCGGACCTCCGCGAACTCCGATTGCAGAATCGGAAAGGGCTCGCTCGAGCCATCCATCGGCAGCGCCCAGATGTCCCAGCGAGTGTCGGATTCGTACGTACTGAAAGCCAATACGCTCCCATCCCTACTCCAGGCACTCGAGTAGATGCCTTCCTCCGCCTGAAGCAATAGCTCGGCCGCGCCGGCGCCAGATGCATCTTTCCAATACAGGGCGTCGCTGCCCTCACCACGGCTGGAGCTGAAGACGATCCGAGACCCATCGGGCGACCAGAGGGGAACGCCGTCATAGCCCTCGTCAAAAGTGAAGCGCGACGCGACACCCCGCTCGAGGTCATGGATCCACAGGTCGATGTTGTCACCGTCGGGTTCGTCGACGTTCACGACAAGCCGCTGCCCGTCCGGTGACAAGGAGGTCGTCATGAACTCGGCAGGCTCACCGACCTGACCGAGCTCCCGTCCGGCGCGATCCCGCCACAGAAGCTTTCGGGCGCCCGTCTGGCCGGCTCGATAGGCCAGGGTGCCGTCAAGGGAGGCCGAGAAATCGGCCAAACCTACCGCCGACACCCCGATGCTGTCGGCCAGCGGCAAAGGATCTCCGGTCAGGGACCCGGCATCGGCATCGAACGGGTGGGCCACCAGCATGCCGTTGAGGACATAGACGAGATAACCGGGCTCGACGTATTGGACTCGGGAATCGGAGGTCATGAGGACACGCTCATCGTCCGAGCCGAGCGACCGGATCATGACTCTCGTGTTTTCCTCCGTCTGATCAGCGAGGAAAATGAACTGTTTACCATCCGGCAGGAACTCGGGCCAGCCAAGCGCGCTGACATCCTCTAGATCCTCCAGGCTTACCTCCGGCCTGGCGATACCGCCCGCCGCCGGCACTCGCATCAAAGGTGCAGTGGCCTCTCCGTCGTAGAGGATTTCCCCAGCTGTGCTCCAGCTGCCGTCGGCGCCGTCGGCATCGCAAATGGTCTGCGCCGGTCCGCCGCCCACCGGGACCTTCTTGAGCTTGTCGCCAACGAAGAACGCGATGTAGCGGTTGTCCGGGGACCATATCGGACGGGCGTCGTCGCGCGCGCCTTCGGTGCCGGCCAGCGGCCGTGCTTCGACGCTGTCCATCGGCCGTAGCCACAGCTGCGCGTTGCCATTTGAATCGACGCCGCGGTAGGCCAGGTGTCGGCCGTCGGGCGAGATTCGCGGCGACCCCACGGCGGCAAGCTCCGGGGGTGGTGCGATCTCGAACCGGGTCTGGAGCGGGGGTGCCGGCGCCCGTCGAACATAACCCACCGCGAAAACGGTGGCGGCCAGCACCGCGATCACGAACGCGATCCAGGCCAGCCGTTCGCGGCTCTTTCTCCGTGCCGCCACCGGGGCGGGAAGACCGACGACCGAGCCGCCCTCTTCGATCCACTGAAGCTGCAGCTTGACATCGTGCGCGGTCTGCCACCGCTCCTCCGGGTCCTTGGCGAGACAACTTTGGATGACGCGGTCGAAGGCGGGCGGGATCATCGGTTGGATGGCCGAAACCGGCTGCGGCTGCTCGTGCATGATGGCGCCGATCAGGCTCGCCTGAGTTTCGGCCAGGAAGGCCCGTCGTCCCGTCGCCATTTCGTAGAGAACCGCCCCGAGTGCAAAGATGTCCGTCCTTGCATCGGCGGTCTTCCCCTCGAGCTGCTCGGGAGCCATGTACTGGTAGGTGCCAATGACCGTCCCGGCGGCGGTCAGGGGCTTGCTCACCGTCGGCGACACGGTGAGGCTCGCGTCGCTGCTGTCACTCCCGGCATCGGACCGCGCGAGGCCGAAGTCGAGCAGCTTCGTACCATCGGCGGTGAGCATGACATTGCCGGGCTTGAGATCGCGGTGGACGATTCCCTGCTTGTGGGCTTTCTCGAGAGCGTCGGCAATCTGAATGCCGAAGCGAAGCACCTCCTCGATCGGCAGCGGCCCGCGGGCGAGTCGGTCGGCAAGCGTCTCCCCCTCAATGAATTCCATGACCAGGAAGTCCACACCGTCCTCGTGACCCACGTCGTAGAGCGGACATATATGGGGATGCGAGAGGCTGGAGACCGCCTTCGCCTCTCGTTCCAAACGCTGGCGATGCTCCGGTCTTTCCGCGAGGTGCGGCGCCAATACCTTGATCGCGACCATCCGTTCGAGACGAGTATCGCGGGCCCGGTAGACCTCACCCATGCCTCCGGCGCCGACAGCCTCCTCGATCTCATACGGACCCAGCCGCGCTCCGACTTCAATCGCCATATTTCCCCCGGGGAGTGTTGCTGGGGAAAGCGTAGCACAATTGAGATTCGTTTTTAATCTCGATTTCCAACCGATGAGGAACAGAGCTTCGGCCGGTCGCGTATCTGTGGCTAGCCCCCGTTGCCGCTGATGGCTCGCTTCGCCATTTCCTGGGTTACGACCAGGCGGTGTCCCCCATCCTTCTTCTCTTCGAGCCCTTGGTGCTGCCAGGGGTCGTACTCGAGCTGGTTGATGATCTTGTTGAAGACAGTACGAAGGGCGCGCGCACCGGTGCGGATGTTCAGTTCCGCCGCTTCCGCAATCATCGCCGCCGCCACGTCCTCGATCTCGAGCTCGATATCCATGACCTCGAAATAGGCCTTCGAGCGGATGTACGGAGAGTCGAGCGAAGCAATCAGGATCTCTTTGAGCACCGCGACATCGAGATCCCTCAGCAGGACCACGTTGTCGAAGCGGGCCATGAACTGGGGCACCATCCCGAACTCGAAGAGATCCTCTGGTTTGAGAAAGTCTCCGAGAGCGAAACGGGTCTCGATTCTCACCTGCCCGTCGGCCATCTGCACCGCCTGCGATTTGAGCTTTTCGCCGCTCGCAGGGTTGATCACGCGTAGGTAGACCTGGTCATAGAGCCCCTCGAAGGCGCCGCCGCAGATGAACATCATGTGGCGCGTGTCGATGTTCAAGGTCACCGGCACCTCTTCGCCGTTCTCGGAAGCATAGGTTTTGTAGGTAACGACCTCACCTTCCATCAGGGTCAGCAGTCCCTGTTGGAGGACGACGCCGATCGGGTTCGGTTTGCCGGCGACGATCGACGACATCTTGTCGACCTCGTCGATGCAGATTGTGGCGCGCTCCATGGTTTCTTTGAGCGCTTCGGCGTTCGGTTTGGTCCCGATAAGGGCGCGCGCCCGTTGTTCGACGGCAGTCAACAATCGCTCGGGTTGAAACTCGAGTCGTTCGGCGTCGACCAGGAGGTTGGCGTTGATGATCGTCATCGCGCGGAATGGCCGGTACTCGGCGACGTCGTGGTACATCCGCTGGATGTTATTCATGATCGTGGTCTTGCCGGTGCCTGAGTTGCCGATCAGAAGGATGTTCCCGGGCACCTTGCCGGTGGTGTGCTTGTAGACCGCGACCGAAACAAAACGCAGGGCACTGTTTTGACCGAGAACGCCCTTTCGCAGCTCATCAAAGATCTGCGGCGGCGTGATCTCCTCGAGGGCGCGCAGGTCCTTTGCCGTGCCACTCATCCAACCACCTCCCAGACCCCGTTCCGCGGCGCCAACTCGACTCCGTCGACATGCACCGAGCGGCCGCAGCCGCCGGGCCGGAAGTCGGTGACGATGTCGACGTGCTGGGCCGAGCGGTTGAGGACGCCACTTTCTTCGAGCGCTGCGATCTTCGCCTTTCCCTCCTCGGACCCCGGGTCTTCGGCAAAGCAGTCTTCGTAGCTGAGGCCAATCGCGATGTGCAGCGTTCCGCCCACCTTCTCGACAAAGAGCGGGTGTTTGAGAACGCGGTCGAGCCCCGGGTTCATTCCCAACGCCACCTCCCCGAGGCGATGCGAGCCCGCATCGGTCTCGATGATCGCCGCGAGGTGCTCGTGACCCTCGTCCGCCCTGTACTTGACGATCTTGCCGCCCTCGAAACGAAGGTAGATCCCACGAATGTCGTTCCCGCCGTAGTTCACCGGCAGGTCGACAAAGATCTCACCCTCGGTGCTGTTCGCGTTCGGGCTCGTGAAGATCTCTCCATCCGGAAAATTGCGAAGGCCGTAGGACATAACGGCGTGGCCATCGGCGATATCGACTTCGAGCGTGAGCTCTCGCCCATCCTTCGGGTGCTCTGTGACGATACGGACCATTTGTCCATCGTCGATCACCGGCGCGAGCCTCTTCTCGGCATCGAGCAGGGGTCGCGGATCGGTTGTTGAAGCACCGACAATAAACTCCCGGTAGGTGTCGAAGTCCATTTCCTCGAGCTCGGCCGACGCGGCCGTCGGGAAGAGGGTGATCACCCACGGTTTGGACAGCCTGATGTTGGCAAATGGGCGGTCGGCAGCCGCCAGGGCCTGGGACTGATCGGCTGAGAGCCCCATGAACTGCTCCGGGTCCTCGGCGCCCAGGACCTCCACGTACTTGGTCATGCTCTGGTAGCGCTGCTCGTGCCAATCAGGCACCGCGGCCAGCTGTTTTTCGTTGGCTGCGCGGGCCATCTCGGCGGACCATACCCGGCCTCGTTCGTTGTTCGGCGCCACGACATAGACGTCAGGCACTCCACCCGCCTCGATCACCTTGCGTTCCAGAACCGCCATCAGGGGCCAGCACACGGCTTCTCCCTTGATCATGACGCGATCGTCTGCGGTAATACCGCCATGCGAATGGTCGAGCAGGAATCCGGCCCACACTTCTAAGTCTTTTGTATCGATCATTGTTTCTCCTCGCGCCGCAGACGCGGCGCCGGCTATTGTAAACGGTCGAGGCTGAACTGTCGTACTGTGACGCATCATCCTACCGCCTCGCCCCGCGACGCGATACACTTGAAGGATGAGCCCCCGAATTCACCTCGACGAGTCTGTGTCTGAAGCGCCAATGGTCGTTACGGTTGCGGGCGAGATCCCGCCTCCTATCACGCGGCAACTCCTCGATGCGGACTGGGAGGATTCGAAAGATGAGCCCCTGATGTTGTACGTTGCCGAGGAGCCGAGCGTCGGCCTCGAGTTCGACTACCACGGGCTCAGTTGGCAGATCGTCGACTACCGCGACGGGTGGGTTGCTCGCCTGCTCGTTGATTGAAAAAGTCGTATTGACTCCAACGCGCTGGCAGATTTTCGGTTGAGAGTTAACGGTTAAGGGTCAAGACTTCACTCTTAACTCTTCACTCTTTGCTCTTTACTCTTAACTCCTCCTCGAACCTGCGCTCCCAATCAGCAGTATTGACAGCCCGGTTCACGCAGACACGCCAGCCTACCTCTAGTATGATTCCCGGCCATGGAAGGCGACAGCCAACCGATAAACTCGACATTCCTCGACGGTCTCCGCGAGCTCCCTCCGGATTCGGCGGCCGATCGCCTCGCGAAGGCTATCTGCGCTCCCCAAAAAGAGGTCCGCGAGGGCGTTCAGGATGATGCGGCAGCCATTGAAATCCTCGCCGATCGGCGGGTCGGCGATCCGATTCTCGATCACATTCCATTGCCAGCTCTCGAGGCCCTGGCCGGTCGTTGTCTGAATCGGCTTCAGGACGAGATTGAAGGGGCGAAGCAATCGGCGTGGCTTCTGCTCGACGTGCTGCGCCGTAGCACCCTGTTGCGTCGGATCGTCGCGGCGGACGCGGTCGACGAGTGGTCGAAGACGATCCTGAAACTCGTCGAGTCATCGCATTTCACATTCGGCGCACTCTTCGAGCAGCGTGCACGGGGCTACGGGGAAAGAGTCCTCTTTCGGGTACCGGCAAATGGGACAAGCCGGTCGATCAGTTGGCGACAGGTCGCGGGCAGGGTCGATCTCATCGCACGCAGCCTGCTCGCCCTGACGGCAGAAACCGACAACCGTCCATTCGCCATTCTTTCAAATAACTGCCTCGAGATGGCACTCGTTGATCTCGCCTGTCTGACCTCCGGAATCGTCAACATCATGGTCCCGGCGACCGCCACCGAGACCGACGTTGCCTACATTCTCGAGAACGCCAATGTTGGTGGGCTTTTTGTCTCCGATAACGAACAGCTTCAGAAGGTCCTCAAGGTCCGGGATCGACTCCCCGACCTCGGACCGATCGTCGCCCTTGACCCGTCCGCTGCGCCAACCCGTGGCGTGATCGGATTCGAACAGCTTCTCGCGATGTCGTCGGAAATCTCCGCCAACATACTCGAAGAGCGCCGCGCGGCCCAAAGGATTGACGATCTGGTGACCGTGATGTACACCTCGGGCACCACCGGCACCCCGAAGGGCATCTGTTTCACCCATAGGAACATTGTCTTCAAGCGCTTCGCCCGCGCCCTCGCCCTTCCCGAGATCGACGAGCGCGATCGCTTTCTCTGCTACCTGCCCCTCTTCCACACCTTCGGCCGTTTTCTCGAGATGACCGGCTGCATTTTCTGGGGGGCCGTCTACTGTTTCGCGGAAAATCCCGGTATCGAGAGCCTGGCGCGTGAAATGCGACACCTCGGCATCTCCGCCTTCATCAGCATCCCGATGAAGTGGATGCAGCTCTATGACCTGGTGCGCCAAAACGTCGATGTGGTGGCCGCCGATGACGAGGAGATCGCTGCCGCAGTGCGGGAAACGGTCGGCAAAGACCTACGATGGGGGTTGTCGGCTGCCGGCTACCTCGATCCCGAGATCTTTCGCTTTTTCCAACGACATGGCACCGAGCTGATGAGTGGATTCGGGATGACCGAGGCGACCGGCGGGATCACCATGACGCCCCCAGGGCGCTACAAGGATGACTCCCTGGGACCGGCACTTCCGGGCATCGAGATTTCCCTGGCTGAAGATAGTGAGCTTAAAATCCGCGGTCCTTACGTCATGCGGGGGCTCTTGAATCCACCCGAAGGAACTCAGCCCTTCGACAAGGATGGGTGGTTTCCGAGCGGCGATCTCATGGAGCAGGACTCGGATGGTTTCATTCGAATCGTTGACCGCAAGAAGGAGATCTACAAGAACATCAACGGCCAGACAATTGCGCCGCAGAAGATCGAGAACCTCTTTCGCGATTTCGATTCAGTCGGGCGGGTTTTCCTGGTCGGTGATCACCGCGCTTACAACACCGCTCTCATCTACCCCAACCCAGAGGACGAGACCCTCGATCTCGAAGCGCTATCGCCGGACGAGACTAAGAGTCACTTCCGATCCCTGGTCGTCAGCGCCAACTCCTTCCTCGCTCCGTTCGAGAGGATCGTAGACTTCGCAGTCATCGACCGTGACTTCGACGCTGAACGGGGTGAGCTCACCGCCAAAGGGACATTCAAGCGAAAGACGATCGAGCGCACATTCGTCGATGAGATCCGGCTCCTTTATCGTCGCCGCAGGCTGACCGTCGGCGGGGTTGATGTCATCGTGCCCAACTGGTTCTTCCAGGTCCTCGGCATTACCACCCAGGAGCTTCGTACCGGGGATGACGAGTTGTTTCTCTCGTCGCTTGGTACATCGCTGACGATTCGGGACGAGGGAGAGGATGTCGTGAGGATCGGGTCGGCGTTTTACAGGCCGGGCGGTCGGACCATCAATCTCGGGCACCTGCTCTCCACACCAATGCTCTGGGTCGGTAATGACGAGTTGGTGGATTTCGCTCCCCTCGAACCCAACCATCGTGACCGCCGGCGGCGGAGGAGCGTATCGGCTGAGTGGCTGCGTCGCACCGAGACCTACCGAATCGATGAAAACGAGCGCCAGAGGATCCCCTCCCTGCTACGCCGACAGGAGGTCGACCTCATGGACCTCCACCTTGCGGCCCTCCTGCTGTCGGCCGAGAGTGACGACGATGCGGTACAAGCGGTCAAGATCCTCGATCACCTGCTCCAACTCGAAGACAGCACACTCACCGAGCACGCACTTCGGGTCCTCCGTCGCGCCGCGGACTCGGAGTCGATCGCGGTCCGACGGCGCGCCTTTCAGGTCCTCGCCACCGCCGAGGTCGAGCCCCGGTACCGACAGACGCTCACGAGCTTTCTCGATCGAGGCGCGGAGCTCCTCGATGCCGAGACGATTTCCGTGCTGGTCGATCGCGACCTGTCGCCGACGCAGATTGAAGCCTTCATGGATGAGGCGGAGAGTCGCTGCCAAAGTTCGGCAGAGGTGTTGGATCCCGTCTTACCCGCGATGTGTGATTTCCTTTCAGACTATGGCACCACTCATCCCACCCAATACAGCCGCCTTCGCGCCTTCTTCACCCGCGCCGTCATGATCGCCCACCACATCGAGGCGCGGGAAAAGGCGGCCGAATCGAAGCAACTCCTGGCCAGGGGTTTTCGCATCTGGCTCGGTGCACCGTCGCGGGTCGCAGTCGATCCCGAGACCGGTCTCGAGTACCGGTGGGAGGACGTGGTCGAGTTCTCCGACGAGATCGATCCCGACACGAGGCGGCATCTGCTCGATGCGTTCCGCCGGACGCCAATCATTCGCGAGGCGTCGTTCCTCCTCACCGCGACCCCCCGGGTGATCCACCTCGACGATATTCTTCCCGGCGGAGTATGGGTGCGGATGCTCGGCGAGTCGCACGGCAAGTCGGTATTTCGTGTCGCCATCCGAACGCGGGTCGGTCAACAGCTCGACCTTGCCCTCAATCTCAACCGCAGCCTCCCGTCCGAGGACGCAACAGAGGAAATCAACTGGCTGATTATCTGCAGCGAGTCGCGGGGTCTCGGTCCCCTGGTCGAGGTCTTCGGCGGTTCGTGGCCCGAAGACGATCTGTGGACGGAGGAGTTCATCCCCGGGGAGACCCTCGATCACGCCGTCAACCGCCTCGCCCGGAAGCACCGGGATCAACCGGAGCGGCTCGACGCCTGGTGGCCCTTCGCCGCCTGGGCCGCGCTTGGCGCCTACGTCGACTTCTGGAACCGGACGGGGCGACGGCTGGTGGTGGCGGACCCTTCGCCCGCGAATGTGATCGTACCCCTGCATGACTATCTTTCAGGCGCCCGATTGGTCTCCATTTCTTCCCGCGCCCCTTTCGACTCTCTGCCGACAATGCTCCGCAGTTTTCACCGGTTCTTCATCACACCGATCGAGGCAGCCCATCCAGAATTGATCGGGTTCGCCAGGTGGGACATTCTGTTCTCCGCAGTGCTCGAGATCATCGGCGAAAAGGAAGGTGCCGTTCTTCTGCGAGTGGTGCTGGAAACGGCCACCACCGAGGATCGGGAGATGGCTGCGAGCCTCGAATCGTTCCTTGAATCGGTCAGCCGTCGCGGGTTCCTGCCTCGACGTCTCTTCTTCGCCGCCAAGCGTTACCGCCGCTGGGACCGCTTGAACCCGGACGCCACCTTGAGCGCTCGCGCCCATACACTGCACGAAATCTACATGACCTACGGTCTCGGTTCGCTGCGCACTACCTACCCTGAGTCGCGCGCACGGTTCTTCCGCGAGACCGTGTTCCGAGACGCCTCTGAGATTCTCACCGAGGGCCTCGAAGACCTGATCGAAGGTCTGCGCAGCGGTGAACTCGAGCGCGACGAGCTCAGCTCGGCGGTAGCCGATCTTCGGGCCCACCTCTCGCTGGAGCCCGACGAGGACTACTTCCTGGCCAGACTCTCCTATCCCTACCTCAAACCCGAGGATCCGACGGCCTTCGTCGATGCCGCCGCGGGCGGTACGCACCAAAGCGAAATGGTCGTCACTTACGAGGACTCGGAGGGTCGGCCGTACCAGATCCGCCACGCCCTGAGCGCCAAAGAGGTCGGCAGGCTCCACCGCCTGTTTCTGACCGCCAAGCTTCAGGTGCAATTCCGGCCCGAACACCGCTTCCTGGTCGCTATCAACGACCGCGGCAACCTCCTCGGAGGCCTCTTCTACGAGGAGCAGCCCGAGGACCACACCGCGCACATGGACAAGGTCGTCGTCGCCGATGGTTTCAGCGGGCGCGGGATCGCGCGCGCCCTGATCGACGAGCTCCGTAACCGACTCCTCACCGCAGGCTACCGGTCGCTGACCACCGGTTTTTTCCGGCCACAGTTCTTCTACCGTCTTGGATTCAAGGTCGAGCGCCGTTACGCCGGACTCGTGCGGTCCTTGACCGATGAAGATGAGGAGGTCTGATGCCCAGCCGACTCTTGAGCGGAACCGGGTCTTTCTTCGATCTGCTGGAACAGCGATGGCAGAATCTGACGACTCAGCGTCGCGTTGTCGACGCAAGCCTGGGTGTGGTCACGACGCTGTTCGCCATCGCCCTCACCTGGGTCTACAACCGAACCGCCATCGGGGAATTTGAGGCCCCGACATAGGTGTTGTTCTCCAAGGCGACGGCACTTGTCGCAGAATGATCTCTATGATAGGTTATGACTACATCGCGATTGAGGTTTTCCGCAAGAAAAATTAACGGACGCCGAGCGGTGGAGGAAGAGGAGAGGGAAATGGCGCTGAGTGGACGGAAGATTCTGGTGGCCGAGGACGAACCGGATCAGTTGAATTTCATCAAGACCGTGCTCGAGGACAATGGAGCGGAAGTCCTCGTGGCCCACAACGGCACCGATGCTCTGGCGATGGCGCGGGCGGAAATTCCGCACGCCATGACACTCGACATCAACATGCCCGGGATGGATGTGATGGAGCTTCTCGGCGAGCTGAAACACGATGACTCCCTGAGCGCTTTGAAGATTTGCATTGTCAGCGGCAGGCCGGAGCTGCGCCTCATCCTTCATGATCGCCACCTCAACGCCAACGCCTACCTCGATAAGCCATTCACCGAGGATGATCTCGTCAAGAGCATAAAGGGACTCCTCAACGGCAACGGCTGATTCGGCAGCATCAAGGAATCAAAAGGCCCCCTCTCACGAGGGGGCCTTTTCTATTCGGGGTTTTCGGGCGCCTATCTGTATCCGAAGAGCATCGCATAAACGATGAGAGCGATCAGGGTCAGTCCGGTTCCGAGTGCGATGAAACCAAAGGTCTTGAACGCTTTTTCGAGCTGCCGTGGATAGGCGTCCTTCAACCTGGCCTCGACCTCGGCGATGGTTCCGCTCGCCATCAGCTCGTCATACTCAGCCGGTTTATCGTGCCGCAGTTCTTCCACCGGCACGAGGCCGGTAAAGATAACGGGATCCATCGGGAACTTGTCGGGTCGGAAGTGGGTATTGAAGAAGTGGATGGTGAAGATGAAGGCCACCGCCAGCAACGCCTCGTCCGAGTGGATGATGGTCGCTACGTTGACCGACCAGCCCGGCAGCAGACGGGTGAAGATCTCCGGGAACCAGAGCACGAGGCCGGTCGAGCCGATCACGAACACGCCCCAGAACACCGCGAAGTAATCGAACTTCTCCCAGTAGGTGAAGCGACCGTAGTGCGGACGGGGTCCGCGCCCGAAGAACCACTTGATCGATTCCCAGATCTGGCGAATGTCGGTGAAGTTGAACATCAGCGAGTTCTTGGCGAAGATGTAGGCCAGCCAACCCTTGCCGGAGGCCTTTCGGCCCTTCCAGACCCGCGAAAGATGGAATGCAAAAAGGGCTATCAGGACGACCGCGGCGATGCGGTGAAGGTAGCCCATGGCGGCAAACCCGCCGAGCATCCGGGACAACACCGTCGCCCATCCCATGTAGGAGAACTTCAAGGCCATGCCGGTGAGCGCCAGGGTGAAGAACGACAGCAGCATCACCAGGTGCATCAGGCGGTGTACCCGGGTAAAGCGCTCGTACATCCTCTCGGCCGGGGCTTTCTTGTGCTGCACCCATTTGTCACGGGTGCGGAGCAAGCGCCACAACCACGCCCCGGTGTGGAGGAATGCAAAGCTCATTGTTCCGACCAACAGGGCGGTCATGAACCAGAACGAGTAGAAAAGGAAGGGGTATTTTTCCGGATCGTGGTGGGTGGCATGCGTGAGGTAGCCGGCAAACTTCCTATGCGCTCCCGGGTGGCATGTTGCGCAGGTGTTCACGACATTGTCATGACTCAACATCGATTCCGGATTTTCAGGGGGCAGGATGTTGTGGGTGCCATGGCAGTCATAGCACTTCGCAGCGCCCTCCGATCCCAACCGCGAAACCTTGCCATGGTAGGTGTCGAAGAAGGTCTCAGCCTCGTCCACGTGGCAGCGCCCGCACTGGTTCATCATCGCCATCCGGAAGCCGGCGGCATCGGTGCGCGAGATGGTGTGTGAGGTGTGGCAGCTCTCGCAGGTCGGAAGCTCGCGTTCCGTGTCACTGTTACCCGGCCAGTGGATGCTGGTCCTGAACGTTTCCTCGATGCCATGGTGACACTGGCCGCACGTGACGGACACGTTCGCCGAGTTGACCGACGACTGAAGATCATCCGGCGGCAGCTCCAGGTGGGCGGTGTGGCAGTCGGTACACGAGGCGGAAACCACGAGCCCACTCTCCAACAGCCCCTTGCCGTGGATGCTCATCACAAAGCTCTCGACGATGTCCGGGATCTCCGACTCGATTCGCTTCGCCGCTACCTCCCCCTGTCGGTGGCACTTCGCGCACAGCTCGGGAACATTTCTCGGATATGTCGGTGAGGACGGCAGGGCATCATCTTCAGTGGCGTGCTTGGAATGACAATCGAGGCAGGTCGGTGCGTCCGGATCACCGGCTGCTGACAATGTGCCGTGCACAGAAATCCGGTAATCCTGGACCACACCGGCGTGGCAGGTGCTGCAGTCGACCGGCGAGGTGATGGTGTCACACGCCCGCTCGTGCGACGGTGTCACCTGGGTGTGGCACTGGGCGCAGGCCACTCCCGCGTGCGAACTGATGTTGTAGGCCGTCTCGTCGACGTGCAGTGAGACGGTGGTGCCATTCTCCCCAATCGACAATTCGGGGTCGGAATGGCATCGCAAGCAGTTCCGATTGGCAGCGCCCAGGGCGGTCAGTGGTTCGCGACGGATCTTGTGCGGTTGGTGGCACTCGACGCACGACGGGATCTGGTTCGGTTTCTCTTCCCACAGGCGACCCTCGACGACCTTGACGTGTACCTCCTCGATACGGGAGTGGCAGACCATGCAGGTGCGAGCGACGTTCGCGCGGTGGATACTGGAGCCGGGATCGGTGTGCTCGAGGATATCGTGCGAGGTGTGGCAAGAGGTGCAGACGGCGGTCACCGTCAGACCCTTCTTGAAGAGCCCGACGCCGTGAATACTCAGGGAGTAATTCTCGAGAATGCGGTCCTGCTGAATGTCATGGGTCAGCGAGACTTCGGTCCCCTCATGATGGCAGCGTCCGCAGAGCAGCGGGATGTTCACCACCGAGGTGGGCGAATTGAGATTGGAGTGCGGCAGAATCGCGTGGTGTTCGTGGCAGGTGACGCAGCTCGGCGCCAGCGCGTCACCCCTCGCCGCCGCCCTGCCGTGCAGGCTCCTCCCGTGTTCAGCGGCCTGTTGGTCGTGGCAGGTCCCGCAGATCGCGACTTCTTCCTGTTCGCCCTGCGGGGGCTTCATCGCGTGCCCCGCATGACAGCTCACACAGCTCGCCGCCGGGCCGTTGTCCGCTTGATGGGCATGCGGACTCCTCGCCACCGCCTTCAGTTCCCGGGCATGACACCTGCCGCAGAGTTCGTTCGACCTCGACGCACTGACCATCGAGGACGGATCTGTTGACGCCAACACGTCGTGGGTTCCGTGGCAGTTGATGCAGGCAGCAGCCGGCGACAATGGGTCTTTGGCCCACCCTCCGTGGGGCCCGCTTTCAAACTCCTCGCCGACGTCGTCGTGGCACATGGTGCAGTCTGCGGCCTCGAGATCTTCTTCGTGCGGCAGCTCGACCCCATCGAGGTCTCCGTGACAATCGATGCAACCGAAATCGGCATGAACAGACGCCGCGAACGCTTCAAGATCGACAAAGACCGAAACCTCGAAGTCGCCATGTTGGCCGACCAGATCCGGGTCTTCGTGGCACATCAAGCAGTCTTCGTTCTCCTGTGCCAAGACTGGAGCGACATGGACCGAGAGCAACAAAGCCGCGACAACAACGCTTAACCGCCACAATCGAGCGAGTCCGGCTTTTTCATTGCCGACCAGATGCATTCGCTCCTCCAAATCCGGACTCCTGGAACCCGGTGACGCATGCAATGTATCGCTATGTAACGAAATATTCAAGCGCAGGAATCGAGTTGGAATTGAGACTGCTACTCAATAGTTATTCTGAGTCATACTTCTTGTAGGTTGTTCACCAACAGTGTTTTATCTTTGAACAGATCTGCAACGATCTCCAAATTTCATAGCTCTCGAGTATCATTTGAGGAGTTGTGCAAATCTTCCTAAAGTGATAGGATCTGCGCCGCTCATGAGACGATTCAACCGCTTTCGGAGAGTCTCGAGTACAACACCACAAACTCTGGGGGAAGCATGACAGCGAGCACCGATGAACGCCAGAAATTCTTCGGTCGTCTATTCAATTTCGCGAACAACGCCATCACAATCGCCGGAGTCGTACTCACGACCCTCTCGGGCCTTCTGATCATTGTCTTTCTCATCGCGCAGCTTTGGGGTGGCCTCGACAACCCGTACATCGGACTCTTCGCCTATGTAGTGCTTCCGGTGATTTTCATCCTCGGCCTGATCGAAATCCCGATCGGGATGTGGAGGCGCCGGCGGAAGTTGATCAAAGAGGGCGCCACCGAGGAGGAGCTCACAGATTTTCCCCGGCTGGATTTCAACGATCCCCATATGCGACGCGTTGCGACCATCGTCATCGTCATGACCGCGCTGAACACCGTGATCCTCGGCGCGGCGTCTTTTTTCGCGGTGGAAGAGATGGAGACTGTCGAGTTTTGCGGGGAGACCTGCCACACCGTCATGCAGCCTGAGTTCACGGCCTACCAGGATTCGCCCCACTCCCGAGTCGCCTGCGTCGATTGTCACATCGGTCCCGGAGCGTCATGGTTCGTTAAATCAAAGCTCGACGGTCTCCGGCAGGTC
>Ga0316187_10001778_pt1 | contig 18874 bp, 15 predicted proteins | sample CroRivburrow1_MG_FD_204927 | JGI IMG/M metagenome (GOLD analysis project Ga0316187, IMG submission 204927) | Coastal sediment microbial communities from Maine, United States - Cross River worm burrow 1 | ecosystem: Environmental > Aquatic > Marine > Coastal > Sediment | place: USA: Maine...
CACGTCATCAAACGTCAATGCCTCGCCCAGTAACCGCATGAATATCCTCCGCCTAAATGAAACGCCGCATTGTAAGCCCCATGCCGATAACGGCAAGTGCCCTTGCCTGGAGGCAAAGAGCGAGCGCGATTCGCGGCGATGATTTGGCTGGCATGCAACGCCCATCGGCTTTTCGCTTGATTCATCAGGGAAATATAGCCGGGCTCTGACTTGTGAACGGCTTGCATTAAGGGTTAGGATTGGCATGTGCTGTATAAACGCCCTGGATCCGCTGCCGTAATGAATTTGTATGGCTTATTTCAGATAAATTTCAGACTAATAAAATTGGGTGGGTGAGACCTTGAAACAACTTAAGCCTGTGCTGATCTCGGGTAAGGAAGTTCCACCCCTTGTCGAGGGAGGCAAGGGCGTAGCCGTATCCAACGGCGCCAGTTCGGGAGCGTGGGCTGCCGCTGGCGGCGTGGGCACCTTTTCCGCCGTCAACGCCGACAAGCTCGATGCCAATGGCGAAATCATCCCACTGGTCTACCGCGGTCAAACGCGGCGCGAGCGACATGAGGAACTGATCGCCTACTCCATCGAAGGCGGCATCAGCCAGGCCAGGGCCGCCCACGACATCGCCGGAGGCAACGGCCGTATTCATATGAACGTGTTGTGGGAGATGGCCGCTGCCGAGCAAGTGCTGCATGGTGTGTTATCGGAAGCCAAGGATCTCGTGCATGGCGTCACCTGCGGCGCGGGCATGCCTTTCCGCATCGCCCCCATCGCAGCCCAGTATGGCTTATATTATTATCCGATTGTCTCTTCAGCGCGCGCTTTCAAGGCTCTGTGGAAACGCTCCTATCATAAACACAGGGAATGGCTGGGCGGCGTGGTCTATGAGGACCCGTGGCTGGCCGGCGGCCACAACGGCTTATCCAACAGCGAAGACCCCAGCAAGCCAGGCAAGCCTTATCCTCGCGTGGCTGCGATTCGCTCATTGATGAACGAGTTCGGCCTGCAGGACACGCCCATCTTCATGGCCGGCGGGGTGTGGTATCTGCGTGAGTGGCAAGACTGGCTCGACAATCCCGACATTGGGCCGATCGCCTTCCAGTTTGGCACCCGCCCGCTGCTTACCCAGGAAAGCCCCATTTCCGATGCCTGGAAATCAAAGCTTCTGACGCTGAAGGAAGGGGATGTTTTTCTGAACCACTTCAGCCCCACCGGGTTTTATTCCTCGGCCGTCAACAACGCGTTTCTGCACGAACTGCAGCAGCGTAGCGAACGGCAAATCGCCTATGTGCCGGAGCCGGCTGGCGATCACACGGCGGAGTTTCGCTTTGGCGTGCGCAAGCGCATCGTCTATGTCACGCCGCATGACAAGCAGCGCGCCGAGGCATGGGCCGCCGAGGGCTTTGGCAAGGTGTTGACCACGCCGGAATCGACCCTCGTATTCGTCACGCCTGCCAAGGCGGCTGAAATCCGCCAGGAGCAGATCGACTGCATGGGCTGCCTGTCGCAGTGCCGTTTCAGCAACTGGGCGTGCAACGAGCAGAGCACCACCGGCAGGAAATCCGACCCGAGAAGCTTCTGCATCCAGAAGACCTTGCAGGAAATCGCCCATGGCGCTGATCCCGACGGACACCTGATGTTTGCCGGCCATGCGGCATACAAGTTCGCCAGCGATCCGTTTTACGCCAATGGAAACATCCCCAGCGTGGGTCAGCTCATCGACAGACTGCTGACAGGCGACTAAGTATTGTTTCGCGCTCATCCTAAGTCATAATTCACCGATGAATATAAGGCGGCATACCGTCTACGAAACGGCCTTTTCCGGGCGGATCGGCCCATCTGGCAGCGCGGACATGCCAGGCATGAATGACCAGAGGCGAATTCTATGACGGGACCATCTCCTACTGACGCCAAGAAATTGGTCGAAACAGTGTCCTTCGAATTGGACACCAATCTCAGACTACACCCGCAAAAGCTTAACCTGGGCAAGGCCGAGCTGCTTACTGATGCCGTAACGCTGCCCTTCGTTGATATCGAGAAGCGGCTGGCCAGCTATGTCATGAGCTCTTCGCCACAGGAAGCTGAGGAATTGCGCCGCAGCATGAAGAGCTATCTGGCACGGCTCAACTCCAACCCGCTGCTGCCTCTGCATTTTAGACTCAAGGTGTTGCAACGCTTCCAGCGTGAGCTGGTGTTGTTTGACGCCGAACTCACGGCGGCCGTACTCAATGCGCACAAGATCGCCGTGGAAATGGTGCAGAAGGAAGCCAAAACGCAGACGCAGCTCTACCGAATCCTCGTTGGCATGGTAGCCGACGCACTGGAAGTGGCCGAGCAGGTGCTGCGCCAGGGCCTGAAGAGCCACCGGCCGCAGGCCGTGATCGCCGTGCGTCAGGTAATGGATATTTCCCGCCTGGGACTGGCGGTCGTTCCGCTTCTGCCAGACAATGCAGTCGACGAGCGCACTCGTCTGTTTCGCTGCGTGTCCCTGTATGAAATGGTGCGCAAGCTCGACTTTTTCAGCAAATCCTCCTCTGAGCAGCGAATGATCATGAAGGAGCTGGAAAACCATATCGGCGCGCTTAAGCCCATCCTCTGGCGCAAGGAGGACACCGCCCCGATAATTTCCGATAGCAGCCTCATGCTTTCTTTCATAGCGCGCCCGCACGATGCCCCGATTGTGGCCTCATCATTGCCGGCTGATACGCCCAGCGATCTAATCATTATTCCGCTGGACAAATTTCTCGACCGATTGGTCACGGCGGTCAACCGCATGGAAACCGTGCTGGGCAACCCTGACCTGCAAAAGCATGATCTGCATACCGAGGAAGAGTTACAAGCCACGATCCGCGGTGGCTGCGCCATTCTCGACGCCCTGCACCACCGCAAGCGCGCAGCCTCGCGCAAGGAATCGCCTGGCGCCAAGGCGGCGCTGGAATGGCGAGCGGACAAGGCCATCGTGCAGGCTTATTCACTGCTGCACTACGGCGAATATGAATATGCCCCGCATGACAGCCTGCTGGCTGAAGCATGGTCGCTCATCGACATTTCCGATACGGGAGCGCAACTGGAGCGTATTTCATTCGAGATGCCAAAAACCGAAGTGATCGACTGTATCGTAGGCCTGCATTGGATACCGCAAATGGTGGATACCCCGCGATTGGGTTATGTGCGCTGGATGAAGGAAGTCAAACCCGGCGAGCATCGCATGGGCATCGAGTTCTTTCAAAAGCATGTGCATCTTGGCAAAGGCGCCCTGCTCGGTCATACCAACCCCAAAGAAGCGCGCCACTGGCCATTGCTGGTTGAAAAACGCAAGGGCGGGCTGGCCATATCGATTCCCGATCTCCGCATTATGACAGGAACGGCTTTTTCTCTGACTCTGAGAGAAGGCGAGACGATCCATCTCAAGGTCAAGGAAATTTTGCATACGGGGGCGAATTATGTCCAAGCTCTGGCCGTGCGCGCGGAGCGCCGGTAAAGCTTTCCTCTGGGTTGGCTTTCAGGTTATTGGCATGCCTGCTTTCATATCCCCAAAACCTGCCATACCCACAGGGCCGATTGTTGATCGCTTGCGCATATTTGCGTCTTCCCTTGAACGTATGCCTTGCCTGGCTGGCTGTTCCGCTAGCAGCTGCCTATGAGCGAAGTCCCTGCGCACATTTTTCGTGCTTACGACATACGTGGCATCGCCGAGCAGGATCTTGGCAATGACTTCGCCTACCGTCTTGGCAGGGCATACGCCGCCCTGCTTCGCGCTGATCATAAACGCCCCGTCATCGTCAGCCGCGATGCCAGACTTTCCGGCCCTCTGCTGCAAGAGCGGCTCGTCTCTGGCCTGACATCATCCGGGGTGGATGTCTACGACATTGGCATGGGTGCAACGCCGCAGGCCTATTTTGCCGTTCACCACTGGCAGGCCGCCGGCTGCATCATGATTACCGGAAGCCATAACGCGGCCGAATACAATGGTTTCAAATTCATGCGTGGCCTTGAATCCCTGCATGGGAATGATATTCAATCGCTGCGGCAGCAAATGATGAAAACTGATGCCCATGCGTCCGTACCCCAGGGCTGCGCGACAGTAAAAGACATTGTGCCGGTATACCGGCGACACCTGATTGATGATATTAAACTACAGCGACCGATGAAGGTGGTCATTGACGCCGGCAACGGTCCGGCAGGAGTCATCGCGGCCCCCTTATATCGCGCGCTTGGCTGCGAGGTGATTGAACTGTTTTGCGAGCCGGACGGCAATTTCCCCAATCATCACCCCGATCCCACCATTGAGGCCAATATGTGCGACCTGGCCAGTGCCGTGAAAGCGCATGACGCCGACCTGGGCATCGGTTTTGACGGCGATGGCGACCGCATTGGCGTAATCGATGAGCGGGGGGGCATTGTATGGGGCGATATGTTGTTACTGTTGCTGGCCCGCCGCTTGCTCGAAAGCCATCCGGGCGCCACTATCATCTCCGAGGTCAAGTGTTCACAGCGCGTGTACGATGATATCGCGAAGCATGGCGGCAAACCCATTATGTGGCAGACGGGCCATTCGCCGATCAAGGCCAAGATGAAGGAGACCAACGCCATGCTTGCGGGAGAAATGAGCGGTCACATCTTTTTCGCCGACCGCTATTTCGGTTTTGACGACGCCATTTACGCCGGTGCCAGGCTCATGGAGGTCGTTGCCGCTAGCGGCAAGCCGCTGTCGCGGTTATTCAGCGATCTGCCTGAAGCCGTGAGCACGCCGGAAATCCGTCTGGATTGTCCGGATGAGCGCAAATTTGAACTGGTCGATCAAGCCAAAGAGCATTTCTCAGCGCAAGGTTTCGACATCATTGATGTTGACGGTATGCGTCTGCGCTTTGAAGATGGCTTTGCCCTGCTGCGGGCCTCCAACACCCAGCCGGGCCTGGTGCTTCGTTTCGAGGCCGCTAATGCGGCAAGGCTGACTGAAATGCGCGGGCTGGTGGAAGACTGGCTTATGGAACACATTCATGTCTGATGCGTATTTGACCACGGCGCTTCGCTCACTCTTTGAGTCCGGCCGCGATGCCATGTTCATCGCCGACGGCGACGGCCGCTTCCAGCACGTCAACCAGGCATTCCTTAAACTCTATGGCTACGAAGAAGACGAAGTGATTGGCCAGAGTATGGGTATCCTGAAATCGAATTCTCACCCGGCGGAATTTTATCAGCAGATGCGACAGCAACTGGTTAGCACCAGGCACTGGGCCGGCGACATTAACAACATCGCCAAGTCTGGCGAGATCATCCAAATCTGGGCCCAGATCACCGCCACCAAGGAGGGCTTTGTCGGCACGCAGATAGACCTGCGTGAGCGCGACCGGCGGGCCAGGCAGCTGGATCAGGTGTCTCGCCTGCAATCCGTGGCCACCCTGGCAGGTGGCATGGCGCACGAATTCAATAACATCATGGCCGCCCTGCTCGGCCATCTTAACCTGCTGAGCATGACGGTGACGCTGCCAAAGGAACAACAGCGCATTGGGCGGATGAACGGCCTTATCCAGCGCGCCGCGGAACTTATTCGCCACCTGCTCACTTTTTCGCGCCAGCAGCCGACCGTGAAGCGCCAGATCCACCTGCGCAAACTTCTGGAAGACACGCTGCCACTTATCCGGCCGGCAGTGCCCCGGGGCATATCCATCAACATCAGCATCAAATCGCCGGGATTAAGCGTCATCGCCGATCCGATCCACCTTCAGCAAGCAGTTTTCGAGCTTGCCACCAACGCCCGCGATGCCATCAATGCCAGCGAAAAGAACGGCAGTGGTGAAATCGCCATTGAACTGGAGGCAAGCGACGGCTTGGCCGCTATTCGTGTGCGCGACAATGGCTCCGGCATGGATGATGAGACGATAAAGCGTTGTTCCGAACCATTTTTCACCACCCGCGCCGTCGGCCAGGGAACAGGGCTTGGCCTGTCAAGCACGCATAGCTATATCGAGCAGATCGGCGGCGCCATGGAAATAAAGAGCGCACGAGGAGAGGGCACGATCATCAGCCTGCTTATACCCGTGGCCGAACCGGCTCCCCAACCCATGGGTCCGCCGATGAAGCTGCTTTTGGCTGATGATGATCCCGATATTCGAGAGTCGCTGGCGGATATCCTGCGCGCCAATGGACATCAGGTGCATGTGGCCAGTGGCGGCAGGCAAGTGATGGAGCTATGGCACATCTATCGCAGCGAATTGTCGGGCATCATTCTCGATTTTGTCATGCCGGAAATGGATGGCCTGGAAATCGCCAGCGTTATCCGTCAGGCCAACGATCAAACGCCCATCTTTATCATCACCGGTTATACGGATGCGGAAATCTCCCCAAGCCTGAATGTAAAACTACTCAACAAGCCGCTGGACCCTGATCATTTGCTGCATTGCCTGGCGGCAGCACATAAAGAAACGCCATCGGCGAAAGGCCGCTCTGATTAAAAACGCGCCGGTCAACCTCGAAATCGCGGTATTATCAGCAGATCGTAGGCCGTATCAAAGCGGCGCATCACGTGGTCCATTTTGTGCATTTTAGCAAGCAGCCTAGCCCGCTTTTTATTCAATTTTCTGCGAAGCAGACACATGCGCTCATCAATGCTGGCGCATAGATGGCTGCTTACTTCGGCGCCACGTTGTTTCCCAAGCGCGGCGATTCGCTGGTATTCATCCGATAACAGCTGATCAACGATTTGAGGCCAGTCCGGCTTCGGGTCACCGGCAATAGGCGCCTGGCCCATGCTCAGCATGAATTACTCAAGCAATGCGGCCGAAGGCTGAAGGGCCATCCTTGGCTCCAAAGATGCATCCTGCATCGCCTCATGGGTGAATCTCCGCATAATTTCCACATTGTGTCTGTGATGTAACGCATCAACTTAAGGCGCATTGGCTTCCTTGCCTGAATAACGGTGTATATAGGTATCGCGCCGAATGCGTTCGACTTTAGGGGATATGCTTTACGGACAATCAGTCGGTGGAAGACGCCGCCGGCCGCCAAAAGCGTAAGATGTCTTCGGCGGGTTCAAGATCGGGATAATGCTGATGCCAATATTGGATAAGCCGCGCGTCGCGAGCGATATCCAGCAGCCGGAAGCCCGCTTCGCCGCTCTGGCGGGTGCCAATCGCATCCCCGGCGCCTCGCAGCTGCATATCCAGCTCCGCCAGCTCCAGCCCATCATGCAGCTCGCACATGCGCGCCAGGCGCGAGCGCGCCGCGTCGCCGGCATCCTCGGCGGGGATCAGCACGCAATAGCCCTGATCCCGTGAGCGCCCTACCCTGCCTCTGAGCTGATGTAACTGCGCCAGGCCATAGCGGTTTGCCTGTTCAACGACGATCACACGCGCTTGCGGCACATTGACGCCCACTTCCACAACGGTGGTGGACACCAGCAGCCGGCATTTTCCCTCGCAAAATGCATGCAGCGTCGCTTTCTTCTCCGCGCCCGTCATGCGGCCGTGCAGGCCGCGCACGCCTGCCGCCGGGAAGCGCTTCTCCAGCTCGGGGGCTCGCTGTTGCACGGATGCGCCATCATCATCCTCGTCGATGCGCGGCACGATCCAGTATATATGCGCGCCCTGATCCAGCATGCGCGCCATGCCCTCGGTAAGTTTTGCCTTCGAAGTTGGAGCGATCACCGTCGTATGCACCGGCTTACGACCCGGCGGCATGCCATGCATCAGGCTGAGGTCCATATCGCCATACAGTGCCAGGGCCAGGCTGCGCGGAATGGGCGTGGCAGTCATGGCCAGCAGGTGTACATTGTGGTCCAGCTCTGCCAGCGCCCAGCGCTGCCGCACGCCGAAACGATGCTGCTCATCGACAACAGCAAGCGAAAGCCGCTTGAAGCGCATATCCGGAGAGATCAGTGCATGCGTGCCAACCACGGCCTGGATCTCGCCCAAGGCCAGGCGGGCAAGCACGTCGCGGCGCTCAGCGGCGCGCATGCCGGCATGCAGCAATGCCACTTCAATGCCCAACGGGCTCAATAAATCATCCATCTGACTGGCATGCTGGGCCGCCAGCACCTCAGTCGGGGCCATCAATGCAGACTGGCCGCCATGGTCGATTGCCGTAATCATGGCCAAGGCCGCCACCCAGGTCTTGCCGGCGCCCACGTCACCCTGCAACAGTCGATGCATACGCCTGCCGCTGTTCAGATCATGCCGGATCTCGCGCCAAACCTGCTGTTGCGCATCGGTTAGTGGATAAGGCAGCGACTCAATCAGCCGTTGGCATAGATTCGAGCCTTTTAGAGGTGTTGCCGCAACCTGCGCCTGCGTCCGCTTCTGGTTCATCAAAAACAAATACGGCAACAGCTCTTCCAGTTTCAGCCTTTCATACGACTGGCGCACTTCCGGCGTATCCGGACCATCATCTGGCACGTGATGAACCAACCTTAACGCCTGAACAAAGCTAGGATGCTGCGGTAGCACTGAATCCATCGAGCTGGATACTCCAACCGGAAGCCGCTTGATGGCGGCATCGACCAGCTTGGCCATGCGTACACCTGACAGGCCGGCGACGGAGCCGTACTCGGCCAGCCAACCCGGCTGATGCTGTTCCTGAACCGACCATTTGGGGTGAAGCATCTGCCATCCGCCGCCCTGCCAGTCGGGCACGCCGCGCACACTGAGCTCACGACCAGGCTTCAGTCGAGCATCGCGCAGCAGAAAAGGCGAGTGGAAGAACCGTAGCAACAGCCTGACCTCATCGTGCTCAATGATGACGATGACCTGGCCCTTGCCTCGGCCGCCCCTGCCCTGAACGGATGCCACCCGGCCATGTGTGCGGACCTCACAACCAGGCTGTAGCTTCCTGATAGAAACGCTATCCCGGTCATCCACATAGCGCCTGGGAAAATACAGCACCAGGTCGCCAACACAGCGGAAACCACGCCCGGCAAGCTTTTTGGCCAGCGCTGGGCCAATGCCAGCCAAAGACTCGATGGGCTGCATGAGCGCCTTGTACATACCAGCAAGCATGAACGACGCAGCCTGCCGCCTCAATATAGCCTTGCAAACTCCGTGTACACTGGCGTAATAATACATTTAGGCCCTTGAATGCCGGACTGGCTTCGCCTAAAGTTCGGCGTCCAAAAAACGGGGGTAGTAAGATGTCCAAGCGTTGTGAGGTTTGCGGTAAGGGGCCGATGAGCGGTAATAACGTCAGCCATGCTCACAATACGACGAGAAGGCGTTTCTTGCCCAACCTGCATAGAATGCGCGCCGTGATTGCCAACCGAACCAAATCGATCCGCGTCTGTTCCAGCTGCCTCCGCTCGGGAAAAGTTGTCAAGGCGTCATAGCCGCTGGCCTTTCAGGGGCGTCCATGACACCCGGCCATTTCCGTAATCGAACCGATTCAAGCACGAAAGAAATGCGTCCCTTTATTGCCGGCTTTGTGGGAAGAATGTAACCCGGCAGGATATATTAGAGGGAAGCGCCTTGTATGAAAAACGCGGTCATAATCGCTTGTTCGTTATTATTCCTTTTTCCGGTAGGACAAGCATGCGCTGAGCAGGAGGCGATCCCAGGCAATCACGCCTACCCTCTACAGAAGGAAGCGCGCCCCAGCCCGAATGCCGTCGCCAAAAAGCTTCACTTGGATCGCAGAGTCGGGGAAGTTGAAAGACACGTCCAGAAAAAGCAACGTATGACGCTGTTGTTTGAAAGTGCTTGTCTCCTGTTTTTTGCATTTGACCTTCTCCTTATATTTTACGTGATCAGGGAATACAACATTCTTAAGGGTGTCGTAGGAATGGGTCCCTCGGGTGAAAGCTTTGCGGGTAGAAACAGGATCATTTCCGGTCTGATACTTCTCTTTTCATTGACTGCCCTCATCGTCTGGGTAAGGCCCTTGGTTCTTCCCAACGTTTGGCTGCCGGGCGCCATGGATGCGGCCATTGCTAGCGCTTACGAAAATCATGGCGACTTTGCTGCGGCAAGCAGTGTTCTGATCGATTCCGTTGATCATCAATTTCTCTCGGGAAAGATCTTTCGTGATGCTGTTTATGCCTTCTTCCTGATTTTTTGGGTGAGCGCCGAGCTATTCATCCTCATCGTGATTCTGAAGATGGGAATGTTGTTAAGGGACAAGCTGTTTCGTCACATTGGAAGCCAGGATGAATAAGGCGATTCATATTCTTCTCATGCTCGCCATTGTTACCGCGGGTACTGGTATGAGACTTGTTGCCCCGGCCAGCGCCGATAGATACGCCAGCGAGACAGGGGTGTCCCAACAGCTAAAGGAGCAGGCCGTTGCCAGATATCAAGAGCTGGCAAGTACGCATGTAAAGAGAAACCCGTTTCTGAAACCCATTTACTACTCGAGCATGATTGCCTGGATTTTGATTGAAGCATTGGCCGGCATCTGTTTTTTTCTCGCATACCGATATCTGATGAAGCTCAAGCGACAGGGAGCCCTGTAAGGCTCATGCTGTACGAGGACGTTATCCTTCAGCTTACCCGGGATTTCCAGGGCAATATCTTCTTTGAGCCATGGAAATTCCATTTTATTCTCTGGAGCAGCGTCGATCTATTTACATTCTATTACTTTGTAAAGCTGTGCAACCTCATCAGGGAAACGCAGCTGCAAAGGAAGCATTGGATGCCCTTCCTTGTCCTGTTTGCCAGTTACTTTGGCAGCTTTTCCGTTTTGTATGCTCGTGACTACTTCGTTATCGAGACATTTAAACTCGTTTTGCAATATGGCGTGATTTTTTATGTTTACTTGAAGAACAGAAAGTTGTTCTTCCAATTCATCAAGACCTTGGCCAACAGGTACAATTCTCAGAGAAATGCAGCCATATAGTAGCTGTCACCATTTATCTCACTGAATCATACGTATGAGTAACGATTCGCTTTTCATCTCGCGATCGTTGCAGCTGACCTCCACTGCTTATATCTTCCCTCCCACTCTTGCCACCACATCCATTTCGATCCTGGCATCCAGCGGAAGCGCGGCCACGGCCACCGTGGCGCGGGCCGGGCGGTGATTACCCAGCCATTCGGCGTATAGCGTGTTTACACTGACGAAATCTCCCATGTCCGTCAGATAGATCGACACCTTGAGAATATCGCTCAGCGCGCAACCTGCGGCGGCTAAAACCGCCTCAAGGTTTTTCATCACCTGCCCTGCCTGGGTGATCACGTTGTCCGCAACCAACTGGCCGCTGGCCGGGTCCAGCCCGATTTGCCCCGATGCAAACATCAGCCCGTCATGCACGACCGCCTGACTGTATGGCCCTACCGCCTTGGGCGCTGCACCCGAGTGTATACATTTAATGTCAGCCATTTCTCCACCTCTACGTTTAGGGAAATTTTAATTTATTGCGCCCTGCAATAAATTAAAGCGTAAAGGGAAAAACGCCGTTTCCCCTTTACTTACAAATCAAGTTCTTATGAGCTTGATTTGGCAGCCCATCCGTGGGCTACACAGAAGAAGGAATGAATCAGCGCTTCCTTAGCTAACGCCTGAGCCCTTTGCTGACCATATTCCTGATCGTTTCGGCGAAACCCTTGGTGCTTCGCCGTTCCAGCTTCGCGCTCTTGTGGCTAGCCGAGGCCTGGATATTACGGCTCACCTTGACCACGCCTTTAAGGGCATGAATGCTGCGCATCACCCGGGCCAGGTGCGTCCGATCGGCCAGTTCGAGCAGGACATGCAAGGTGGTCATGGAGCCACCTAATTGGCGAATTTTCAGATCCTCGATATTGGCGGCTGACTCGGCGATCACGCCGGACACGTCGGCCAGCATGCCCCGTCGGTTTTCGGTTTTTATTTCGATGGCGGTGGGATAGAGCTTCCCTTCCTCGCCCTTCCAGCGCACCTCCATCCATGAGGCCTTCTTATCTTTGCGCACCTCTTCGCAATCGCGATGGTGGATGCGTATGCCACTGCCATGTTCGAAGCGGCCCAAGACCGGATCGCCCGGCAACGGGATGCAGCAGTTGGCTGTCTGAATGACGGTATGGGAAAGCCCCTTCACGTTCAACGGCCTGGCCTCTTTGCGGTCCACCGCCTTGAGCAGTTCTTCCATGGAAATCATGCCGTGGCCGAGCTTCTCCATGAATTCCTTATCCGTGTTGGTATCGAAATCCTTGAGAAGCCCCGCGGTAATCACCGCATCCTTGCCCATGATGTCCGCGAAAATCTGCTTACCCAGCTGGACACTGGCCTCGCGCTCCTGGCGTCGGAACCATTGGCGAATGGCTTGGCGTGCCTTGGGCGTGCGCACATATTGGAGCCACTGGCGGCTGGGCGTCTGCTCCGGATTGGTGAGCACCTCGATCTGGTCGCCATTCTGTAATTGGGTGAGGAAATCGGCCGACTGGCCATTGATGCGTACGCCGATGCAGCGATTGCCAACATTGGTGTGAATGGCATAGGCAAAATCCAGCGGCAGCGCGCCACGCGGCAGGGAGATGATGTCGCCATCACGGGTAAGCACATAGACCTCCTGCACGAACAGGTCGAGGCGCACATTTTCCAGAAATTCGCCGGGATTCTCGCTATCCTGCAAGAGTTCGGTCAGCTGCGACAACCAGCGGAACTGCTCCTGATCCTGGCCAGGTGTGCCACCCTTATACAGCCAGTGCGCCGCGACGCCGTAGTCGGCATAGCGATGCATGGACTCGGTGCGTATCTGCACCTCAATGCGGTAATTATCCGGCCCGATAACGGTGGTGTGCAGCGACTGGTAGCCATTGGGCTTGGGCAGGGCGATGTAGTCCTTGAAACGGCCCGGTACCGGTCGATACATGCTGTGAATCAAACCCAACGCCTGGTAACAGGCAGGCGTGTCGTGCACCAGTACGCGAAAAGCCACCAGGTCATAAACCTCATCGAAATCGACATGCTTGCGCTGCATTTTCTCGTAAAGACTGTAGAGGTGCTTCATCCGCCCCTGCACCTTCGCCTCCAGACCCTGGCGGCCCAGCGCCTCCTGCAACAGCATCTCAAGCCGTTCCCGCGTCTTGTCGAGGCTATGAACATGGCTGGCCATGTGCTCGGAAACTTCCTTGTAATCCTCAACATGAATATTCGCGAAAGCGAGGTCTTCCAGTTCCTGCTTGATCCAGTGAATGCCCAGGCGGTGCGCCATGGGCGAATATATCTCCATGGTCTCGGTGGCGATGGCCATGCGCTTCTTGGCCGGCATGTGCTCGAGTGTGCGCATGTTGTGCAGACGGTCGGCCAGCTTCACCAGCAATACGCGCAGATCCTTGGCCGTAGCCAGCAGCATCTTGCGATAGTTCTCCACCTGCTTGTGTTCCGAGGACGTAAAGGGAATCTGGCCGATCTTGGTCACGCCATCGACAAGCTCGGCGACGTTGGACCCAAAGCGCTCCTGGATGTCGCCGAGCGTGGCGCAGGTGTCCTCCACCGTGTCGTGCAAGAGGCCAGTGACGATGCTGGCTTCGTCCAGCTTCAGGCTGGCGAGAATATCGGCTACGGCCAGCGGATGGTTGAGATAGGGTTCGCCCGAACGGCGTTTTTGGTCGGCATGCACCTGCGCCGAATAGACATAGGCGCGGTTAATAAGATCGAGATCAGCCTTGGGGTAGTATGAAGCTACCTTCTCGGTAATCTCAAAGATTCGGCTCACTGCGCTCCAGAATCAGACCACTCGCCTTCTTCCGCCTCTGCGGCAGCTGCAGCCTCCAACTGAGCCTGCCTCTCCTGCTCATCCAGCGCATACAGGCCTTCCCAGCTAATAGCCCCTTCGCCGATTTCCCGCAGCGCCATGACGGCAGGTTTATAGGTGTCGCCTATGTCGATCTGGGGTTCATGGCCACGCATGATCTGGCGGGCTCGGCGGGATGCGAGCAGCACCAGCTCAAAGCGGTTGGGATACTGGCGAATGCAGTCTTCAATCGTAATACGAGCCATCAGGTCGAAACCTCCAGTGGAATGGTATTGAGATTATGTTGTTAGCCGCAAAAAGGCAAACTTCGCATGTGCTTATGGAAGACTGTATATACCCAGCAATTCATCAAGGGCGTGCTCGAAACGGTCATTGACGATCTGAAACCGCGCTTCACCGGCATGCGCCATCTCTTCCTCGGCCGCCAGCACACGGCGTTCGATGACGCCTTGATCATCCTGACCACGGGCTTCCAGGCGCTGCCTGAGCACGACCAACGACGGCGGCAGGATAAATATGCGGCAACACCCCGGTTGCCTGGCCGCCACCTGCTCCGCTCCCTGCCAGTCGATTTCCAGCAGAACGTCGAAACCCTGGGCGAGCATGGCCTCGACATCCGCCGCCCTGGTGCCGTAATGGTGACCATGAACCTCAGCGGATTCGAGAAATCCCCCCTCACGTTTAAGTTGCTCGAATGCCTGGATGTCGAGAAAATGGTATTCACGGCCGTCGACCTCGCCCGGCCTGGGCGGCCGCGTGGTGCAGGATATAGACAGCCTCAGACGCGGCGCACTCGCAAGCAAGGCATTACACAGGCTGCTTTTGCCGCTGCCCGATGGGCCGGAAACGACGAACAGGCGGCCCGCCATCAGCCTTGCGAAATCTTTCCGTCGAACTCACCCGCCCGCAGCCTGGCCAGGTAATCCTTGAGCGCGGTGGCCACCTTGCCTTGCAAGAGGTACAAGGCCAGAAAGTTGGGAAAGGCCATGGACAGGATCAGTAAATCGCTGAAATCGAGGATATTTCCAGGACTTGCCACCGATGCGATCACGACGAACACGACAAAGGTCAGGCGATAGATCATCGAATAGCGCTCACCGAATACATAGGTCCAGCAACGTTCGCCGTAATACGACCATGAAATCATCGTGCTGTAGGCAAAGAGCACGACCGAAACCGACAGAATGATGGGAAACCAGTCAATCACGGTGCCGAAGGCCGCCGCCGTCAGCGCAGCACCCTTGGTGCCCTCGACCAGCGGCGCGTATTCCGGCGCGTTGTATACGCCCGTCAGGACAATCACCAGCGAGGTCATGGTGCAGATCACGATGGTATCGATAAACGGCTCATACAGCGCCACGAAGCCCTGCCGGACCGGATATTTCACCGCTGCCGCCGAATGGGCGATTGCGGCCGAGCCGATGCCTGCCTCGCTGGAAAACACAGCCCGCTTAAAGCCCTGCACGATCACGCCGATCATGCCGCCGGCAACCGCCGTCGGATTAAATGCCTCGGATACGATCAAGGCAAGCGCCGCCGGTACTTCGGCGATATGGGTGATCAGGATCCACAGGCAGCCACCCAGATAGATGAACACCATCGTCGGCACTACCGCTTCGGCAGTGTGGGCAATGCGGCGGATACCGCCGATAATCACAATGCCGACAGCAGTCGCCATGATCAGACCGAAAATGAGCGGGTAGTCCTTGAAAAAGGTCGCCTCGTTCTGCACCGCACCCATGGCCTGGCTGACTTGAAACAGGTTGCCGGCTCCAAGCGAGCCGCCAATGGTAAGTAGCGCAAAGATTATCGCCAGCACCTTGCCGGTGGACGGCATGCCCTTCTCGGCAAAGCCCTTGGACAGGTATTCCATGGGCCCGCCGAGCACCCGCCCGTCAGGTCGAAACTCGCGGTACATCTGGGCCAGTGTCACCTCGGTAAATTTGGACGTCATGCCGAAAAATCCGGCGACGATCATCCAGAACGTCGCTCCCGGGCCACCGATGCTGACAGCGATCGCTACGCCGGCGATATTGCCCAGCCCCACCGTGGCCGAAAGCGCCGTTGTTAACGCCTGGAACGAAGTGACGTCGCCCTTGGCCTCAGCTGAACGGTACTTTCCCCGCAATATCCCGATCGCATGACCCATCATGCGAATATTGATAAAGCCAAAACGGAAGGTGAGATACACGGCGCCGATGATCAGCCAGGCGACGATAAACGGCATGGCCCCCTCACCAGGCATCACGTCATAAAACAGCACCGTCGCCATATAGCCGTTGACCGTGTCAAAAAAGACGTCCGCACCATTCTCGGCAGCCCAGGAGTTTTGCGATGTGAGAAGCAGAAACCCCAGCAACAGCGGCAGCGAGCGAATATGTCTCATGTCACCCTCTCATGCATGCGTTTGGAAAAACAACCCGGCAAGGATAAGGAAGACTCAGGAGATTGCCACCGAACATGGCCCAGCTCCGAAAACGCGGAGGCAGCCTCAGAAAATCTAATGTACCGTTTATCCCTATTCAGATTGCGGCAGCTGTTGCCTGAGCATCTTGCCATAGGCTTCCTTGCTCAGCTTGGGCTTCGAAAAAACCATGTCATTCACTCGCAGGGCATTGCGCCGGCTATCGGTCTCCCTGTTTCCCGACATCAGGTACATATCGTAGGAAGCCACCGGCATGCCGGCTGGCAGGCTCAGGCGAATCACATCGCCTTCCTGAGACTGGCCAATCTCGGGCATGAGCCGCAGCACCGCCACCCTCTTGCCTCCTGCCAGATAGGCCGTGTCGCCGCTGAGCGCCATTCCCATGGCTGGCTGCTCCAACGCATATCGGCCGCTGATGCGCATGGCAAACGGATCGGCCGTATCCAGCGCAAACAGGGCGTCCCTGGTAAGAACGAAAAGCACGTTGCCCCGCCATTGCATGTCGATGATATTGCCGGGCAATTCGAAGCGCCCTGCTGCTGGAGAGCCCGTGCCGGACAGATCGGCGACGGTGATGGTTCCTCCCGTTTCATGCGCGAGCACAATATCGCCGCGTCCGCGAACCATCCTGGCGTGCCTGTTTGCAGGCTCCCCGTTCATCAATTCCGGCGCCTCGCCGCTGACATCGTAAACGGCAAGCCCCTGACGCGAATCCGCGACATACAGGCGGCCATCCCGATACCACAGATCACGCACTTGCGCATCAAGGGCGCTAACGGCGCCCGGAAGTTCCGGATTGCTGATATCGAGCACATGGATATGGCCATCATCATCAGCGATATAGGCGCGCGCTTCGGCCAGCGCCATCGCCACGACGGGCGCTGACAATGCCATTTCGGCTAGCCGCCGCAGCTGAAACGGATTGCTGCTGTCGACAAACGTTAGCCTGTTGCCCGTTGCCAACAAGGCAAGGCCCTCACGCACGGCAAGACCGGTCGCCCCGCCGGCCATCGTCATGCCGGTGGACCAGATCGGGTTGAGAGGATTGTTGACGTCAAACACCTGCAGCCCGGCGCCGTTGATGGCATAAAGAAAACCGCCGTCCAGCGCCACCCTGCGCACCGAGCCGCGCTGCGGATAGCGATCCGCCAGCGCCGGCTCGCGTGAATCACGGATATCGAGCGTTGTCATGCCGCCCCACCAGTCGAAGACATAGGCATATTTACCCTTTACCTGCACCCCCCAGGCCGCGCCCGGCGTATCAAAACTACCGAGCCTGACGGGCATGTCCGGGTCGCGCACATGCAGGGTATGCATGCCTGCGTGCCAGTCGGCCACATAGACCCGCCCATCATCGATGACCACGCCACGGGCGTTGCCGGGCGTTGGTATATGAGAGCGCACCCCAGGCTCAGCCGGGCGGCGCACGTCGAGGATGTACAGGCCCTTATCGAAAAAAGCGACGTAGGCAATACCATTTTCCACCGCCACATCCTCGGCATTGCCGCCGGGATTGAACTGGCCGATCTGCCTCGGTCTGGCCGCATCACCCACGTCAAAGATCAGCAGGCCGGAAGCCGTGTCGGCGACATAGGCGACATCATTCTCGACGGCAACCGACCAGGCCTTGTTGGGCGTATCAAAACCGCCAACCATCCTGGGCTCGGCCGGATTGGCGATGTCGATGATGTGCACGCCGCCACGGTGGCTGGCGAGATACAGGCGGTCGCCGTCGATGACCGGCGTGTAGGCGAGTCCGGATGTGGCCAGGCCGGCCACCCATTCCGGGTCGGTAGGAATGCCCACATCGACAATCTGCAGGCCGTGATCGTCATCGGCGATGAAGGCGTAACGACCGCGCACCGCCACGCCCTTGGCCGAGCCAGGCGTATGGAAGGTGGACAGCAGCCTCGGCTGCGCCGGATTGGCGATGTCATAGATGTGCAGGCCCGAAAACCAGTCGGCCACGTAAAGGATGTTATCCTGAATGAAGCCCTTGCGCTGGCCGCCGTAATTCACGCCCTGCCTGACATCCAGCGGCAGCAACTCCGACACAGTCGGCTGAGCGGTGGCTTCGAGCACAATATACGACCCGGCGGCAGCGCCATTAACCTTGACCACCACCTCCGCTTTCTTGCCGGCGGAAACCACGTCAGGCTGTATTGATTCAATGGATGGCCCGGCCACCAGCGACACGGGCAGCAGCAGGCAGAGGGTAATAATAATGAACAGTGACGAGCTAACTGGCTTGATCAATGGCTGCATCCAAGCGGCATTTTTTGAGTGAGGATAATGGTATCATCCCGCCCGCATGTCCACAGACGACACTGCAGGAACATCTCCATCATGTGAGAGCTGGTCGGTGCGTGCGTATACGTAGTTTCCACAACTATTCAAATGAGAACCGTCGGCTAGATTTTATAGAGCTCCAGGTTATTGAGCGGGATGTAAAATCATATGCCGCAACAAATGTTTGGGAGTGGGGAAACGCGTGTGCGAGTCAAAACCTGACCAGCGAATGGCAAGGAGATGCTATGATAGTTGACCTGCCCCCTTTTCCACAGGGCAGACCAAAAGGAGGGGAGCATGAGTAAAAAGGGTAGCGTCCCCTTTTCCTTATATAAGGCAACATTGCTGGATAGTGAGGCCTACCTGCTGACGTGCTATCGCTATATTGAACTGAACCCTGTGCGCGCCGGGATGGTTGGCCATCCATCGGATTATCCATGGTCGAGCTATATGTTTAATGCGCTGGGTGAGCGGAATGAACTTATATCGCCGCATAAGCTATATACTCG
>Ga0316187_10001781_pt1 | contig 18862 bp, 11 predicted proteins | sample CroRivburrow1_MG_FD_204927 | JGI IMG/M metagenome (GOLD analysis project Ga0316187, IMG submission 204927) | Coastal sediment microbial communities from Maine, United States - Cross River worm burrow 1 | ecosystem: Environmental > Aquatic > Marine > Coastal > Sediment | place: USA: Maine...
TTGTGGTGCGGGCGTCCCGTCCGAATGGAATCGATGAGGACAGACCAATCCTTCAACCGAAAACCGATCCACAATCACGCCGTCAGTCGCCGGAAGCCGCGAGTCCATCGAAACCCTGCCGTATGTCGTCGTCGGAAAGCCAGCGACCACCGATCATGACACCCCTGATCGAGCGCGTGTTGGCGATATCATCGAGAGGGTTCGCCTTCAGGAGCACGAGATCCGCTCTCTTCCCGACCTCGATGGTCCCCGCGCCATCGAGCTCGCCAAGGAACTCATGCGGCAGCGTCGTTGACGCCCGAAGCGCCTCATAGGGCGTGAGCCCGACACCCACCAACTCCATGAGCTCGTCGTGAATACCAAAGCCGGGGACATTTGATGGGATGAGCGCATCCGACCCGGTCATCAGTCTTCCTCCGGCCCGATGCAGCGCCGACGTCAAGGGGCGTCGAACAACCTGGCACCCATGCTTGTGGATTCGTTTGAGGGCTTCTGTTGAGCTGATCTGCGAGCGGGGAAGGGCCGCCATCGAATCAGTTTATCTCGTTTCGACCGGGAGCTCGTCCTCCGTAACCCTCCGGGTGCTACTCTCGAAGCATGAACAAACACTGCAGTCTGCGTTTCGCCGTGGTTGTGGTCGCGTTCCTCGCGGTCGCCACCACCACCTCCGCGTCCGATGCCGGTGATCTGAAGGCCACACCATTGTGCCCGGCCGTGACCGACCCCCGAACGGTCGTCAAGATCGATGGGGTGGAGGTTCTGGCCCCGACGTCGGTCGAGGCATCGGCCGAAGCGTTGGCGATGCTGACCTGGCGCGACCGCGACCAACGCCTGCGGGCGGCCATCTCTCTCGGGCTGGCCGGGAACGTCGATGCGTTTCACCAGATTCTCGAATCGCGCGACCTGGCGAATCTGTCCACCTACGGCAGGTTCTACGTCAATCCGGACCGAACCGAGTGCGTCGGCCGGGAAATCGAGATCGCGGTGCTGGCTCACATGGCTGATCCCGAGTTGCGCCCATCCCTGACGGCGTTCTTCGAAAAAAATCTCTATCAGCGTCGAGAGCTCTTTGACACTCTCGTCGGTGTCGACTTCGATGACGGGAAGCCGGACGACTTCAACCGGCTGGTGATGGCGCTGCTCGCGACCCGCCTCGAAGGTATCGAGGACGAGGTCCTGGCCCAGGCGAAACGCCATCTCGAGCACGACACTCCGGTTCGAAAGCGGGTGCTGCCGGGCGTCCACAGGCGCTATGTGGAGTTCTTCGGGGAGCGAGGCTACGAGCCGGCGATCGGCTACATGGAGACCCTGTTGCTTGCCGAGGGCTATGAGGAGACCCTCGACAGCTTCATTGCCGAGTTCTCACAGACCCGTTCCCGGGTGTACCTGACCTTGGATGGGTTCGCGTCGCCCGAGGTGGCCGAGATCTTCATTCGCCAGCTCCGCCGGGTGGTCGACAGCTGTCCCCCGAGGTTTGTTCTCTACGAGCTCGGCGCCTTCGGCTCCTTTGCGATCGGCCACGCGGCCACCGCCGAACAGCGGCTCCAGATCACCGAGTCCCTGGCGATGCTGCTCGGCCTGTGGCCGCCGTCCGAGCCGGTCTCGACGATGGGCAGCACCGACTACCGCACCCACAAGAAGCTCGTCGATCTCCTGTCCGAGCTCGGCACCACCGAAGCGGCGGCCGTCCTCGTCGCCGATCTGGACCGGCTTGCCGGTCTCGACGACCCCAAGATCGCCGATGGCCTGATGGTGTCGACATTCGAAGCTCTCCGGTATCTTCCCGACACGACCGAGCTCGATGTGCCGGCCTTTCTGGCGGTCGCCTCCTTGCTTCCCGATAAATACCGGCTGCACAACGTGCCGACCATTCTCGACGCGCACCCCGACCCGGCCGCCAATGCCTTCTACCTCGATCAGGTGCGGTGGATCGTCGAAAACTGGGATGGATTCAAAACCCGGTATCTCATCGAGCCGGACGCAGCTTTGGCGTTTGTCCTTGACCGCCTCCTGGAGGCCGAGGCGTCCGAGGATCTCCTCCTGGTCCGTAACGAGGTGGATGCCCTCTACCAGGAAGGCAAGCTCGAGGAAAGCCGGTACGTTGTCACCTCCGACAGGCTCAACGGCCTCCTGGGAGATGAGTCCGCGGTCTATCGCGGGCTCCAGGAGAGCCGGCGCATCGCTCGGGATGCCGAGATCCAGCGGCGGCGCGATGAACAGGCGGCCGAATGGGATCGGATCGTCGAAGAGAACCTCTCGGCCGAAGGAATCCTGGCCAATGTGCAGGCGGTGGAAGGGCGTACCGACCGGTCCAAGATGGCGACCTCGTGGCTGGTGATTGCCGGCGCCGACGCCCTGGATCCGATCCACGACGCCTTTGCTGATTCCGCCCTGTCGGATGGCGCCAAAATCGCCTTGCTTCAGATCATCGGCGAGATCGGCGATTCCCGATCGGTCCAACCGATGATCGGCTTCATCAGAAGCAACACCGACAACCGAACCTATCTCGGCGGAGGCCTGCGGGCCCTCGCGCTGATGCCGACTTCCCCCGAGACCCTGAACTTCGCCCGTGAGCTGCTCGAAGCCGAGCGTTCACTGCTCATGCGACAGCAGGCTCTGATCTACCTTGCGTCGGTCCGAGAACCGCTAAGCTTGGAGATTGCCCGAGCGTTTTCCACCCCGGACACCGATCCCGAAGTGCGGGTGGCCGCCCTGCTTCTCGCCGCCAGGTTGGGTGACTCCGAGGCCCGTCCGGCCGTTGTCGAGATGCTCGTGACCACCGAAAGCCGATCGTACCGTGATGTGCTGCTGCGCGCCCTGGCCGAGCTGTCCACACCTGAGACGTTTGAAGCGTTTGGCGATGCGAACCCGGCCCTCCGGGACACCGGGTCCTTCCGTGACATGCGACCGCTGGTTGTGTTCCGGCACGCCGAGGGAGAGCAAAAGGTCGAGGCGGCGCGTCACCTGGTCAACTCCGGCCACCCTTGGGATCGCCGCGACGGGGTGCGCTTCCTGGTTGAAGAGGGCCACACCGAAGTGCTCTTCAGTTATCTTCGATTCGGCCCCTACACCGGGCAGCCGCTCCCCGAGACCGGACACCCGTTGCTCAGAACCGTCCTCTACTCGCCGCGCGGTGTGCAGGTCTTCGCCCAGATCCGCCGAATGGGTTATCTGGTGGAGGAGACCCCTGATGGATTGAAGCTCATCCACCAGCGCCCGTGATCGCCCGAATACGTGCCGGGGCCGCAGTTCCTTGGTTGTCAGATCAGCCACTTGCAGAATTCATCATTCTCGCAAGGGCGGGTATGAAACCCGCCCCTACGTATTTCCTCAACCTATTGTAGGGGAGGGTTTTACACCCTCCCGACCAGACTGTCGAGATCGCCCATCCAGAAAACGCGCCGATTTCTGCAAGAGGCTCAGATCGTAACGACGGAACTGCGGCCCTGGCACCCACTGGTGAACGTGGCACCCATCCATCCAATAGAGGCGGAGCATGTCCTGTTCCGGAACAAATAATCGGACACAACCTTGAGAAAAGCGTTTAAAACCTGGCACCATCATTGCTTGAAGTTCCATCCATGCAGGCTCTCCCCTCCCTCGAAACCAGATGCCCGATTCTCGCCGCATCCCCGTGGCGAATTTGGGCCGGAGGCAAGGAGCCCGGCGATCACAAGCTGACAAAGTACACGGGAACAACCACCCGGTCGCGACGTTGCCGATCCTCGTCATCGAGGACAGGACCGGCATCCGGCACCGGCGAACCGCAAGGGAGTGGAACATGAGGCTCGGCTCGATTTCATTGATCACCTTCATCACGGTCACCAGCATCTGCCTCACGCCGGGTACGGCGGTTTCGGGCGACCGGTTCTGGAGCCCGGCCCCCGGTCTCACCCACGTGAACGAGTTTGCGGTCTGCGGCACCACCGTCTATGCGGCCACGGAGAACGGCCTCTTCCGCTCAACCGGCGATCCCGAGGAGTGGAGCCTGCTGCGCTCGAATTTCGTCAGCCAGGTCGCCTGCGCCGGCTCGAAGGTCATCTGGGAAGAGATCGTCGGGTTGGTGGACACGGTCTTCGTGTCGCACGATGCCCTGCAGACCGTTGTTCCGGTCTCCGGACTCGAGGGCGCTGCCGGGTCCGGTATTCGCGACCTCGCGATCGCCGGCGATCTCGCCCTGGCGACGACGTTGTGGGGGGTGTTCAGGTCGACGAACGGGGGTTTCAACTTTCCATCCGCTTACCCGGTGTTGTGGGAATCGAGCGGCCAGTATCAGCTGACCGCAGTGTGGACGAACGGCACCGCCTGCGTGGCAGCGGGATCGGGCGGGTTCGCCGGCCAGGGAATCTGGCACTCGCCGACCGGAGATGTCGACACCTGGACCCTGGTTCTCAACACCAGCGGCCAGAGCTGGCTCGACGGCTCGGGAAACAGCACGATCGTCTCAGGGGACATCTACGCAGGGGCGCTCGTGAACGGCTACATTTCAGACGACGCAGGCCTGAGTTGGAGCCAACTGCCCCTGAATTGGGGTGGGGTCGCGGGGGCGTACCAGCGCCCGTTCATTTCTGACTCGCGGATCATCAGCAGGTATGTCTACGAGGTGTTTGACCCGAATACCGGCCAGTTCATCGTGCACACGAACGGACCGTACCTGTACGACAGGGTCACCGGCATCGGCAACGACCTCGACCCGTCGTTCGCTTCAGAGGCCGAGTTCCGCAACCAGGCGATGGTGGAAACGGTCGATCCATTCATGCTCATCGCCGACCGCGAGGGGCCCGTCTACTGGTTCCGAGTTCCCGGCGGTTGGCCGCCGGAGGGCTTCGACTTCACGCCCCCGTTCTCCCCGAGCCTCGAGGCGACGCCCCGCGTTGCGGCGACTTCCCCGCAATCCGCCGTCAGCCTGCACCCGTCTGCCGGAGGCGCAACCTGGATGTACGTCCTCGAGATCTTCGACTCGCTCCAGGTTTCGATCGATCCCGGCACCGGCTTTCTCAGCGGCACCTTGACGACGGCGTACGGTCCGAGCACCGACGGGTGGATCGCCTATTCGCCCAGCCTCGGCTGGGATCTCTATCCGGCGAACGGCACGCACACGTTCTACGCCTGGTATGCCGATGCGGCCGGCAATATCACCGACCCCGGGGTGCCATCCGGCACCACGAATCTGCCACAGAATCTGTACCTCGCAGCTGGTGGTTTTTGGGGCGTCTGGTTGTACGCGACGACCGGAGAGACCTTCACGGTCGGCACGTCGGGGGCTACCGGCGACATCGACATCTTCCACTGGAATCCGCCGGGCTCCGGCTCGTGCGACGACTGGGCCGACAGCAATTCAAACGACAGCTTGAGCTTCACCGCAGCAGGCACCGGATACCACATGTTGCTTCTCTACAACTACCCGGGCGCCGGGGCGTTTGACGGAACGATAACGGCATCGGTCGGCACCGAGGCCACCGGATCCGCGGAACACAGCAGAAGCAAGACTCCGCCGATTTCCAATATCGCTCCGCATGTCGACGACCCTCCGCCGTTCTCCGAGTCCCCGCTCGTCAACCTGATCTTCAGCGACGGCTTCGAGTCCGGCGATCTTTCTGCGTGGTGACATCACTGGGGACGTACCCGACGGGCGCCATCCATCATCGTCGTGCGTGACCGCCCCGGCATGGGGGTCGGCCGGCCTTGATGGTGGCCCCGCCACACCCGAGCCTTCAAGGGTGCCAGATGGCATACGATGGTGCGGGGGAATTCCATGAAACGACTGCCGGGGTTCGGCGCCGTGGCGGCGACGGTGACCATTCTTGTCGGGTGCGGTGCGGGGGAGGTAACGGCGCCCCCGCCGCAGCCGCCGGCGCGGGCAACCGCCGGGGATTTCAATGTCGCACCATGCGTCCACGTTGCGCATGAGGTGGAGTACGCCGCCGAGTGCGGCACCTTGATCATCCCGGAGAATCGGAATGATCCGGGCTCCCGCGTGATTGCGCTGCCCGTCACACGGATTCCGGCGTCGGGAGCACAACCGTCCGCTCCGATATTCTGGCTCGCCGGCGGGCCCGGGGCTTCGAACATGAAATACAGCCGTGTCGAGTGGTTCCACGAGAATCATGACATCGTCCTGGTCGGTTACCGCGGCGTCGACGGTTCGGTATATCTCGGCTGTCCCGAGATCGGAGAAGCGATGGCTTCGGGTCTCCCGATGATGAGCCGCGAGAGCATGACGATGCAGGGCGATGCAGCCGCCGCGTGCGCCGAGCGGTTGACCGACGAAGGCATCGATCTCGACGGCTACACCGTCCTCGATGTGGTCGACGACATCGAGGCCGCCCGTCGAGCCCTGGGGTACGACCGCATCAATCTCGAGAGCGGCAGCTACGGCACGCGTCTGGCCCAGATCTACACCTGGCGGTATCCCGACAATGTTCTCCGCAATGCGATGGTCGCCGTCAATCCTCCGGGTCGATTCTGGTGGGACGGGGCGATCCTCGAAGAGCAGATTCTGCGCTACTCGGATCTCTGCGCCGAGGATGAGTACTGCTCGTCACGCACGAGCGACCTCGCGGCCTCGATCCAGCGGGCGCTCGACAACATGCCGAGCCGGTGGATGGTCTTTCCGGTCGATCGCGACGCGGTTCTCTTCGCCACGTTCATGGGCCTTTATTCAACCGGCGGCGCAGCCACGACATTCGATGTCTGGCTCGCCGCGTCCGACGGCGACTACAGCGGCATGGCGCTCCTGACGGCGGCGATGGGATTCATGATGCCGACGGACTTCGCCTGGGGTGAGAGCGCATCGAAGGCCCTCAGCGCGGACTACGACTTCGACCCGACGGCCGACTATGCCGCCGAGGTCACGCCCGGACCCTACCTGATCGGCTCGCCCGGATCGACCATCGGTTGGGCGGTCGCCGGGTCCTGGCCGGCAAACAAAATCCCCGACGAGTACCGCACGGTGCACCCCTCATCGGTCGAGACCCTGATGCTGAGCGGCACGCTGGACGTGTCGACCCCGGCGCGCAACGCCCGCGACCAGTTGCTGCCGTTTCTGGAGAATGGCGAACAGGTCGTGCTCGCCGAGTTCGCCCACACCGGGGACCTTTACTACCTCCAGCCGGAAGCCACACGACATCTGCTGACGACCTTTTATTCAACCGGGGTGGTCGACTCGTCGCATTTTGAACCGAATGCGGTGAGCTTCGAACCGTCCTGGGGCATGCCCTTGATCGCCAAGATGGTGGTCGGCGGGGCCGTTCTGTCCGTCATCATCATTGCGTTGGTGCTGCTGCTCCTCGTTCGCCTGGCACAACGGATCGCCCGCCGGCGGACGTGAGCCGATGATCTTTAGATGCTTCAACTCAATCGACGCAGGCGGGACGCCTGCGCCACAATCTGCCGCAACGCCAGTGTGATTGGTGCCATCCTTCGCATTCACGCGTTGTTGCGTGCGGACCACGAGATCCGTCGATCGAGGTGATGGATGGGATGGATGAACTCCCCAACTTCCTAAAGCCACTGAAATGAATACCTCGGGCTAGCTCGGGCCTTGAGTCACTGCGCTCCACGCGTCTACGGAGCCCGTTTCGAAGGAGTCTCCGAAGATCATGGTTTGGTTGGAATCGAGGGTCGCGGCGTCGAAAAAAACCTGAAAGTCCCCAGCCTCGGATTTCTGGTTGATGGCCGAGACCCTGACGCTCTGGGTCGTGTGTGGTATGAAGATCCGACCGACCGACCGTTCCCAGGCGTCGAAGACGCTTGATTGGGGAAGTGAATGAGCGGTCAGGAAGCTCTCACACTGCGTGTCGGTGTACCAAACGAGGTCCACTCTGGCATAACCGGCTGCCGGCTGGCCGGATGCCACATAGGTCCACGCAGAAACGTCGAAGCCGACGTCAGCCGGATCGAGAGTGATGCACTGGCGTGCGAAGGCGAATCCGGCGGTCCCGGCGGACGTGTTGACGAATGTCGAGGAGCCCGATGTCGGCGAGAAATCGACATCATGCGCGTCGTACACCCCGGGGCCTTCCCAGCCCATCGTATCGTCGTCGAAGTTCGGGTTGACGACGAGGTTGTGGGCGATCGCCGGCGCCGCGATGGCGGTCATCGTGAGAATCAGAACGGCTTTGACAATGAACACAGATCTGGTCATATTCCACCTCTTGTTTCTGTGGGAGTGCTGCCGGACATCCGGGTCGGACTCCACCCTGGTTCGAGAATCCGGGTTGTTCCCAGTGTCGTGAAGCTCCCTGACAGTGTTTCTGTTCGGGTGTTTTTGTTTTGTGCGTATCGTGAAGACCTCGTGTCCCATGAACGTCTCGGTAGCGAAAGGTGGCGCCTTTCGCCGCCTCAGTTGTTCACACTGCTCCAGGCCGAGGTGTCGCCGGATTCCAGGCCGTCGGAGAACAGCTCATCCGTCGAGAAGACGACGGCGAAGTCCCCTTCGTACTGGTTTGAGGGTCCAACCTGAGCAAGCGAAGGCTCGCCAGAGACCAGGCCGACAAAGGCGCCCAACGTGCTGGTGTCGAGACCCGTGCCCTGGACGATGATCCGGCTCACCGGCCGGTCTGATGTGAAGCCGTGGCCGAAGGCGAAGACGTCGTCAGGGCTGGGAGCGGTCTCGAGCGCCCGGAAATCGCTGTCATCGGGGTTGAGCCACAAACGGACGCGCTCACCATGCTGGACCGAGCCGAAGTTTGCGTAGAAGGCCTCGATCGGGGGATCGAAGTCGAGTGTGATGTATTGGAACGTCTGAAGCGGGACGTCGGACACCGCCGGGACGGTGGAGGAATCAGAGATCGCGCAGGATCCTGTGGGCGTGATTGTCATGGCGCCGCCGACGAGCTGAAGCTCCAGCGCTTGCTCCTCGAGGCAACCCGTTCCGTTGGCGATGCCGGGAGAGAACTCGTCAAATGCATAGACCTCGGCGGTGGGATTCTGATTGAGCCAGTCCGAGGCATCGCGGACGGTCTCGGTGACGCTCCAGCTCGAGTTTGCCGAGCAGGCGGGTTCGAAATCGTCGGCCGGCACCTGCAGTTGAACGGACGGGAATGTCGTACAGGAGTTCGGGTCCGACCAGGGAAGAGAAGCGATCCCTCCATCGACATAGTCCATCTCGCAGGCCTGCCAGTTGGCCGGAACAACCGCCGCCTCGGTCAAGTTGTCGATGTGCTGCGCGTAGCTGGTCCAACGCCCGTTGAAGTAGTCCTCCGGATCGTTCTCGACAAAGATGGGAACGAGCTTGAGTGCATCGAAGTAGCTCGAGCCCTGACTGCCGATCTCGTCGATGGTCCTGGCGCCGCAGTCCAGATCCGCATAGGCATTGAAGAGCGACTGGACAGAGACGCGGACGGCCTCGGCGATGATGGCCATGGCTTTTTGATCTTCCGGTTGCCCGGATCGGAGCTTGAGTTGACCGTCGCCGAAGATGCGGAATCGATTGCCGGCGAGGTTTCGCACCGTGGCGCCGGTCGAGTTGAAGTCGTCGTGGTGATGCTTCTCGCGGAGGGCGCGGGGGGCCCATGTGCCGGCGTAGCTTGGAAGGAATTCGTTTCGAGGGTGGTAGCCGCCGTCGGCGATCGTGGGTGGGAGAGAAGAAAGCTCCACGCGACCATCTCCATCGTTCTCTCCACCGCCCATTTCGGTGACGTCCTGCATCCATCGATATGCTGCTTCGGTTTCGAGGCCTTCGCTCACCATGATCCCCCGGGAGGTCTCCGCACGGCTGGTGACAATGTGGCCGAATGCGAACAGGTCGGTGAGGCTGTGCAGCGCACTGGCTTCGTAGTGCAACGCCTGGTTCCAATGGCGCGGATCGCTCCTCGCCATCTCGGCATAGATCAGCGCCAGTCGGTGCATGCCGACATACCAGGCGACGGCTCCGTTGGAGAAATGCCAGTCATTCACATTGGCGATCCGGAGCATCTCGTCGCCCCACCATCCCGCTTCGTGAATTTCGCCGTCGGCGGCAGTATTCCCGGATGCGTTGCCGGCACTCCCGAAGGGCGGCACGAGTCCGGATCCGATGTGGCGGAGATATGTCTCCATGGCCACGGGGTTGGGGCGGAAGCCACATTCCTGGAAGGGCCAGATTCCGAAACAGTCTTGACCGTGCAGGAAGGACAGGGTTGTGACATCTGCGTTGGTCAACGAGCATCGTCCTTCTTCGCAGTAGGTCGTGCGGCGGTAGTCGCCGTAGAGCGCCACCAGGGCGCCGAGGGTGAAGGTACGAAGCTCGCCGTCGTTGTTCCCGTCCCTGGCATTCGCCGCCACCCATAGGCCCCGCTGGCGGAACATCTGCGCCTGGGGTGAGGGAATCCAGAGCTTCTTGTTGTATTCGAGTTGGCCGTACCCGTACCAATAGCTGTTGTCCTGGACCTTCTTCTTGTTCTCGTCATAGTCGGCGGGGTTGTTGGTGGCGAAACCGACGGCCAGATTCTTGGCGTTGATATATGGCCCCTGGTGAAAGTCGAGATCGAAGAGATCGAATCGCGTCGGCCAGGGGAGCTCGATGCCGGCAGGCACGACCACAGCGGCGACGCCCATGTCGGTGAGCACCTTGTGCTCTTCGGAGTTGTAGCCGAGTGCCGGGCCTGCAATCGATGCGATCATCACGGCCAGCAGTACGGCCCGGACGGCCGATCGCCTCAAGAGGTGCGGTGTGTGGATCTTGATGGGGAGGTTGAAACGTGCGAGTGATGTGGTTGTGGTCGTTGCTGTCATGGGTGTCTCCTTCCGGTTGCGCTGCCGTGTCATAAGGTTGCTCCTTGGTCCTGTCGGTACTGATTCTCGATCTCTGAATCAATAGGCGTAAAAAGAGCGCGATCATCCGCATCGGTGTCTGAATCGTCATTGTTCGCTGCAAAGGCATGTGCCACTATTGGAGGCATGGCAGATAACCAGGCCGAGGAAGTGACGCGGCTCCTGGAGGAGTGTCGCGGGAGCGATGGGAAGGCATCGGAAGCGTTGTTGCCGATCGTCTATGACGAGCTGCGCCGTCTGGCCTCGCACTACATGAAGGGTGAGCGCCAGGGCCACACGCTGCAGCCGACGGCGCTGGTGCACGAGGCTTACGCCAAGTTGGTCGTCCTCGACATGGACTGGCGGGACCGGGTGCAGTTCTTCAAGGCGGCGGCCCAGGCCATGCGGCGCATTCTGGTGGATCACGCCCGAGCCAGGCGAAGTGTCAAGCGGGGCGGAGGTGTCGCCCCGTTGAGCCTCGAAGAGATCGTCGAAGCACCGAGTAGCGAACCTGCCGCAGATCTGTTGGATCTCGATCGGGCGCTCAGCGATCTCGCCACCAGAGACGAGCGAAAGGCCAACGTCGTCGAGCTCCACTACTTCGGTGGACTCAGCTTCGACGAGATCGCCAAAGCCCTGGAGATTTCGCGAGCGACCGTCGATCGCGATATGCGGATGGCCAGGGCCTGGTTGCACGCGGCTCTGTCGGACGAGACCGGCAATGAAGCCTGACCGCTGGCGGGAACTGGACCGCTTGTTCGATGCGGTTGTACAGCTGCCGTCGGACCAACGGCAGGCCTATCTCCGTCGGAACTTTGACGACCCCGAGCTGATCGCCGAGGTCAATCGGCTGGTCGAGCACGACACCGGTTCGGGGGATTTCGTCGCCGGCGTCGTCGACGACGTGATCTCCGATCCCGTCCTGGCCGAGCAGATCGGCTCCGATCCGGACCGTTACGCAGACGAGGGCTCCGGGGGGCTGGCGCCGGGCGACCTGATCGGTCCCTACCGGATCATCGACGAGCTGGGGCAGGGGGGTATGGGTGTCGTCTACCTGGGTGAGCGGGCCGACGCCTCTTACGAGCAGCGCGTGGCCATCAAGATCGTTCGCGAGGCCCTGCCCGGCACGGTCGAGAAGTTCCAGCTGGAACGCCAGATTCTGGCCGATCTGGTGCATCCCAATATCGCGCGGCTGCTCGATGGCGGGACCACCCGTGGGGGTCTGCCCTACCTGATCATGGAGTTGGTGGAGGGCCTGCCGATCGACCGCTTTGCCGATCTCCACCAGCTGGATCTCCGGGAGAGGCTCGGCCTCTTTCTGTCGGTCTGCACGGCAGTTCGATTCGCGCACCGAAATCTCGTCGTCCATCGCGACCTCAAACCGAGCAACATCCTGGTCTCGGAAGACGGCCGGCCGAAATTGCTTGATTTCGGCATCGCACGTCTGTTGAGTCCGGGTGGCCTGCCGGGAGACATGACCTTTTCGGTCGGGCGCTTCTTCACCCCCGAGTTTGCCAGTCCCGAGCAGGTTCGCGGTGAGCGTGTCACCACCGCGTCGGATGTCTACTCACTGGGCGTGTTGCTCTACCTCCTCATGACGGGCAGGAAGCCCTACGAGATCGACACCGTGAGCCTGACCGGCATCGAGGAGGTGGTCTGCCGTCAGATCCCCGCGGCTCCGAGCACCAGGGTGACGAAGGAGGAGGGCCGGGCTTTGGCGGGCGACCTCGACTGGATCACCCTCAAGGCGATGGAGAAGGACCCCGACCGGCGCTACGGATCGGCACTCGAGTTGATCGAAGACCTGGGACGCCACCTGAATCACGTGCCGGTCCACGCTCGGCCGCCGAGCACCGGCTATCGTTTGAGTCGTTTCATCCGTCGCCACCGGACGATGGTCGCGGCGTCATCGCTGGCGATCGTGGCGCTGATAGCGGGATTGGTGGTGGCCGGGTCGGGCTTGGTCCGCGCCACGGAGGCGAGGAAGGTCGCCGAGCGGGATGCCGCTTCGTCGCACGAGGTGACCGCCTTCCTGCGGCAGATGCTGTCTTCCGTCAAACCTGCAAAGGCGCGAGGTCACGAGGTGACCGTTCGCGAGGTGCTCGACGAGGCCGTCGCGGGGCTCGATGGACGTTTCTACGACAACCCCGAAGTAGAGGCTGCGATCCGCTTCACCGTCGGGGACAGCTACCAGGCGCTCGGAGACTACGAAACGGCCATTCCCCTGCTGGAAAAGGCCGTGGAGATCAGGCGGGCCGAACTTCCGGCCGGCGATCCGCGACTCGACGACGCGCTGAATGTGTTGGGAATGGTCTACTGGCTCAGTGGGGATCTGGCAACGTCGCTGAAGTGCTCCGAGGAGATTCTGGCGCTGCGGGAGGCCGAGTTCGGCAAGGAACACGCGCGGTACACCCAGGTGCTGGTGGACCTCGGAAACATCTATGCCGACATGGGGGACCTCGACAAGGCGGAGGAGCTCCAGCGCCGGGCGCTCACGGTCGAGAGGCGGGTTCTCGTCGGGGACGATCGTTTGGATCTCGCCTACACGACCAACAACCTGGCCTCGGTGCTGGCCGACCAGGGAAAGTACGAGGAGGCGATCGAGCTGCATCGCGAGTCCCTGGCGCTGCGTCGCGAGTTCATGGGTGACGACAGTCCTGAAGTCGCGATCAGTGTCGGCAATCTCGGCTATGCCCTCATCCAGGCTGGCGAGCTCGAAGCTGCCGAGGCCAGGCTGCGGGAGGCGGTGGAGCTCGGCGAGAGGATATTCGGCCCAGACCATCTCCGTATCGCCGGGTTCATGTCCAATCTGGTGAAAGTCCTCGTCGATCGGGGGGCGCTCGAGGAGGCCGAGCGACTGGCGCGCCGGTCGTTGGCGATCCATCGCACAGCCATGGGGGAACGTGGATGGCGAACGGGCGTCACCCACGGGCTGATCGGCCAGGTACTCGCCGAGTCTGGGCAAGTTGACCAGGCTCGGACCGAGCTCGAGCTGGCGCACGAGATTCTGCTCGAGACCCTGGGTGCCGACCACGCCAGGACCGTCAGGGTCGCCCAGTTGCTCGACGACCTCTGATGGGTGGATGGGTGCGATGGGTGGCACCGAAACGGGCTACTTCAAGCGACGGTCACTCAACCAGTAAACACGGCGTGGTGGTATCACCAACTGGTCCTTGAGCAGGTTTGGCGATTCGCCTGAACAGAGGTCCTGCAGCTGACCGTATTCGAAGTGACCGCGGTTACCAAGTTCACTGAGGGTGAGCGGCTGGGGTGAGGTGTCGAAGTTACCCACCACCAGCACGTTGTCGGTGAGCTGGAACGGGTTGCTGCGCATGAATACGAACAGGTGTGGATTTTCGGTATCCAGCAGTTCGCGGTTGTTGTAGTCGGCGAAGGCGGGGATGGTCTTTCTCACTGCGATCATCTTTTGCAGGCCATCGAAGATCATCTGTTGAACCGTTCCACGCTGGCGCCTGAGGTCCGCCTTGTCCCAGTCGATTCTGGGGCGATGAATCCAGCGATTGTCTTGTGCCTTACTGGTGTCTGCCAGGTAATCGTAGTCATTGAGGGTGCCGATTTCGTCGCCGTAGTAGAGCAGCGGGATACCGCCGTAGGACATGATCATGCTGTGCAGCAAGAGGATCAGGTCGATGCTCTCTTTGATGGCCACCGGGTCATCGTTTTCCAGCGCCGTTTCCAGCCCCGCCAGTGAGGCCAGCGACCCCGAGATGCGGGCATCGCCGGTCTTGTCATTGCGGCCGAAGGGCTGGCCGCGGGCCGGGGAGTCGGCATAGGCGCCGGTGAAGTAGTCGACCAGGAATCGGCGATGGGAGTAGGGCTCGTAGCCGGCCTCCACGATGTCGGCATCGTCGAAGCCGAGACCGATGTCGTCGTGACAACGCACATAGTTGAGCCAGGTGGCGCGGTCGAGCTTGTTTGGCAGGCTGTGGATGCCATGGTTCAGCAGGACGGCATTCTTGGTCGCCGCCGCATCCCACAGCAACGCCATGAAGGTGGCGTTGTAGGCGATTTCGCATTCCTTGGCGATGACCGCGTCCTCGCCGAAGTACTTGATAACCTCCACCGGGGCGACGATGGCCTCGGCGATGAAGAGCACGCCCGGCGCGGTCACCTGGCAGCAGTCTTTCATCAGCTGCAGGATCAGGTGTGCCTCGCGCTCGTTCTGGCAGGTCGTGCCGATCTTCTTCCACAAAAAGGCCACCGCATCGAGGCGCACGATGTCCGCCCCCTGATTGGCCCAGAAAAGGATGATATCGAGCATCTCGATGAACACTTCAGGATTGGTGTAGTTCAGGTCCCACTGGTAGCTGTTGAACACCGTCATGACCCACTTGTCCATGGCCTCGTCGTAGGTGAAGTTGCCGGGCGAGGTCTCGGGGAAAACCTCCGGCATGGTCTCTTCGAACATGTCCGGGATGTCGCGGTTGTCGAAGATGTAGTAATAGTTCTGGTAACGCTGCTCGCCGGCACGGGCGCGGCTGGCCCATGCGTGTTCGTCGGAGGCGTGGTTCACCACCACGTCCAGGGTCAGCAGGATGTTGCGTCTGCGCAGATCCTTGGCCAGCGACTGCAGATCCTGCAGCGTGCCGATGCGCTCATCCACGTCGCGGAAGTTGCTCACCGCGTAACCGCCGTCACTGGCGCCCTTGGGGCATTCCAGGATCGGCATCACATGCAGCATGTTGATGCCCAACTCCTGAAGATAGCTGAGCCGCCCCTTCAGCCCCTGCAGGTTGCCGGCGAAGCCGTCGCTATACAGCGCCATGCCGACCCACTCCTGGCTGAGGAACCAGTTGTGATCGTTCTCGCGCTTCACGTCCAAGGTTTTCAGGTCACTGCCTCGCTTGATGTACTGGGCCGCCATCACCTCCACCAGCCGCACCATCTGCTGCTCGAAGTCGTCGCGATTGGCATACAGGTGATGGAACAGCGAATAGATGCCATAGAAGTTTGCGCCCAGGCGGGTGTAGAAATGGCGCAGATCACGCTTGCGGATCTCCGGCTTGAGTTCGTTGAGGATCTTGTTCAACAGGGAATGGGAGACTTGCTCATACATCGTGGGTTGGCCTTTTTTCCTCAAGTTGCCAGTCGTCGACAAAGCGACGGTAGAAAGCGGGGTCTGAGACGGTGGCGCCGCGCTGACCCACCAGACAGGAGGCAAAATCCTGTGACCTTCGCAGGGTGATATCCAGCGGCCAGTCGCTGGCCAGGCCGAGGATCATCACCGAGGCGAAGGCATCGCCCGCGCCTACAGTATCCACTACCTCGATGTCAGTTTGCGTTCGTACCTCATGGCGTTCGCCAGCGGCGGTCACCACCACGGCGCCCTCGGAACCGCGGGTCAGGATCAGACCCTCCAGCTCATGGTCAATGAGGAAGGCGGCCGCATGCGAGTCACCACCCTCAGTCGAAGAAGAGAGCAGACGTAACTCGTCGGCATTGAGCTTGACCCAATGGGCGTGACGCACCATGTCGAACACCTGTTCCCGCTGCCACCAGGGAGGCCGCAGATTGACATCGACAAATACCCATTCGGGTTTGCAGGCAATCAGCCCTTCGACGGTCCGCCTTGAGATCTCGTCGCGCAGCGCCAGGCTGCCGTGATAGAACCCACGGCAATCCGGCGGGCCTCCCGGCGTCGGCTCGATAGCATCGTAGGCACAGGGCTCGACGATGTCGTAATGGGGTTCGCCATCGACAATATGGATACTGACCCGGCCGGTGGGGTGGCGCGCGTCGGTCTGCAGCCCCCCCGTATCCATGCCCCAGTCACGCATGGCGGCACGTACCGCTTCGCCTTCCGGGTCGTCACCCACACAACTGATGAAGTATGGCGTTTGACCGAAGGCATGCAGATGCCAAGCGACGTTGAAGGGTGCACCGCCGAGAACGCGCCTGCCGTCGGGGAAATGATCGAACAGCACCTCGCCGAAGACGCACAGTTGGCCTGTCATACGCCGTCCTCCGTCGTTTCGAACGCCATCCAGGCCAGAGTCCGGGGATGATAGTGGGCGATGCCTTCCAGCATGCCGGCACTGTAGTTGCCATTCATGCCCATGAAGCAGCCTTGTGCGCAATACAGCCGAGAGCCGTTTCCCATCTCCTCGGCCAGCCGGCGCGCCGTCTCGCGTACGTCCTCCCGGGCGTTTGCCACCAGCACCGCCGGGATCGGGCTGGCGAGGACCTCGATGTCATTGCCGCTGTCGCCGCAGAAGACAGTGCCGGAGTAATCGAAGCCGTCCAGGCTCATCAGGGCCTGCACTGCGTGCATCTTCGAAGCGCGAGCCGGCAGGATGTCGAGCAGTCCAATGTTTTTTAAGTCGTCGATACTCCAGATCAGATTGGCCTTCACTCCGGCGGATTCCAGCCTTGTGCGGATCGCCGCTTCCAGGGCCTCACGGCGGCAGTCCTCCGGCACGAAGTAGCTGAGCTTGCAGCGATTCTGTTTTGCGGACTCCTGCGGCCGCAGATCGGGCAGGTTCCTCAGCAGGGTGTGCAAGTCGCTGTGACTGAGGCCGGCCCAATCCCGTTCGATCTCCCTTTCCCAAGCCTGCAGCGGCCGCCAACGGCCATCTGGGGCGATGTGGTACATGGTGGTCCCGACATCACCGATGACGAAGTCCGGAAGAGGCAGGCCGTATTCGGCGATGGCGTCTCGCACCATCTCTGAGTGGCGGCCGCTGACGTAGGCCAGGCTCACCTCGGGGCGGTGCACCAGGGCGGCAAAACGATCGCGGGCACCGGGCGACTCGGTCTGGGGACCGTTGGGTAGCAGGGTGCGATCCAGATCGGTGCAGAGCAACAATGGGTCACTCATTCGACCCGCGGCGCCTGACAGGTGTTGAAGAAATCGTAGTGGTCGATGGCCTGGAGGATGCCCAAGGCGTGGGGTTGGTCGGCAAAGTAGATGTTCTCCTGGTCCTCCAGCTGCGACAACTCCTCGTGATGTCGGTTTCCCACCACCACCGCCAAGGTGTTTCCGAGCATCATGTCCTCGTCGGCGCCCGAACCGCCGGCAACCAGCATCTGTTCGAGGGGAATGTCGAGCCGTTGCGAGACGTACCGTAGGGCCTGCCCCTTGGAGGCGCGCGACGGCACGATGTCGAGGAATTGGCCAAAGGAACAGAACACATTGGCGGTCAATTCCTTTTGCCGGATCAGGGCAACGATCTCGTCAACCGACGGTGCCTTCTGCGGATCATAGTAAAAGGAAACCTTGAACTGGCTTTGTGCTGTCTTCGGCTGGGGTTTCAATCCCGGCACATCGGCCAACAGCCGGCGCACCTGGTGCGCGTTCCAATTGTGATCGATGTGGTCGGCCCACCAGTCGTCCTCGGCGAGACTCCAACCATAATGGATACGGGTGCCGAGGCTGCTGATCAGGATGTCCGGCCTGGGGATGCGGTGTTTCTTCATCAAGGCCAGCGCGCTGTCGAAGCGCCGGCCGGTGGCGATGCCGAAGGTGACGTCTCGGTGATTGTCGCGGATGACCTCGGCGAAGCGCTCCAGGGCCGTCGGATTGCCCATCAGATTCTGGTCCAGGTCGGTGACGATGGCGCGGTCGCGATATCGCACGGATCGAGTCGGGGGGTGGCTTGGGATGGGCCGGTACTCGCCCGGGAGGGTGCGCAGCCTTGTCAGATACGTTTCGACATGGGCCTGCCAGGAGTAATGCCGCCGGACTCCTTCGATTCCGTGGCGGGAGGCGGTCTGCCACACCTCGCGGTTCCCGAGCAGCTTGAGGAGGGCCTCGGCGATCGCCTCCGTGTCCAGCGGGTCCACCAGTTCGCCATTGCGACAGTTGGCGATGATGTCCACCGGCCCGCCGTTTTCCGTGACCACCACCGGCAGGCCGCTGGCGGCCGCCTCCAGAATGGTCAGCCCGAAGGGTTCCGTGAGAGCCGGATTGACGAAGACTCCGCCGGACGCCGCTGCCAGGCGATAGATGGCCGGCACCTCGTTGGCGCGGTGACTCTTGGGCACGGCGACCTTTCCGTACAGGTCGTAGGCGTCGATCAGGAGCAGGATGTCGGTCAACACCGTTTGGGCGCCGCTGTCCATGTCACGAATATCGTCGCGATTGCCGACGACGATCAGCAGGTTGGCC
>Ga0316187_10001782_pt1 | contig 18859 bp, 16 predicted proteins | sample CroRivburrow1_MG_FD_204927 | JGI IMG/M metagenome (GOLD analysis project Ga0316187, IMG submission 204927) | Coastal sediment microbial communities from Maine, United States - Cross River worm burrow 1 | ecosystem: Environmental > Aquatic > Marine > Coastal > Sediment | place: USA: Maine...
TTTGGCCACAATGACCTGCTGCCCGCCAACTTTATCGATGACGGTGACAAAATCTGGCTCATCGACTTCGACTATGCCGGCTTCAACAGCCCACTGTTCGACCTGTCGAATCTCGCCTCCAATAATGAACTGAGTGAAGACCAGGAGCAGGCCATGCTGGAAAGTTATTTTGGCGTAGCGGCGAATCGACAGACACTGGCCAGCTACCACGCGATGAAATGCGCCTCGCTGCTGCGTGAAACCCTGTGGTCGATGGTGTCCGAACTCTATTCCCGGGTCGACATGGATTTTGCCGACTATACCCTTAAAAACCTTCAGCGCTTCGAGGCCGCTTACACCGCTTATCGCCAGCAATACCCTTAAATTGAAGCCAAGACACATACTTCCTGAGACCCCATTATGAAACTCGATATAGATTTTGTTCGCGCCCAGTTCGATCAACTCAACGACGACCCTGATTTCGTGTTTGCCTCAAATGCCGGCGGCAGTTATGTCAGCAATCAGGTCAACCGGGTGATGGAACACTATAACCATCACACGCGGGTTCAGCCCTACTCGCGCTTCACCCCATCCGCGCAGGCGGGCGCGGCAATGGATCGCGCTCATAGCGGCTGGGCGCAGGCGCTCAATATCGCGCAGAGCGAGCTCACCGTGGGACCATCTACCTCGATGAACACCTATGTCATGGCACAGGCAATCGGCGATCGGTGGAAACCCGGTGACGAGATCATCGTCACCAACCAGGATCACGAGGCTAATAGCGGCGTGTGGCGACGTAAAGCACAGGAAAAAGGCGTTACCATTCGCCAATGGGAAGTCGATCCCGACAGCGGCTTATTAAGCCTGGATGCGTTACTGCCGTTGCTGCGCGACAATACGCGCTGGGTATTTTTCACGCATTGCTCGAACGTCGTCGGCACCATCAACCCGGTGGCCGAGATCACCAAAACCATCAAGGCCGGCAGTAATGCACGCGTTTTCGTCGATGCCGTGGCTTATGCGCCGCACCACATATTCGATCTCAAGGCGCTCGGCGTGGATGGCTATGCGTTCAGCCTGTACAAGGTTTTTGGTCCGCATCAAAGCCTGTTGTACGTGAATTCCGCGATTCACGGTGAGCTGACTTCGCAGGCGCATTATTTCAACAGTGGCAATCCCGCCAAGGATTTCAATCCCGCCGGTCCGCAACACGCCCAGGTCGCCGCCTGCGCCGGCGTGCTCGACTATTTCGACGACCTCTATCAACACCATTTCGGCGCAACCGAAAAAAGCCGCAATGCGCAACTGCAGGATATTCACCAGTTGATCCTGCAACACGAAAACGCACTTGGGGCACCGATTCTTGATTTTCTGCAGCACCGCGGCGATGTGCGCCTGATCGGCAAGGTGCACACCCGCGACAACGATCGCGCCCCGACCATCGCCTTTAAACCGCTGCAGCAAAGCTCCAAAGCGCTGGCGCACAAACTGCAGGACGCCGGAATCGGCACCGAGAACGGGAATTTTTACGCCCATCGCCTGGTTGGTGATCTCGGCATCGATACCGAGGATGGCGTGGTGCGGCTGTCGCTGGTGCACTACAGCAATCAGCATGACGTTGAACGCATACTGGCCGCACTCGACAACGCTTTAGGCTAACCTCGACGCGAAGCCCGCTGGCCGGGACGCAAACTAATCCGGCACCGGCGGAGTCGCAGCTCTTAACCCAGCGATACCGGCGGGGTGGCGGCCAGAAGCTTGCTGCGCCGCGCCGCCTGTGCCTCGCGATGGGTCAGGTAACTGACTGCGCCGACAATGATCGAAGCACCGATGATCACCCAGTTATCGGGGACTTCGTCGAATACCCAGTAACCGATGCCAATAGCCCAGATCAACTGCATAAACGACAGCGGTTGGGTGACGGTCAGCGGCGCCGCGGCGATGGCGCGGGTAATTGCGTAGTGACCGGCGGTCGCAAACAACGCGACCAGCGCCAGCCAGGCGATTTCCAGCCAGGTCGGCTCGCGCCAGAAATACAGCGCCCCCGGTAGCAGCGCCAGCGTGCAAAAAATGCTCAGCATTACCAGGATATCTTCTGAACTCTCGCTCTGCGTCATGCGCTTGGTCAGCAGGAAGGAGCCGGCAAAAAAGAAGGCTGCAATCAATTGCGCCAGCGAACCCGCTTCGATGCTGGTGAAACCCGGTCGCAGGATGATCAGTGTGCCAATAAAGCCGGCCGCGATCGCCATTATGCGCCGCGCCCTGACCTGCTCGCGGAATATCAGGATTGCACCGAGCGCGGTAAATACCGGTGTCGAGAAGCCGATGGCAGTGACTTCCGATAACGGAATGCGCGCCATTGCGAAAAACCACAGCATTACCGCAACGCCGTGCACCAGGCCGCGCAGGGCATATATCCCGAGACTACCACTGGAGAGGCCAAAACCGCGTCCACGCATGCGCCACAGTATCGGCAACAACAGGATCACGCCAACCAGGTAGCGGATGAAGGCAGCCTGCACCGCCGGCATATCCGAGCCCAGCAAGCGTACCAGCACGGTGACGGCGACAAACAGCAGTCCCCCGATCACCATCCACAGGCAACCGCGTAAATTTGAGTGTTGCGACATGCTCCTGATTGGAACATCATCTTGCCCGTCAAAGCAATCCTTAACACTTGAATTGATCATGACCAACACCCTCGCACATCACTACTACCACCAGGCCGAAGTATTCGACTTCGAATGCGAACAAATTTTCAGGCGCCACTGGTGGCTGGTCGCAACCGAAGCCGCGTTTGCCACTAACGGCGATTACCAGGCCTTCAAGCTGATGCAATGGCCATTACTGGTGGTGCGCGATCAACGCGGAGAGCTCCGCGGTTTTTACAACCTGTGCAGACATCGTGCCGGACCGTTGGTCGACGATGCCCGCGGACAGCGACGCGATTTCGTCTGCCGCTACCATGGCTGGCGTTATGCCTGTTCCGGTGAATTGTTGAAAACACCGGGATTCGGCAAGGGCGAGATCGCCAATCCAGGGGCCATGGGGCTGCTGCCGATCCGCGTGGCCTGCTGGAACGGTTTAGTGTTTGTCTGTCTCGACGAAACGGCGCCCGATTTGATCGACTGGCTGGGCGACATTGTCGGTATCGCCGCCGGTTACGATGCCACCTCCGACATGCGCTTCGACGGGGATGTCGAGAAGACCGCGCAATGTAACTGGAAGAACTATGGAGACAATTCCTGCGAGGGCTACCACGTCGGCATGGTGCACCGGGCGCTCGGCTCTTCGATGCTGCGCGAGTCGGTTGACATCGATTGTTACGATAACGGCCAGTTTGTCGGTTTTGACGTCAGCTATGGCGCCGGTAAAGACGCAAGCCGTGCCGGCAGGGGTTTCTGGATTTACAAGTTCCCGGGATTGTTATTGCATTTCGCCGAGTACGCTTTCAACGCCGAAAGCGTGTTCCCGGTCGCTGCAAATAGCATTCGTCTGCAGCGCTGGTTCTGGTCGCATGCCGAAAAAGCAGCACTGCACGGCGTTGACTGCGCATCGATCAGGCCGAACTCTGAAAAGGTCATCGACGAAGACATCGCGATCTGCGAAAGGGTACAGATAAACCTGGCTAGCGGCGCCTACCCCGGAGGCCTGTTATCCACGGAACAGGAACCGGGCACGATATATTTCCAGCAACTGGTACGCACGGCCTTAAGCGATTTTGCCGAGCCGGAATAAGCCGGCGCTGATTGCTGAAACCAGGGCCACCAAAGCGGCGATCAGCAGCGCCGCTTCATAGCCGGCGTGCCAGTCGTAGATGAATCCGGCACTCCAGGGCGCCACCAGACCGGCAAAACCCCAGGCGATAAACACCCGGCCGTAAGCCTGTGGGCCCTGCTCCAGAAAGACATTCGAAATTGCCACCGGGTAGATTGCGATGATCGATCCATAAACAAAACCGACGATGCCGAGCAGCAGCAAGGTGGCATAGGTGTTGGTGGTGACACTGATGGCCAACAGGGCGACGGCGGACAAAAGCGGTAGTGCAACCAGGAAACGGGTAAGCGGCCATCGGTCCACCAACCAACCCGCGATAAAACCACCCAGCGCACTGCCGATCCCCACCGTCATCGCCGTGGCCGTCGCAAGTTCCACATCGGCGCCGCGCGACTGGGCGATACCCGCGGCGTGCCCGATGGCCATCAGGCCGGCGAATACCGCGGTCAGATAAGCAAACCAGAATTGCAGCAGGCGGCGGCGATCGAGTCGATCATCGCTGCCGCGCGCAGCCGGCGTCGATGCGCCGTAGCAGGCGGCGGTGCGAAACAGCATAAACGCGGCGACGAGGACAAGCACTACCAGCGTAGCGGCTATCGCCACAAATGCCGCGCCCACGGAGTCCGCTTCGATACGCCAGGCGATGATTTTCGCAAACGCAATCGAGCCAACCGCATAAGCGGCCGTCACCGCCCCCATCGCGAACCCCTTGCGGGCGGGAATGGCGCGACCGACCAGCTGCAGGCAAAATCCATAGCCGATGCCGTTACTGATTCCAAACGCAAGGCTGTAGCCCGCAAACAACATCCACCAACTGCTAGCAGCGGCTGCGAGCAACAGGCCTGACGCCGCCACTGCGCCGGTAATCAGCACCAGCCCCCAGGCTGGTAGCGCTGCGTATATCCGGTAACCCAGGGTGACTGACAGCGTTATCGCAACCAGTGCAAACGAATAGATCAGGCTGATCTGCGAGCGCGGCAAGCCGAGCTGCAGCTCAAGTGGCGCCAGAAACACTGAAAACGCGTGCACCGAGCCAAGCACAAAGGTGACCAGCATCGAGGCGCCCAGGATCTGTGTGGATCTATTCAATAACAACCGGCTCCACGGGTTTGCGCGAAAGCTGCCGTTTGAAGATAAACAGCCCGCTGGCGGCGATTGTGGCGCCACCCAGCCAGGTGGTTAAGGTCGGGATCTCACGCCAGAAAACAAAACCGACGATGGCGGCAAAAACCATCGCCAGGTATTCGAAAGGTGCCAGCAGGCTCGCTTGCGCATAGCGAAACGATACCGTCAACAACCATTGCTGCAAGCCACAGCCAAGCCCGAAGCCGACCAGCAGCGAGATATCGCCGAGGCGCGGCGTCAACCATCCGGACAGTAACACCCAGCCCAGGCAAAACAGGCTGCCGAGGCCGTTGTAATAAATACCGATCGCAACCGATTTTTCGCTGCTGCTGAGCTTGCGCAGCCAGATCGCGACGATAGCGCCGCTAAAGGCGGAACCGAGTGCGGCCAGTATACCGATGTCCCAGCTTTGCGCCTGCGGCCTGGCGATCAGCAAGACGCCGACGAAACCGAGTATTACCGCGATCCAGCGCCGTGGACCGATGACTTCACCCAACAGGAAAATGGAGAGCAGGGTAATAAAGATGGGCGCCGCATAGGCGATCGCGGTGGCGTCGGCGATCGGAATGCGCGTAATGGCATAGTACAGCAGGGCGAGACTCACCACGCCACTAACGCTGCGCACCGCATGGTCGAGCGGCCGTCTTGTGGCGAGCACCAGCAGTCCACTGGTCGAGAATAATATGACCCAGAAAACGCCGCTCGCAAACACATAGCGAAACAACAGCACTTCGCCAAGCGGGTAATCACGGTTGACCAGCTCACGTACCGCTGCACTCAACAGCGCCATCACCAGCAGGTTACCGACGAATGTGGCGATGCCAAGTGCGGGGTGATCCCGGTGGTGACTGACCAAAGCGGAGGGAGATAACATGCCCCGGTCAAGCTGATCTGTACAAAAAATTAAACAAGGACTACTCCTGCCAACCATTAATATCCGCGGGGTAACGGGCTCAAAAAACGACTGATGGCCTGATCTGGCGGGCCAGTGAGTAACAATGCCGAATCACTCAGAGCCGGGTTACCTTGCGTATCTCAAGGGCGCGCTGACGCAAGGATTCGCGATGCACAACGTAAAGACCGCAGGCGATGATGATGCTTGCGCCAATCCAGACTTTCCTGGTTGGAATATCCTGCCAAACCAGGTATCCGATGGCGCTTGCCCACAGCAGCGAAGTATACTCAAACGGCGCCAACGCCGAAACGTCGGCTCGGGCGAAGGCGGCGGTAAACAGGTAATGCGCAAACAGCGCGATCACCGTAAGCAGGCTTAGCTGTCCAAGCTCGGCCAGCGACACGGGAACCCAGACCCAGGGCAGGGCCAGGGTCGCCATCAAACCCATGCCGAGGTGTAATGAAAAAACCAGCGTAATGACCGAATCATTTCGCGATAAGTGCTTGCCGGAGACGAATATCATCGCATAAATTATGGCTGCTGCCAGCACCAGCAGATAGGCCTGCAGGTCGCCACCGCCGTGCGGATCCATCGCGATCACAACACCAACGAAGCCAACCAGAACTGCACTCCAGCGGTGGAGGCCGACCCGTTCCTTGAGGAATATCGCCGAGGCGGCAGTCAGGATGAAAGTCGAACTGAAGAAAATGACCGTGGCGTCGGCCAGCGGCAAACTTTTCAGCGAGGTGAAAAACGCCAGCGGGGCGAAAAACCCGCAACAGCCTCGCAACGTATGTTGCAGGGGGTGACGCGTCGCGAGGTCTTTGAGTTCTCCCCTGATCGCGAGTACCAGTAGAATAATCGGTAGAATTATCCAGCCTCGAATCGCGATGAGCTGAATTGCCGACATTTCTGAACTCACCAACCACTTGGCAAGAGCATCCATGACGACGAACAACAGCATAGCCAGGATCATCAAGCCGATACCCAGTAAATTGTTGGATTGATAGCGCACTGATGTCCCCTGGCACGGCTGTCGAAACAAGGCGCAGCTTATATGCTGTCGGGGATGACTTCGAGTTATTTAAATCCGTTATGCAGGGAGTGCAAATCCGAAATTGCCCTTGCCCTGGCGCTTGATCAGGTACATCGCCTTGTCGGCCGAGCGGATCAAATCTTCCGCCGTATCGCCGTTTTTCGGGTAAAGCGCTATGCCGATGCTGGCGCCTACCTTGACGTCGACTAATTCCACACTCAGCGGCTCGGAAATTTTCTGAATCAGGCTGCTGGCGATGCGCTCGGCAATGGTGATTTCCGGCACGCTGGACAGGATCACGACAAATTCATCCCCGCCGATACGTGCCACGGTATCGGTTTCGCGAATCTCACCTTTGATGCGATCAGCGGTCGCCTTTAGCACCTGGTCGCCAAACTCATGGCCATGCAGGTCATTGATCGCCTTGAAACCGTCCAGGTCGAGAAACATGACGGCGGACATTTGTCCATGGCGGCGCGCCTCGGCGAGTGAGTGATCGAGTCGATCTTTGCACAGGCGCAGACTGGGCAGCCCGGTAAGTGCGTCGTGGTTGGCGAGAAAATCGAGTTCCGCGGCTATTTTCTTACGCTCGCTGATTTCAGCTTCGAGTTGCCTGACGGTATCGGCCAGTTTGCGCGTTCTGCTCTTCACCATTGATTCGAGCGTATCACGCGCTTCACGCAGATTCTGCTCGGTATTGTACTGCCGGGTTATATCCTGAATCACACCGATGGATTGACTAATTTCGCCGTTGGCCGAGCGCAGTGCCATGCCATGTTCACGTATCCAGCGCAGTTCACCGTCGGTGCGGTAGATGCGGTACTCGGCATTAAATTCCTCACCCGTCCTGCGATGACGTTCATAAACATCCGACAACATCGCATAATCGTCAGGATGCACGTCTTCCATGTCGTCACCGCGTGATTTCACCATGCTGGAGTATTCCTCGACAGTAACGCCGTGAATATTGGCGAATCCCTGGCTGAGGTAAATATAGGATTCGGCCTGCAGATCGAAGATAAAGTGGCCGATGTCGGTGATTGCCTCGACCTGGCGCGCCATCGCCTCCCGCTTTTCCAGCGCCTGCTGGTAGACCTTGCGGTCGGTGATATCCTGCAACAATCCAAAGGCCGCGACCGCATCACCGGCCCGATCAAACTCTACCGTGCCAGTCTCATAGACATGGCGCACAGCGCCATCGGCGCGAACGATGCGATATTCAACTTCATGCGAGCCGACCTCCCGCTGTGACCGATAAGAGCGCGTATAGAGCTCCCGGTCTTCCGGGTGAATTTGTTGCAGCACCTTCTCCCAACTGGTCTGCGACCCGATCACCTCTGCCACACTCAGGTTGAATATCCTGGCATAACCGGCGGAGCAGGACTTGATGCGGTCGTCATCATAATCCCATTCACAATGGCCGATGTTGGCTAACTGCTCGGCAACGTCCAGCAACTCTTCTCGATGGCGCAGTGCTTCGAGTTCCATGTTCAGCTCGGTTGTGTCTTCCGAAGAGTTCAGGTTGGCGGCCACGCGCGTGATTCCATGTTGCTGTATTGGAGGGTATTACTAACTTTAGCTTATAAACCGGCAGATTCTACGAATCCGAAATTATTTTTACCCGCGCGTTTGATGCAGTACATCGCCTTGTCGGCCGAGCGAATCAACTCTTCGGCAGTCAGCCCGTTTTCAGGATAGAGAGAGATCCCGATACTGGCACTGACCGTGACTTCGACGCCGTCTATATCCAGCGGGCGCGTAATCTCGTTAACCAGGCCCCTGGCAATCCGATTGGCAATGCTACTCTCGGGCAGGCTTGACAGGATAATAACGAATTCATCGCCACCGATGCGGGCAACCGTATCGGTTTCGCGAATCTCGATGGTGATGCGTTGTGCGGTCTCGCGCAACACACTATCACCGAATTCATGGCCGTAACGATCATTGATTTCCTTGAAACCATCCAGGTCGAGAAACATGACCGCCGAAGTCTGACGATTGCGCCGCGCTTCGGCCAGGGACTGGTCGAGTCGATCCTTGCACAGGCGCAGGCTGGGCAATCCGGTTAGCGCATCGTGATTCGCGAGAAAATGTAATTCCGCGGCAATCTTTTCTCGCTCTTCGATTTCGATCTGTAGCTGCTTGACGGTATTGGCGAGTTCCCGGGTGCGCTCAACCACTTGCTGCTCGAGAGTATCGCGAGCGCTGATGATTGCCCGCTCGGCATTTTTCTGTGCGGTAATATCCTGCAGCACACCAATCGTTTGCTCGGGGATACCGTGGCCCATCAGGTGGGCTTTTCCCAACTCACGTATCCAGCGAACTTCACCGTCGTTGCGCAACAGACGATAGTCGACCTGCCATTCATCACCGTCAGCGAGAAAGCGGTCATGAGTTTTCTGCACCATTTCGCGATCATCGGGGTGCACGACATCGATACCACCCGGGCCCATCGGGCTATTCTGCAACAGATCCTCGACCTGCTTGCCCAGGATTCGCGCGAGTCCGGGGCTTGCAAACAGGTATTTCTGCCGGATTTCATCGTAAACGAAATGGCCGATTTCGGTAATCGCCTCGGCCTGGTTGGCGAGCGCATCCTTGTAACGCAATTCCTGTTCGATCTTTTTTTGCTCGGTGATATCCTGCACCACCCCGATGGTCTGTTCCACCCTGTCACCGTTGCGCTTGTGTGCTTTACCGATTTCACGCACCCAGCGCAGCTCACCGTCAAGGCGTCGTATGCGATATTCCTCCTGCCATCCATTCCGGATTCCCCTGCTGTCCAGGTAGATCTCCCGCAGCCGATCGCGATCGGGCTCGTATATCAGCTCGAGATAATCCTCGCTTGAGCGGATCTTGCCGAGAAACTCATCCACACCCATGCCGAAAATTCGGGCCTGCCCGTGGCTTACGTATTGATGTCGGCTATTGACGAGGTCATACATGAAATATCCGATATCGGTAAGCGCCTCGGCCTGGTTTGCCATGGCATCCTTGAAGGTCAGTTCCTGCTCGCGCAGCACCTGGTCGGTGATGTCCTGCATGACCCCGAGCGTCTGGCTGACGCGCCCGTTTTTCATCGCCCTGGGTCTATCCAGCTCGCGTACCCAGCGAATCGCACCATCGGCACGACGAATACGATACTCGATGGCGCAGTTACGACCGTTATCGATATAATAGCGATACTCGTCGGCTACACGTTCGCGGTCTTCTTCAACGACATCGCCAATATCGTCAACGAAACATCTGATGCTTTTCATGAAATAGTCGATGCTTTGGCCGTGAATCCGCGCGTAACCTTCACTCAGGTAGAGGTAGGTTTCATTCTCTTCGTCGTAGATGAAGTGCCCGATATCGGTGATCTCTTCGCTCTGGCGTGCGAGTTTATCGCGGCTTTCAAGATCACGCTCGTAGCGCACTTGTCGGGTAATGTCCTGCATTAGTCCAAAGCTGCCAGTTTCGGTCCCCTCCACATCGAGAATAGAAATCGCAAATTCGCGAACATGCTTGATGCTGCCATCCTTGAGCCGAATGCGAAACTCAACCTCCAGCGTTTTATCCACCTCCATGGCGCGAATAGCATTCATGTAGTGCTCACGGTCTTCTGGATGTATCAGCAGCAGTGTTTTTTCGATCGTGTTATGCGATGCCAGGGTTTCCTCAACCGTCATGTTGAAGAGATTGGCGTATTCCATGGAACAGGATTCGAGCCGTTGATGCACGCGACTCCACTCAAAGTGACCGATTTTGGCGACGCGTTCGGTTGCCTCGAACAGGGTAAGACGGCGCGACAAGCGCTCCAGGTTTCCCTGCAGTTGCTCACGGCTCAGGCTGGAATATTCCGAGCTGGGGGTGGATTGCATCTGCGCTGTGATCAGCGACTGGATTGTCGGCATAGAAATTTTGTTGGGGATTAACCAGTTGAGCCCTTGAGTATAGGTGCGATCCCCGATATTTCTGTGACACGTCGACCCCCATCGAAAACGTCAAAGTGATAAATATCGCCGTCTGTTGCATAATTCCAGCCTGTATCCAGACAAACGCATAGAAAATGAGCAAAGCAGCATCCAGAATTTCCGCACCCGAACTGCTGATCGAGCAGTTGCGCAGCATGCTGGGGATACGCGTGAGCACCAGCCCTTCGGTTCTCGAACAGCACGGTCGGGGCGAATCCTGGCACCCGCCACAGGCGCCCCATGCGGTCTGTTTCGCGCACAGCACAGAGGAAGTCGCCGCGATTGTCCGACTGTGCGCGGCGAACCGGACTCCGGTTATCGCCTATGGCACCGGCACCTCGCTGGAAGGCCAGGTACAGGCGGTTCACGGAGGCGTATGCATCGATTTGAGCCAGATGAACCAGGTGCTGGAAGTCAACAGCGACGACCTCGACTGTCGCGTACAGGCGGGGGTGACCCGACGCGAGCTGAATCACTACCTGCGTGAAACCGGGCTATTCTTCCCGGTCGATCCCGGGGCCGATACTTCGATCGGCGGCATGACGGCGACCCGTGCTTCGGGAACCAACGCGGTACGTTACGGCACCATGCGCGAAAACGTGCTGGGACTGACCGTGGTGAGCGCAAGTGGAGAAATCATAAAGACGGGCACCCGGGCACGCAAATCGGCCGCCGGTTATGACCTCACGCACCTGTTTGTCGGTTCCGAAGGAACGCTCGGCGTGATAACCGAAATCAGCTTAAGGCTTTTCGGCATCAGCGAAGCAATCTCGGCGGCCATCGTCAATTTTCCCGACGTCCGTTCGGCCGCGGAGACGACTATTCAAACCATCCAGATGGGTATCCCGGTGGCACGTATCGAAATTCTCGACAGCGGCTATATGAAAGCGATCAACGCCTACAGTAAAACCAGTTACCCGGAGCTCGACACCCTGTTCCTCGAATTTCACGGCACCACTGCCGGGGTCGCCGAGCAGGTGCAGATGTTCGATGAAATTTCGCGCGAATTCGGCGCCAGCGGATTTCAGTGGGCGGACCAGGAAAGCGATCGGCAAAAACTGTGGCGCGCGCGCCACGATGCCTATTATGCCGGCCTTGCCGTCAGCCCGGGGTCTCGTGGCTATGTCACCGATGTCTGCGTACCGATCTCACGCCTGGCGGATTGCATTGCCGAAACCCAGGCCGACATCGCGGCATCCGGATTGTTCGCGCCGATCATCGGTCACGTCGGCGATGGCAACTTTCACTCCACCATCTTCATCGATCCCGACGATGAAACCATGTTTGCCAGGGCGCTGGAGCTCGACCGACGCATGGTGCAGCGCGCTCAGGCGATGGGCGGCACCTGCACCGGCGAGCACGGTATCGGCATCGGCAAACTCAAGCACATGCGCAATGAACATGGTGATGGTGCGATCGCCGCAATGCAGGCGATCAAGGCGGCGCTCGACCCGCATAACATCATGAATCCCGGCAAGATAGTCGACTGCTAGTGAGTCTCGATTGCCAACTCGAGGACGTGCTGCTGTAACTGCGGGTAAAACTCGAGGAAACCGTCGCTAATCAATTCGTGATGGCGTTGCAGGTCCTCGATGGCGTTGTCGAAATCGTTGACAAAGCGGATGCGCGCGGCCACCCGGTCCAGCGACTCGGCGATCGCCCCGGCATCGCGGTATGAACCGAACCAGTCGTAATCGATCATACGCCGGGTCACCCGGCGCATCTCTGTTCCCGGCATCAGCGACTGCCCGGCTGCCATACGCTGGTAAAATTCGGCAATCACTTCATCGACGCTACGTTCCTCGAAACGTTCCCAGTGTGATAGCAACAAATGATCGAAGTAGATATCGAGCGCGATTCCGGCAAAACGACGGCGGTGACGGCTGAAACTGCGTTTCATTTCCAGCACCAGCGGATGGCTATCGGTAAAGCGATCCACCGCGCGGTGATTGAGTAGACCGGCGTGTACCGGTGCCGGCAACGAATCGGCATCCACACCATGAGCAAAGTCACCGAGGAGGTTACCGACGGTCGATTCCACGGTTGGTTGAGACAGTACGAGGTGGGCGAAATGATTCATTGCGTCATCAGCCTGAACGGTGATAAACGACTGTAATCGGACACCATGACACCCTCAGCAAGGCGCTCGAAGTTCATTCTGACACTGCTACTGTTACTGATATTTTGCACCCGACCTGCCCTGTTTCGGCCCTGGAAACTCGATACTATGAGTCACAATAAATGGGTTGTCCAACCGCTTTGACTGCGGTTTAATCGGACTTTGCCGTGAAGCTGGAGCGCCGCATGACCATATCAGCCATCGACTCGAGTTCGCCAACCCCGGAAAACGACCCTCATTATCAGGCGCGCATCGATCTTGCCGCGGCATTTCGCATGGCCGCGCGCCTGAACCTGCACGAATCAGTCGCCAACCATTTCAGCTACGCGGTTTCCAATGATGGCAGCCGCTTCCTGATCAATCCTTTCGGGCGGCATTTTTCGACACTGCGCGCCAGCGAATTGTTATTGCTCGATGCGCACGACGAGACCAGCATCGACCAGGCCAATCGCCCCGACCCGACCGCCTGGGCGATTCACAGCGCGATGCATCGCAATGTACCGCAGGCGCGCTGCGTGCTGCATGCACACTCGAAATACGCCACGGTGCTGGCATCGATCGAAGCCACCGGCCTTGAGCCGATCGACCAGAATACGATGCGTTTTTTTAATCGCGTGTCGCTCGATACGGGTTTCGATGGCATGGGCCTCGGTGACGAAGCCGATCGCTTGACCACCACCCTCGGTGACAACACGATTCTGATCATGGGAAATCACGGTGTAATGGCCGTTGGCGAAACCATCGCCAGGGCTTTCGACGAGCTCTACTATTTCGAGCGCGCCTGCGAAACCTACATTACCGCGCTGATGACCGGCAAACCGCTGCGTGTGGTCAGTGATGGCGTTGCCGAAAAAACCGCACAGCAGTGGCAGGATTACATCCACCGTGTCGGCCTCGGCGAAGCCTTCTTCAACGAGATTCGCGTAATCCTCGATCGCGAAGAGCCCGACTATCGGTTGTGACGCAGGCGGGTCTTGCTGCTAGAACAGGCACCCGGAATGGCGGTTAACAGCAGTTCTGGCAACTTTACATTGACCAGTCGGCAAGCTCGCGCCGACTTGCCTGAAAAGTGGCGTTGTGCGGATCGAGGTCGAGCGCATGCTCGATCGCGTCCAGGGATGCCTGGCGTCGCCCCAACCGAGCCAGCGCATAGGCCAGATTATTCCACAGCTCGGCTTTTCCTGGCTCGATAACGAGCGCCGCGCGGTAAGCGGACTCGGCCGCCACATAATCCCCCAGTGCATAAGACGTATTGCCGAGACCGCTGAGTGCAAGCAGGCTGTCGGGCCAACGTCCCAGGGCGCTCGCGTAACCCTGGCGAGCACTGCTCAAGCGTCCAACCTGCTCCATATCGATCACTGCCGCGAGATAAGCCTCGCGGCTTGCCGTCGCCGGGATCGAATCGGGGTCAACCACCGCCAGCGCCCAATGGCCCGCCCGTTGCCAGGTCTTTTCGAACAGCGAGAAAGTCCGGGTGATTCGTCGATTAACGCCGGAACGTAATATCATATGGCGCTGTTCCAGGTCGTAGCCAATGAGGATTTCATAGTGCCAGATCGGGTATGCCTCTATCGCGAGGTTTTGCAGGACGAATATCGGATTGCCGGCGGCAAGCTCGCGCAGCAGGGACTCGAGCTGGCCATCGAGCTGCACCGGCAGCAAATCATACTGTCGGGTTGCGGCGGCGATTTCAACCTGCAGGCTGCCTTTCAGTTCCGGGATATAAACCAGGCGCGCAATCTCGTCGGGTACCACGGCGATGCCGCGGTAATTGATGATTCCGGCCAGCGCGGCCGGGCCACAGTGGTATTGCTGTTGGGGGAAAAACGGTACTTCGGTTAACTCCACATGTGCCGGCAGATCTGGCGGGTTGTCCAGCAGCAGGCGGGTTTGCGGGGAGGTGGCGCAGGCGCCGAGGCCAAGCGAAATAACGAACGCGCAGGCCAGGCGGCGTGCGCGTCGATTCATGAGTGCCAGTGCTCCCGGTATTCCTTGTGGGAAATTACTTTTCCGGAATAACGTCGATATAGCCGGTGACTTCGAGCACCAGAAAGATAACCAGGGCAAGTACCAGTACATTACCACCGGCCGGGGCTTCATCGACGCGCTGGTAGATTTGCGCAATCTCGACATCGGTCATCGCCGCCACGCGGGCAGTTGCCTCGGACCGGGCGACACCACCTTGCAACAGTCTTGCCTGGATCCAGTCGCGTTGGCCGGCAACGTCAATGAATTGGCCCGCAAAGCCGGATTGCTGGATCTGATCGGTCGCTACCATACCCGCCTGGGCAGGCAAACCAGCAGCCATTACCGCAACTACAATCGGCAGGCTGCGCAGCAGAATTTTGAATCTCATTATGGTTCTCCCTAATCTGGATGTTATGGAATTGAATCGCACCGCAGAAGTATAGCCCATATCCGCCTGACACTTCCGTTAGCTTCGCATCAGGCGAGCCTGGCGCCATTGGGCACAGCGCTGTCAGGTCGCGCCAGCACCACCGCGCCGTCTTCACGATGAAATCCGGTCACCAGGCATTCGGAGCGTATCGGGCCGATCTGCTTGGGCGGAAAGTTGACGACCGCAACAATCTGGCTACCGATCAGTTGTTCGCGACTGTAGAGGTCGGTAATCTGCGCGCTCGATTTACGTATGCCGATATCATCACCAAAATCGATACGCAACTTGTAAGCCGGTTTGCGTGCTTCCGGGAAATCCTCTACTGCGACGACGGTGCCGACGCGCAGCTCTACTTTTTCAAAATCGCTCCAGTCTATGGGTTGCATTACAGGTACCTCAGGAAAATTCAGCGCGTAACGCGCGAGTGTGTTCACCGAGCGCCGGCACCTTAGGCGTGCTCCCGGCTGCGCGCTCGCGTATCGCGGCAACCGCAACTACCTCGGCCGGACCACTTGGCGTATCGACAGCGACGCGACGTAATTGTGGATGGCGGGCGAGACCGGCTATATCGTTGAGACGGCCAAAAGCAATCCCTGCAACCTGCAGACGCTCGATGGCCTGTTCCTGGTCGAGCCCGGAGAATACATCGGCGATCAGTTTATCAACATGGGCGCGATTGTTAACCCGCGACACGTTGGAATCGAGTCGGGGATCCGCGGCGAGCGCAGCATCGCCCAGCACCTGCTCGCAAAACCGTGCCCACTCGCGTTCGTTCTGTATCGCCAGCACGACATCCAGCTGATCGCGACAACGATAAGCGCCGTAGGGTGAAATGGTGGCGTGATTGATGCCAACGCGCGGCTGTATTTTACCGGAGTAATCGTAATGCAGTAGCGGCACCGCCAGCCATTCGGCCATGCCATCGAACAGCGATACCTTGATGACAGCCCCGCTAGCGCTGGACTCCCGATCGATCAACGCTTCGAGAATGGCGGCATAGGCCTGCTGCCCACAATTGATGTCACAGGCCGATACCCCGATGCGCCCGGGCGCTTCGGGCGTACCGGTAATCGACGCCATGCCGGATTCGCATTGCACCAGCAGGTCATAGGCCTTCATCCGGCTGTAGTCACCACTGTCGCCATAACCGGATATATCGCAGCACACCAGCCGCGGATAACGCTCGCACAAAACTTCGCTACCAAATCCGGCACGCCCGGCGGCACCCGGGGCCAGGTTCTGGATAAACACGTCGGCACGCGCCAGCAAGCGATGCAGCAACTCGGCATCGACATCGTTCTTGATATCCAGAACCAGCGACTCCTTACCCTGGTTGAGCCAGACGAAATACGCCGATTCACCGTGCACTACATCGTCATAGCCACGGGCAAAATCACCTTCCGCGCGCTCTATCTTGATCACGCGCGCGCCAGCCTGTGCCAGGCGGTTAGAACAAAACGGGGCCGCCACCGCCTGTTCCAGCGAAACCACGAGCATGTCTTGCAGGTTTAGCATTCGCAGAGCCAGGGCCTAGAATGACTTGGGCAAACCCAGCACGTGGGTCGCAATATTCGACAAAATCAGATTGGTCGAGATTGGCGCGACCTGATACAGACGTGTTTCGCGAAACTTGCGCTCGACGTCGTATTCGATCGTAAACCCGTAACCACCATGGGTCTGCAGGCACATATCAGCCGCTGCCCAGGATGCATCGGCCGCCAGCAGCTTGGCCATATTGGCCTCGGAACCACAGGCTTCATCGCCATCGAACAGGCGGCAGGCCTTGTCGACCATTAACGCCGCCGCTTCGGTCTGCACGTGCGCACGCGCAATTGGAAACTGGATACCCTGGTTTTTGCCGATGGGACTGCCAAACACTTCGCGTTCACCGGCGTAGCGAGTGGCATGGTCGATGAACCAGCGCGCGTCACCAATGCATTCGGCGGCGATTAATATACGTTCGGCATTCATGCCATCGAGGATGTATGCAAAACCCTTGCCTTCTTCACCGATCAGGTTGTCGACCGGTACGCGCAGCTGGTCGATAAACAGCTCGGTAGTGGCGTGGTTCAGCATGGTTTCGAGTGGGCGCACGGTCAGGCCGTTACCCACCGCCTCGCGCAGATCGACCAGCAACACCGACATCCCCCGGGTCGGCTTGTCCACCTCGTCACGCGGCGTGGTGCGTACCAGCAGCAACATCAGGTCGGAATGTTCGACGCGCGAAATAAATACTTTCTGCCCGCTAACCACGTAGTGGTCCCCATCGCGCAGGGCGCGGGTCTTGATGCGCGTGGTGTCGGTTCCGCTGGAAGGTTCGGTGACGCCGAATGCCTGCAGGCGCAGCGCACCCGAGGCGATCTGCGGCAGGTACTTCTGTTTTTGTGCATCGTTCCCGTGGCGCAACAGCGTACCCATGGTGTACATCTGCGCATGGCAGGCGGCGCCATTGGCGCCGCTACGCTGAATTTCCTCGAGCACTGCGCAGGCCGCGCCCAGGTCCATGCCGGCACCGTCGTAGGCTTCAGGAATCAATACCGATAGATAACCCGCATCGGTAAGCGCCTGCACGAATTCGCCGGGATAAGCCTTGGCGCGATCCTTGTCACGCCAGTACTTGTCAGGGAAGTCTTTGCACAGGCGCTTGACCGCGTCACGCACTTCCGGATGTGAAGGTTCTTCAGGCATTATTCCTGTCCGCTAAGCTGCAATAATATTGTGCTCGGGACCATAGGGGAAGCCGGTAATATTCTCTACCCCGTCTTCGCCGATAACCAGGATATCGTGCTCGCGGTAACCACCCGCGCCGGGCAAGCCCTCGGGCAGCGTCAACATCGGCTCCATCGAAACCACCATACCCGGCTCGAGAACCGTATCGATATCTTCACGCAATTCGAGACCAGCCTCGCGCCCGTAATAATGCGAGAGCACGCCGAAAGAATGTCCATAACCGAAGGAACGATACTGCAACAGGTCACGCTCTGTGAAAAAGCGGTTAATTTCGGCACAGATACTGGAACAGGTTGCGCCCGGGCGAATCAACGATATTCCAAGCTCATGCGCATCGACATTGGCCTGCCAGATAGCGAGCGAAGCGGCGTCGGGTTCACCGACAAACAGGGTGCGCTCGAGGGCCGTGTAGTAGCCCGAAATCATCGGGAAAGTATTCAGACTCAGGATGTCCCCGGCTTCGAGCCGCCGCGTCGTCACCGGATTATGCGCACCATCGGTATTGAGTCCCGACTGGAACCAGACCCAGCTATCGCGCAGCTCGCTGTCGGGATAAGCGCGTGAAATTTCGAGCTCCATGGCGTCTCGCCCGGCCATCGCAACATCGATCTCGCGCGTGCCGACACGAATCGCATCACGAATCGCCTCGCCGCCGATATCGGCAGTACGCGCACCGCCCTTGATCAATTCGATTTCCTCGCTCGACTTGAACATCCGCAGTCCCATGATGGCCTGATTGAGGTCCTGGATTTCAACCCCACCCAACATCTCTTTCATCAGCTGGTTGGAGGCCAATGTCATGTGATCGCCTTCGATACCGATGCTGCGAGAATTCTCCAGCACG
>Ga0316187_10001785_pt1 | contig 18836 bp, 12 predicted proteins | sample CroRivburrow1_MG_FD_204927 | JGI IMG/M metagenome (GOLD analysis project Ga0316187, IMG submission 204927) | Coastal sediment microbial communities from Maine, United States - Cross River worm burrow 1 | ecosystem: Environmental > Aquatic > Marine > Coastal > Sediment | place: USA: Maine...
TCAGAACGTCGTGAGACAGTTCGGTCCCTATCTGTTGTGGGCGTCGGAAGCTTGAGAGGACCTGACCTTAGTACGAGAGGACCGGGTTGGACGTACCGCTGGTGTACCAGTTGTGCCGCCAGGCGCATCGCTGGGTAGCTACGTGCGGATGAGATAAGCGCTGAAAGCATCTAAGCACGAAACTCACCTCAAGATGAGGCTTCCTTTAAGGGTCGTCATAGACGATGACGTAGATAGGCTGCAGGTATAAAGTCAGTAATGGCAAAGCCGAGCAGTACTAATTACCCGTATCGCTTTCTTTTACCTGGCCCGCTTTCGAGCGGGCCGGGTAGACCACTAATTACTTATCTCTTTACGCTGAGAACCTGATAGGTTCTGCTGCTTCGCAACATGTTATTGTTATTTATCCCGCTAATAAAATAGCGGGATCTGCTCACTGGTCAGCCAGGAGTAGAAAAACCTTTTGGTGATTATGGCGGTGGGGTCCACCTCTTCCCATTCCGAACAGAGAAGTTAAGCCCACCAGCGCTGATGGTACTGCGGTAATACGTGGGAGAGTAAGTCGTCGCCAAATCTTTATTATTATCCCGCTAAACAGCGGGATTTTTTTTTGCCTACACTTTATTGAACGATTTGGTGAATTGCGATTGAGCTATTTTTTGAACTGATACTCCTACCTAGACAGAAGAATTACCCATTCGGGAACAAGGAAATTAAGAAATTATATTTGAATTTATGGGGAAAGAATAAGCGCAATGAAATGGCAGAACGTTAAAACGGGATTCATCACTCACTACGCTCCCTCTGAAAAGGGGGAAATTTAATCTTATGTCTGTCTAATAAGACAGATATTTAAAGCACAAAGTATTCCCCTCCCTGGAGGCAAGGCGTAAGTGATAATCGAATGGTGATTTTATACAAATCCAGGAAATAAATGGTGAACATTATCCCACCCGAACCTGACTGAATGCAGATGGTTGCAAATAAGTATTCGCCAAGGCCTGTAGTTCTGAAGCTTTGATAGAATGAATAGTGTCAATATATTGATCATAGAAACCATAATCCATTCCAGATAAATATATATTTTTAAATTTTTCAGCAAGAGAAAATGAGGTTTCCAGGCTAGACAAAAAATTTCCTAAGAGATGATTCTTTACTAAGTCTAATTCATCCTGAATGATGGGTGTATCAATTAATTTTTGGGCCTCTTTAAAAATCTCTTCGACTGTTTTTTCAGCGTACTCTTTTTTTACATCTGTTCCAATGACCAAATAATCATCATGTTGTAAACTGATCAAACTTGAATGCACTCCGTAGGTATATCCTTTATCTTCCCGAATATTTGCCATGAGCCTGGATCCGAAAAATCCTCCAAATACTTCATTCAAAACAATAAGACCGATATAATCAGGATGCGTTTTAGGAATAGTCTTTCTGCCTATTCTAATAGATGATTGTAGGCTTTCGGGTCTTTCTTCAAAAACTTTATTATTCTTAACCGATATATCCGGATGATCAATTCCAAAAAATTCATCATTAGGTAGAATAGAAAACACATCCAGCGTCTTAAGAATATAATCATTGATATTACCTGAGATAATGATCTCTATCTTATTCAATAATCGGTTTTCATAATAATTTTTGAGGTTTTTAATATTTATATTTTCCTCAATATCCTGAATACTCAATAGCCGTCCATAAGGGTGTGCCTTCCCAAATAATAATTTTCGTATTTCACGACCAGCAACATAACTATTTTTAGCTTCATTAACCCGTAATTGCTGTTTTTGAATATCCATCATCACCTTTAATTCATCTTCTGGAAAGGTGGGGATTAATATGCAGTCACGGATAATATTTAGAACTTCCGGTAATTTTGAATTGACAGCATAAACTATGATACTTACAAAATCAATACCCGGTGAAATAATAAGGTGAACCCCATTGAATTCGAATATCTTAGCTATTTCATTAGAACTATGTTTGGAAGTTCCTTCGAGAAGCATCTTTGATGTAAAATGCGAAATGCCATTTTCCGGTTCAAACCATTTTCCGGATTTCAGAATGATTTCTATACTTACAATATCATGAGCTCCCGCATTAATAATATGTAGAGGAATTCCATTCGACAAGCGAGTATGCTCTGCTTTCTGAAAATCTATTTTTGAGATTTTCTGAACTGGGGGGGCAGATGTTCGGTCCAGCATTAATTTTTTACATCATCAGTGATTGACTCTTGTTGCTTGTAATTATCAAAATTGAATACCAAAGAAAATCGCAAGGTTTCAGCGAGTGGATTATTAGATTTCTGAGGTATTAAATAGGCAAAATCAACACCAAATACTTTGTACCTGAACCCAAGGCCTACTGTAAAATATTTTCTATCTCCCTTATTTATGTTCTCATGGAAATATCCGGCACGGGCAGTAAACAGATCATTATACCAATATTCCATACCAACGGCCCACATTATTTCCTGCATCTCTTCAGAAAAACCATCTGGTGCATCATACCAGGAAGTTATCATTGAATTTATCAATGGACGATTGGGATCTTTACCTCTTTTAATTATCGGGTTTCCATTTGCATCGTATACAATACTACCATTTTCATCAATTTCATAAACAGGTGGAGTAGGCACCAGTAATTTATTAAACTCAAATAAAAAGGAAAGATGATTGTGTGGATCGAGACTGGTTGTAAAATCTATACCTGTTCTGAAATTTGTTGGAATAAATTCTTTATTATTATCATTTGAATAAGTCATTTTGGCGCCAATATTAGTGATCGCTACACCCAAGGATAAATTTGAGTTTTTGCCACTTAACAATAGGTCTTTTTTGTAATACCAGGCGATGTCCGCGGCTACGCTATTACCAGCCTGAGCATCATTGGTAGAATTCCAGGCATTACCGGTAAGATTTGAATGTATATACCTTAAACTGACTCCTAAGCTCATCTTCTCAGATAACATCTGCGAGTAAGTACCATCAATAGCAAATTCTCTTGGGTTGAATTGCCCGATATTTGTACCTAATATATCAGTAAATACTATTTCGCCTAAATCGAAATAACGCATTGACATCGCAACAGTTCGTTCTCTGTTTATTTTATAATATCCTGATAGATAAGAGATGGACATATCATTAATTATATTCCCCAACCAGGGAGTATAAGATAATGCAAATCCATAATCATTTTCTATAAAAGCATACTTAGCCGGATTCCAGTGTCCGGCTGCCGCGTCTGCGGAAGTAGCCGCACCTATGTCTCCCATACCGCCAGCCCTGGCGTCAGGTGCGATTGTTAAAAATGGAACTGCTGTGGTAATTACCCTCCTGCTCGTATCCTGCCCTGTCAAAATAGAAGTATTCTGACCAAAGGATAGTTGGCTTATGATAAAAAATATAAGGGTTATAAGCCCTATCCTTAACCTTAAGTACTTGATCATTAAATAAATATATTAAGTTACAAAGATAATTAATTAATTATTACTAGTTTTTTGAAATCCTCTTTTTTTGCACCGTCTAATAAAGAACGAACAATAACACGATAAATGTATAATCCAGACTCAAGTTTTTTGCCTGATTCTCCCCTTCCATCCCATTTGATATCATTAATGCGAAATTCACTATTAACTGTAATTGCGTCAATCACTTTAACAAGACTACCCGTCCTTGAATAAATTTGAATATCTATATCTAAATCCTCACCTGATCTATTGTGTTCAAAGGAAAAGGTTGTTTCCTCATTAAAAGGATTGGGATAGTTGATCAGGTTCTTAATAATGAATTGTTCACTTTCACCAACTAAAAACTCAAGATATCCTTCTGCCATATTATTATATACATCCCAGACTTTAAGAGTTAAATAATGTCTGCCCTCTTCTAGATCTGAAAGCTGATATTCTATTTTCCCACTCCTATAGCTGTCGATATCAGCTGTGTAAAAATTATTTAAGATAAATTCATTTTGATCATCCAATAAAGCGACAATGCCCTGGCTTATATCGTTCTCTGTAATATTGATTCCATTCTCATCAAATACTTCGGCAATTAATCTGGGATGATCACTTGATACGTCTCCCTGAACAAAAGTAGTGTCTTCAAGATATAGATAGATTTCCGGAGGCAAATTATCTTCTGGATAATCACTTGAAGTACCTCCTACTAAAATTTCTATATTTGATCCTGAGGCATCCATGTTATGCTCATCATTTACAGCATACATACTTATTTTTCCTTCTCCGAGTTGATATGATATATTTTTTGACACCACGAACTCAAAATCAAATGCTCCCTGGTTAACCGTAACATCACCCTTAAATATCAAGCTTTTTCTTTCATCATAATACATCACCGGGTCCTGGGTTCCTAATGTTTTTGACTGGATTACTTTATCATATACCGCAACCGACAAGATACCATTAAAGCTATTCAGCTGATTTTGATCTGAATCGTATAAATTGCCCGAAACAACCACGTTCTTTAATGCCTTTAAGGTATCCACTTCCTCGGTGATGGGTATTTCATTTATCTTTTGAATAACAATATTCTGATCAGGGTATGATAGTTTCATTGACGGATCGCCAAGAAGAGAAAAATTTCTGTTCACTGCGCCATTTAAACTCAGGTTCTTTGTTTTTCTGAAAATCTCACCTATAGTCTGGTATTTCCCCTCTTCCTTCTCGAATACCTGCGAATAAAATGAACGGTTAAGAATAAAATTGGTGGATGCAAAAACTGGTCTTGCTGTTGTGAGTAAGCCTACTGCTCCTCCCCTTTTATTGGTCAATGCAAACTCAGCACCAGATCTTATTTTAGGATCATCATGCCGCCCATATTCACAAGTTGCAGTTATTAAAAAAGGTAGTCGACGCAGGTTTTCCCAACTTGCTACCATAGAAAGGTTTAAAATATTTTCCAGTGTCCATTGAGCCTCGTTTCCATGACCTGTAAAATTCAGCAATAAGGCACCACTTTTAATAGCGTCATTGATAGCTTCATTTACTTCCGGAGCTAGCTGTGAGTTAGGTAATATCTCTTGTGGATAGGCATCCACATAAATTTTCCCAATATTAAAATTGGCATAAGCCGTATCCACCATGGTGGCTAGCCTGTCAGCATCATTGGAATGCCTGATGCCATCAGTACCATCACCATCATCTGCTACAAAATATATATCATTGCGCCAGGGTCCATAAGTGTCAGGATCTGAATCATATACTATGATCTTATTGATAATATCATCAGCTTCAACAGACGTAATCACTGGTAGTCTGCCTATAGAGACATCCATTGTGTGATCACCGGTATAACTTTCATCCCAATATCCTTCATCTACATCAAGGAACCCGTAATAGTCATCTGAGGAATAACTGTAAATGGGATGTAATGAATTCCTGGATTCATAAATAGGAATATAATTTGTATTATATGGGCTTATATCTTTATAATCATAGGAGCCTCTACCAAGAAGTAATATAGAATTCAATTTTCCCGATCCGGCATCATACAGGTATTTAATAAAATCCCGAATAGCTGTAACATCCTGTGATCCTGATGAAAACTCATTATATAATTCATTTATAGTAACAACTTCAGTAGAAATTCCTCGCTGATTTCTGTGGGTTGATAATCGATTCGCTGGACCCAGAAAGTCTGAATGTGTAATAATCAGGAATTCCGGCACATTCAATCCGTGGAGGTTCTGATTATTTACCTTATCAATATAGGCGGGTAGTAATGTGTTTTCATTATTAAAGAGAATGTACTTTCTGAGAGTGTCTGATTTAAAACCAAAAGTACTACTGCCACTACCCTCAGAATACTCCTGAATATTAGGATGTATAGGATCGGTAACATCCCAGATAATAAAACTATTATCCATCTCCTTGATAGTAAAAGTTGAATTTGTATTCATTGTACTTTCAATGGATTGAAAATAGGTCTGCGTATTGTAACCAGCTAAATCCCTTTTGCACCATATGTTCAGATAATTCAAATAACCTGCCGAAAGTGCACTGGTGCCACTTTTATTATAGCTGATTTTAATTTTAATACTATTAATGTTTTCATTCAGAATAGAAGTATTTGTTTCAAACAAATCCTGTCTAACACTTCCCTTGGTTGCATACTTATACTCCGAAACGGGATCCATATCCTGGTTTCCTAAGTTATATCCATCCACTTCGAGAGTAAAAGAAGAGGGTTCATATGACCTTGACATTACATCACTTACAATTTTTAAAGCTGTATTACCTGACAATCCTTCAGTAGGAACGATAAATTCATAACTGGTTTTAATATCAAATAATTCGCCATACCATTCTCTTCCAGAAGATAAAATATTATAGTGATCTTTTTCATAATATTCAAGATGATCAAATGAACCAATCTGTGGAAAACTATTTCCTAAATCATTTACAATACCTACTCTGCTGCCAGGGCTGTCGGAAACGGTAAGAAAATAATAAGTTGTATCTGAGTATATATTATGAATATAATCCAGCTGATATTCATCATTTATATTCTGGAATTCAAGTTTATGGGGAGATTGTCCAAAAAATAATATAAAATCATTTTCATCAAACTTACTATCCTCTTCACCAGAAACATAAATGGAATTTTCAAGCAGATCGGAAGGTCTGTCTATATGATTTTCCTGGGGAAGAACATATGCCCCATTACCATAAATCCTAATGTTCTTTGGATTTATACCTGTCGGATCGATACCTATATTTCTTAGAAAATCCGCATTTATCATATGGATACCTCTTTCAGTAACACCAATTTTATACCACTCCCCATCAGATAAAACTGATGTGCCTGCATCAGCAATACGATATGCTGAAACCGGATGATTGTTGGCTGGTTTGGGTGAGTAATTTATGCTAAATGAAATTAATTTATGAATTTGTCCGGTTATCTCATCCGTGTAAAATGGAAAGATCCATGCTCTGGTAATGGACTTTCCCTTATCATGACCATGAATCCATTTTATAAGTGGTTTTTTTTCGATGGAATCAGTGTATACCAATTCAAATTCCTGGTCTGTCAGAGGCTCAGAAACCAGAACTTCAAGAACGATATCCTGATCAATACCCTTGTTAATTGTGAGAGGAAATATTGGCATATAGGAAAATTCACTAACATGAATAGCATTTTGAAAATGCATGGTTTTGATTTCAGAGCCTTCAAGTGTAGATATTTGCGATGGACTCTCCCAGTGTAATTGATAGGTCAGACTCTGCCCTGTATCCTTAGTTAAAGATGGGGTATAAACTGACAGGAAAGCAGCAACAAATAAACCTTTAATAATCTTTCCCACTATTTCCAAATTCCTTTTTCCTTATTAAACGCCTTCCCTGAGAATTTATTTATTCTTTGGATGGCAAAAATACTCAGTATTTGCCTAATAATCAGGCAATTTTGAAAAATCATCCTTAATAAACTGACCATTGTCCAATTCAGGACATTAGTTTTTCTATTAATATATTATGGAATAGAGAAAGTAACACATAGAAAACCAATATCAGGAAAATACCGGGTAGCTGAAAAAAAGCCATAAAAATTATTGAAGAAATTACTATTATAAACCTCAATATATTTCCTTTTAACTGCCATTTATTCAATTTTAAGGAAACAAATTTAATATGAGAATTTAAAAGATAGGACAATAAAACAATGAGAATTATAAGCCCGTAAGTGTTGGAATAAATGAAAGAAAAAATCTCCCAGCCGGCGTCTTTAACAAATACAAGCCCGGCAATAAGAAAAGCACTTGCTGGTGTTGGAAGACCAATAAAGTCCTGTTTCTGAGACTCATCAATATTGAATTTTGCCAACCGGAATGCGGATGCAACGGCAACAAGAAATGCCAGGTATGCAATATCTGGCTGACCGATCTCAACCAATAAATAATACAGGATAAAAGAAGGTAATACACCAAAAGTGACCATGTCGGACAATGAATCCAGTTGCTTACCTATTTCAGACCTCGCATTTAACACCCGTGCCGCTAAACCATCAATAAAATCAAAAAACGATCCAACCAGGATCATTAATGCACCCAGGTATAATCTTCCTTCAAAAATTGCTAATAGGCCCAGGCATCCTGAAACTAAGTTCAACGAAGTAAGTAAATTGGGTATATATTTTTTAAAATTCATATGTTGCTTTTTTGGCCACAAAATGGGTTATAAAGTTTTTCTTCAATTATAGTAGTCTCAGGACCATGCCCAGGGTACACTTTCACATCATCGGGTAAAGTAAACAATTGTTCCTGAATACTTCTTATCAGGGTATCGAAATTGCCACCAGGCAAATCTGTTCTTCCTATACTACGTTGAAACAATACATCTCCGGCAATGCACAACTTATCAGCTTCATTGTATAGGGCGATATGTCCTGGAGAATGTCCCGGAACACATAAAACTTTCCAATAGCTTTCTCCTAAATTAATTATTTCTCCTTCCTTCACATTACCATCCACTGTAGGTTCAGAATATTGTTGAAATCCGTAAACAGGAGCATATAATTTTACACTTTCCAATACAGCCTTTTCTTCTTCGAAAATTAAGAATGGTATCTCAAAATATTCCTGGAGATATTTTATGCCAAGCACATGATCAACATGGCAATGTGTATTTATTATGGAAACAGGATTGAGCTGATTGTTCTCGATATAATCGACAATTTCTTTTTTCTCTATTTCATCATAACAGCCGGGATCAACTATAATACATTGATTATTACTTTCTAATATGAAAGTATTTTCAGAAAATGCGTTGAAACAAAATGTTTTTACTGATACCATATAACTCAAATTTATTACAAATTTGTTCTTAATGCATTCAAATTCAAAAAAGAGGATAAAATTTAACATGGAAGTCGATTACATATTAGTAGGACAAGGCCTTGGAGGAAGCATATTGGCTTATCAACTAATTGAAAAAGGGAGGCGTGTTGTAATGATTGATACCCCAGAGAAGAATATATCCTCATCGGTTGCGGCTGGCCTCTTTAATCCGATAACCGGACGCCGTTCAGTAAAGACATGGAAAGCAGAAATAATATTTCCATATCTGGATCTTTTTTACAAGAAGGTAGAAAAAACCTTAAAAATACAGTTTTATAATCCTAAACCTATGTTCCGTCCCTTTTTGAATATAGAAGAAGAAAATGAAATAAATGCTAAAAATAACAATCATGAATTGGGAGCTTACGTGAATAGAATTGTTCAACCCGGACACGATTCAAGAGTTATAAATGAACTAGGAGGTGTATTATTAAACCATGCAGGCTTCCTTGATATCATGAAGTTTATTTCTTCTGTTAGATCCTATATAAATAAAAAAGGAGTTTATTACAATGAAAATTTTGATCATGATAAACTGGACACCTCCAACCGGAAAATTATTTACAGATCAATTATTTCTAAAAAGATCATATTTTGTGAGGGTAGCAATGTGCAAAGAAATCCATACTTTAACTGGCTTCCAATGCGACCGGTAAAAGGTGAATTGATGTATATCAATATTGAAAAACCTTTAGATTTTATATATAACAGGAAAGTATTTATTATTCCATTCAAAGACAAATTGCATAAAGTTGGTGCAACCTATGATTGGAACAATTTGGATTGTGAAACTTCATTGGAAACAAAAAAGTACTTTGAAGATAAACTAAAAGCTATTTTGAACGTTAACTTTATAATCAAAAGACAATTGGCTGGCATAAGACCGGCAACCAAAGATAGGAGACCGTTTATTGGAGTTCACCCTGAAAATAGCCAGATAGGTATTTTTAATGGATTGGGATCCAAAGGTGTTTCATTAGGGCCCTATTATGCAAGTCAATTCATTGAATTACTGGAAAATGATAGTGAAATTGATCCTGAAGTAAATATTAAACGATACATTTCCTTATTTTCGTAAATAGAAGTAAATTATCCTGATAAAACAGATGATGAAGAGGATAGGATATATATTATGGGCGGGCCTTTTATTTATGACTCTCAGCTTTGAAGCATATTCTCAGTTGTCCGTAGAACAATTCGGGAAAAACAGGCTTCAATATAAAATGTTCAATTGGAGGTACCTCAGCTCAGAAAATTTCAATATCTATTTCTATGATGGTGGTAATGAGATTGCTGAACAGGCTGCAAAATATCTGGAAGAAGAGTTTGAAAGCATAACGGATATCCTTGGATACTCACCGTATACAAAAACCAGAATCTTTCTATACAATTCCGTATCAGATCTACAGCAGAGTAATGTTGGAATAAACCAAACCGATTTCTCTGTTGGAGGTGAAACTGATTTTGTAAAGCCACAGGTTGAGATAGCCTATCCCGGCTTGATGAGTGAATTCAAACAGGAACTTGTTTTTAAAATTTCCCAAATGCTTATCAACGATATGATGTTTGGTGGAAGTTTTACTGATATGTTTCAAAGTTCATACCTTCTTACATTACCTGAATGGTATATCGATGGGGCAGCCAGTTACATAGCCTATGGATGGGATATTGAATTGGATGATTTCATGAGAGATCATTTTATAAACGGCAGGCCTAAAAAACTAAATAAATATACTGGCAATGAAGCCCGGCTGATAGGTCATTCTGTTTGGAACTTTATAGCTGAAAAATATGGCCGTACCAATATTGCAAATATTCTTAATCTAACAAGAATTATAAGAAGTGAAGAAAAAAGTATTTCTAACACCTTGGGTATGTCCTTCAAAGACATTATAGAAAGCTGGCTTAATTTCTATATGGACGTCAGCAATTATGTACTGCAAAGTTATACACCACCAGTAAAGGATAATATTGAAATCAAAAACCGAAAAAACTATCATTATCATAAGATAAAAATAAGTCCTGATGGCAGGTACCTCGCTTATTCAAGAAATTCCAGGGGGAAATATAAGGTGATATTAAAGGACTTGCAATCAAGAAAAACCATTGACGTACTCAGCGGAGGTTATAAAGTAATTAATCAACAGGTAGAATATGATTTACCTTTGATTAGTTGGATCGACAACGATAATATCGCTATAGTTTCTAAGAAATATGGCAATAACTATTTGTGGTTTTTTAATATAAACTCAAAAAGAAGGCAAAAGAAGGAACTGACACGATTAAGTAATATCAAAGATTTTGATGTTTCTGAAAGTGGCAACCTTGCCGTTATGAGTGCTGATTTAAATGGGCAAAGCGACATCTTCCTGGTAAGCCTTAGAAGAAATTCGATTAAAAGACTTACGAAAGACATTTATGACGATATAAATCCAAAATTTATTCCCGGAACAGGATCCGTAATATTTAGTTCTAACCGGTCGAATGATTCTTTGAAAGTTGATACGAAGCTGGATATTGACAAATTAAAAGATGTTTATAACCTGTATATTTATTCTATTGATACTACTAGGAACCTGCTATACAGGGTGACTAATACATTAAGCAGGAATGTGAATCCAATACCTGTAAGCAATACTGAATTCTATTACCTTAGCAACCAACAGGGTATTTTCAACCTATATAAGTTCGATATTAACAAGAGAATTTATACTCAGATTTCCAAATTCAGGTCCAGCATCAAGGATTATGATATAGGCCCTAACAAAACCGGCTTAGCTTTTTCGATGCTTAATGATGAAATTACAAGTATCTATTATTATCCGGATTATGACTTAAATGATAATACATTTACCCCTCAGACCAGAAGGCAGGAAATTCTAAGTTCAAAATTTGTTGCGCAAAAAATACAGGCAAGAAGGGAGCTATTAAAAGACTCTCTTGCCAGGGCTAAATTAGAAAACCAGAATAAGAGGCAATTACTTCCGGATAAAGTTGAGCCTATTGATACAGACTCCTTAAAAGTAACAGAAACGAAAAAGGAGGTTCGCACCTCAGGTGAATTTATTGATACTGATAATTATGTTTTTGATAAAGAAGTTGTACAGGAAACACGATCTCAGGAATCTTTTCTATCACAGTACCGAAAATTGCGCAAGGAAAAAGAAATTCTTGGACCCTACGATTACGAGACATTGTTCAGTGCTAAAAACCTCGTTACTTCATTTGTAATTGATCCTTTGCTAGGCTTTGGTATCCAGCTTGAAATGCAAATGATTGACATGCTTGAAAATCATAAATTCCTTGGAGGATTATTAGCAACCACGAATTTAAAAAGTGGAAAAATATTCGGAGAATACCAATATCTGAAATATACTGTTGATTTTAACGTAAGGTATGACCGTAAATCACTTTACCGAACCATCGAGTCAGGAAGTCAGAAGTATAGTTTAAATAAGTTTGAAGTTGGGGCCTCTTTACCTCTTAATATTACTTCAAGGATCTCAATTAAACCCTTCTACGCATTAACAAGGTATTTTGATCTGGACCAGCTGGTACTAACAAATCCTTTACCAAATGAAAAAACAGAAAGCACCTACCATTATGGTGGTTTCAAAGCCGAATATACCTTTGATAATAGTGTGGTAACAGGATTGAACTTGATGTCCGGAACCAAAGGAAAAATATCCTATACCATGTATCAGGGGTTGAACGATTCAGACAAAAGCTTTGGGAATTTTGAAATTGATTTTAGAAACTATCAGAAAATACACCGTGAATTTGTATTGGCTACGAGAGTATATTATGGAAGATTTTTTGGACCTAATAAGCAAAATTACCTCCTGGGGGGTCTTGACAACTGGTTGTTTAGTAAAACCAATTTTACTGGCCCAAATGATCCATTGCTAAATCAGCCTCTCGTTGATAACAGCAATCAATTATTCATGGAATATGTTTTGCCATTGAGGGGATTTGATTACAATACATTTAATGGAACAAATACTTTAATAGCCAATGTTGAATTGCGATTGCCCATTGTCAGATATTTTGTCAGAGGACCAATTTCCTCTAACTTTTTTAGAAATCTACTATTTGTTGGCTTCTATGATATCGGGTCAGCCTGGACCGGAAAATCTCCATTCGCTACAGTAAATAGCGTAAATACACAGATACTTGATTATGAAGGGTCTCCTTTTAGTGCTGTAATTCAAAATTTCAAAAATCCCTGGTTGTCTAGTTATGGCTTTGGACTAAGAACCGTATTATTGGGGTATTATATGAAATTCGATCTTGCATATCCTATCGAAGACTATCGTATTGGCAAACCCAGGTTTCTGGTTTCTCTTGGTTATGATTTCTAAGCTCCTGACAAATAATGGAATTATTTAATAGGGAATTCGGACAAGGTCCTCCTCTTCTTATTGTCCATGGACTTTTTGGTAGTTCCGATAATTGGTATTCCATTGCAAAAAAATTTAGTCAGGATTTTACTGTACATACTATAGATCTGCGAAATCATGGTAATTCTCCACACCATGATGAATTTAATTATAAGATTATGACCAGGGATTTGGATCATTATTTGAAACGGAAAGGTATCATAAAGGCATCCATTATAGGTCATTCTATGGGAGGTAAACTGGCCATGAATTTCACTTTGAAAAATCCGAAAAGAATTCAGAACCTGGTAGTAGTAGATATCGCTCCCCGCCCTTATCCTGTGCATCATGATCTTATCATTGATTCGTTGCTCGAACTTAATCTTCAAAAGTATAAGAAAAGAGATGAAGTTGATGAAGCACTCTCTGATATGATTCCAAGTATAAGGATTCGCCAGTTTTTACTCAAGAATTTAAAAAGGGAAGAGAATGGAGGTTTTACATGGAAGATTAATTTGAAAGCTATTAATGACAATATTGAAAATATTGTTAGTGAGATTACTTCAAAAAAGTCTTTTAATGGAAAAACACTTTTTATAGCTGGGGATAAATCAGACTATATCAGGCCGGTAGATGAAGAACAAATCTTAAATCTGTTCCCAAAAGCAGAAGTGATTTACCTTCCAAAAGTAGGACATTGGGTTCATGCTGAAGCTCCTGATCTTTTATATAATACAATAATCGATTATATTAAATAATGCTATTATGCAAGCTGGGAAACTCTATCTTATTCCTTCTCCAATATCAGAATCGGAAAATGATAATCAACTATTTGCTTATCTAATTCCTATTATAACTGGGATTGATATTTTTTTTGTAGAAAATCTAAGAACCACCAGGCGGTTTTTTTCCAGGATAGGAATCCGTAATATAGAAAATATTCGGTTTGAACAATTGGATAAACATGTAAAACAAAAAGAGGTAGAAAGCCTTTTAGATATCGTAAAAAAAGGAAAAAATGCGGGGATACTTTCTGAAGCTGGTTGTCCGGGCATTGCTGATCCCGGATCAATTGCAGTTAAACTTGCGCATACTCATAATATAAGGATCATTCCAGTAAGTGGTCCGTCGTCTATATTTATGGCTTTGATGGCCTCAGGTTTTAATGGTCAAAACTTCACGTTTCATGGTTATCTACCTATTGATAAAATGGATCGAAAAGCAGAGATCCGGCATATTGAAAACCTGGTTTACTCAAAAGATCAGACACAGATTTTTATGGAGACACCATATAGAAACAATAAATTATTAGGTGTTTTAGTAGAATCTTTAAAACCAGAAACTTTATTATGCGTTGCTTGCGATATTTCGGGTGCAGATGAATTTATCAGAACAAAACGAATCCGTATATGGAAAAAAAGCATACCAGATATTCACAAAAAACCAACATTGTTTTTAATATATAAATGATCAATTGGGAATCCGACTTTCCACAATAGACCTGCCGGCTATTTTTCTAATTTGTTGAATTTAATTCTATAATAATATTTTTTTTGCGATTTTTAGAACAAATTGCATCTTGTCTTTTGTTGATTTGATATTTATTTCTTAGTCAGAATACATGAAATATTCATTTATTTTTCTGGTTCTACATATTTCTGCGATTGATTTAACATTTGCTGGTACAAATAGTTTTATAAACCAGTGGACCATTAAGAATGACAGTATAATTAAAGTTACAGGATATATATATGATTCAGTTACAACAAAAGGAATAATTGGCTCTATACTTACATATGAGGCACTTCCATATGGTAATTTTATTGGAATCACTCAATCCAGTGATTCCAGTGGATATTATGAATTTTTAACCTTAGGAAATGATGCCTATCGCATTGAAGTAAAAGCTGAAAATTATAAAAATCAGGTAACCAATATTTTTCCTATTAATGATCATATTGAAGGAACCCTAAGTAAAAATTTTTCAATGGTTAGAGAACATGCAGAAAGAGATGTGATCCTGTTAGAAAACTTAATATTTGCTCTCGGGAAATCCGAAATCAGTGAGAACTCATTTCCTGAATTAGATAGACTTGTGATTTTCTTAAAAGAGAATCCCGGTATGATAATCCAGCTGGAAGGGCACACTGATTTCCGTGGAGGAAAAAGTAAAAATATGAAGCTTTCAGAGGATCGGGTAGCAGAGGTAAAAAGATATATGATTGGGAAAGGAATTGAAAATTACAGAATCCTCACGATGGCATATGGAGGTTCAAATCCGATTTCAAAAAATGCTTCTGAGGATGCTGCAAGTCAAAACCGGAGAGTTGAGGTAAGAATTATAAAGCGCTAAAAATATAATTATGTTAAAAAAGCTGGCTTATTTACTTTTATTTCTTCCAGCTATTGTTGGATACTCACAAGATGTGCAATGGGCTTCAGAGGTCCTGGAAGTTTCCTCTGAACTTTCAGATAAAAAATTTTCCGCCAATCAGATCCTGGGCAAACCCAATGTATTACCCGAGGGAGGCGACAGTCCAAACGCATGGTTACCGGCAAATCCAAATTCAACAGAATTCATAATAGTAGGATTTACAACTCCAAGTCAGATACAGCAAATTGCCATTGCGGAATCCTATAATCCGAGTGCTACCTACCAGGTTTTTGCTTATGATGCCAATGGAAAAGAATACCTAATAAATTCTTTTACTCCAAGACCAATTGAATTAAGGGGGAGATTTCTTAATGTATTTATTGACCGGACATCCTATAAAGTAGTTGCTTTAAAAGTTGTATTGAATGGTATAGCTGTACCTGGATATAATGGAATAGATGCTATAGGAATTTCGGACTCAAAAGTACCCATTGAAGCAGCTATTGAGATTGCACCCAATGTCTCAAAAAATCTAAATTCCGAAAGATTAAGTTCCAGTGTAAACAGTGAGTATCACGAAATGAGACCATTATTAGCTCCTGATGGTAAAACTCTTTATTTCAGCCGTAAGAATCATCCAGAGAATATTGGTGGAGTTGAAGATCCTGAAGATATATGGTTTGCTGAGTATGATGCTGCAACAGGAGATTGGTACGATGCAATAAATATGGGGGAACCTTTAAACAATTCGGGGCCCAACTATATCAGTTCAATAACACCTGATGGCAAATCAATGACAGTAATACTAGGCAATAAATATCAGAAAAATAATGATATGAAACCCGGAGTTTCTATAAGTACCAGCAGCAGTGAAGGATGGTCAAAACCAAATGTGGTAGATATCGAAAATGCATTCATAGAAAATAATGATGGTCATTTTTTCTTAGCGCAGAACCGGGAAACTATGATTCTATCAGTTAACCGATTTGATTCCTATGGAAGTGAAGATATATATGTGTCATTCATGCAGGAAGATGGAAAGTGGTCAGAGCCTTTAAATCTTGGTAGTGATATAAATACAGCTCATTCAGAAACTTCACCATTTCTGGCTGCAGATAATGAAACATTATACTTTTCCTCAAAAGGCTTTAGTGGTTATGGGGGATCGGATATATATATCAGCCGACGAATTGATAATACCTGGAAAAACTGGACAGCACCCGAAAACCTGGGAAGAGATATTAATTCCAATGAAGATGAGGTTTTTTTTAATATCCCATTATCAGGGAAATATGCTTATTATTCTAAAAGCAATACGGAATATGACGCTGATATACATCGTATAGAACTACCCATTTTTTTCCAACCTACTCCAGTAGTATCTATGAGAGGAGGAATCTATAATTCTGAGACCTTGCTGCCTATCAAGGCAAGAATTTCATATGAACTATTACCTGATGAAACTGAACTAGGATATACCATATCTGATTCTCTCACAGGTGATTATGAAATAGTTCTTCCCGTCGGATTAAGTTATCATTATATAGTAGATATTGACGGTTTCAATGTACTTGAAGACACCATTAACCTCGTAGATCTTAGCGAATATGCTGAAATAAATCAGGATCTATATATTGATCCTGAACTATTAGCACAAGCATATGCAATGAATACCCTGGCAAAAAGCAATACTTCTGCTACAGATAAAGTTACGGAAGATGAAAAAACACCTGGTGCTATTGAGATAAATGATGGCGTATTATCAATTACTGTTAAATATAATTTTGATTCAGATGTAATACGTAAAAATTCTTATCCTGATCTGAACAGTATTGTTAACCTGCTAAATAGCACTCCGGTTAATATTATACTTGCCGGACATACCGATAGTGTGGGCTCTGATAATTACAACCAGGGTTTATCAGAAAGAAGGGCTCAATCTGTATATAGATATTTTGTGGAGAAAGGAATTGATCCGGGGAAAATCAAAACAATCGGATATGGCGAAAAACGACCAAGATTTTCTAATGATACATTACTTGGGATGCGGAGGAATAGAAGAGTTGAATTTATCCGGGAAGACAAAATGAATGCTTATGATAAAAAATATGAATCAAAATAGCTACTGGATAAGCATTCAATGATTTATTTTACAGCTCTTTTTAATTATCTTCAAACACTATCATTTTAAATGGGAATAATTAACGGATTATCAGAAGGGATAGCCAACTTAAGCATGCTGGAAGTATTGGGTGTTCTTTTTGGACTGTTGAGTGTTTGGTTTGCAAAAAAAGAAAATATTTTAGTTTTCCCGACTGGAATAGTAAGTGTATTGATATATGTATACCTCTGTTTTAACACCAGGTTATACGCGGATATGGCAATTAATGCTTACTATTTTATAATGAGTGTATATGGTTGGCATTATTGGTCCAGAAAAGATTCATCTCGTAATGAAACCCCAATTACTAGAAACAGTAAGAAAGAATGGTTCATATCAATAGTCATCCTTGTAATTTCGTTTATAGTTTTATCACTTGTACTGGTACATTTTACAGATTCAGATGTGCCAATAATAGATGCAATTACCACTTCAATATTTATTGTTGGCATGCAACTGATGGCTAAGAAAAAAATAGAAAACTGGTTGGCCTGGATAGTTGGAGACTTTATTTCAATACCCTTATACTTTTATAAAGGGCTTACACTAACAAGTTTTCAGTTCATAATTTTTTTAATAATAGCCGTTCTTGGTTATTTGTCATGGAATAAAAGCTTAAAATCATCGGAAAAATAATCAAAATAGCTATTGTGGGCCCTGAGTCAACGGGTAAAAGTACACTTGCGAAAGCCCTGGCTGATCACTTTCAAACAATATGGGTTAAAGAATATGCAAGGGAATATATTGATAGTCTGACAAGGCCGTACAATCAGGAAGATCTTACTCATATTGCGATGGGGCAGCTAAAGCTTGAAAATGAATTATTGCCAAAAGCAAACCGGCTATTAATTTGTGATACAAACCTGTTGGTAATTAAAATATGGAGTGACTATAAATATGGGCATTGTGATCCTGGAATTTTACATGAATTAGAAAGCAGGAACTATGACCTCCACTTACTAACAAATATTGATATCCCATGGCAGGATGATCCACAAAGAGAGCATCCTAATCTACGACAATACTTTTACAACTTATATTTAAAGGAGCTTCAGAATAGGGA
>Ga0316187_10001786_pt1 | contig 18833 bp, 10 predicted proteins | sample CroRivburrow1_MG_FD_204927 | JGI IMG/M metagenome (GOLD analysis project Ga0316187, IMG submission 204927) | Coastal sediment microbial communities from Maine, United States - Cross River worm burrow 1 | ecosystem: Environmental > Aquatic > Marine > Coastal > Sediment | place: USA: Maine...
GGAGTCTATATTGATTTATGAACAGGCTCTTGCCCTGAATCCACAAGTTGAACCGCTCAACGCAAATATCATGCAGTTGCTCGAAAAGCACAAAATAACATTTAATTCTATGAAAAAGGCGCCTGCGCGTAATGAGGTCGACAAAACAGTTCAAAATGAGGCTGTCACCTCCACTTTAGCGGAAACCAGCAGTGATGACGCGCGACGCGAATTGGATAAACTACTTTGGAACTACGACTTTGACTCGGCAGGCAAGCTTGCTGAATCATCCGGCAATGTAGAAAAGGCATTGGTTCTTGCTTACAAACATCTTTATTCCGGGGATTCGAAGTTTTCTATTCGAAATAAAGAGGATCTGATTCTGTTGCACGAGGCGATGACAGAAATTAACCCGGATGATTCCTTTTCAACTTTTATAGATTTAAGCGTGTTGAAACTTGCATTGCCCGACAATTATCAACCGCCAGTCAAATCTGGAGCAGAAATTCCGGATAAGGATGAGTATGAGTTTATATTGGGGATAACACCGGTTGAAGATTATTTGGACAATCAGCGGCAAGAGCAGTGCGAAGAAAACCCCGTAGTTAATCCTAATCAGCAAAGAGTAAATGATTTCTTTAAATCAATAAAATATCCTTGCAATGGCAAAAGGTGTGTTCTTTTAATTAATATTGAGCATGTGAATCGTTCGAATAGTGGCATTTATTCAAAAATTGATGACAAATTAGGTGAATTGCTAAACGCGCACCTCAGTTCACTGGAAAACCATATTTTTGCCAAAGCTGGAAACACTTATTTTAGTTTTGGCAAGGAGCCGCTGAGCCAAATTAACCTCACCGTAAAGATTCTACGCAGTCTTGAAAAATTCAACAATGCCGCTTCACCAGAAGGAAAGGTATGCCTTTCCGCAACGCTTTTCATTGAGCGCGATGAGCGCGACAACCTGGCAGTATTGTTTGAATGTGGAAACTTGTTGCAACAGGCCAGGCGTATCCAAGATCGTGAAACAGGCTCTTTGTTGCTATTTGATCGAAGTTTTGGTTCTCAAAACCCATTGGAGGAATATTTTTTCCTCAAAGCTGGACCAACATTCAGGCTAAACCCCATCAGCGAACAGCAAATGATTGAGGTGGTTTGGCGGAGAGGGCTGGAAAGCGCCACAGAAGACGATCCTTACACTATTGGTGATTTGGAAGTCGGGCGAAAATTGGCGAGCAATAAGGGTAACAGCAGTTTTCTGGCAAAAAACAAACAGCTTAATCGTATCATTCTCTTAAAAGCGCTAACGCCATTCAGGGCGAAAGTCTTAAATAAACAACAGGCGCTTCGTGACGACTTCTACCGGGATATTCGCAGGATTGGCAGGTTGAATCATCCCAATATTGCTACACTCTTCGAAATGGGCGAGGAAAACGGCGTAATCTATTATACCCGTGAATATGTCGAAGGCCATACGTTGACTGAAATGGATCCACAAGCGCCTGACTGGGAATTCAACCTGGCAAATTATTTTGTGAAAATAGCAAAAGCCCTGACTTATATTCATGGACAGGAATGTCACCATTTGAACTTAAAACCGTCAAATGTTTTCATTGGCGAATCAAATAATCTAAAAATTGCAGATTTTAACATCGCTTCCTTTCGTGATGAAAAAGTGTTTTCCGAACAGTTCCGCTATCAAGCCCCTGAACTAATTGGAGGCGGCACAGGAGACGCACAGTGTGACATCTATTCTGTTGGTCTCATTTGCTATGAATGCTTAACAAAGTCACACCCATATACGATTTCAAAAATTATAACGAAAGATCAGGTCGGCAAAAAGAAAATAAAGAACCTGGAAAACCAAAACGGAAACTTTGATGATGGGTGGAGTCAAATTGTGATGAAATGTTTGGCCGATAAAGAGAATCGCTACAAAGATGCGGTTACCTTAATGGTCGAACTTCGGGAATTACAACTAAGGTTGCTCTCTACTGAAGAACCGCTTGAAAAGTCGACCCTTCAGCCTCAGGTTAGCCCGGTGTAATAGGCAGGACTGTTAGCCTTTGCCTAAATTGGCCAATTCTTTTGTCAGGATTTCAGCGACCACTTTCGGGTCGGCTTTACCTTCTGCGCTGCGCATAACCTGCCCTACCAGATAGCCCAGTACTTGTTGGTTCCCAGCCAAAATTTTTTTCACTTCACTTGGGTTGTTTGCCAGCGTATCCAGTACATGCCCTCTGACTTCATCCGAATCGAAAATTTGAAAAAGGCTGTTCTTCTTGATGATTTCGGAAGCAGATTGCCCGGTTTCGGCCATTGAGGAAAACACCTGTTTTGCAAGGGTCAGACTTACTGTCCTCTCCCTCACCAATTTGATCAGTTTTATGAGTCCGTCAGGAGTCACTTTGCAATTTTCAACCGTCTGATTGTTTTCTTTGACTTGGCGCAGGACTTCGCCCACCATCCAATTGGCGGCAGCTTTGGCGTCGCCACAACCCATTGCAACCATTTCAAAGTAGTCAGCCAGTTCAGGACTTGAAGTCAATACACTGATGTGGTCTTGCGGAAGTTGATATTCAAGTGTAAACCGAGTTCTTTTTGCTTCAGGAAGTTCAGGCATTTGCATCGCTATTTCATTGAGCCAGCTCTCATCAATCTGAACCGGAACCAGATCTGGATCAGGTAAATATCGATAATCAGCAGACTTTTCCTTTGCGCGCATGGGTTTAGCTGCTTTTTTATCAGCATTCCACAGGAGGGTTTGTTGAAGTACGCTTCCCCCCTCTTGCAAAATTTTTATTTGCCGACCAATTTCAAAATGGATCGCCTGCTTTACACCCCTTATGCTGTTCATGTTTTTTAGCTCAGTTTTTACACCAAGCCTTGTTTCTCCCTTTAATCGAATGGACACATTTGCGTCACAACGCAGATTCCCTTCCTCCATGTTTCCATTGCAAACACCGAGATATTGTACAATTTCCCGCAAAGCAGTCAAATACACGCCCGCCTCCTCTGGCGTTCTAAAGTCTGGCTCGCTGACAATTTCAATTAATGGAATTCCGCAACGATTTAGGTCGATGAGGGTTTCCTCGCCGCCGGCTGAGGACTGCGAATGGATGGATTTTCCCGCGTCTTCTTCCAAATGAATTCGCTCTATATGGACTTTTTTGCGATAATCTTGCAAATCGACTTCTAAATAACCATGCTCGCAAAGAGGCTCGTTGAACTGAGAAATCTGATAACCTTTGGGAAGATCGGGATAGAAGTAATTTTTTCTGGCAAAAACAGCGCGCTTGGCAATTTTACACTGTAGCGCCAGCCCCACTTTGATCGCATATTCGACGGCCTTTTGGTTCAGCGCCGGAAGAGCGCCCGGCAGTCCCAGACAAACCGGGTCTACTTTTGTATTCGGTTCATGTCCATAACTGGCGCTGCAGCCACAAAAAAATTTCGTTTCGGTTGAAAGTTGGGCATGAACCTCCAGACCGATAACCGCTTCGTATTTATCAAAATTGATCATGAAAGAATTCGCATGTATTGTTTACGCTGATTGTGAAGGCAATAATTCACTGCTGGAAAGATAAGTCTATTGGGAGAACCGCTATAGAATGTGCAATATCGCGCCAAACTACATATTCGGCGCCAATTTGCTTTAAACGTTTTAATAGAAGCGCGCTGTGGCATGGTTTGAACATTTGGCATTACATTAAACGCAAATATTTTCCCTCTGCATTATTGAGGATTTATTGCAGGGGCGCCAACGCTTGCTCAAAATGAACAATCATTCCTCATATTTCAAAATTAATGAATGTGTCTTCTATGCCAAGGTGGATTGAGATTCGTTTTTCAGCCTTAAAATACAATGAGTCTTCTTGCATACGTTGGCGCTTGCTTTATAAAAAGCAAAACGCCTCTGTTCGATCAATTGGTAAATTATTTCCTTTTCCTTGAAGAAATAGCCAGCGTTTTATAAAAGAGTTTGCGTTCAAACCATACGACAAAAAGCAAAACAGCCGTCTGCAATCACTTTGAACACAAAGCCGCCGCCATATACTCCCGTTTCATACGCGCAATGTGCGATATTGAGATCTGCTTTGGACACACAGCTTCACATTCCGCATGATTTGAGCAATCGCCAAAGCCTTCCGCATCCATTTGTTCGACCATGCGCAAAACCCGCTGCCCGCGCTCCGGGTGTCCTTGCGGCAGCAGCGCCAGTTGTGATATTTTTGCGCCGGTAAATAGCGAAGCGGAGGCATTTGGACAAGCTGCGATACATGCGCCGCATCCGATACAGGAGGCCGCGTCCATGGCTTCATCTGCCACCGGCTTTGGAATGGGTAAATTGTTGGCGTCTTGCGCCCCGCCAGCATTGATTGAAACGTAGCCGCCAGCCTGAATAATCCGATCCATTGAACCGCGATCCACAACCAAATCTTTGAGCACCGGGAAAGCCTGCGCGCGCCACGGTTCAATGGTGATGGCATCGCCGTGGTTATACTCGCGCATGTGTAATTGACAAGTGGCGGCTCCGTTCCACGGGCCATGCGCAACCCCGTTGATCACAAGGCTGCACATGCCGCAAATGCCTTCACGACAGTCGTTGTCAAATTCAACCGGCTCGCCGCCTTCCATGATGATTTTTTCATTTAATACATCAAGCATTTCCAAAAAAGACATGTGTTTGGAAACACCCTCAAGTTTATAAGAAACAAGCTCTCCTTTACTGTCAGCATCCCTTTGACGCCACACTTTCAGGTTTAAAGTCATATTATCCATATTTATTTCCTGTTTTTGAGGGGGCTCCCCTACTTATAGCTTCTCTGTGTTAACTTAACATTTTCAAAATCAAGATTTTCTTTGTTCAATTTTGGTTTTTTCCCGTCGCCTTTGAATTCCCAGGCGGACACATAGGAAAAGTTTTCGTCGTCGCGTTGCGCTTCGCCTTCTTCGGTTTGCGACTCTTCCCGAAAATGTCCGCCGCAACTTTCAGCGCGATTCAGGGCATCTGTGGCCATTAATTCGGCCAGCTCAAAGAAGTCAGCTACGCGTCCGGCAAATTCAAGATTTTTGTTTAGATCCTCCTTCTTTCCCGGAACTTTCAAATCTTTCCAGAACTCTTCTTTTAATGCTGGAATATCTTTTATGGCCTGTTTTAAGCCTGCTTCGGTTCGAGACATACCGATATGCTCCCAAACCATCAAACCAAGTTCGCGGTGAAACTCCGTAACGCTTTTTTTACCGCTGCCGGAAAGCAATTTTTCAACATTTGACTGAACAGAAGCTTCGGTTTCTTTAAACTCAGTCGCGGTGGTATCTTGGGCGGTTACGCCAGAATTTGCCAGATAATCCCCAATGGTGGATGGAATGACAAAATAGCCGTCGGCCAGACCTTGCATCAAAGCGCTGGCTCCAAGTCGGTTTGCGCCATGATCAGAGAAATTCGCCTCGCCGAGCACAAAAAGTCCAGGCACTGTGCTCATCAGATTGTAGTCGACCCAAAGGCCGCCCATGGTATAGTGAACAGCCGGATAGATTCGCATTGGCGTTTTGTATGGATTTTCACCAGTAATGCGGTCATACATGTCAAACAGGTTGCCATATTTTTCACGAACAGTTTGCTCGCCCATTCTCTGAATGGCGTCGGCAAAATCGAGATAAACTGAGAGTCCTGTATCGCCAACGCCGCGACCCTCATCGCATACCGCTTTTGCGTTGCGCGAAGCAACATCACGCGGCACCAGGTTGCCGAAACTTGGATAGCGGCGTTCCAAATAGTAATCACGCTCTTCTTCGGGAATTTCATTTGGCGCACGTTTGTCACCTTTTTTAGTTGGCACCCAAACACGTCCATCATTGCGCAGGCTTTCACTCATCAAGGTTAACTTCGACTGATAATCTCCTGACACCGGAATACAGGTCGGATGAATTTGCGTGTAACAGGGGTTGGCGAAAAATGCGCCGCGTTTATAACATCGCCACAATGCGGTTGCATTGCAGTTTTTTGCGTTGGTGGAGAGATAGAAAACGTTACTATAGCCGCCAGTGGCAAGGACAACGGCGTCGGCGGCGTAAGATTGCACTTCTCCGGTAATCAGATTGCGGGTAACGATGCCGCGCGCATGCCCTTCCTGCACAACAAGATCGAGCATTTCATGGCGCGGGAACATTTGCACTGATCCCTTGTCAACCTGCCTCATCAACGAGCTGTAGGCGCCGAGCAAGAGCTGTTGTCCGGTTTGTCCGCGCGCATAAAAGGTGCGTGAAACCTGGGCGCCGCCAAATGAACGATTGTCTAATAAACCGCCATATTCGCGTGCAAAAGGCACGCCTTGCGCCACACATTGATCAATGATATTGTTGCTGACTTGCGCCAGACGATAGACATTGGCCTCGCGGGAACGGTAATCGCCGCCTTTCACCGTATCGTAAAACAAGCGCCAGATACTGTCGCCGTCATTAGGATAGTTTTTCGCGGCGTTGATTCCACCTTGCGCCGCAATACTATGCGCTCGTCGCGATGAATCCGGTATACAAAAATTAAGCACATTGTAACCCAATTCGCCCAAAGTGGCGGCCGCCGCGCCGCCAGCCAAACCTGTGCCAACTACGATTACGGTATATTTTCTTTTATTTGCCGGATTAACCAGCTTGAGATTGAATTTATGTTGATCCCATTTTTCGGGCAATGGCCCTGCGGGAACTTTTGAGTCTAGCGCCATTTTATGCTCCTGTAATGAAGATCCAAATTGGAATTCCGATAAACCCTATCGCCATAACAAGCACTATCAAGATTCCGAGTGAATAAATAATGGGCGAATATTTAGGGTGATTAAGCCCCATTGATTGAAAAGCGCTCCAAAAACCATGGCGCAAGTGAAAGCCAAGCAATGCGAGCGTGACAACATACCAAATCACATAAAGTGGACTTTTAAAAGTCTCCCATACCAACGCATGAAGGTCACGCATCTGTTCACCATCAACAGTGGCTGTATATACAGGGCCGAATTTAAATGTTCTTATGTGGCCAACAATGAAAATAAACAGCAGCGCGCCTGTAAAAATCATGGTCATGGAGGAAGTTGTTTTCCGGCTGGCGCCACCTGCGTTGCCAGTTTTGGAATAAGCGACCGGACGGGCTTTTTTTCTGCCTCTGGCAACCGAGATTCCGGAAAATGCATGAGACAAGAGTATCCCTATCAAAATAAACTCAGCCACATATAAAATTCCGCCAAAACTGATAAGAAAGTGCGCGTACTGGTTGTACGGGTCGGGATTTGTTGAGTACAATAACAAATTTCCCGTCAGATGCTCAATCAGGAAAATCACCATAGCCAAACCTGTTATGGCCATGAGATATTTCTTCCCAACCGAACTTCTGAAAATCTTGGAAAATGGAAGCATATCGGGCTCCAACTTTTTAGAAAGTATTGATGTTTGAAAACTTAGGAATGTTTGAACAACTTCTGAACTGAATGGTCGAAATATAGTCTGTTCTAAAATAAAAATCAAGACACGATCTGTTCAAATTTCATGAGAAAATAATTGAATTTTGATTGCAGTGTTGCGGAAAGAGCAAAGCATGCAAGCAATCGGCAGTTCGATTTTGCGAATGAAGTATTTGAAGGCTGCTCGTTGAAAAAAGCAAATTGGCCTTTCTGGCGTTTTTTCAGCGCTCGGCGCAAAAGTATAAACGGCAGGTAAGCCGAAAACAGGCCAACTAGCATTCGACTACATTTACCGCAAGGCCGCCTTTGGATGTTTCCTTGTATCTTTCCTGCATATCTTTGCCGGTCTGTTGCATCGTATTGATAACCTGATCGAGGCTTACTTTGTGGGTTCCGTCACCTTGTCGCGCAATGCGGGCGGCGTTAATTGCTTTTACCGCGCCCATTGCATTGCGCTCTATGCAAGGGATTTGAACCAGGCCGCCAACCGGGTCGCAGGTAAGGCCAAGATTGTGTTCCATGCCAATTTCCGCCGCTGTTTCAATCAGCCTGTTGTCGCCGCCAAGCGCAGCGACCAAACCGCCGGCCGCCATTGAACAGGCAACGCCAACCTCTCCCTGGCAACCCACTTCAGCTCCTGAAATGGATGCATTTTTTTTGTAGAGCAGGCCAATTGCGCCGGCAGTCAACAGAAAACGAATGACACCCGCTTCATTTGAATTGTAGCAAAACCGGTCGTAATAATGCAGCGCAGCGGGAATGATGCCGGCGGCTCCGTTGGTCGGAGCAGTTACCACTCGCCCACCGGCGGCGTTTTCCTCATTGACGGCCAATGCGTATAAATTGACCCAGTCGATAACGCTAAGCGGATCCCGCAATGCGCGCTCCGGGTTGGTTGTCAAATCGCGGTAGAGCTTGGGGGCGCGGCGTTGAACATTTAAACCGCCAGGCAGCATTCCGTCTGTTGAGCAGCCACGTTTCACACAATCCTGCATGACCTGCCACATTTCCAGGAGTCGCTCATTTACTTGCTGTTCGGTTTGCCACTGTTTTTCATTCTCCAAAACGAGCTGGTGAATAGATAAATCTAACTTGGCGCAAATTTCGAGAAGCTCCTGAGCGCTGTTAAAGTCATGCTTAACATCACCGGCGCTACGCAACGTGGTGCCGCCTTCCGCATCCTCAGCCGAAACTACAACGCCGCCGCCAACTGAATAGAACACTTGCGGCCATCGGACAGTTAAGTCCGGGTCAATCACTGAAAATTTCATGCCGTTTGAATGAGCCGGCAATGTTTGCGAGTAATTGAAGACAATATCGCGGATCTGATCAAATGGAATTTCATGGATGTCGAGAAGTCGCAACCGCTGTTTTTTTTCAACATTTAAGCAAAGAGCCGCCATTTCATCGGCAGATACAAGGTTGGGGCTGCAGCCTGCTAATCCGGCAATTAGCGCGCGATCTGCGCCATGGCCTTTTCCGGTTAAGGCAAGCGATCCGTATAAATCAACTCGTAGGCTGGTCACTTTGTTTAATCTTCCTGACTCGCGCAAGCTCAACACATAGTCTCGCGCAGCTTTCATGGGACCCACCGTGTGCGAGCTTGATGGTCCGATTCCGATTGTGAAAAGATTGAAAATACTAGTGCCGGGCAGATTCATACTTTTTTCCTTTGTGAGCTAATCGAGTTTTTCTTGGAAATCGAAGGCTTGCGCTTAGCGCGCTCAACCAAAATTTATCAATTCAGTCAACAGATCGCGAACGTTTGTGTACGATTCAACATTAAACCGCGCCTCGGTGTTTTTCAGACCGACCCGAATGGTGTAAGCATCATCTGGCAACTCTTCAAATAAATACTCATCTGTCCAATCATCGCCAACCCCAAGAATGAAGTCATACTTATTTTGATTTATCTTTTTTATGGCGGCTCGCCCCTTATTGACGCCGGCGTTTTTGACTTCAATAACTTTACTGCCCTCCATAATTTCAAGGTTATGATTGGCAATAAGTCCGGTCAAATCCTCCTTTAATTCATTGGCGCGCAACTGGCCAAGTTCAGTGTCTGCTTTACGATAATGCCAGACCAACGAAAAATTCTTCTCTTCAATAAAAGTTCCCGGTGTTCTGTCCACAAAGAAGTCCATTACCGGTTGGATAGATGATTTCCATTCATTGTTTAAAGTTTCAATCAAACGCCAATCCTCGCCAGGTTGCTTAGTCCAGACGCCATGCTCAACGATCAACGTATAGGCGCGCCCGGAAAACCATCTATCGAAAGTCTCCCGATCACGTCCGCTAATAAGCACAACTTCATTACCGGGATGTTTTGCAAGTTGATCAAGCATCTGATAGAGCGCAGCATCGGGTCTGGCGTGTTGGGGATTATTTTTAAAACCAACCAGAGTGCCGTCATAATCTAAAAATAATATTCTTTTCTTAGCGGAACGATAGCATTCCAGCAATTCTTTGGCAACCTTCTCATTCATCTTTTTAGCGCCCTGTCGGGTCTGCAAATCAGCGGCTCCATGCAACGCATTGACAAAATCGGAAGCCCACTTATCCACCCCATAGCGCCGCAGCCGCTTTTGCATGATGGTGATTCTCTCTTTTTGCTCTTCCTCTTCCATAATAAGCGCTTGCTTGATGGCGTCTGCAATTTCTTCGGTATTGTTTGGGTTAATTGTGATGGCTTCGCTCATTTCTTGGGCTGCGCCGGTCAATTCACTCAATATTAGCGCGCCGGTTTGCTCAATTCTGCATGCGACATATTCTTTTGCCACCAGATTCATTCCATCGCGGATCGGTGTAACCAGGGCGATGTCGCAGGTTCGATACAAATCAACCAGATCCTCAAATGGCATTGATCGGAAAAAATACATTACCGGCGTCCAGTTAACCGAAGAGTATTGACCATTTATCCGTCCCACCAGTTCGTCAATTTCCTTTTTCATCAATTGGTAATGTTCAACTGTGGTTCGGGAGGGAACACAGAGCATCACCAATGAAACTTTCTCCAGAAAATCAGGATATTTTTGCAGGAAATACTCAAAGGCATGGAGTCTGTTTGCAATGCCCTTGGTGTAGTCGAGTCGGTCAATCGAAAGGATGAGTTTAACGCCGGGCGTATCTTCATTGTGCTTATCAAAAGATCGCTTTAAAGCCGAAATCTTCTTTTCCGGCCTGTCCTGCAAACGCTGCGCCGCCAGTTCAAACTTATCAAAATCAATGCCCATGGGAAAAGTGTCGGATGTTGTTAAATGATTGCCAACGCTGATAATATTAAAGTTGATTTCATATCCGAGAATACGCCGAACAGAACTAAAAAAGTGTCGTTGGTAATCGTAAGTGTGAAAACCAATCAGATCTGCGCCGAGCATGCCTTCAAGAATTTCCTTGCGCCATGGCAGGGCGCGAAAAACCTCAGACGAAGGAAACGGAATATGCAGGAAAAAACCAATAGAGATATCGCTGATTTTTTCTTTGAGTAGCTTGGGCAAGAGGAGCAAATGGTAATCATGAATCCAGATGGTGTCGCCCTTCTGAACATTTTGAGAAACGACTTCTGCAAACTTTTGATTTACCTCAACATACGACTCCCATGTTTCATTTTTATATTCGGTATATTCAGTAAAATAGTGAAACAAGGGCCAGATTGTTTTGTTGCTAAAGCCGAAGTAGTAGTTTTCCGCATCTAATTCTGTCAATTGAACGCCCACACAACCTTCTTTTCTAATCGCAGCATCGATTTTACTTTCAAGATTTTCCGGCATCTCTTCATTCGTTATCCCGGTCCAACCCACCCACAAACCAGTATTTTTTTGATGAACTGATTTCACGCCGGTTGCCAATCCGCCAACGCTTGCGACAACCTCAAACTCCGAACTATCCTTTATCGTGATCTGCAAAGGCAGCCTGTTTGATACAATTAACATATTACCCTTTGTGATTTTTTAATATTGTTTGTATGTAAGCTACTTAAAAGGCCGACAATAATAAACAGAAAAGAAAACAGAGTAAAACTTATGAAAAATCTCGATTACGGAATTATTGGAAATTGTAAAAGCGCAGCGTTGGTGTCGAGGCATGGTTCTCTGGATTGGTGTTGTTTGCCCGAATTCAACGCCTCATCCATCTTTGCGAAACTACTTGATCCTGAAAAAGGCGGCAGCTTTGAGATATTAGTTTCGCCTGACTATGAAATCTGCCAAAAATATATCGACCGCACCAATGTATTGCTAACCAGCTTTGAAGATGGAAACAATGTTTTTGAAGTTATCGACTTTATGCCCCGTTATCAAATCAAAGAGGGCAAATATTACGCTCCGCCTGATATCATTAGATATGTGCGATACGTTTCAGGAACTCCTATCTTCAAAGTCGTCTATCAGCCAAAGTTAGAGTATGCCGAATACGAAACAAAAACGGTGGCGGAGACCAATTATATTAAAAGCTACACGACCGAAGGTGTATATGATTCACTTTATTTATATACAGAGTTAGATAAAAATGCTGTCCTGAACGGTGATGAAATTGAATTGACCGAGGACGCCTATTTTTTGATCAGCTACAACCAAAAAGTGATGCCGCAGTCAACCGGGCGCGCTTATTTTGACATGGAGCTGACGAAGGTTTACTGGTTGCGATGGAGCGCCGACACCAAAAAATTTCCACATTATAACCAGACAATATTGCGAAGCGCGCTCACTTTAAAACTACTTAGTTTTGAAAAAACTGGCGCAGTTATCGCCGCGCTTACAACTTCACTGCCAGAAACGCTTGGCGAGGTGAGAAACTGGGACTACCGTTTTTGCTGGCTTCGAGACGCTTCAATGGTGACACGGGTCATGTCGAGACTGGGACATTTGGGTCAAACGCTGCGTTACATCAATTTTATTCTCGATATTATTCCCGATAAAGATGAAAACATTCAAATTATGTATGGCATTAATGGCGAGCGCAAATTGACCGAAAGAAGCCTGGATCATCTTTCCGGCTATGAAAACTCCTTTCCGGTTAGAGTTGGCAACGCAGCCTATCATCAGAAGCAAAATGATATTTACGGCGTTCTTATGGATGTCATTTACCAGGAAATCCAACTCATTGATCTTTCTCTTGAAGAGAGCGAGTCCATGTGGACCATTACGAGAAGCATTGTGCGTCATGTCCAGGAAAACTGGCAAGAGGCTGACCACGGTATTTGGGAATTGCGCACCCAAAAAAAACATTTTACATTTTCAAAAGTCCTCTGTTGGGTGGCGATTGACCGGGGTGTAAAAATTGCCCGTGTCGTAAAAAGAGAGGACTACGCAATTGAATGGGAAAAGTCGCGAGAAGAAATTCGCGCAGATATATTGGCCAACGCATGGAATAGTAAGGTAGGCGCTTTCACGCAGGCTTATGGCGAAGAAGATCTTGACGCGGCAAACCTGTTGCTTGAGCCGTATGGATTTATTGACGCTCTGGATCCAAAATATGTCAGCACGGTAAAGGCGACCCAAAAGGGTCTGAGCAAAAATGGGCTGCTCTATCGTTACAAAAGCAACGATGACTTTGGCGAGCCAAAATCAGCCTTTACGATATGTACTTTTTGGTTTATCTCCGCGCTTTTTAAAATTGGCGAGGAAGAAGAGGCCAAACGCTTATTTGATGAAACCTTGAAATATAGCAACCATCTCGGCCTTTTTAGCGAGGATTTGGACTTTCAAACAAAAAGGCTATTGGGGAATTTCCCGCAAGCTTATTCTCACCTCGCTCTTATCGAAACAGCAGTGAACATTTCAAATGGAAAACGCGCGAGCGATTAAATAGTATTGGAAACTTCGCTTAGCCTTTAGCCAGTCAACAACGATAATCGGGGGATTTTTTTGCTCTTTCGGAGGGGGTGTTGCGCGACAACGTTAATTTGCAAGCCGGACGCTACAAGAACTCAAAAAAGCGATTCGATGAGCGGCGCCCCAAAAGACGCGATTTGTTTACACCTTACTAACAGTGTTATTAATTACTTCAAAAAGCTCTTTTACCCTTATCGGCTTTACAACATAGCCATCCATTCCCACTTCCAGGCAATGATCTCGATCTCCTTTCATGGCGTTGGCCGTCAGAGCAATAATAGGGATATGTTTTCCCGTCCCCATTTCCTTAGCCCTGATTTGTTTCGTAGCTTCCAGGCCGTCCATCTCCGGCATTTGCACATCCATTAGAATCAGATCATATCTAATCCTTCGAACCGCTTCAATCGCTTCTAACCCATTGGCCACAATGCCCACTTTGAAACCATTCTTTTCCAAAAGGCGGCGGGTTAGTTTCTGATTGACCAGATTGTCTTCCGCAACCAGTATGCGCAATGCAGGCAACGGCGCTTTACTATCAAGATCAGGCACAACTGTAACAATCGATGACTCTTTTTCATCCTCTATATATAAGTCACCGAGCAGAGCTTCAATAAGTTGTGAAGTTTTAACTGGTTTATTTAAGTAACGCTTGATCGCGAGCGCCTCTAATTCTTCCCGAACCATCCGACCGCCTGCAGAAGAAAGCATAATGACCACTATTTTCTCGCCAAGGTTCAAATCCCGAATTCTACGCGCCGTCTCCAAACCGTCCATATCAGGCATCATCATATCCAGCAAAATTATGTCAAAAAACTCTCCGGCGCCCTGTCTTTTTCTCAGCAGTTTCAAGCTCTGTCGACCGCTTTCTGCCTGCTCAACGATGCAACCGTAATAGTCCAGGATTTTTTGTAACAACAACCGATTGGTTCTGTTATCGTCAATAATAAGAACGCGAAGTCCCTTGAGCTTATCGATATTCAGACTTTGTTTTTCAAATTTAGGCGGCTGTTTTTCAAGCATTTGCGCCTTGACTGTAAACCAGAATTTCGAGCCTTTCCCGAACTCGCTCTGCACGCCGACTTCACCGCCCATAAGCGCGGCCAGTCGTTTGCAAATTGCCAGTCCCAGTCCAGAGCCGCCGTACTTACGAGTGGTCGAGCCGTCAGCCTGCGAGAAACTTTCAAAGATGTATTTCTGTTTACTCTTGGGGATTCCAATGCCGGAATCTTTCACAGCGAAATATAGCATCGTATCCCCTTTCACAGCCACATTCTGCGTATCGGAGGCTGCCGCTTGAGCGGACGAGTTGCCACCCGCCAACGAGCGAGACTCCTCCCCTTCCGGCGCGGCCAGCCGACATTCGATCATAATTTCACCGGCTTCTGTGAATTTCACGGCATTGCCAATCAGATTGATTAAAACCTGGCGGATGCGAGACGGGTCGCCCCGAAACCAGCCTTGAACTTCAGGGCTGATATCCAACAACAATTCAAGGTTTTTGTTATAAATCTTCTGCGCAGTCATGTCGACCACACTTTCAAGGGTGCTGACGATATCAAAGTCGATGATCTCAAGATCAAGTTTGCCGGCCTCAACCTTCGAAAAATCAAGAATGTCATTTATTAAGCCCAACAACGACTCGGCGCTCTGCTTGACAATGATCGCATATTCATTCTGTTCTTCGTCAAGCCGGGTGTCGAGCAGAAGATTGTTCATGCCGATCACACCGTTCATCGGGGTGCGGATTTCATGACTCATCGTGGCGAGGAATTCACTCTTGGAAATATTGGCTGCATCCGCTTCTTCTTTGGCTATTTTTAGAGCATCAGCCTGCTGTCTTGTTTGCGCCAACAAACCCTTCAAATGAAGCCTGGATTGCGCCGAATTACAGGCAATGGAAATATTATCTGCATTTTCAATAAAAAACTTTTTTTGAGTGTCCGTAAATGGAGTGGCTGAAGCAAAATGCATAACGCCCAAAAAATTATTTTCATAGAAAAGAGGCAACGATAGAATACTGTGCAGCCTGAAATTGCTCAAACCCGTATATGTTTTTTTGATGTCTTTTGTGACTCTTGTTATATGAGTAATTTTCTTTTTCCAAACAATATTTTCAAACAAACCATTTTCGTGATTTAATAGATTCGCAATATTGCTGTTTTTTGAGACTGCAATTGCATTCGCCCGCCTGATTTCATTCAAGTCGTCGGCCAGGAAAACTGAAGCTCCTTGCAATTTAATATAGGAAACAAGAAAACTGATCACTTTTTGTATTAGCTCATCAATTTCCTGATTGCCGTGCATTATTTCATGGAGTTTTGTACGACCAGACTGCATCCAGCTCTGCAGCTCGTTTTCCTCCGAAATATTTTTCAAGTCCTTTTTCATGGCCGTCAACGCCTTGCCAAGAATATCCTTATCGCTTCTCACTTTGACCGGAACACTATAGTCCCTTTTACCGATCGCGCTTGCAGCTTTGGTCAAATTCTCAGTCGCGTCCACTAAAAGGGTAAATGCATTGGCAAGTTCACCGAATTCATCATTTGATATAATATCGAGTTTAATATTATTATTGCCTTGCGCCAGCTCCTTGGCGCAAACTACCAGTTTATTTAGCTGTTTGGTGATTGAGCGGGTGAGAAGAACTGACAACCCGCCAAGCGACACAATACAAAAAACAATAATCGCACTCATCACAGATAGAGATTTTTGATTATTTATCCGCGTAGTGGCGTAGGCCACCGCCACTTTTCGCTTATTTTGACTTGTGTTTGAGTTCAGCTTTTCTTTTATCCTGTTATATCTATCAGTCATCATTTTTAAATCAGCCAGAAGTTCTTCACCTTTTATTTCTCCGCTGATCATGCGAGGCGCTACTGTTCTCGCTAGCGAATAATAGGCATGCAGCGCGACTCTAAGTGAGTCCAGATCGCCCTCAACCAAAATTGAGTTGTTTTGCCCCTCCTTAAGGCGATCAATAAAAAGGTTGCGGTACTTGTCGGTTTCATTCAGAGCCTCTACATTTTCTTCGGACACAGCATCAAGCATACTTTGTTGCATGAAAGTAAGAATTTCTTCTAATTCGTGACTCATTTCCCAAGCGGGCGCATAGCCGGTTTCTATACCGGTTAGTAAATTTTCATTTCCCTCGCTAAAGAATTTAGTGGCAAGCAGAATAAGAAAAAAAGCGCAAGTTGCCATTGCTGGCATGAGGAGAATTTTAAACTGCAGTCTTTGTTTATTGAGCATTGCCTCTATCGCGTGTTCATTGGGAGGTGAACTTATTTTCTAACTTTTAAGATTTTGACCTGTGATGTATCTAATTTTGTCTCCTTAGAAACATACCCGATTGCGGAAGGAGTCTCCTGAATGTACCTGATCACTTCGGCGTCGGTTGGTTTCTCTAAAGGGGGAACCTCACGACCGGAAAAAATTTGGCGTTGCCAGTAAGTTTCTAATCTCCCGGGTGTTTTTCCAATTACTTCCTGTGTAAATTGTTTCCTGATAACGGAAGAGCGCTTCAGGTGAACAGGGTTCACTGTTTTGCCATTACCCCACTTGGTAGATTTTTTTAAAAAGTAGGTGGAAATTTTCGCTACAGTCAATTCTGACACTGGATTTGTAGTATGAATGATAATATTGTATGAAGAATCGCTCCCCGCGACCATAAATTCAGCGGGGAATAAATAAGTGCATGAAACAATAAAAAAAACAGCTATTTTCATAATAACTTTTTCTCCCTAGAAAGCAAATTGTGCACCGAAAAGGAATAACTTTGTTCGCTCTTTCAGAGCGCCGTCTAAAAGCGCCTCATCTAATGATTCAGGTCTTGCGAAACGATTCCCGTCAACATCGTGATAGGATAGCTTCAGCACAAAATATGTATTGAACCAATAATTGAGGCTGGCGGCAAATTCCCGATGCCTGTGCAATGATGGAGGCGTGTTCGTGTTTATTTTCATAAATGTTGTCAGCAACTGATCACCGCGCGCCGCAATTTGCCAATGATCGCCTAAAAAGCGAGACGCCTCACAATAAAAGGCGTTTATATGTTCTCCATCTCCATCCATATGGTGATAATACTCGCTGCGCACAGACCATTGATCAGAAAGGAGTTCTCCGTGAAAGCCGTAAACAGAATGAGTGTTTTCTGTGCCTTCAACATCACCGAAATAACCGGAAACTCCAAAATTCATGCCATTCACGGGCGTGTCAATCGTTATTCTGCCGCCTAAAACATTTTTCACATGATGCTCTTCTTCAGAGTCTTCCTCGGCGCCTTCTATGAAAGTTTTTTCCAATCCTTCATGAGTTACATCCGCGCCCTCGATCTCCATTTTGAATTCCCCGCCGTATATATCATACCTGAGCCCCCAACCGCCGGCGTTTTGCAAAATACCGGTTAAGCCTGCTCCTTTGTAGCCTTCTGCGACAATGCCTGTATCGTGATAGATCGAACTAGGCAGAGTGAAAAATGGCCGTAAAGTTCCAACATCAAAAAATTCGGTATATATTCCAAGTGGATGTTTTACATCCCCGATACGAAACCGCAAGGCATCTGAAAATCGCCACTCAGCAAAAGCATAGTCAATACTGGATTCCGCCTCATAAGTATCGTTCCAGTAGAGCTGCGCTTTAATTTGCAGATATTCGGTGGGTTTAACCGTTAAGGCGATGGCAAAATCAAGGTAGTCGTATTCCCCACTCTCTTCGCCGGAAAGATACTCATTGCCATCCGTTCGGGCATAGCCCCAAGAGCTAAATCCATGAATATGTATTTTATTTGCTTGCTGAGAAAACCCAGCGCCCGCCCCCAAGAATAAAATTATTGGTGCGATACATCGTGTAATCCTGCTCATCTAATATCCCTTACTCATTTTCAATTGTCAAAGAATTCTGTTGAGCTGTCTGCTGGTTGAAAAACAGAGTCAATATTAGCATTTTCGGCACGCACAGCGGTTGGCTATAGTGTTCTTTCAAAATTGTACTATTAAGCATACTGCCACATAAGAAGCGTAATATTTTACAAATAGAAGCTTACCACCGCCCTTCCCGTCTTGTGGCCGCAAACTCTAATACATATTGCTTTCAGGAATTGACTTCCTTCACTCCCGCCTCAACCAGGCGCTAAACATGTATCATGACATTCATGTCGCGGCAGTTTGCGCGAATCCTTACCTCGAAAACGCGAGATTCGAAATGACATTATCAGGGATTTTTTCATTTCACTTGGCGGTTGCGGAGTCGTTTAAAAAAAACAGTTCTCGACGCAACACCAAAAGCCTGTCATTCCGAACGCTTGGAACGCTCGGTGGCGCTTTCGTCGCTGCCAAGTTCGCGGCAAGAAGTGGTCTGGTCTCTCTGGACAGTTATTCGTGATTTATAAGTGAGCTTTGCCATCCTTACTTATTTTGCAGCCAGCCATGAAATTTGAGAGTTGAGTGGCGCTTGGTTTAAGTCAGCACTTTTTGTACCCGTTCGCTGTTTTGGCGGCGTGCTTTTTCTAACGGATAAGGTTAGATTGTGAGAGCGTTTTTTTGCGAACCACAATCTGAACCGTTTGTTGGACAAG
>Ga0316187_10001789_pt1 | contig 18824 bp, 14 predicted proteins | sample CroRivburrow1_MG_FD_204927 | JGI IMG/M metagenome (GOLD analysis project Ga0316187, IMG submission 204927) | Coastal sediment microbial communities from Maine, United States - Cross River worm burrow 1 | ecosystem: Environmental > Aquatic > Marine > Coastal > Sediment | place: USA: Maine...
CGCTGGGCTATCGGCCACCGGCACCCGAAGTCGTGTTGCCGAACGAAGGAATGCGAGAGGTGGAAACAGGCCAAAAGGCCGCTTAGACTAACTTAACAACTGGACCAGTTAATGCGCACCGGTCAAAATTACGCCCGGTTTGGTGATAATTTTAGATTAGTAGCTTGGCGTTACCCTTGTGATGAAGATTCAAGTTACGTAATTTTCACCATCGAACCACAATCAGGTGATGTACCGTTTATTTGCTCCTCCCAAATAACCTTGATTCAAGCTGGATTCCAGAATGATGACTACAAGATAACTCAAGACCCTGTTGGTAACGACAGTTCACATTGCGGGGATGTTGTCGTGGATTCAAGTTTTGCGTTGAAGGCTTGGAGTTTCGCGTCACCTAATATCGATCTTCAATTGGCTTTTGATGTGTACTGGGATTTTGGCGATAACAGCCAGCAATTCACTATGTTTGCATATGACCCGAGTGAGTATGACATTGGTGGTGAGCCGCCACCTGCTGAACTGTCGAATGACGTTGGGGTTAATGGGCTATTTTTTGATCCAAATAACTCAGGACACGGTTTTGACATCATCAGGCATGAAGGCGGATTAGTAATCTACTACTATGGGCACTCAGCTTCAGGTGAACGTCTATGGCTTATCTCCGATAACTATCAAGGCGATTTGGGTTACAAACAGGAATTCCGAATTGATATGTATGAAATATCTGAGGGGACTTTTGGTTCTCCAACTTTGCCCGCATCCAAATGGGGATCAATTTATATGGAATTCGATACCTGTGATTCGGGCCAAGCGACACTGAATGGCGACGATGGTGTCGTGCAGATTGACTTCGTTAGACTAGTCGGAATACCAGGTCTCGGTTGTGAATGAATTTGCTTATTGACTCAACGTTTCGCGTCATAGCTATAACCTTCTAACAATAAAAATCCCAGCGCGGAGCCGGGATTATGGTAAGACAAGCAAAGTCAATAAATGGGTAACTCAGACTTGATGAGACGTACAGATAAACTGACTATATCTGGGCCTTGCCGAGTATAGTGAGAAACTGCAAATGCGAAACTCAATCTTCTTTATTCCTTGCTTCTTGCTGCTGTTATCTTGCACCACTACCCAAGAAATTCATCGCCCCAATGGACCGAAGGAATACTTAGTCGCATGTGGTGCAAGTACCGGGTGGAACATTTGCTATAAGAAGGCAAACGAATTGTGTCCGAGTGGCTATATCACGCTATCTGAGGACGCAGGATTCAATCGCAAGGAGCTTAGATTTTCATGTCCCTGATTACGAGTAATAAAAGCCCCTGACGTGGACCAGAAGCAGCGGCAAGGGGGAACCGCTGAATCTATCCTGCCCGATCCTGGGCGCGGTGTATGTAGGAAAACCACCCTGTAGCAGCGTGAGGGGCTACAGGGGCGCGTTTGGCTACCCTGCCCTGCCGATGGTATTACCGGCAAACCCTGAGTGCTCAGAGTGTTACCAAAAGTGTTACTAGTGATAGTTTCAGGAAAGGATAAATTCTCTCTAAAGTCACCTAAAGCATTGATAAATATGGTGCCCGGACCCGGACTCGAACCGGGACGGTATTTCTACCGAGGGATTTTAAGTCCCTTGCGTCTACCAATTTCGCCATCCGGGCAATACATCAAAAAGCGAGTGGATGCATTTTCCCCGTGACGACTCCAATTCGCAAGGCCTTGCTATGAAATCGGCAAAAAACCTGGCAACTCCAACTTCGAAGCCAAGGGTTGGATTGGACCGATTCACCGGAACCAAAACAGACCGAATCCGAAACGTTATGTATTAAGGAAAGTAAGGACCCACACGACCGGTGATTCCCCCTGGTGTTCATTTTTATCTCCCCGGAGGGGAGGTAAAAATGGAGGCTAGGGTCGGAATCGAACCGGCGTCCACGGCTTTGCAGGCCGCTGCATAACCACTCTGCCACCTAGCCTCCGGTAACAGGTTTTCTGCTAAGGCGCGCTATTCTACTACCGTCTGTGGCGCTTTGCTACGCCAAAATGCATCGAAGACCGAAACGGCAGCGGTAGCATACACTGTCGCCCAGAACATCATTGCCAGGCGGTCATAAAATTTGGCGCCGGCCGCGTCCCCGCCCGGAGAGTCCATCAGGGAGGGCGCAATAATGACCAGCATAGTCAGGTAGGCGTAAGACCAGACACCTGCCCCTGCGTGCATCCCCTGCCCCTCGAATATTTTCCGGCCCATGATCAACCCACCCAGCGCAGTGAGTAACACGTAAATAATCAGCGATGGCCAGATGTCCAACAGGTTCCACATGATGACGGCACCTATACCCCCAATCACGGTGGATGCCAGCAATGCCTTGCCGGCCTCCCTGGCTTTATCTGCAGCAGCCTGCTGCCCCATCGATGCGACCTTGATCATGACCGCCATGTAGGAAGAACTGCCGGCATAAAGCAGGAAAAAAAGGATGACGGGTAACACGACGGCGGTGGAGCGCCAGGCGCTGCGAATGGCATCCTGCCTGGAAGGTTTCTCTGCAGGTGGGCGCTTGGGAGCCGCTGCTTCAACCGGCACATCTGGAAATAACGCGTGCGCGATCCATAAAAAAGCCACCGCCAGAAAGGCATTGAGAGACAAGGCCTTGTTGATGGTCAGGAGCTGCTGAATGGAATCTGAACCGACCGCTGCAACAACGGCCAGACCCAGTGTCAGGAAACCACCCATGACCGGAGAGCCTCCGCTGGCACTGTAATAAAAGCTCCAGAAACAGGCGGCAATGAGCAGCAAAACCCCGACGCCAGATTGGTAAGTCAGGAACGGTAATATCAACCAGGTTGTGAGCCAGATGCCTGCCAGCAGTGCCATCAGAAACGCCAGCCCCCCTTTCAGACCGGGAGCCTTCATCGGCACGCTTAGCAGAAAACACAACAAAACCGGTGTTATGAAAGCTATATCCCAGCTGAACACCTGGGAGACCAGCATCGCCAGGGCCGTGCCGAACCCAAGCCTGATGATCCTCCTGGCAGCAACCGGATCCATGTCAGTACGCGTAACTCAGATAGGCAGCTAAGCGGATATAAAATTTCGCAAGGGTATTGATCAGCCAGTTGTCACCGGTGTAAACGATGACAGACACCTGTGAGCCCACTCGCAGGTTGGACTCCGCGAGATCAGGCATTGAAAAGTCAATGATGACAGGAAAGCGCTGTTCTTCGCGCAGCCAGTCCCGCTGATTGTCAATCGTCGGCAACGTTCCCAGGGCATTGGATGACACCTGCACGCCGTAACCGGTTTGCCTGACCTTCCCCTCAAACACTTTGCCGGGCCTGACATCGAATGTGAACTCGACCCGGTTCCCCGCTTTTACGTTACCCAGGTTGTTTTCTGTCAGGTCAGCCTGTATCCAACTGTCATGGACCGCAATGAACGTCATCAAAGGCGCACCGGCGGCCGCGTAGTTGCCCTGGTCGACGCGCAGGTCCGTGATCAGGCCATCCCGCGGTGCATAAACCACGGTCCTTTCCAGGTTCAAGCGAGCATTGTTCAACGAAGATTGCGCCTGCTGCAACTGCGCGTTGTTCTCATCGGTTGATCCCAGTGCGCTGCGTGCCGATTGTAACGATGCGACTGCGGCGGCAAGCCTGGCCTGGGCGGTTTGCAGGCTGGCCTCGGATGACTGGATCCTTCGTTCAGAAATGGCGCCCGGGTCGTCTTCCCGGATACGACGCATCCGCTTGGTGTCCTGTTCGGTTTTCCAGACATGGGCCTTGGCCGATTCAACGTTGGCCTTGGCCGCTTCAATATTGGCAATTCCGGCGTCAAGGGACTGCTTGGTGGTCTTCAATACCGCCTCGGCTGACTGAACTGCCAGTTCATAAGTGCCCGGGTCGATACTCAACAACCGCTCACCGGCTTTGACCAGTTGGTTGTTCTTAATATTTACTTCGATCACCTTGCCGGCAACCTGGGGCGCCAGTGGTACTACGTAGGCATGCACCTTGGCCTGCGATGAGAACGGCGTTATCCGGTCGCCAACCAGGTAAACGACGAACAGGACGATACATAACCCCAGCACGATAAAGGTCCACTTTCGAACCGGGTCTTTTTTCTTTTCATTGGTCATCTAAAAGTGCTCCCCAATGGGTTCTTTCGCGCATCACGGTCAACGTGTTTTCATCCACGAAGGGCTTTCCTTCGCGCACTTCCCAGCCACCACCCAGTGCCTTGTAGATGGCCACCACACTCTGAACGGCCTGTCCCTGGGCGGTAACATAACGATTCTGTGAAGTGATCAGCGACTGCTGCGAATCAAGTACCCGCTGGTAATCAGAAAAGCCTTCCTTGTAGCGCAGGGTCGAAAGCTCATTGGATCTCTTGGCCGATTTAACCGCGTTGATCAGAATTTCCTTTTGGGCCTGCGCCCCGGTCAGCGACTCCATAGCGTCATCCACTTCCTGGGCCGCCTCGAGGGCCTGTTGCTGGTAGGACACAATAGCCTGCTGCAGCCTCGCGTCCTGGACCCGGACATTATTGCGAATGCGCCCGTAGTTCAGCACCGGCCAGCTGAAAGAGGCACCGGCCGTGTATCCGACGCTGTCAGACTCAAACAGGCTGGAGCCACCTCCCCCGCCAACGTCAGAAGAAATACTGAACACACCCAGCGAGCCGTTCAGCGCAATGCTTGGATAAAGATCTGCCGTTGCCACACCAACCTGTGCATTTTGCGCAACCACCTGCAATTCCGCCTCCCGCAGGTCCGGCCGGCGGCGCATCAGGTCCGCAGGAATCCCCACAGCAATCTGCTGTGGCACTTCCGGAATGGGGCCCTCGGAGATGAGGGTCTCAGTGTAGCCGTTGTTCTGGCCCAGCAGCGTGTCCATGGCATTGCGGCTGAGATTGACCTGGGCTTCCAGGCTGGGAACCGTGGCCTCGGTATTGAGCAGAAGGGACAGGGCTTGCTGTACATCCAGTTCGGAATCCTGTCCATTCTTATAAAGCACGGTCGCGATATCGTAGCTGCGCTGCTGCAGTTTAAGGTTTTCCCGGGCAATCCTGAGCTGTTCTTCCAGCGTGCGAATCGTGACATAGGTGCTGACCACCTGGGCGGTGATCAGGATCATGGCCTCGTCATAATTTGCGACAGAAGCCTGCAATGCGGCGTCTGCCGATTCGATGCCTCGCCGGAACTTACCCCAGAAGTCCATTTCCCAGGCCAGCGAGGCGCTCAGATCATACTGGTTGAACGAAGTGTCGCCCTGTCCGGCATTTTCACTGGGCCCAATCCGCGTAACATCACCTGAAATAAATTGCTGCTGTGGATACTGCGCTCCAACCGCAATACCCAGCTGCGCACGGGCTTCCAGTACTCTCAAACCGGCAAGTTTCAGGTTGTAATTCTGCTCATGCGCGATCTCGACCAGTCGATTGAGCTCCGGGTCGTTGAACACTTCCCACCATTCGATGAGCTCGTATCGCGTGGCTTGCAGACCGGCGTTCCGGGCAGGTCCCCAGGTATCAGGTACGGGTGCCTCAGGTTGAACATAATCCGGCCCAACGGCTGCACAGGACGCCAGCACCAGGCTGATACCCGCAGTTAACAGAAACGGTAGAAGCCGGTTTCCGCTGGATTTCCTCATATTCCACCTGGCTTAACGGAACAGCGATCCAGGTCGGCTCGAATCGAGCGAATGGCATCGCTGGACACCCGGCAACAGCCCCCCAAAATTCTTGCGCCTTTTTCATACCATTCCATCACCGGCACCGTCTCGCACGATTCTCCGCTCCAGCGATTGCCTTCCGGGTTCCAGGTTTCTCCGCTATTGGGATAAACCACCAAAGGCACCGGGCAGTTGTGTATTGAATCGAGCAATTCGCTGATGAATTCGGGGGCCGTGCAGTTGACGCCCGCAGCGATGACCTGGGGAGACTCCGTCACTCGTGATATGGATGCAGCAAATGACTCACCATGGCTGGTTGACTGCCCATCCCTGCAACTGAAACTCAACCAGGCTGTTTTGTCTGGAAACTCTTCCAGCATTTCCACAAGCGCCTCGGCCTCCAGCAGCGAGGGAATGGTCTCAAAGGCAATCAGGTCCGCATCCGTATCGGCCAGCACCTCCAACCTTGGCCGATGAAAATCCTTCAGCTCCTGTTGGTTCAAACCGTAATTGCCATGGTATTCAGAACCATCATGTAGCGCTGCCCCGTAAGGCCCGACCGATGCCGCCACCAGTGGTTTCAGACGTTCATGTCGCAGAGCGGTCTCAGACCAGAAGTTCTCCCTGGCCAAAACCGCCAGGTCAACGCTCAGCCGCATCAGTTGCGCAGCCTTTTCCGGCGAGTAGCCCTTGTTCCCGAATCCTTCAAAACTGGCCTGGTAGGTTGCGGTTGCAATGACGTCCGCACCCGCATCCAGGAATTCACTGTGTACCTGGCGGATGAGCTCCGGAGCTTCGATCAGCATTTTGGCTGACCATAATTCATCGTCCAGATCAGCGCCGTATTTCTCCATTGCAGTCGCAAGTCCGCCATCCAGCAGTGCAAATCCTTGCCGCTGAATAAATTTCTGGAGAGGGTTTACCGTCATAAGTAACCTAGGATAAGCAGAAAATTTCTTTGTTTCTATAGCCAGGTCAGCTTACATGGCTTTTTTTTATTCGTCATTCAGATCACAATGACTACGCACTGCGCAAATCCCAGAGGTGGCGATGAAAGTTCACACAGGCATCCTGGCTGCCTTGTTCAGCCTGTTGCTCTGCTCTTCCGTTGGGGGGCAGGAGACTCCTGAACCTGCACAAGCCAACCAGAGCGAACTGCTGCAAATCCTGGCACGCAATTTTTTTGAATGGCGGCGTGTCCAGCAACCGGTGCAGGGTGATGATATTCCCCGCGTGGAGCGCCCCGATGGCTGGCTGCCTGATTTTTCTCCGCAGGCGCTGGAGGACTATCGAGAGCAATACACAGCCTATATAGAAGCGCTGGACCAGATTGATTACAGTAACCTCGAGGTATCTCAGCAGGTGGATGCCAGGCTGCTGAGAGCCGCCATCAACCGCGTTTACTGGGAGCTGGATGTGCTCCAGTCGCCTCACCGCAACCCGCTGTTTTACGTCGACCAGACCCTGGGAAGCATCTTTGAACTGCTGATACTGTCCAGTCCGATGACCGTGGCACGAGCGGAAGATATCATCTTGAGACTGAACCATTTTCCGGTCACGGTTAAAGCAGCAAAACAGAATCTGATTCGCCCGGTCCGTGCTTTTGCCCAGGCGACCATCGAAACGCTTTCTGAAACCGAGCAGCGCCTGCGGCGAATGGAAACCGGCCTGATCGCCGTCTTCCCGGAGGATCAACATCGAAAGCTGCGCAGAGCGGTTACCCGGGCCATATCTTCGTTGAGAAGCTATTCGAAATGGTTGCAGTCGCGGCTGGACAGAATGCAGACGGCATTCGCGATTGGCCCGAATGCCTATCAATGGTTCCTGGTAAACGTTGCGCTGATTCCGAACACTCCCGATGAACTGCTGGCCCAGGGCCGGCATGCCTGGAACCAGGCGGTGAGTTGGGACGTGATCGAAAAGAACCAGAATATTGACATTCCCGAGTTGCCTCTATTCAGGAACTCGGCCCAACAGGTGGAAGCGTCACGGCTCAAGGAACAGGAAATCAGGGCTTTCCTGGAAGCACAGGGCCTGATGACCGTACCGGATGACCTGCAACACTACCTGAGCAGGCCGATGCCGGATTACCTGGCCCCGCTGGCCTTCATGGGGGTCACTGATGACCTGACTTCGGAAACCCGACTGGATGAAAATGCCTTTCGCTACATCTGGGAGCCGTCACCAGACTTGCCTTATTTCCATCTCTCGGCGGCCCGTGATCCGCGTCCTTTGATTATTCACGAGGGCGTGCCGGGGCATTACTTCCAACTGGCGCTGTCCTGGCGAAACCCCCACCCGGTTCGCCGCAGGTACATTGACTCGAGCGCCAATGAAGGCATCGGTTTTTACGTAGAGGAGCTGCTGTTGCAGGCGGGCCTGTTTGATTTCAGTCCGCGCACTCGTGAAATCATTTACAGCTACGCCCGCCTTCGGGCCCTGCGCGTCGAAATTGACATTCGCCTTGCGATCGGTGACTTCACCGTCGAACAGGCTGCACAGCACCTGGAGCGAGCGGTGCCGATGGACCGGGAAACAGCGCTTAAAGAGGCCGTATTCTTTGCCTCAAACCCGGGCCAGGCTATTTCCTACCAGGTCGGAAAACTACAGATCCTCTCTTTTCTTGCCGATGCCAGGCTCGATCATGGAGAAGCGTTTTCTTTGCGTGATTTTCATGATTACCTGATGCTGAATGGCAATGTGCCGGTCGCGTTGCAACGCTGGGAATACCTGGGTCGGGACGAAGATGTGCTCAGGCTCGAGGGCCTGGGCGCGGTGCCCGTCACCGTGCCAGAGTAAGAGGAGCGGTTCGCCTCCCCGAGGAGCGAATGAAGCAAGATCATAGTTCACTTCATGTTTATTCAATAATTAATTGTTTATAAAAGAAAAGCCCGGTCGTATGACCGGGCTTTTTAATCTGGAGCGGGAAACGAGACTCGAACTCGCGACCCCAACCTTGGCAAGGTTGTGCTCTACCAACTGAGCTATTCCCGCGGAGGATGCGTATTGTAAGCGAAACCGTATCAGAGTCAACACTATTGCTACTATTTTGTGGCACAATACCGCTTCTTTCAAGACAGGCGAGGGCCTATGGCCAAAGAAGATGTTATCGAAATGGACGGCATTGTCATGGAGACATTGCCCAATACCATGTTCAGAGTTGAGCTGGAGAACGGTCACGTCGTGACAGCACACATTTCCGGCCGCATGCGCAAGCACTACATCAGGATATTGACGGGAGACAAGGTCAAGGTTGAACTGACCCCCTACGATCTCTCCAAGGGAAGAATTACCTACCGCACGAAATAATCCCCGTTTCGATTTACCGGCGTCTCATTTCGTGGATGCCGGCAACGCCTTTGGCTTTGCTTTATTGGCAACAACCTTGAGCGACAAACCTTTTTCACCGGCCCTGGATCCTTTTTCACCAGGAGCGGTTACCTTCACTTTGCCACCAGCAGCGAGTTTTCCGAATAACAGGTCGTCCGCCAGCGGACGCTTGATCTGCTCCTGGATGACTCGCTTCATCGGCCGTGCGCCCATCTTTGGATCGAAGCCCTGCTCGGCCAGCCACTCCCGGGCTGCCCTGCTGACCGAGATATGCACGTCCTTAAGCGCCAGTTGTTCTTCCAGTTCCAGGATAAACTTGTCGACGACCATCACGATCACGGACATATCGAGCGACTGGAAGTTGATGATCGCATCCAGGCGGTTGCGGAATTCAGGCGCAAACGCCTTGCGAATGACTTCCAATGCATCGGTGGAATGGTCCTGCTCGGTAAAACCTATCGAGCGCCTGGCGCTCTGGGCGGCACCGGCATTGGTGGTCATCACGAGGATCACATTGCGGAAGTCAGCCTGCCGGCCATTGGTGTCGGTCAGCGTGCCGTGATCCATCACCTGCAAGAGGATGTTGAACACGTCCGGATGTGCTTTTTCGATTTCATCCAGCAGCAAGACCGCATGTGGATTCCTGGTGACCGCCTCGGTCATCAAGCCGCCCTGATCAAAGCCTACATAGCCCGGGGGCGCCCCCACAAGCCGGGAAACCGAATGTGCTTCCATGTACTCCGACATGTCAAAGCGGATCAGCTCGATGCCCATGGTCAGCGCCAGTTGGCGGGTTACCTCGGTTTTACCGACGCCGGTCGGTCCCGCGAACAGGAATGAACCGATCGGTTTCTCCTCTTCGCCCAGCCCCGCACGGGTCATCTTGATGGCGGCTGACAGCGCCGTAATGGCCTCATCCTGTCCATAAACGACCAATTTCAGGTCGCGCTCCAGGTTCTTCAATGCATCACGGTCCGAAATGGAAACCTGCTTGGCGGGAATACGCGCCATGTGGGCGATGATCTGTTCGATGTCGCCTTCGTCCAGCAAGGTTTTGCGCTGATCCTCAGGCAACAGGCGCTGCCTGGCACCGGCTTCGTCAATAACATCGATCGCCTTGTCTGGCAGCTGCCGGTCGTTGATGTGACGGGCTGAGAGTTCAACCGCCGCCACCAGCGCAGCATCGGTGTATTCAACATGATGGTGCTCTTCGAAACGGCTTTTCAGTCCACGCAGAATTTCAACCGCTTCGTCGTTGCTGGGTTCGGTGATATCGATTTTCTGAAAACGGCGCGCCAGGGCGCGGTCTTTTTCGAAAACGCCCCGGAATTCCTGGAAAGTGGTTGATCCGATGCAGCGCAGTTCGCCGGAGGCCAGAACCGGTTTGATCAGGTTTGAGGCGTCCATCACACCACCCGAGGCAGCGCCCGCACCGATGATGGTGTGGATTTCATCAATGAACAGGATGGCATCGGGAATATTCTGTAATTCTTTAATAACGGCCTTCAGACGCTTTTCAAAATCGCCGCGATACTTGGTGCCGGCCAGCAGGGATCCCAGGTCCAGGGCGTAGATGGTCGAGTCCTGGAGTATTTCAGGAACTTCCTTGTGGACGATGCGCCGGGCCAGGCCTTCCGCCATTGCCGTCTTGCCAACGCCCGCCTCGCCGACGAACAGCGGATTGTTCTTTCTGCGGCGGCATAACACCTGCACCGTCCGCTGAACTTCCTTCTTACGCCCGATCAGGGGATCAATCAGGTCATCGCGCGCCCGTTGATTGAGGTTGGCCGTGAATTGCTCGAGCGCACTGGCTTTCTTGTCGGCAGAGCCTTCTTCGGCATCCATCACGGAAGGGTCACTGTCGTCGGCCGAATCGCTTTCCAGTTTGCTGATGCCGTGAGAGATGTAATTGACCACATCCAGGCGAGTAACATCATAGCGATTGAGCAAGTAACTGGCGTAAGAATCTTTTTCGCTGAACACGGCCACCAGTACATTGGCGCCGAGAACTTCTTCCTTGCCAGCCGATTGCACGTGATACAACGCACGTTGCAGAACCCGCTGAAACCCGATGGTGGGCTGGGTGTCGCGACCGTCTTCATCCTCCAGCACCGGAACGGTATCCTCAAGTACCTTGCGGATGTCGTTTTCCAGTGCGGCGATATCCACTTCACAGGCGCTGAGGATGCTGAGCGCGGAGGCATTATCCAACAGGGCCAGCAACATGTGTTCCACGGTCAGAAATTCGTGCCGTTTTTCACGGGCTTCCTGGTATGCCTGGCTGATCGAGAGCTCAAGTTCCTTGCTGAACATTCGCCTTACCTCTTTGCGTCCTTTCTGAAACGAACCGGTTACTATCTAGACCGGCAATCCTGGCGGAAGGTTTCAAGCCTTCTCCATGGTGCACTTCAAAGGGTGTTCACTCTGGCGTGAATACTCATTGACCTGCACCACCTTGGTTTCTGCAATTTCGAAGGTAAAAACACCACAAACGCCCTTACCCCGGGTGTGCACGTGCAACATTACCTGGGTGGCCCGATCATGGCTCATTCCAAAAAAGGTGCGCAGGATTTCGATGACGAAATCCATCGGCGTGTAATCGTCGTTCAGCAGGATGACACGGTACATAGGCGGCGGTTTTACCTCCGGCCTGGCTTCTTCCAGCGCCAGCCCTTGTCCCTGTTCCTTGTGTGATTCCAAATCCTGTCCCATGGCGCGATTCTATCCCAGATCAATTTATTCGCCTAGTGCCTCTTTACCTGAACGCCTGCGGAGACTTTTTAATCGGCACGCTGTCCCCATTTAAGAAACCATGAATACAGTTTCGAACCATACTGGATTGATTATGGTAGCCCTGTCCGGCGGCGTTGATTCTGCTGTCACAGCCTTGCTGTTACGGGACCAGGGGCTGCCTGTTGCCGCAATGTTCATGAAGAACTGGGAAGAGGATGACCGCTTCGGCGCCTGCACCGCGGCCCAGGATGCCGAGGATGCACAGGCGGTGGCTGATACGATCGGCATCCCGTTGCATCGGCGCAATTTCGCAGCGGAATACTGGGATTTTGTATTCGAGGATTTTCTCGCAGAATACAGGGCGGGACGCACTCCCAATCCGGATATCCTCTGTAACCGGGAAATCAAGTTCAAGACTTTTCTCGAACATGCGATGGACCTGCAGGCTGACTACATCGCCACCGGCCACTATGTCCGCAAGGACTGCCGGGACGGCATCCACAGGCTGCTCAAAGGACTGGATCCGAACAAGGATCAGAGTTACTTCCTGTACACGATTGGCCAGGACCAGCTGGCCCGAACGCTGTTCCCGGTGGGCGAGCTGTTAAAGCCCGATGTACGTGCCGTGGCAGAACAAGCCGGGCTGCCGGTACACGACAAGAAAGACAGTACTGGCATCTGTTTTATCGGCGAACGCAACTTCCGTGAATTCCTGAGCGAGTACATACCGCCCTGCCCCGGCGAGATAAGGACACCGGAAGGGCAGCTTATCGGTCAACATACCGGCCTGCAGTATTACACCCTTGGACAGAGGCAGGGACTCGGTATCGGGGGTCTGAAAGGCTTCAGCGACGAGCCCTGGTACGTGCTGCACAAGGACCTGCAAAACAATATCCTGTATGCCGGACAGGGCCACGACCACCCGTGGCTGTTCTCCCGGACCTTGCGGGCAGAACAGCTGAGCTGGGTTTCGGGGACGGCGCCCAAAAAAGGCACTCCGCTGGCGGCGAAGGTCCGGTACCGGCAGGCAGACCAGGCCGGCATCGTGCGGCAGATCAGCGATGATGAACTGGTACTGGAATTTGACCGGCCGCAAAGAGCGGTTACTGCAGGGCAATCCGTGGTCTTGTACGATGGGCAAAACTGCCTCGGCGGCGGTATTATTTCCTGGGCGGATACTCCGCCGGAGGTGACGACATGAAAGAAAGGACGCTGGCTCTGGCAGGCGTATTCCAGGCCACCGAACTGGTCAGGCAAGCTGCCAATCATGGAACCTGGTCCGGTTATGCGGCCAGTTCCTCTCTGCACAGCCTGTTTCAGCTGGAAGCTGAATCCACCGCGGAAATCTACGGCGGCACCGCCCGGATGAAACTGGGTGTGGAAACGATGCTGGCCGTGCTGCAGGGTGACAACCGATACACAGAATCTCTTCGCTATGCCGTCGGGCTGCTGCAGATCGAAAAGAAATTTCGCAAAAGCAGTAAATTCCAGGCGACCGTCGGCAACCGGCTGGAGGACATCTCAGCTGAAGGAGCCGAACTCGAACAGCATGAGCGCGAAGATCTGCAAGCGCACGAAATTTCAGCCCTGTATACCGATACCGTCAGCAAATTAACGCCGCGTATCGTGGTCAGCGGCAGACCACAATATCTGAAAAACGAACGCACCGTGGACTGGGTCCGAACCCTGCTGATGGCGGGCTTGCGATCCGCCACCCTGTGGAATCAACTGGGTGGCGGCCGCTTCGAGCTGATGTTCGGCCGCAAAAAAATCATTCGCGAAGCCGAATCGCTGTTGATGAGTTGATCAGCCTTTTTCGGGGATATCAATCTCACCGGCGACATCAGTAGCCTTGATGCTGCCGCTGCCATCCTTCAGCACGCGGAAATCTCCTCCAATGGTGTCTGCCACGATATTGCCGGAAGAATCCCGTTCGACGACGAAATCATCCCGCACGTCTTGGAAACGGATATTGCCTGAACTGTCCTGCTTGACCAGGACTGACCCACGGATGTCAGTGCCCGAAATATTTCCTGAACTGTCACCTTCAATCACCAGGTCGCCTTCAACCTGACGCAGGTCTATATCGCCAGATGAGTCTTCGATGTTGACCAATCCCTGGATATCGCGGACATCGATGTCACCCGAGCTGTCCTGGATGGTGAGGTCACCGCTGCCCTGCACGCTCAACGACCCGCTACTGTCCCTGATGCTCAGCGCCAGACCGGCTGGAAAGGATATGGCGAGATCAACACTGAAGTTTTCGTTGTCTTGCCACGATGAATCGCTGTCCCTCGGATCCTGAACACTGATTATCGCGGTTTCCCCACTTTCCAGTTTCAGCCAGGATTCATCGGCCCACTCCTCCTGCGATGTACAAATAGTGGCTTCGATGACCGCCACGGAGGAATGGGCATCCCCGGTCACCTTCAATTCTCCAGCCCTGGCGTCGATGTTCAATTGACTGGCGGTTGCCAGATCAAGCGTTGTGTCGATCCGTTTCTCGAATTTGCAATCGTCATAGGCCCAGACATTGGATGCCAGCAAGCATGCCAGCACGTAAAGGATCTTGTTCATGGGTTGTTCCTCCCGGGAATCAGGTTCTGCTAATTAGGGACAATCTGCGATATCAACTGATTGGACGAGTCAAACACGCATCGGGTTTAAAGCCAGGAAGAAATAAACCAGTGCAACTGTGGATTACTGAGAGAGTGTTTCACATAACGACACGTTATCCAGAACTATACGCTGAATCGGTATCTCTCCGGAAATACCCAGCGAGTTGATCGTGTAACTCACCATGGCCTCTTCGCAGTCCGCGAATTCGATTGTGAGTATCCCATCACCGTCGGGGTCTGTAGACGGAACCGGCACGGCGGAATCGAACACCCCTCCCTCAGTGACGAAAATAGTGAGCTTCGCGGTATTTCCTTCATACGGTCCCAGCGCAGTCAGCCAACGATGACCGGGTTCTCCCAATAAAGCATTAACATCATCGGGAGGTCGCTCGATATCATAGGTGAACCAGGCCAGGAACAACTGTCTCACATCCGGAAAAACAGTGATCAAAAATCCCTGGCCGCCTGTCATATCGTTGTACCAGGCGTCATTCAATCCGGGATTTATCTGAAATGAGTCCACTGGTTGATCACTTCCATAGAATGCCTGGAAAATCTGTACCCGGTGATTCTCCAATTCGCCAACGTAAATGACGTTATTTTCATCCACATCGACGGCCTGGGGGTCATTGAACTGACTCAGGCCTGCGCCAGGCCCACCGTATGCCGTACATTGACCGCTCAGATCGCAGATCTGCAAACGGTCATTTCCGCTTTCCGAGATGATGATCCGGTCTTGGCTGTCTACTGCAATTCCGGCTGGATTATTGAACTTTCCGGCTTCTGTCCCGAGTCCGCCGAAAGCTGTGCAGTCACCCGAATAACTGCAAATCTGGATTCGGTGATTCCAGAAGTCCGTCACCAGAATCCTGTTCCCGCTTGCCAGTGCTACGTCACGGGGGGTATCGAACATGCCGGGTGATGAACCCAACTGGCCGAAGGCCGTGCAGTTTCCGGCATCATCACAAATCTGAACGCGATGGTTCCGTTCGTCAGCAATGATAATCCGGTTCTCAGCATCCACTGTCATACCAGCAGGTATCCTGAACTTGCCGGGTGGACCATCCAGGCCATTGGAACCGAATGAAGTCCAGTTTCCCTGCTGATCCAGCAACTGAATCCTGTCATTGCCCGCTTCCGAAACAACAATTCTACCCAGGCCGTCTACAGCAACTCCCAGTGGCCATCTGAACTGCCCTGGTGACCGACCTCGTTCTCCTATGACTTCGCAATCGCCTTCAACGGTGCAGCGCTGTATCCGATGGTTTCTGTTGTCGGCAACGATAACTCTTCCCTGGCCGTCAAGCGCCACACCGGCAGCCCAATCGAATGTTCCAGGGTCCGTGTTACCGAACTCACCAAAACTGCTGATGAATTCAATGTCGACTTCGGGCTGCGCCTGCGCGTGCGATAGGCAGATGGCCGATATGATTGCTGCTGTCAGGCAGTTTCTGATTGATGGCATATGGTGCTTGGCTCCGCAATGTTCCGGTTAATTCAGTTGTACGGATACAATCTTCTGTTTTTCGGTTTTTGGTTCCACATGACCATAAATACGATGGATAGTGATTATAACTGTGAACAAGTCCTGATTTCGGCGATAATTCCCAGTCCACTAATCACTCAGTCGAATAACGGAGAACAGCATGGGAGATTCCTTCTCAACCGCCTCCAGCCTGTCGGTCAACGACCAGGACTACCGCTACTACAGCCTCGAAAAACTTTCTCAGCAACATGATATTTCACGACTGCCCTTCAGCCTGAAAATCTTGCTGGAAAACCTGCTTCGCCATGAAGACGGCGTTGACGTCACCCGCAGTGACATCGAAGCCCTGTGCAACTGGGATCCCAAAGCAGATCCCAGCACCGAAATCGCGTTCACTCCTTCACGGGTGGTGTTGCAGGACTTTACAGGTGTGCCAGCCGTTGTCGACCTGGCAGCCATGCGGGATGCAATGGTCTCTCTGGGCGGCGATGCCAACCAGATCAATCCCCTGTCTCCGGCTGAACTGGTGATTGACCATTCTGTCCAGGTGGACAGTTTCGGCAAGGCAAACTCACTGGACCTCAACAACCAGATTGAATTCCAACGCAATAATGAGCGTTACAGTTTCCTGCGCTGGGGCCAGTCCGCGTTCAGCAATTTCCGCGTGGTGCCGCCTAATACCGGTATCGTGCATCAGGTCAACCTGGAGCACCTGGCCCGCGTCGTGTTTGGTACGAACGGCGTCGCCTACCCCGACACCGTGGTCGGCACCGATTCCCACACCACCATGATCAACGGCATTGGCGTACTGGGCTGGGGCGTTGGCGGCATTGAGGCCGAAGCAGCGATGCTGGGACAGGCGATCACTATGCTGATTCCGCAGGTCGTTGGATTCAAGCTCACCGGCAAACTGCCTGAGGGAACGACCGCGACAGACCTGGTTCTGACCATTGTCGAAATGCTTCGCGAACTGGGTGTTGTCGGTAAATTCGTCGAGTTCTTTGGTGATGGCTTGCAGAGCCTGCCACTGGCGGACCGGGCAACGATCGCCAACATGGCGCCTGAATACGGCGCCACTTGTGGAATTTTCCCGATCGACCCGGAAAGCCTGCGTTACCTCAGGCTTTCCGGGCGTTCCGATGAGCAGGTGGCGCTGGTCGAGGCTTATATGAAGGCTCAGGGCATGTTCCACACAGCCGGTCAGCCTGATGCCGAGTACAGCGCGGTGCTGGAGCTTGACATGTCTACCGTTCAGCCCAGTTTGGCGGGACCCAAACGCCCGCAGGACCGCGTCCTGCTGAGTGACATGCGCAGTAATTATGAAGCCAATGTCGGACCTCTGTCGACTGGACGTGAAACTACAGGCTCGGCTCCCGTCGTCAACGAGGGCGAATCATTTATGCTCGAAGATGGCGCCGTGGTGATCGCTGCGATCACTTCCTGTACCAATACCTCCAACCCTGCTGTCATGCTGGGGGCAGGCCTGGTGGCTCGTAATGCCCTGGCAAAGGGGCTGAAAGTCAAACCGTGGGTCAAGACTTCACTCGGCCCCGGTTCGCGTGTAGTCACCGACTACCTGGTCAAGGCTGGCCTGATGGATGACCTGGATGCACTGGGCTTCAACGTGGTCGGTTATGGCTGCACGACCTGTATCGGCAATTCCGGCCCACTGCCGGAACCCATTGGCAATGCCATCCGGGAAAATGACCTGGTTGCATGCTCCGTGCTGTCCGGCAACCGGAACTTCGAAGGTCGTGTCCACGCAGATGTGAAGATGAATTACCTGGCTTCTCCGCCGCTGGTGGTCGCTTATGCACTGGCGGGTAGCCTGAAAGTTGATCTGACCAAAGATCCCCTGGGTGACGATCAGGATGGTAACCCGGTCTATCTGAAAGACATCTGGCCAACCACTCACGAGGTCCACCAGGTGGTGGGCAGCAGCGTCACGTCTGAAATGTTTCGCAATAGTTACGCGAGCGTGTTCAAGGGCGATGAGCGCTGGAACAGCATTGATTCCCCACAAGGTGAAATCTTCGACTGGCAGGATGATTCAACCTATGTGCAGAACCCGCCCTACTTCCGTGGCATGACCCTGGAACTGCCCGAAATACCCACCATCGGCGGCGCCCGTTGCCTGGCGAAACTGGGTGATTCCATTACCACGGATCACATATCACCCGCCGGAGCCATCAAGGAGGATTCCCCAGCCGGCGAATACCTCAAGGGCCGTGGCGTGCAGCGGGCAGATTTCAATTCTTACGGATCCCGCCGGGGTAACCATGAAGTGATGATGCGTGGCACTTTTGCCAATGTTCGTCTCCGCAACCAGCTCGCACCGGGTACCGAGGGTGGCTGGACCACGTTTCAGCCTTCCGGTGAGCAGATGAGCATTTACGACGCGGCAATGAAATACCAGGCAGAAGAGACACCGCTGATTGTTCTTGCCGGCAAGGAATACGGAACGGGATCTTCTCGCGACTGGGCGGCAAAAGGAACCAACCTGCTTGGCGTCAAAGCGGTCATCACCGAGAGTTTTGAACGCATTCACCGTTCGAACCTGGTCGGCATGGGCGTATTGCCATTGAATTTCATGCCAGGAGAGAGCGCTGATTCTCTGGGTTTAAGCGGGAAAGAAACTTTTGATATTGAAGAACTTGGAGACGATTCTTCAGAAACTGTAGCAGTTACTGCAACCGCTGAAGACGGCACTTCAAAGACGTTCCATGCACGGGTGAGGATCGATACGCCGAAGGAAGCGGAATACTACCGCAATGGCGGTATCCTGCAATACGTGCTGCGTCAGCTCGCGGCCTGATCGCCGGCAATCAAACCTGAAACCCCGGCCTGCGCCGGGGTTTTTCATATCGCTGACGTTATGGGTTGGATTGAGAACGGCGAAAATCCCGTACGACTCGCAGATGCCGTTCAGCCTCTGCTGAGCTGACCGCCCTACCCTTGCCAAGCAATTCCAGCTCATCGCCCTGGATTCGAGCGAC
>Ga0316187_10001790_pt1 | contig 18813 bp, 19 predicted proteins | sample CroRivburrow1_MG_FD_204927 | JGI IMG/M metagenome (GOLD analysis project Ga0316187, IMG submission 204927) | Coastal sediment microbial communities from Maine, United States - Cross River worm burrow 1 | ecosystem: Environmental > Aquatic > Marine > Coastal > Sediment | place: USA: Maine...
CTTCTGCATCACTGAACTGTTTCAGAGCCAACGCTGTGGCTGCTTCAAAGTAAGATGCATCAGCTTCTAAAGCAGCCGGCATTACGCTCTGCATCAGTTCATTAAGTGCTGGCTCAGAAATAGGAATACCATCGATACGAATGCGTTCACTAAAGTGTTGGATGTGAGGAGAGGTGTAGAGGCCCACACGCAATCCACACGCTTGTAGTGCGTTGGAGAGCATAAACGCAGTAGAGCCTTTGCCATTGGTGCCGGCAATACGAATGCGAAGCTTTGGACGGCTGAGATTCAGAGGCTTTAGCAGCTCTTGCATGCGCTGATGTCCGGGTTTGTAGTCTCGATCTGCTGAAGGTTGCCCCAATTGGGCCAGCCATGCCTCTACCTCTAAGGGCTTTTGCATAGGCATCGGTTATATAGCCTCTTAGGGGAAGTTAGACAGCTTGCCGATAGGCACGGTGCATCAGATGATCAAATAGCACTTTTAGATGCTCTGGCAGCTCCCTGCGGCCAACTACATCATCAACCAGACCATGCTCCAGCAAAAACTCAGCACGCTGGAATCCTGCGGGCAGTTTTTCGCCTACAGTTTCCTGAATAACACGAGGCCCTGCAAAGCCAATAAGCGCTTTGGGTTCGGCAAGAATGACATCACCAAGCCAGGCTACCGATGCCGATACGCCACCCATGGTCGGATCGGTTAACAGGCAGATGAATGGAAGTTTTGATTCACTGAGACGATTGGCGACAGATGAGGTCTTTGCCATCTGCATCAGGGATAGAATACCCTCCTGCATGCGAGCACCACCAGAGGCAGTAATCAGCAGATAAGGGCAACGGTTCTCAAGTGCACGCTCCATACCGAGAGCAATCTTCTCACCCACTACCGAGCCCATGCTTCCACCCATGTAGGTGAAATCAAAGGTCGAAACAGAAGTGATTTGACCTTTGATGTCGCCCAGATAGTTACGTACTGCGTCGCCGGTTCCAGCCTTTTTATTGGCTTCTTTGATACGGTCTTTATAGCGCTTCTTGTCTTTAAAATTGAGCGAGTCGATAGACTTTAATTCAGTGTCATGCTCTTCATAAGTTTCCGGATCAAAAAGAAACGCAGCACGCTTATCAGCCTCAACACGGAAGTGGTGATCGCATTTTGGACAGACCATCATCGAGCGCATTAACTCTTTATGGTACAGCGTCTCTGAGCAACCAGGGCACTTCAGCCACATCCCCTCTGGAGTGCTGGAGCTGTCTGATGAGGAGAGGATGCTCTTGGGACTCTCTATTAAACGTGTAATCCAGCTCATGATATATCTCTCTTAAATAAGTAGTTCATCAACCTGCGTTAGCATGCGCAGGTGTGGGATGTTTTCTGCCTCAACCTCAGCAGCCATGATATTCAGGGTCTCAGGTTTCATATGATACAGGTAGATCGGAATTTTCCCAAACTGATCAAGTTTTTTCAGCTCCTGGGCCATACCCTTGGGTGTCAGGTGACCGCTAATGTCGGCAATATGCTGATAGGCATTCGGGAAGGAACAATCAATAATGATGCCTTTTAGGTTGGGTTGTGCATTGGCAATTTCCCAAATTCGTTCAGTTGCGCCTGTATCAGCAGAGTAGATAAACTGGGCATCACCCTGATCTAAAAGGAAGCCGGTACAGGGAACCGGATGATTCATTGGGATAGGTGTGATTTTCAACCCGTCCACCTCAATAACCTCTTCAGGTCGAATAGCCTGTAGTGAAAGTGTTGGGTCTGCTTTACTGGGCAGGCAAGTGAAATCGGGCCAGATATGGTTATTAAGGAAATGCTTTTTCAGAGTGTCCAGATTCTCCTGAAGACTATGAATGGTGATATTTTTACTGCTATCACCACCCAGGCGTTTGAGTGATCGGTTGTCTGCCAGAAAAGCAATGTCCTTGATATGATCCAGGTGGGTGTGTGACAGAAAGATGTGATTTAAACTACCCTGCTCTTTCAGTGTCAGAGCCTCGGTGGGAGAGCCGGCATCCAGCAGAATCGAATCGTTTACCAGAAACGATGTCAGGTGAAAACCGAGTAGTTGGCCACCATAACAGCCAAGCACCTTGATTCTCATGTAGAAACCTCTCTAACTGCACCACGCATGGCAGATGCTGCTTCATTAAGGGCAACCACCATGGCATTGCCATTACCGCAATGCTTTGGAATCTGGGATACAAAGTGACTGCCAACAACGACGCCGTCTGAAAATGCAGCTACTTTTGCAGCCTGTTCAGCCGTTTTAACACCAAAGCCAACACAGATTGGCAGCTCTGAAAAAGAGCGAATTTTTTCTACCTGCTGCTCAACAGCAGCAGTCTCGCCCATCTCCGCTCCGGTAATTCCTGTTAGTGACACATAGTAAATAAAGCCGCTAGCAGCCTCAGATGCAAGCTTTATTCGCTCATCCGATGAGGTGGGCGAAAGCAGTAGAATGCGATGTAGCCCATGTTTTTTCAGTGCGCCATCACAAACAGCACCCTCTTCAGGAGGGATATCAACAATAAGAACGCCATCAACACCGGCATTGGCAGCTTGCTCAGAGAAACGCTCAAACCCAAGTGTATAAGGCACATTAGCATAACCCATCAACACAATGCAGGTGTCAGGATAGGCATGGTTAACCTTCGCAGCCAAGGCAAACACGTCCTTGATTGAAGCGCCTGCCTCCAGTGCCCGTTCGCTGGCAGCTTGAATCACCGGACCATCGGCCATCGGGTCAGAAAAGGGCATGCCAATCTCCAGAATGTCCACTTTATCTGCCAGCGTCAGCAGCAGTTCTTCTGAAGTTGTCACATCTGGATCGCCTGCAGTTAGATAACCCACCAGAGCACTGCGCCCCTCACTACGACAGCGGGCAAAACACTCTGCGATACGATCGCGACTCATGAATCACTCCCTTCAATCTCATCATGCAGTAGGTTAAACACGGTGTTCATATCTTTATCGCCACGTCCGGAGAGGTTGATCAAAACAGTTTGATCGGGGTTCATCTCTGCAGCTATACGCATGCCGGATGCCAGAGCGTGACTCGACTCCAGTGCCGGGATAATCCCTTCACTGCGTGTTAACGTTTTAAATGCATCCAATGCATCAGTGTCTGTTGCCGTATCCAGATCAAGGCGTCCCTCTTCAAGCATGGCGGCCAATTCAGGACCAACTCCCGGATAGTCCAGGCCTGCCGAAATACTGTGAGTCCCCTGAACCTGTCCTTCATCATCTTCAAGAAGGTAGGTGAGATTTCCATGCAGAATTCCAGGGCGACCAGCAGCCAGAGAAGCGGCATGTTCGCCACTCTCAAGCCCGTGACCGGCAGCCTCTACAGCGACCAGGCGAACGTTGTCATCTCTGAATGGATGCAGAAGCCCCATCGCATTGGAGCCGCCGCCAACACACGCTACGGCAACATCGGGCAGTCGTCCGGTTTGAGCCAGACACTGCGCACGTGCTTCCTGACCAATGACGGCATGGAACTGACGCACCATCAACGGGTAAGGGTGTGGTCCGGCTACCGTACCTATGATGTAGAAAGTCTCTTCGCAGGTAGCCACCCAGTCTCGCAGTGCTTCATTCAGTGCATCTTTCAATGTGGCGGTTCCCGATTCGACGGGAATCACATTGGCACCAAGCAGCTTCATGCGGAATACGTTGGGCGCCTGTCGTTCGGTATCTTCACGGCCCATATAGACATCACATTGCATACCAAACATGGCTGCCACGGTTGCTGTCGCAACGCCGTGTTGACCGGCACCTGTCTCAGCAATTACCCGCTTTTTGCCCATACGGTGAGCCAGAAGCCCCTGCCCGATGGTGTTATTAATCTTGTGTGCGCCGGTATGGGTCAGGTCTTCACGTTTCAGATAGATCTGGGCTCCACCGACCTCATTGGAGAGGCGCTCTGCATGATAGAGTGGTGTGGCACGGCCAACGTAGTTCTGCAATAGATGCATGCGCTCTTTTTGGAAACTCTCATCTTTCCACGCATCGTAAAAAGCCTCTTCCAGCTCTTTGAGAGGGCCCATCAGTGTTTCCGCTGCAAAGCGACCGCCAAAACGGCCAAAGTGGCCATTGATGTCAGGTGGATGTGAGATATCCAGATTGTAGATAGAGTCGTTAATTGTGCTATCCATGCTGTTTAGCAATTCCTCGTAACTTTGATCAGAAACTGTTCACGCGGGCAACAAACTCAGACAGTTTTGTCTCATCTTTGATGCCGGGTGAAGTTTCAACGCCCGAGGATACATCCAGCGCAAACCATTGGCGAACGGTTAGTGCCGCTTCGATATTGGTTGCATTTAGTCCGCCTGCCAGAATCAATGGGTGATCATGCTCAAAACCTTTCAGTAGAGACCAGTCAAATGAAGTTCCCGTGCCGCCATAAACTCCCTCTGGCGCCCTGGCATCAAGCAGTACCGGGCAGGAATAGGTGTGTGTGCGTTTGAGGTCTTCTATGTTGCTGACTGAAACCGCTTTCATCACCCTGCGGGATTGCGCCATGCAAAATTCCGGGGACTCATCACCATGAAGCTGTATCACACCCAGAGGGCAGTGTTGAAGCACTTCATCAATTTCACTCTGCTTTGGATTAACAAACAGACCGACAGCAGAGACAAACGGAGGCAGCTGACGAATAATCTTTGCCGCCTGCATGGGTGAGATGTAACGCGGACTTTTGGAATAAAAGACAAATCCAATTGCATCAACGCCCAGATTCGAGGCTGTCAGAGCATCTTCCAGTCTGGTGATGCCGCAGACTTTAATGCGTGTGCGTTGTTGCTGATTCATCGGGTAAGCCTAGGAGGGATTAACGTTTTGGGCAATCTCAGGAGTTGGATTGAAAAATCATAGAGAAATGGTGCGTTTATTCATTTACCTCATTAGGATTCGCTGATGAATAGTGTAATGCAGACCTATGCACGGTATCCACTTACCCTGATTCGGGGTGAAGGAGCTCACGTCTTTGATGACGAGGGTAACAAATATCTCGATTTTGTTGCCGGTATCGCCGTGAATACATTGGGACATGCTCACCCTGCAATGGTCAGGGCAATCAAAGAGCAGGCGGCAACCATGCTGCACTGTTCCAACCTTTATCATATTCCGAAGCAGATTGAACTCGCCGATAAACTTGTCTGGCTCTCGGGCATGCATCAGGCATTTTTCTGTAACTCCGGGGCTGAAGCCAATGAGGCAGCAATCAAGATTGCGCGGAAACATTTTCATGATGCCGGGTCAAATCGGCGCACGGTGATTACTGCTACCAACTCTTTCCATGGCCGGCTGCTTTCTACTTTGACTGCAACCGGGCAAGATAAGGTGAAGATCGGCTTTGATCCTCTGCCACCGGGTTTTGTACATGTGCCACTCAATGATATCGAAGCTCTTAAGGCTGCTATTGATGATCATACAGCAGCTGTTCTGCTGGAACCTTTGCAGGGCGAGGGCGGTGTTAATCTGGCAGATGCTGACTATCTTTGCGGTGTTCGGGAACTGTGTGATGAGCATGATATTCTGTTGATGTTGGATGAGGTTCAGACCGGAATCGGACGGACAGGAAAAATGTTTGCGTTTGAGCATGCGGGCATTAAGCCGGATGTGCTGACACTGGCTAAAGGCTTGGGTGGCGGCGTACCGATTGGTGCGATGTTGGCAAGTGAGAAGGTAGCGGCTGCGTTTAGTGCAGGCACTCACGGATCAACCTTTGGTGGCAACCCACTCTCCTGTGCAGCTGCTCTTGCTGTATTGGAGACGATTGAGAATGAGAATCTGTTGAACAGTGTGAACGAACAGAGTGCACGTCTCAGAGCCGGGCTGCAGAGCATGGTCGAGAAGTTTTCGACGACAGCGTCTGTGCGGGGTAGTGGCCTGTTACTAGGGCTTGCCTGCTCTGATGCGGTTGCTCCTGTCATTGAGCTTTGCAAAGCTAAGGGGTTGCTGGTGCTTCCGGCAGGTCCAAATGTGGTCAGGTTTTTGCCGGCTTTGAACATTAAAGCGAGTGAAGTGGACCAGGCACTGGCCACTCTTGAGGAGGCTTTTGCTGCTGTTGAAGCATCTGAAGCAGGGAAAGAGGTGGAGAAGTGAGACATTTTTTAACACTGCTGGATTTAACCGTCGATGAGTCACGGGCACTGCTTGTGCGTGCTGGTGAGTTAAAAGCGATGCAGAAGTGTGGTGAGGTTCATCATACTTTGGCAGGTAAAACGCTGGGGATGATTTTTGATAAAGCGAGCACCCGCACCCGTATCTCTTTTGAGGTAGGGATGTACCAGCTTGGTGGCCATGCTCTGTTCCTGCACTCCGGCACTACTCAGCTTGGGCGGGGTGAGCCGGTTGAGGATTCAGCCCGTGTACTTTCGCGTATGGTTGATGGTGTGATGATTCGCACGCATGCACATGAGATGGTTCAACGCTTTGCGGCTCATGCATCTGTGCCGGTGATCAATGCCCTGACCGATCTGACGCACCCATGTCAGATTCTGGCTGACATTTTCACCTATGAAGAGCATCGCGGCGATATCGCAGGGAAAACCGTGGCCTGGATTGGTGATGGTAATAATATGACTCACTCATGGATCAATGGTGCAGTTGCTTACGGTTATCAGTTGAATATCGCTTGCCCGGGAAGCTATGCACCTGATGCTGGTCTGCTGCAGGCTGCACGTGATCTGGGTGCCGTGGTTAACATCAGTTCTGACCCTCTTGAAGCTGCAAGAGATGCTAATCTTGTAACTACCGATGTCTGGGCCTCCATGGGCCAGGAGGAGGAGCAGGCAGAGCGTGAAAAGGCGTTTGCCGGTTTTCAGGTCAGTGAGAAAGTGATGGCCTCTGCTCATCCGGATGCACTCTTTCTTCACTGCTTGCCCGCTCATCGAGGGGAAGAGGTGGCCGCTGAGGTGATTGATGGCCCTCAATCCGTGGTCTGGGATGAGGCTGAGAATCGCCTGCATGTACAGAAAGCACTGCTTGAGTTTCTAATGTTACAGCGCTGATTGTGATGATTCATTGCGTTGTAATGTTTGCGCCTTAAACTGCGCCCCGAATTATTTCTAACTTATTAACTGAGGTCACTCATGTCTGATGCAAATGTAAACAAAGTTGTTCTAGCCTATTCAGGTGGTTTGGACACTTCCATTATTCTGAAATGGCTGCAGGACACTTATGATTGTGAAGTGGTGACCTTTACTGCTGATCTGGGGCAGGGTGATGAGGTGGAAGATGCTCGCGCCAAGGCAGTTGCCGGTGGTGTGGATTCTATCTACATCGAAGATCTTCGCGAAGACTTTGTGCGCGATTATGTTTTCCCGATGTTTCGTGCCAATGCCATATATGAAGGTGAATATCTTCTTGGCACATCGATTGCCCGCCCATTGATCTCTAAGCGCATGATTGAAATCGCCAACGCTGAAGGCGCTGATGCAGTATCTCATGGCGCAACGGGTAAGGGTAATGATCAGGTTCGTTTTGAGTTCGGTTTCTATGCACTGAAACCGGATGTGAAAGTGATTGCTCCCTGGCGTGAATGGGATCTTGTTTCCCGCGAAGATATGCTCAACTATGCTGATCAACACGGTATCCCGGTTGAGAAAAAACGTGAAGGCTCTAAGTCTCCTTACTCTATGGATGCGAATCTGCTTCATATCTCTTATGAAGGTTATGATCTGGAAGATCCCTGGACTGAGCCATCAGAAGGTATGTGGCGCTGGAGTGTCTCTCCTGAGGTTGCTCCGGATCAGGCTGAGTATATTGAGTTGAGTTATCAGGCTGGTGATATTGTTGCGATTAACGGTAAGGCTATGACACCGGCTGAGGTGCTGACAGAGCTTAACCGTCTGGGTGGCAAACACGGTATCGGCAGGATTGATATTGTCGAGAACCGTTACGTGGGTATGAAGTCACGCGGATGCTACGAAACGCCGGGCGGCACTATTATGCTCAAGGCACATCGTGCGATTGAATCAATTACTCTGGATCGCGAAGCTGCGCACCTGAAAGATGAACTGATGCCCCGTTATGCTAAAATGGTTTACAACGGTTACTGGTTTGCACCGGAACGTGTGATGATGCAGGCAGCCATTGATGCTTCTCAGGTAAGCGTGAACGGTGATGTCCGACTCAAGCTCTATAAGGGTAATGTCGAAGTTGTTGGACGCCGCTCCGGGCAGTCGATGTTTGATGAGCGTCTCTGCACATTTGAAGATGATGAAGGTGCATATGATCAAAAAGATGCTGGCGGCTTCATTAAACTCAATGCACTGCGTCTGCGCCTTGCCGCTCTAGCGGGTAAGTAAGAGGTTAAAGAAATGAAATCTTATCCACGTATTAACCGAATTCTCCATTTTCTGCTGGGCTCAATGATGGTATTTCAGCTGATCAGTGAAGAGCTGATGAAGCGCCCTAAGCTGGTTGATGGCGCGCCGCGCATTCGTACTGAGGAGCAGATGTTTTTTTTCGAACTACATGAATGGTTTGGAATTATACTATTGATTATTGTCGGGCTTCGTCTCTCGCTACTATTGGGTAACCCAGAAGAGGCACGCAAGCTATTTCCTTTTGTCTCCATGGAACGGATGAAGGGCGTGGTTGCTGAGTTGAAAGAGATTCCTGGCTGGTTTGTTGGTAAAATCACTCCTCCCGGAGATGATGACTATGTTTCCGGACTGGTTCATGGTCTTGGCCTGCTGCTTGGGTTAGCACTTGGACTGACAGGCACCATTATGTTTGTCGGTATGGACCCAACAGATGGAACTATGGATTCGTTTGTGCATCTGATGAAAGAGACTCATGAAGTGCTGGGTGAACTACTCTGGTATTATGTGATTGGGCATGTGGCGATGGCGCTGGTTCATCAGCTTAAAGGCCACCGTTCACTACAGCGGATATCTCCGCTCTCCAAAGAGTAACATGCGTACTGCGCTTATTTTCAAAGCGCTCTCCGATCCGCTACGGCTGCGGATGATTCACCTGTTAACCTATCAGGAAGAGTTGTGTGTATGTCATTTTATGGAGGTGCTTGGTATGCCGCAGAGCACTGTCTCCAGACATCTGTCGCAGCTCAAACACCTTGGTCTGGTTGAGTCCAGGCGAGATAGCAAGTGGGTCTATTATCGTCTCTCCAATTCAGACCGGTTGGCCGCCAAGGATCTGTTCCCTCTCATTTCCGATCTGACTGACCTTGAACCGCAATTTGTTCTGGATACGCAGAAGCTTTCACAAACCAAATGTGACTAGTTAAACCGCCTTTTTTTACAGCCAAAATTCAGACAATGAATTTACATATCCGCATAACCGGATATGATGTGCCATATGAGTTCTCATCATAGGCCAATCTCAATCTTTGCCCGTTTTCTTACGCTCTGGGTTCTGTTGAGCATTGTTGCGGGCATTGCTCTTGGAGCGATAGTTCCTGCGCTGTTTCAGATAGTTGCCAGCGTAGAGCTGGCCCATATTAATCTGCCTGTTGCGATGCTGGTTTGGGTGATGATTTTGCCCATGCTGCTTAAAATTGACTTCACCTCTCTGCATGAGGTGTGGCAACAGCGACGCGGTATTGCAGTCACGCTTGGTATCAACTGGCTTTTTAAACCTTTCTTTATGGCTCTACTTGGATACATCTTTATCTACCATGTTTTTGCCAGTTATCTAGCAGCTGAAATGCTGGATGGTTATTTTGCAGGGTTGGTTATTCTTGCGGCAGCACCGTGCACAGCGATGGTTTTTGTTTGGTCCAGATTAACCCAGGGTGATGCACAATTTACACTTTCTCAAGTGGCACTCAATGATGTGGTCATGGTCTTTGCTTTTGCCCCAATTGTCGCATTGTTGCTTGGGTTTGCTTCCGTAACCGTTCCCTGGAACACCCTATTTCTTTCGGTTTTACTATACATCCTGGCACCTGTTTTGGTGGCGTACTTCTGGAGAAAGTATCTGCTTAAACAAGGGCGGCTTGATGTTGTCTTGCAGCGTCTGGACCCTCTATCGATGGCTGCTTTGCTGCTTACTGTGGTACTTCTCTTTGCTTTTCAGGGCAAAGCAATTCTACAACAGCCCTTGGTGATTGCCATTCTGGCTCTGCCTATTGTGATTCAAGTCTATGCAACTTTTGGTTTGGCTTATCTATTAAATCGCAAGCTTTGTGTAAGACATAACATCGCTGCACCGTCAGCTCTGATTGGCGCATCAAATTTCTTTGAATTGGCAGTGGCCACTGCAATAGCGCTATTTGGTTTTGAGTCTGGAGCGGCATTGGCAACAGTTGTTGGCGTATTGGTTGAAGTGCCAGTGATGTTAACACTGGTATCAATCGTGAATCGCAGCAGAGGCTGGTATGAAGAGCCATTAACAAAAACAGGAGTGGAGTCGAAATGACAATCAAAGTTGGTATTAACGGATTTGGACGAATGGGGCGTCTGGGATTGAGAGCGGGTTGGGAGATGGAGGGTTTTGAGGTTGTGCAGGTTAATGAAACGGCTTGCGGTGCTGAGTGCTCCGCTCACCTGCTTAAATTCGATTCGGTACATGGCACCTGGCCAGTTGATTGTGCTGCCGACGGGGAGAAGATGCAGATAGGTGGACGGCAGATTGCTCACTCAAGCAACCAGGCCATTGGTGATAGCGACTGGTCAGGTTGCGATATCGTGATTGAGGCAACAGGTGCATTTCGCAGGCTTGAGCAACTGCAGGCCTATTTTGATCAGGGTGTAAAAAAAGTGATTGTTGCGGCTCCAGTTGATGGTGCTCTGAATATTGTCTACGGCATTAATGATCATCTCTATGATCCAGCGAAGAATCATCTGCTGACTGCAGCATCCTGCACCACCAACTGCCTGGCCCCTGTGATCAAGGTGATGCATGAGAAGGTCGGCATCAAACATGGCTGCATGACCACGATTCACGATATCACCAATACTCAGACGATTGTCGACAGAGGCCATAAAGATCTTCGCCGGGCTCGCTCTTGTGGGCAGTCGCTGATTCCAACCACAACTGGCTCGGCTAAAGCCATCACCAGGATTTTTCCGGAGCTGGAGGGCAAACTTAATGGCGTGGCGGTTCGTGTTCCGCTGCTCAATGCCTCACTGACCGACCTGGTGGTAGAAACTGAGCGTGAAATAACTGTCGAAGAGATCAACGCACTATTTGCTGATGCTGCAGAAAATGAACTGAAAGGGATTCTCGGTTATGAAGAGCGACCTCTGGTCTCTGTGGATTATACCAATGATCCCCGCTCATCCATCATTGATGCACCGAGCACCATGGTGATTGATGGAACGCAGGTAAAACTGCTGATCTGGTATGACAATGAGTGGGGCTATGTCAATCGTATGATGGAGCTGGCTCACAAGGTGGCCAAGTCACTCTAAATGGACCGAGGATTTAGAAACTATCTGGTAGTCAATGCCGGCTACTGCGGATTCACCATAACCGATGGTGCGATTCGTATGCTGGTGCTGCTCTATTTTCACCAGCTGGGATACAGCCCACTAGAGATTGCCATGATGTTTCTTTTCTATGAACTCTTCGGAGTTGTCACCAATCTCGTCGGGGGGTGGCTGGGATCCCGGATTGGCCTGAACAGAACCATGCATATCGGCATGGCGCTACAGGTGGTTGCGCTCTCGATGTTGACTGTGCCGGACGATTGGCTTTCGGTTGCCTATGTGATGGCTGCACAAGCGCTTTCGGGGATCGCCAAAGATTTGAATAAGATGAGCGCCAAAGCGGGTGTAAAACTATTTCTTCCGGATGGATTAGAGGAGAAACTGTTCCGATGGGTGGCGATCATGACCGGTTCCAAAAACGCATTGAAAGGGGCAGGTTTTTTTATCGGCGCTGCTCTTCTTGCTGGTTTTGGATTCCGTGGTGCTCTGCTGATTCTTGCAGGCATGTTGGTGGTGGTACTGATCTGGACATGGTGGATGCTTCCATCTGAAATCGGGAAGACAAAAACGAAGGTCAGGTTCAAAGAGATATTCTCCAAATGTCCACAAGTAAACTGGCTGTCTGCAGCACGGTTTTTTCTTTTTGGTGCGCGTGACATCTGGTTTGTCGTCGGCCTGCCTGTCTATCTGCAATCAGTGCTGGGCTGGTCGTATACACAGGTTGGAGGCTTTTTAGCTCTATGGATTATCGGTTATGGTTTTATTCAGGGTCTTGCCCCTAAGATTATTCGAGCCCTATCTGAAAAAACACCGGATGGTATGACCATCGCCCTCTGGGCCATGCTCCTGATGCTGATTCCACTGGCCATTGTGTGGGCGATGCAGCAGGGGTGGGAGATGGACCTGGTGCTGATCACTGGCCTGACACTATTCGGTGTGGTTTTTGCGATGAACTCATCCATTCACTCCTATCTCATCGTATCATGGTCGGATCGTGAAAAGGTCTCGATGAATGTCGGCTTCTACTATATGGCCAATGCAGGAGGAAGATTGGTTGGAACCGTGCTCTCCGGCTGGGTATATCAGCAACAGGGTTTGGAAGGCTGTCTCTACTGGTCGGCCGGGTTTCTGCTGCTGGCAGGGCTGTTATCATTGAAGCTGCATCAGGTTAACCGAGCTATTTGTTAATGATTGAGGTGAAAATATTTGTGTTTTTGAGATTTGTAAATTAATGCTAAATTAAGATCGATTCATGTGTGACTCAGGTCACCTGAATATGGTAGTATGTAGCGATGATTCGCCGCATTCGTTGGCAAAAATTATTAATCCAGCGGTTGAGTTTCAAACAAAAAGGAGAGTGTAAGAATGCGTAAGCCATGGTTTTTCTTATTGGTTGGTGTGGTAGCTATTACTTTGTCAGGTCAGTCGGCCTCTGCCCGACAGCAGCAGCAAGTTCCTGATCCTGTTTTCCCGGTTCAAACAGTGCTGGAAGATAAAAACATCGAGACAGTATACCCCTCAGTTGCTGGCAACTTTGTTGTCTTTAGTCAGCGGGTTAATAATACATTTAGTGTTGTGCGAACGTCTGCTGGAAACATCTCGGCAAATGGTAAGTTGATCGGTGCGGCACAGCCAAATGAAGCGATTCGTTATGGTGTAGCAATCAGAGATGGTGGCATTGGTTATATCAGTAATCGTATGGGCCCAATCGGTGCTTGGATGCGCCAGGGGCAGGGTGATGGACATATCGCTATTGGTAATATCAGTACATTCAGTGGGGCTCTGATGCCGGCCAGCTTGAAAGCTTCTGCTGATGGCCAGATATGGGCATTCGACTCTTCATTGCAGAAGACGCGTCGGGCTCGTGTGCTTGCTGATTTTAATGATGGTTATAAACAGGAAGAGCTGATCGGTCAGGCATGGCGCATGTATCACTCAGATGCATGGCGTTATAAGGCAGGCTATGCAGCGACACAGCCAGGAACTGTGAATAAGTTTCAGGCTCCATCACAGTTTCTGTTTGATCGTAACTCCAGTCAGTTGATCATGATCCCCAATGCATTCAATGGTGCTGTTTCACCTGATGGTAAACGTGTTGTTTTTGTACGTGACCTTGGCGGAAACTATGATCTCTGGATTCAAAATGTGGACGGTAGCGGTTTGACTCAATTAAGCACTAACGATTTTGGTGACTTTGAACCGGCTTTCAGCCCTGATGGTAACAAAATCGCATTTGTATCTAATCGTGATTCGAAGGGAGATGTTCGCGAAACCTCTATTTATGTGATGGATCTGAAGAGTGGAAAGGTCGAGCGTGTGACCAATGCACTGAGAGCAACTGATGGTGGTCCGGCATGGAAAGATAACCAAACCATCCTGTTCCATTCAAATCGTGATCCTAAAAACCCACAGGCCCGAGCCGGTGCAAAATGGAACATCTGGAAGGTTGATTACAAGTGAACTCCATTGTAAAACGGTTGACCCTGATTGCTTTGGCGCTGTTTATAGCAGCGCCGATGGCATTAGCTGAAGATATGTTTGACTGGCTGAAGCCATCACCTTTTGGAAAAAAGAGCGTTGCCGTTAAGCCAGCTGATGATGCACGCCTGTTAACGCTTGAGCCGAAGGAAGCTGAGATGTATCCAAAGGCTTCAATGAGTGGACAGCAGCTTTTGGTCAATGTGACTCAGGGTAATAAGAGCTGGGTCTCTCGCCGCTCTCTGAATAATGGAGATCCTCTAAACGTTGTCTCTGATGATAGCCATGCACTCGACTCAATCAGATGGCATGGTGAGAAGGTTACTTTTCTCTCCCTGCGTGGAAATGGCCTCGGCTTGTGGGGCAGGTTTGCAGATGGCGAAGGTCTTCTGAAACGTCTACATGAGCTAAATGGATCACTGACTCAGCCGATTCTATTGGCTGATGGATCACTGATTGCCGTGCGTATGCTTGCAGAGCGTGTGAACGACAAGGTTTCAAAGCGAACCAGGAATAATTTCAATAACTGGCAGATTTCCAATTATAGAAATCAGATCGTTCGTATTGAGAAAGATGGTTCTGAACGCGTGCTGAACAGAGGCACCAACCCGGCACTTTCACCGGGTGGTGAGTGGATTGTCTTCTCAATGCCTGATGGCCGCGATATGAATCTCTACCTGATGAAAACAGACGGTTCTGAACTTACACAACTGCCTTCAGCCAGGAGCATGGATGTTCAGCCTGCCTGGAGTCCGGATGGGAAATGGATTGTCTTTGCATCCAACCGGGCAAAAGTTGATCTTCGCACCCCTTCTCACAACAACTGGGATGTCTGGGCGATTGATCGTGAAGGCAGAAACCTGACTCAATTGACTAAAGATACAGCTCGTGATGGAGCTCCAACTGTTGGTATTGATGGGCGTGTTTATTTTCATTCCGATCGCAAACTGAAGCGCGAGCTGAAAAATGAGCGACAGATAAAGGGAAGTGTAGGTGGATTCCATATCTGGTCTGTAGTACTGCCTAAACTCAACTGATTCCTGTTTAATCCGGAGAAGATATGAAGACAAAAATTATGACGGTAGTGATGACTTCACTATTGGTGCTATTTTCATCTGCAGATGATTGCAGAGCTCAAAACATTAGTAAGATGGAGGATATTTCATCTACTTCAATATATGTGGTGGTTGATGAGCAGAAGCTTGATACCAAGTTTCGGGCCAGTGGTGCGCAAGCTGCCTCCTTTCTAATTGCAGGAGGCCTCACATTTGGTGCGGGTGCAGCTGAACGACTTGCTTCAACAGACAAACAATCCTCATCTACCAAAGGGATCATCTCTTCAGTTCACTACCATTTATCAGATATGGATTACAAAAAAGAGTTTGAGAAAATCTTGCAGAGCAGGCTGGAAACGCTCTCCTGGTTAAAAGTAAAACCTCAAGCAGTGACGTTTGTACCAAGCCTCTCAATCAAAGAGCGGAGACAGATTTTAGGCAAATCAGAAAGTAATACGATTCTATTCGTAAAGCTACGGCACTATATGGGAACCAAGTTTCAGACCATGGAGAGCAGAGGGAAATTTGAGCTCTGGCAGAGAGATGCAGAGAAGGTTGCTGACGAAAATGAGTTATCGTATACATCTATTTCCATGGGCGGAAACACGGTGTACGAAACTATTTCTCGCTGGACTCAAGCCGATGGCGTCATTTTACAGAACACGATGCGTAAAAGTCTGGTTAATATAACTGACTCTATAGTTGATGGGCTTTCAAAAAAGAGCAAGCCCTCCAGGTATGAGACGCTCTCTTTGAAACGATAACCGATAAATAAAGGGGTGGTGAGTAATCACCGCTCTTTTTTATTTCTGATCAATGACAGCGTTGAGTCGCTCTGTGAATCCTGGATTAGCACTGCTAAGGGGCAGGGTTACAAAAAACTCAGCACCTTCGCCCTCTCTACTATTCACGCCAATATCACCCTTGTGAGCTTCAACGATGCGCTTACAGATGGCCAGTCCCAAACCTGCACCGCCACCTTCATTTCTGGCCCGGGCATCGTCAGCACGATAGAAACGATCAAACAGGCGTGCCTGATGCTCTTCAGAGATTCCCTGCCCTTCATCCTGAATTCGAATGATAGCCAAATCACCCTTCGCATGAGCAGATAACGATACGGTAGAGTGGGCCGGAGCATGTTTAAAGGCGTTATTGAGCAGGTTAAAAATAACCCGTTCGATATGCCCCGTGTCGCCACTGACTTCCAGGTTATCCTGAATATCCATGTCCAGTTCGATATCATTTTCAGAAAAGAGGATCAGATGATGCTGTGCTACTTCCTGAAGCAGCAGGGATAGGTCGACAGGCTCCTGAGCCAGTTCGAGAAGCCCTGCATCAGCCCTTGCCAGTGTCAGCAGATCATTAACGATACGCTGCATCCGTTCGATGATATCCAGATGCTGTTTCAGCAGATGTTTATAGTCCTCTTCACTGCGCGGGTGCCTGAGAGCAACTTCGACCTCGCCTTTTAAAATGGTGAGTGGAATACGCAGTTCATGTGAGGCGTCTGCTGTAAATCGTTTTTGAGCCATAAAACTGGACTCAAGATCTTCAAACATTTTATTCAGAGACTGGACCAGGATATGGATCTCTTTATCCTGAACTTCAGATTTTAGTCGCCTGCTCAAGTCGCCTGCCGCGACAGCTCGGGCTGTAGTTGTTATCTCATTGATCGGCTTCAGGGCGCGTCGCGCCATAACATAACCAACCACACCACTGATCAGCATGGAGAGCAATCCCAGAATGCCTCCGAGCAGATACAACCACTTAAAGAAGCCCTGAATCTCACTGGTGCTCCGGCCAAGCAGAAGAACAGCAACAACATTACCTGCACGATGAACAGGCATGGCAACAACACGAATATTATCTTTTCTCAACAGTGAACGGGTTGAAACAAAGACGGTCGATTCACCTTTCATGGCACTGCCAAGCGCCTTACTGATCTCATTGCCGCCTTTGCCAATCAGGGTGCTGTTGGTGGCGAACTGAACAATGCCGTTGGATCCAACGAGTTGTACGGTGCCGTGAAAATGTTTGGAAAACTCATTCAGGTGGAAAGACCAGTAGTGAAAGCTGGAGTGCTCGAGCTCATGGACCACGCTCTGAGCCTGCTCATACAGGCTCTCATCCACTTCATCATAAACCTGTTTGGAGAGAATGAAATAGATCAAGATGCCGGCTATGATCAGAATCGATAGCTCCACAACGATATAGAGCATCGCCAGACGCCCACGGAATGTATGGAATACATTCGAATGGATGCGATTTAGTATGGAGTTCGGTTTAAATGAGGACAGAAGAGTATGCCTGTAGCTGATTAAGAGGGTGGAGCTTCATCACTTAGGATATAACCCTGACCGCGCAGTGTATGGATCAGCGCAGGCTCAAAACCTTTATCAACTTTTGTGCGGAGATGGCTGACATAAACATCAATCACATTACTCTCCGGGTCAAAGTTCATGTCCCAGACATGTTCTCCGATCAGGGTGCGTGAGAGTACTTTTTTTGGATTACGAAGAAGATATTCAAGCAGAGCATACTCTTTAGTGGTCAGGCGGATCGCTTTACCCGATCTGGTTACCTGCCTGCTCATTGGGTCAAGCTCAAGATCTGCAATCATCAGGGTTGGCGTTTTGGTCTCCGATTGACGGCGAAGCAGTGCGCGCACGCGGGCCAGCAGCTCTTCAAAGGCAAAAGGTTTGGCCAGGTAATCATCTGCACCGGCATCCAGCCCCCTTACTTTATCTTCGACACTGTCACGGGCGGTTAGCATCAGTACCGGTGTAATGATTCCGTGGGCGCGAATCTCATTACAGACCTGCAGGCCATTTTTCTTAGGCAGCATCAGATCAAGAATAATCAGATCATAATCATTCACTTCGGCCAGGAATCCACCGTCTTCGCCATCATACGATACGTCAACGGCGTGGCCCTCTTCCTTCAACCCTTTCTGGATGAACTGGGCGACGCGCTCTTCATCTTCTACGACAAGAATCTTCATGTGGCCCAGTGTAGCAGCAAGAAGTCTGTTTCGTGAAGTGGTGTTCTCTCTTTTCATATACACTTCTCTGCAAGTAGAATCATGCTGGAGGTGTGATATGCGTTATAAGCTGCTGGAGAAGAAACCGCTCTACCGCGGATTTTTTAAGCTGGATGCCTATTCAGTTGAGCATGATCGGTATGAAGATGGCCATCTCAATATTATACGTGAGCATCTTGAGCGGGGCGATGCAGCCGCAGTGCTGCTTTATGATAAAGCCTCTGATGAAGTACTTCTGATTGAGCAGTTTCGTATCGGGCCTGCAGTTCGCGAGGATGAGGCGTGGCTGATTGAGGTGGTGGCCGGTATGATCGATCCGGGGGAGACAGCAGAAGAGGCAGCAAGACGTGAGGCGGTTGAGGAGGCGGGGTTTGAGCCTTTTGAACTTCACCACCTGACCCGCTACTACTCGACGCCTGGCGGTTCATCCGAGCGAATTGATCTCTATCTTGGCCTGGTGGATCGCAACAAGCCTGTTGGCGATGGGGGGGGGATGCTTCATGAGCATGAAGATATCCGGCCCTTCTGGGTCAGCCGGGAGCAGGCGATGGCGTGGGTCATGAGTGGTAAAATTAATTCCGGAGGTCCGATGCTTGCACTGCTTCTCTCTTTTGGAGCAGACGGGAAAATTTCGGATATTTAATACTTAACGCTGTCTGGCGGAAAAGATCTCCCAACCGGTTATGAGGTGACCTCTTTGACAAGTGTTTCAAAGAGCGGATAGCGGAAGGGCTTTTCCAGAATCTGCAGCTTCAACTCAGGCAATCGCAGTTTCAGGTCTTTCGGAAAACCTGTAACGAAGATAATCCGTTTTAACAGCTCTGGATGCCCTTTGGAGAT
>Ga0316187_10001791_pt1 | contig 18810 bp, 16 predicted proteins | sample CroRivburrow1_MG_FD_204927 | JGI IMG/M metagenome (GOLD analysis project Ga0316187, IMG submission 204927) | Coastal sediment microbial communities from Maine, United States - Cross River worm burrow 1 | ecosystem: Environmental > Aquatic > Marine > Coastal > Sediment | place: USA: Maine...
TGGGTGCGGCAATGGAGGCGAAGCTTGAGTATGTTCCGGAAGTGCATGCCGACAACAACGCCATCGCCATCCAGCTGAAGGCGCCCATGGATCCGGAGGCCCTGATCAGCCTGGTCCGGCCGGACAACTTCCGCGATCTGCTCCGGCACTCCCTGGAACAATCCGGATTTTTCGGCGCCCGGTTCCGGGAATGCGCCGGCAGGGCTCTCCTGCTGACCCGAGCCCGCTTCAATCAACGTCTACCGTTATGGATGAGCCGGCTGCAGGCCAAAAAGCTGATGACAACGGTCAGTCAGTACGCGGACTTCCCGGTGTTGCTCGAAACCTGGCGCACCTGCCTGGACGACGAGTTCGATCTGGACCGGCTCGAAGACATGCTCGGCGAGCTCGCCGATGGGGTGATTGGCTGGAGCTTCGTCTCCACCCATAGCCCGAGCCCGTTCTCGGCCAACATCACCTTCGATCAGATCAACCGCTACATGTATGCGGATGATTCACCGGATGCCGCCGGTCCCAGCGCGCTGTCGGACCGGCTGATTGCCGACGTGCTGGCCAACGAGCAGCTCAGACCCCGAATCAGTCCCACCACCGTGGCGCGGTTCGAAGCGAAGCGGCAGCGCCGTCATCCGGACTACCAGCCGCAGGAACTCTCTGACTGGCAGGAGTGGGTCAAGGAGCGCCTGCTGATCCCGGAACAGGAACACGAGGGTCCGGACGACGGCCTGGTCTGGATCAGCGACGGCAAACGCCGCTGGCTGACTCATCCTGAGCTGCTGGAGGCGCTGACCGGTTCCGGGCTGATCCCCGCCGATTGGCTGAACGAGCCCATCCCGCCCGTACCGGATGCACGGGACGCCATTCAGCTCGCGAGCGAGATCCTGTCTTTCTATGGTCCGCGCACACTGCCGGAGATCACGGCGCTGCTGCCGCAGGTGCCGGAAGGGCTGTTCGCCGATGAAGGCCGCTGGATCTCCGGAAGCCTGCTCGAGGATGCCTCCGAACGTTACTACTGCGACTCGGAGAACTACGAGATCCTGCTCCGTTTCCAGCGGGCGGCGTTGCGCCCGGAGGTGGTCGCCCTGCCGGCCACTCGATTGCCCGCCATGCTGGCTCGCTGGCAGGGATTCGCCGAGGCACCGAGCGAAGACAACCTGGCGGAATGCCTGATCGCTCTGCGCGGCTACAGCGCGCCTTTGAAAGTGTGGCTCGATGATCTGCTGGCTGCCCGCTTCGGCCCGCTGCCGCCTGGCGCCATGGAGGCGGCGCTGCAGTTTGCTGAGCTGAACTGGCTCGGCACCGGCCGGGAAACCATGACCGTGGCCTACCCGGAGGATCAGCCACTGCTGCAGCCGGATACCGGTTCAGACCAGCCACCGGATCTCATTCGCGATGGCTTCTCTGATCCGAGCGCCCGCTACCCATTCGCACAGCTGGCCGATGCCCAGAGCGCGCCACTGGATGAATTCGCTGCAGCTTTCTGGGAGGCGGTCTGGCAGGGCTGGCTCACGGCCGACACGCTACGCCCGTTGCGACAAGGCATCGAACGGGGCTTCGCATTGAGGCCCATCGTCCCCGATCGAACCGCCATGCGCCGCGCCCGCAGGGGTGCGTTGCGTGGAGAGCCACGCGGCTTCGCCGGTAACTGGCAGCTGATCAACAGGGAATCCGTGGAATCAGATCCACTCACGACGCTGGAGGAAGACAAGGAACGCGCGCGCCTGCTGCTCGATCGCTATGGCGTGCTGACCCGGGAGCTGGCCAACCGGGAAGGCGGCAACCTGCGCTGGGCTAAACTGTTCCGAGCGCTGGCCATGATGGAGCTCGCCGGTGAGATTGTTTCCGGCTACTTCTTCGAAGGCCTGTCCGGCCCGCAGTTCATCACCCCGGCAGCACTTCAGGCCTTCAACCGGCTGGCCGACGCGCCAGCCATGACTTTCTGGCTGAATGCCAGCGATCCAGCCTCGCCCTGCGGTCTCGGTCTGGCTGACGCTGAGCTGCCACAACGCCGCCCGCAGAACTACCTTTCCTATCTGGACGACGAGCTGGCGCTCATCGTCGAAAACGGCGGCAGCCGTCTCACTTTTCTGCTGCCCGACGATCACCCTCGCCTGGTGGAGACGCTGGGGCCGCTGACGCATCTGGTGGCCCGGGAACGCCGCATTGTGGTGCAGACCATCAATGATGCGGATGCCCGCACCAGCCGATACCTCACGCCGATCGGCACAATTCTCAAAGGTGTGAAGGACCACAAGCAAATCACCCTGGAATCCCGGTAGTTTCACATTCAGAACTATTAGGTATTGGGTAGGACAAGAATGATTCTGTGTGGCTCGATCACGGATTCCGAGCTCAGGGCACGGCTGTTGGCGCTCGCCGACGGTATGGGCTGGGACAGCTGGATCACGCACGAGGCGGGGCTTCTGAGCCCCATGCTGGCAGCGCTGTCGAGCCCGGCAGACGCGATCATCAGCGACGACGCGCGCACGCTGCAGCGGCTCGCCGAAGTCGGCGCGGCGCGCATTCTTGTCAGCAAAGCCAATGGCGAAGGAACGGAAGTGGATTCCGGGCTCTTTGTGATCGACGTCGCAGAGAGTGACGACGCCATTCGCCAGCACCTCTACAACTGCATCAACACGACCCGGCTCAAATCCCGTTTCAGGGAAAGCCCCGGCCGGGAACCGATCACTCGCCTGCCCCGGCATCAGGAACTGGTCAGCGGTCTGATCAACTATCGTGGCGACGCGGTCGCGCTGCTGGTGGTGCAGGTGGATCATGCCGAGCACCTCTACGCCAATCTGGATCCGGTCAGCCGAACGGACCTGCTGGACGCGCTTGCCACCCGCCTGAAGCTGGCCGTGCCCGGACACGGCATGATCGGTTTCTACGATGCAGGCTGCTTCATCGTCGTGCTGCCGGAGCAATCGGCAGACTCCCTGATGCGCACGGCAGACGGCATCCGCACGGCCGCCCGCACGCCGCTGACCTATACCGGCGGCGAGATCCACCTGACGGTGAGCATCGGCTGCAACCACGTTGCCGAGTACAGGAGCTTTGATTCGCTCTGGCAGGGCGCCTGGCAGGCGGTAAACCGGGCGACCGGCGAAGGCGGCAACCGCACTGAAGGCGGCCCCACCGACCACATCTCCGCCCGGCTACCCTCTGCGCTGGAGCGTGAAGAATTCGGCCTGATGCTGCAGGGGCAGTGGTCGAACGAACGACTGACCGGCGTGGAAGCGCTGCTGCGCTGGCAGGGTCTCGAAGTCGGCGAGCTGGCACCCAGCCACTTCATCCCCATCGCCGAGCAGGATGGTTTCATCACCCGGATCGGCGACTGGGTGCTGGAGCAGGCCAGCACCGCCGCCACCAACTGGCTCGAGCATCTGGTCGAGCCCATCTACCTCTGCGTGAACATCTCGCCGCAGCAGTTCGTCAAGCACTCCATCACCAACCAGATCGAGCGGCTGAAGCGCGAGCGCTGGCTCGATCCGGCCATGCTGGAGCTGGAGCTCTCACTCGAGAACATGCTGCTGCTGGTGGACGAGCATCGGGACCAGCTCTACCGCCTTCGGGACTGGGGCGTGCGCTTCGCGGTGGACAATCTCGGCACCGATCTCATCAACTTCGACCGGCTGCTGCGTTGTCCGGCCGATACCCTGAAGATCGACCGGCAGCTCATCGACCGGGTGGACAGCCACCCTGCCAGCGCCGACCTGGTGGCCGAGATCGCCAGTATCGGCGAGCGGTTTCAGCTCAGAGTCGTCGCCGTTGGTGTGGAAACCCCTGAACAGCTTCAGACGCTGCGCAACCTTGGCGAGATCGAAGTGCAGGGCTACCTGCTGTCGCCACCCGTGCCTATCGGTGAGTTCCAGCAGCTGCTGGCAGTCGGCAAACAGCGCAGCGAATCCTGACCAGGAAATCCACCGACACTCCGCGCTAGACTGGCATTTACTGTTCAGCCTGCCGGAGGTGCCTCCTGCTCTACTACGCCCCCGAAGAATGCCTTGGCCACGAAATGCTCAGCGGTCATGCGGAACGCCCCGACCGCCTGCGAGCGATCTCTCTGCATCTGCACAACACGGGCCTCCTCGCCGAGCTTGACCAGCGCCTGGCCACACGAGTTTCGGACGACGCCCTTGCCCGCATCCATGACAGCGCCTACCTGGCAAGTCTGAATGGCCTGCTGCCGGCTGAGGGTCTGGTGGCGGTCGATCCGGATACCGCACTCTGCCCGGCCTCACTTGAAGCTGCGCATATGGCGACCGGTGCGGTGGTCGATGCGGTCAACGCGGTTCTCGATGGCGAAGGCACGAGCGCCTTCTGTGCGGTTCGACCGCCTGGTCATCATGCGGAAAGCGATGCGGCCATGGGTTTCTGTTTCTACAACAGCATCGCGGTGGGGGCGGACGCGGCGCTGCAGCGGCCGGACGTCTCCCGCGTCGCGATCCTCGATTTCGACGTGCACCACGGCAACGGCACCGTGGAGATTTTTCAGGACCGCCCGGAAGTACTGGTCTGCTCGAGCTTTCAACACCCCTACTATCCGCATCGATACCACGATGTGGCCCGACCCAACCTCGTCCACACGCCCCTGCCGGCCGGCACAGGCAGCCAGGCGTTCCGAACGGCGCTGGAAGCAGACTGGTTGGCGGCGCTCGATGAGCACAAACCGGATCTGATTCTGGTTTCCGCCGGTTTCGATGCGCACCGGGACGATCCGCTGGCGGGCCTGATGCTGGCCGATGAAGATTTCGGCTGGGCGGCAGAACTCATTGTGGCCGCAGCGCGCACGCACTGCGGCGGCAAGGTGGTCTCGGCGCTGGAGGGCGGCTATGACCTGGCCGCGCTTGCCAGGTCGGTGCATGCCTATCTGGCAGGTTTTCCCTCGGACTAGCCGCCGCAGGGGCCAGGACGCCGGAACCGGCTACTCGCCCTTGAACTGTGCGTCACGCTTTTCCAGGAAAGCCGCAACGCCCTCGGTGAAGTCGCTGCTCGAACCTGCCTGGTTCTGCAGCCGGGCTTCCAGATCGAGCTGCTGCTCGTAGCTGTTCTGCCAGGTGTCCCAATAGGCTTTACGGATCAGCGCCAGCGATCTCGGACCGTTAGCCAGTCTGTTAGCGACCTCCATCGCGCCAGACATCAACGCCTCGTTGTCGTCGTAGAGCCGATTGACCAGGCCCCACTCGTGAGCCTGTTCCGCCGGCAGCCGCTCCGCCATCATGGACAGTTCCACAGCGCGCCCCCAGCCAACCAGTCGCGGCAGCAGGAAGGTGGCGCCGCCATCCGGAATCAGGCCGATCCGGGCGAAGGCCTGGAGAAAGAAGGCGCTCTTCGAGGCGCAGACCATGTCGCCCATCATGGCAAAGCTCATGCCCACGCCGGCTGCCGCGCCGTTCACCGCAGTGACCATCGGCATCTCCAGATCTCTGAGCTGCAGGAGAATGGGATGGTACGTGGTCCGCAGGCCGTCACCCGCGCCGCTGCGCCGGTCGCCGCGGTCTTCATCCTGCAGGTTGGCGCCTGCACAGAATCCGCGCCCCTCACCGGTGAGCAGCAGCGCCCGGGCACCGTTCGACGGCTTCCTGATCTCCGCCAGCGCTTCGAAAAAATCACCCAGCATGTGGCTGCCGATCGCGTTCATCACCTCCGGATGATTGAACTTCAGCACCGCCACCCGATCGATGAACTCGAGACTCAGTCTCTCCAGAGCCTGTCCCATGGTTTGTCCCCCTGACGCACGTATTTTCGAGCCGGAAACCTTAACATACCCGTCCTCGGACCCAGCGAGCGCCAGAGAAAAACAGCGATGAACGACGATCAGAAAGATGCCATCAGCAGGGCCTGCGAAGCCCTGTCCATTGCCTACGCCCGGGCCGTGGACTTCCGCGATTACGACTACTTCGTCACCCTGTTCACCGAAGATGGCGTGCTCGATACCGGCAAGCCAATGGAAGGTCGGGCGGCGATCGCCAAATCGCTCTCTCACCGGCCGGACGAGCTGCGCTCCCGACACGTGATCACGAATGTTTTCATCGACGTGCTGAACGAAAATGAAGCCCGCGGCATCTCCTATCTCAGCCTCTATCGGCACGTGGGACCAGAGAGCCTCAAGGGTGAGCCGATCGATTTCGACGGACCGGCGGCGGTCGGCCACTACGAGGATCGGTTCGAGAACACGCCCGAAGGCTGGAAAATCAAGCGGCGCAAGCTCCACTTCGCGTTCCGACGTTTCTAGGCCATGGATTCGAGCACCGCGCAAATCGCCCTGTTCGATCTGGGCGGTGTGTTGTTCGACTATCAGCCGGAAGTCCGCTGGCGGGAATTCGCTGCACAGACGGATCTGCCGGCCGAGGAAGTCAGGCGCCGGCTCTCCGCCTCCGGCTACGCCATGGCCTGTGATCAGGGGCGCCTGCGGGGCAATCGCGCCTACAAGGAGGGTATCCGGGCGCTGGACAGCCGCATGTCCATGGAACGTTTCGTCCAGCTCTGGGTGAGCGCTTTCCGGCCTGACGAAGCGGTGCTGCAGGTTGCTCGAACCCTGCAGGATGCCGGGCTGGCCATCGCCATCTTCAGCAACAACTCGGACCTGGTCCGGGACGGCCTCGAAGCCTTCTGGCCCGCCATGCTTGCGCCCTTCATGCCAAGAATTTTCTCCGCCGATCTGGGCCTGACCAAGCCGGATCCAAGGGCCTATCAGAAGGCCGCCGAGCTGCTCGGCCATCCGCCAAACGAAGTGCTGGTGGTGGACGATGCGCCTATGAATACGATGACGGCGGCCTCACTCGGCTTCGAGACCATCGACTTCAGCACGGCGGACGGGCTGTCCGCTGAACTCGAGCAACGAGGCTTGCTGTGAGGCGTGTCGCCCTCTTGCTGGTGCTGCCGCCGGCGCTCCTGCTGGCGGTCTGTGCCGAGGCTGCCACCGACCCTGACTGCGCAGCCCAGGCACGACGGGCAGCCACTGCGCTCGACACCCTGCGCACCGACGGCCGGGTGCCGGCGATGGGGCTCGCCATCTTCTGCAGTGGTCAGCCCCTGGTCACTGCCGGCTACGGCAACGCAGACGCGAACACCCCGTTTCGCTGGGGCTCCATCACCAAATCGGTGACGGGGCTGGCGGCGCTGCATCTGGTGCAGACAACCGACCTCAGCCTGGCGAACCCGATCCGGCCGATCCTGGGTGAGGGTTACTACCGGAATCCCTGGGCTGCGACCCAGCCAATCCGTCTCGGCCATCTGCTGGCGCTCTCTGCCGGGCTGCCGGATCTGAATCGCGCGGAGTGGAATGACAACGAACCTCGACCACTCTGGCAGGCACTGAAACGGCATGAAGATGATCGCGAGCTGCTCTGGCCGCCCGGTCTGCAGCACGGCTACTCGAACGTGCCACCCGGACTCACCGCGGCCGTCGTCGAGCGGCACAGCCGCAGGCCGTTCGAGGACTACGTCGACGAACATCTGTTTGCGCCGCTCGGAATGCAGAGCGCCAGCCTGTCTCCGGTCCGGGGCCTGCCCGGTGGCTTCCAGGCAGACGGCCGCACCGAGATCCCCTACTGGCATATGACCTTCAAGGCATTCGGCGCCCTGAACGCGTCCACCCGGGAGATGACGCTGCTGCTGACCGCGCTGCTGAACGACGGGCGTCTGGCTGGCGAGCAGCGGCTCGATCCGGATCTGATTGCCACCTTTTTTCAACCCATGGGTACCCTGGCCAATGAGGCGGGCCTGGAAGTGGGCTACGGTGCCGGCGTCTATGGCTGGGTTCGCGGCGGTCATCTCTTCCATGGCCATGGCGGCGATGCGGATGGCTATCGCTCCCGCTACGGTCTCTTACGTGAACACGGCCGCGGCTATCTGGTCGTGATCAACACGGACAATCCGAGATTGCTCGGTCGCATGCGGCGACTCCTCGAAGATGCGCTGACAGAAGATCTAACGGCCATGCCAGCATCGATTGCACCCGTGCCAGCAGAGACGCTCGAGGCGCTTGCCGGTGACTACTACCCGGCAAGCGTTCGCTTCGTTCGCGACGATTGGCGGACCGGCGAGCGTGAGCCGGCGCAGGTACGCCGGTCCGGGCAGATCCTTCTGCTCGAGCAATCCGGGCAGATCACCCGGCTCTACCCCGCCGGAAAGGGGCGTTTTTATCGCGCGAAAGATCCGGCCATCACCACCGTATTCGTTCGCGACCAGCACGGCAGCCTCCATCTGCAGGGTGAACCGGGCAATTTCGTTCGCATATCCCCAGGCCCCTGTCCAGATTTCCTTCCCTTCTGCGATTGAGGAATAATCAGGACATGGCTGCGATAGGCACATGCGAACTGAGACTGGCGAAACCGGCGGATGCCCGGCTGCTGGCGCGCATGTCCCGGGACTACATCGAGCACGGCCTGAACTGGCGCTGGCGCCCGGAGCAGCTGGTGCGGAAGATTCGCGCCAGCGAAACCGTCGTGCTGGTGGCGGAGCTGGAGGTGGGTGGCGTTCGTTTCATCGGTGGCTTTGCGGTCATGGATTTCCAGCATGGTCTGGAGATGGACAAAGCCCAGCTCATGCTGCTCGCGGTGCATCCGAACATCCGCCGCCGCCACATCGGCAGCCAGCTGCTGCGCTGGTTGCACAAATCAGCACGCGTGGCCGGCTGCGAGCACATCGAGCTGCAGGTGCGCAGCGACAATCTGCCGGCGCGCCGTTTCTATCAGAAGTTCGGCTACCAGGAAGAAGCGCTGATCCCCGGTTACTACGATGGCAAGCTGTCCGCCTACCAGATGAAGCTGCGCCTGCGCGGCAGCTAGCCCACCGGATATGCTGGTCGGCACCGTCGCCTCCTTCGAGCTGCTTTCCTGTTCCCACAAGGAGCGGCGTGAGCACGTCACCCGGATGGTCGACAAAGGGATCGATCACATCTTCATGGCCGACCACGTCAGCTTCCACAACGGCCTGGGCATGGACGGGCTCATCAACGCCGCGACCATCGCAGCTCAGGACGAGCGTATGAAGGTGCTGGTCGGGGTCTACCTGCTCGCACTTCGCCACCCGCTGCCCGTCGCCCGGCAACTTGCCACCATCGCCCAGGCAGCGCCGGGCCAACTGATTCTGGGCGTTGGCGTGGGCGGTGAAGACCGCAACGAGATCGCCATGTGCGGCGTGGACCCGGCGACGCGAGGTCGGCGTACAGACGAGTGTCTGGCCGTGCTCGAAGGGGTCGCCACCGGCAAGCCCTTCGATTTCGATGGCGAGTTCTTCCAGTTCGAACGCGCCCTCATCAAACCTGCGCCCAACCCGGCAATCCCGATCCTGATCGGCGGCAGGGTGGATGCGAGCCTCGAGCGCGCAGCGCGATACGGCGACGGTTGGCTGGCAGTGTGGGTCTCACCGGAGCGTTTCGAGCGAGCGACCGCACAGGTGGACGCACGGGCCGTGGAACTCGGTCGGCCCGCACCGACGCAACATGGGCTGCAGCTCTGGGCCGGAATCGGCGACGATCGGGACGCGGCGCGCGCCCGGCTCGCCGAGGCCATGCAGAAGTTCTACCACGTGCCGTTCGAGCGCTTCGAGAAGTACAGCCCCTACGGCACGCCAGCCGAAGTCGCGGACTTCCTCGCCCACTACAAAGAGAAGGGCTGCGGATTGTTCAACATCATGCCCATCGCGGAATCCGAAGCGGCGGGCATCGACGCGGTGGCAGAGATCCGGGCGCGGCTCGCCTGAGCTCGAGCTATACTTCGCTCATCCTCTTCTTCGAGCCGGCAGTTGGCCCACACACACGACCACAGCCATGAGAACGAGCAGGCTCTCGGCCGAGCCTTCGCACTCATCGGCGGCTTCATGTTCGTGGAGATCGCGGGCGGCCTGGTCGCCAACAGCCTCACCTTGCTGGCGGATGCCGGCCACATGTTTCTCGACGCCAGTGCCCTGGCTTTTTCCTGGTACGCGGTAAGGCTTTCCCGTCGCCTCGAAGACGAGCGACTGAGCTACGGCTATCACCGCTGGGAAGTGCTGGCGGCATTCGTCAACGGCCTGACCCTGATGGCGCTGGTGGGCTGGATACTTTATGAGGCCTGGGAACGGCTGAACGCCCCACAACAGATGCTGCCCATCCCCGCGCTGGTGGTCGCCAGCGCCGGGCTCATCGTCAACATCGTCGCCTACCGCTGGCTGCACGGGCATCAGGACAGTGCTGCAGTGCGCAGTGCCGCCCTGCACGTGCTCGGTGATCTGCTCGGCTCCGTGGCGGCCATCGCCGCGGCGCTGACGGTCTGGATCACCGGCTGGCCCTACGCGGATCCTCTACTTGCGGTCGTGATTGCGGCCATCCTCGGCCGCGGCGCCTGGCGGGTCCTGAAAGACGCCACGCACATCCTGCTGGAAGGCGTGCCGGACGGCATCAACCTGGATCAGATCGCCAGCACCCTGACGGAACGTGTGCCAGGCGTGAACGGGGTGCATCATCTGCATGCCTGGGCGTTGACTGCCCAGAAGCCACTGCTGACGCTGCATGCCAGCGTCGATGAGCCCGCAGATCTTTCCCAGGTGATGCAGAACATCAAAGCGGTGCTGATCGAGGAGTTCGACATCGACCACTCCACCGTGCAGGTGGACCACGGCAGGTGCCCGGACAGCCACCCATGATCAAACCACGAAACACAGGACTCGCGCGGGTCTGGAAAGCCAGCATCTACTCCGTCCAGGGTCTGCAGGCAGCCTGGGAGCATGAGTCCGCCTTCCGTCAGGAACTGATGATCGGCCTGTTTCTGCTGCCTGTATCTTTCTGGATCGCCAATTCCTGGGTGGAAGTGGCGGTGCTGATGGGCGTGTGTTTTCTCGTTCTGATCGTGGAGCTTCTGAACTCAGCCGTGGAAGCGGTGGTGGACCGGATCGGTCACGAGCATCACGACCTGGCGGGCCAGGCAAAAGACATGGGCTCGGCGGCCGTCATGCTGTCGCTGATCATGGCGGTGGGGACCTGGATTCTGATCGGCGCGCACAACCTGCTTGGCTGACGCGGGACTGCGGGCCGACGTCTCTGCCTCAGCGACAGACGGTGACGTTACCGAGGGTTTCGCAACGGGAGCCGTCCGGGCGGCTGTACTGACGGCCGGCGCCATTGCCGCGCGCAGATCCGTCGTCGTAGAAGATCACGCCGTCCGAGTTCCTGAAGGCATCGGTTTCCACATCCCAGGGTCCGACACGACGCGCTGCGCTGCCGCTGGCGGAGAAGTCGATGGCGCCGATGGGATGTGCCTCGGCACCGTAGACCTGCACTGATCGCACAGTGGTCACTTCGCGCTCAAGCGGAAGATCCGCTTGAGCGGACACAGCCAGCGTCAGGCCAGCAAGCAGCAGCCCGCGCTTGGCGATTCCGTAATTCGAGGTCAGAGATTTCATCTACGAGAGTCTAGGTGCGGATCTGTCACGGAACTGTGAAAGGATCGACCTATTGCCGGTTTGCCGTGCAGATCCAGCGAATCCCGAGCAAGGTCTCAATTGTAGTGATATCCAGCGGCCTCGGTTATCGTCAGTGCACTTCGTTCGTGCGTTTCGCCGCGCATCTGGACGAATCCGAGATCCACAGGTGGAGTAAAACACATGCATCAACTGGCGATGCTTCCCGCCGCTTTGCTGATGGCAGGCCTGCTTTCGATATCAGCTGGTGCTGCGGCTCAGACAGCGGAGAGCACAAGCGGCTCGGCGCCTGCAGCCAGCAGCGCGCAGACAGACGCTGATCCCTACGGGCGAACGACGCCTAGAGCTGCAATGATTGGTTTCCTGAAGGCGACTGACGAAGGGAACTTCGAACGTGCCGCCGAGTATCTGGATCTGCGCAACCTGCCGCCGGAGATCACGCAGTACACACCGGATCAGCTGGCCATCGGTTTTGCCATCGTTCTGCAGCGGAGCCTCTGGCTCGATATCGAATCATTGAGCGACGATCCCGCCGGGTCCGCGGACGATGGCCTGCCGTCTTACCGGGAGCTCATCGGCACCATCGCGACCAGCGATGGTCCTACCCAGCTGCTGCTGCAGCGGGTACCCGGGGAAAGGGACGGCGCATTTGTCTGGAAGGTGTCGAACGCGACCTTGCGCGACCTGCAGCGGCTGTTCGACGACTATCGCTACTCGGCTTATACGGAGTGGTTCTTCGAAAACTTTCCGGAAGGCGGTTTTCTCGGCATCGAGTACTATAAATGGGCTGCAGCCTCCGGCGTGGTGCTGCTAAGCGCTCCGGTGCTGCTGATGGCGTTGTGGTGGCTTTCCCGAGTGCTCATAAAACCGACCCGGCCGATGCACGACAAACTGCGCGGCCTGTTCCTCGGACCGTTGACCGTCACGCTGCTGCTGTGGCTGTTCGGCGCGGCGATACGCGACCTGGGTATCGGCCTCGAGGCCCAGCAGTACACACGCCATCAGACCGTGACCATCGCCGCGACACTCTGGCTGCTCTGGGCACTGGTCGGCTTCGGGCGCGATCTCTACGCGGAGTTCCTGATCGGTCGCGGACGCGAAGGCTCCGTCGCCCTACTCCGGCCGCTCACCAGCGCAGTGCGAGTGATCGTTACCCTGCTCGGCCTCATGGTCTGGCTCGATAACCTGGGCTTTGAGATTACGGCACTGCTTACCGGCCTCGGTATCGGCGGTGTGGCCGTCGCGCTGGTGCTGCAGGAGCCACTGCGGGATGTGCTGGGTGCCCTCACGCTGTATACGCAACAGCCGATCAAGATAGGAGACTTCGGCCGCTTCGGTCAGTACTCCGGCACGGTCGAGGAAATCAGCCTGCGCACGACGCGAATCCGGACGCTCGACAACACCGTAGTCGCCGTGCCGAATGCCCGCCTGGCAACGGAGGCCATCGAGAACTACAGCGCCAGGCGCAAGATCCTCTACAAACCGATTCTGCGATTGCGCAACGATACGTCTCTGGCGCAGGTGGAGGCGCTGGCCGAAGGCATCCGCGAGCTGCTGGCGGCCGACGACCGGGTGCTCGAGGAAGGTGCCCGAGTCCGCCTCACCACGATCGGCAGCGAAGCGATGGAGATTGCCATTTTCGCCTATCTGAATACCACGGACTGGCCGACCTTTCTCGAGCTCGCCGAGGCGCTGAACCTGCGCATCCTCGAGAAGCTGGAGGCGCTGAACGTCAGCCTGATGCTGCCGCTGGATGGGGCGCTGGAAGCGCTGAGAGAGAACGCGAAGGCGTAAAGCGCTTTCCTGATGACCCCGAGTGACGCAGAATGCAGGGCCACCGGGGATACGAGCGACAGCCGACGACAAATGCCTGACATCGCGGAAGCAGCTGAAAAAGGGACAACTCAGCCAATCGTCGGCCGCGCGGCGGGATTGGTGTTGCTCGCGCTGCTGTCTGTCGTTTTTGCCTTCGGCACCGACGCCGCCCCGGCTGATGACAGCGGCGTCTGGTACGCCTTGCCCAGTCCGGACCAGTCCAATTGGTCCAGCAAGCGCCTCAGCCGATACGGGATGCTGGATAGAAGCCCTCTCGGCGAGCCGATGGCGGTCATTCGAGTTCCGGATCTGGAAGTGGCCGCGCAGGTCTATCCGGACGTCCATAAAGAGGCCCTGGAAGCAGGCGCTGCCTGGGTATCCGGCACGACAAGACCCGGCGACGCGGGCAACATCGCCATCGCGGGCCATCGCGACAGCTTTTTCAGACCGCTCGAAGGCATCCCGCTGGGCACCCGCATCAGCCTGACAACGCCCGATGGGGAATTGCGGTTCGCGGTGACCAGCGTCGAGATTGTCGACCCGCTGGACACCAGCCCGCTCGCGCCAACGAAAACGACAACCCTCACCCTGATTACCTGCCACCCTTTCCGCTACCAGGGCTTCGCGCCGGACCGATACATCATCCGCGCAGAAGTCCTCGAAGAATCAACAACGCAGGCCGATCGGGCCAATTCGGCATTGCGAACTATTCCGGCCACCTGATCTCAAGGGAGACGCTCAATGAAAGTTATAAGGACTGCAACCTTCATCGCCGCTACGGCAATCAGCTGCGCCGCTTACGCGGCCGAGACCGAGTACGCGATGACCTGCGACGAAATCATCACCAAGCTGAATCGAGAAGTCACGGACGAAGCCAGAGCGCGATTCGCCGATCTGGAAGGTTCCTGCATGGGGGTCGTCGATCGGGATGGCGAGCTTTACATGCACACGAAGATGGTCGTTCGTCGAGTTCGCGGCAATACGGTGACCATCTACCTGCCGGCTACCGATCGAACCTTCGACGTGCAGGCGGCAGGAAATGCCCGCGTTAAGATAGGCAGCAATCGAGTGCGGGTTTCGACCCTCAACCGCGGCCAGGAGCTGAACATCTACCTTCCCGTGGATCAGCTCACGCAGCCGATCATCGAACAGGTGGCGTTCGAAACCGAGGTCGAGGACGAGATCGTCGTCGCGCCTGCCGTGCTGGCGCCAGCGCTGCCAACCACCGGTTAGCGGACACTCGAGCGCCGGACGCCATGCGCGCCGGCGCTCACCCTGACCGCTCCATTTACAGGACGGCCCGCTTCTAGATAGACGCCTGCTCCGGATACTGCTCGCGGAGCACTCGCTTCAGGATCTTACCGCTCGGATTCCTCGGGATCTCATCGGTGAACACTGCGGCTTTAGGTTGCTTGAAGCCGGCCAGCTTGCCGCGGCAGAACTCCAGCACTTCCGCCTCGGTCAGCGCTTCGTCTGACTTCACCACGATGGCGAGCGGCGACTCGCCCCACTTCTCGGAGGCCTGGCCGATCACCGCCGCCTCGACGATGCCCGGATGCTGGGCGAGCACCCCTTCGATCTCAGCAGGGTAAACGTTCTCACCGCCGGAAATAATCATGTCCTTGATCCGATCCTGGATGGACACGAAACCTTCCTCGTTCATGGTCGCCACATCACCGGTACGCAGCCAGCCATCCACCAGAGACTCGGCGGTCGCGTCCGGTCGGTTCCAGTATTCGACCATGATGTGCCTGCCCTTCACCCAGACTTCGCCCGCCTCCCCTGGCGCGCATTCCTGGCCATCCTCGCCGACGATCTTCACCTCAGTGAAATAGAAGGAGCGGCCGGTGGAGTCGGGATACTTCAGGGCGTTGGCCGAGTCCATGACGCAGGCGGGGCCGCAGGTTTCCGTGAGGCCGTAGACCTGAAGCAGACCAATTCCCAGCTCGTGGTAGAGCTTGGTCAGCGAAACGGGGACCGGCGCGGCGCCCGTCATGATCCAGCGCAGGCTCGAGAAATCGAAGCGGTTCTGATAGTCGCCCACCTGAACCATGAAGTTCAGCATGGCCGGCACCGCGAGCCCGGTGGTGATTTTCTCCCGCTCAATCAGCTCCCAGGCGAGCGTCGGGTCGAAGGCCCGCATGACGACCGAAGTGGCGCCAGCGAAGACGTTCACAGCGAGTGGGGTCAGGGCGCCCACATGGAACATGGGCAAGGCGCCCAGATAGATATCGCCATCGTGATAGTCCGTGGTGGCGGCGATGGTGAGGATGGCCCAGATGGCGGTGTTGTGGGTGTGCACCACACCTTTCGGCAGCCCGGTGGTGCCGGATGTGTACATGATGTAGAGCATGTCGTCATCGGCCGCGGTCGGTGCCGGCTCATCGACGGGGGCCGAGTTCCGGAAGGCGTCATAGGACTCGGCGAAGTGCGCAACTTCATCGCCAACCTGGAGCCACTGAATCACATCGGTCTTCTCACCCCTGGCATGCAGCTCAGCACAGCTGTCCACGAAGTCTGTATCGAAGATGAGCCGCTTCGTCTCGCTGTCTTTTAGGATGAACTCAAGCTCATCCGGCACCAGCCGCCAGTTGAGCGGCACCACGACGGCGCCGATCTTGCCGAGCGCAAAATAGGCTTCCATGAACTCGGCGCTGTTCATCAGCAGCAGCCCGACCCGCTCCCCCTTCTCTATCCCTGCGGCCAGGAAGCCGTTGGCCACCTGATTGGACCGCTCGTTGAGCTCGCGATAGGTCAGGCGCAGGTCCGAGTGGGAATCCACATAGGCTTCGCGGTCCGGCGACAGGAACGCTCGTCTGGTGAGAAAGAGACCAAGGTTGTTTTCCATTTACCCTCCGCAGAGTTGGATTCGTTTTTACTGGGCCCTGATTCTACTGACCCGCGAGGCGGGTTCCAGAGGTCTGATCGACCCGGGTCCGCAGCTCCGCACGGCCACTCTATTTCGCCTCTGTTACGGTCAATCTGCAGCCCGAATGCTGGCTCCGGGAAGGCTCGAAAGTGACTGAAACCAATCGTTACAAAAAAAATTGTGCGATAGCACAATGAAGCCTTGCCCCGGCACCCTTTTTACGTAGAATGCGCGGCTTCTTTTCGGGTGCCAGTACGGGCTCGAACAAGAAAAAGGCGTGGCGCGGTGTCTCTCTCCCCTTCCTCCCTATGCCGCGAAGACAGCGCCACAATGTGCTGTCGCCACGCCTCTCCCTTTCCGCGCAGAAGATCCCAGCAACTAAGTTGCGGAACTGCTTCCTGGACATGCCTGTACAGGTTTTGTACTGTTGCCGACCCCCAAGTGGAATCCGGACGGCCGTGGATGCGCGACCAGGAACCCAATACAGAACCCGGCCTCGATCGCGACAGCGATGAGGCGACCGAAGATCTGTACCGGATCGGTACCGTCGCCCAGATCACCCAGATTTCCGTGGAGCGCTTGCGCGCCTGGGAGCGCCGCTACGGGCTGGCGCCAGCACACAGGGCAGGTAAAACCCGCTTCTACAGCGCCTCACAGCTCGCCCGCCTGACCAAGATCAAGCGGCTGATCGACGCCGGTCAGCCCATCAGCTCGCTGGTGGAGCTCTCCGACGCCCAGCTGGACGAGCGTCAGATGGCGCTGCCATCCGCCGCCGGCATGTCCACACAACCCGCGAATACCGGACTGATCGGCACCAATCTGCTGGTGCTCGAGCAGCAGCAGGGCGAGGATCTGCGGATCCAGATTGCCGGGCGCTGGGCGAATCTCGCGGCGTTCGAGCAGGATCAGCTCGGTGTCGATGGGCTGGATGCGGTCGTGGTGCAGATGCCCGTGGCTAAGGTCGAGGATCTGGACGTGATCGTCGACTACTACCCGAATGCTCAGATCGTTGCCCTTTATCAGTTCGGTACCGCCAATAACGTGGCCGCCATCGAGGAACGGGGCGTCCCGGCGCTCAACTGGCCGACCACCTGGCAGGAGATCGAGAACGCGGTGACCAGCGTGCACCGCCAGGCTAATGCATCTGAGAAGGCCGCTGCACGGCGATTCTCAGACGAAGAGCTGGTGGCCATTGCCGCCAGCACGCTGTCCGACCCCACCGGCTGCCCACAGCATCTGGTGGAGCTGATCAGCCAGCTGAACGCCTTCGCGGACTACAGCCGATCACTGGGTGACGAACCCCTTCTGGATGGCATCCACGTCGATGCCACCCAGGCACGGTCACACCTGGAACGGGCCCTGGAGGCTCTGGCCATGGCGGAAGGGCTGATTGCTACGCCGGAATCCGAACTGACTTGAGTTGGGGTGAACAAAACCTGTACAAAAATCGAAAAAAGGTATTGACAGCAAGTTTGTACTGTACATAATAGACACCAGTTTCAGTTCAGGCGTGCACGTAACTCCAATGCAGTCCTCCCTTTCAAGTGTCCTTCCCCCAGAAGAGGAGTTACTTTCAGCGGTGCCCACCGCTGACACGCCTTTTTTATTCTAGCCGGCGCCAGATAAGACGTCAGGCACCAGATAAGCGCCCCGGTTCAGCAGTATTGACCGGGGCGTTTTGCTTTCCGGCCCTTGAACCCGACAGTCGACCCGCTTCACAAACTGGCGACCGCCATTGTGGGACCATCGATTCATGTATCGGTGCCTCTCAATGCTCTGCGCAGCCCTGCCTGTGTTCTTACTGCTCAATGCCTGCAGCGGGGACAGCAGCGCCAGTAACGACAGCGACCCGGCGCCCACCCAGGCTAATTTCGCGCCGGTGGCCCGGATCAGCGCGTCCACCACGGACGGCTTCGCCTCGCTCACCGTCAACTTCAGCGGCACCGGTTCCACGGACTCGGATGGCAGCATCAGCAGTTATGCCTGGGATTTCGACGACAACGGCGCCATCGCTTCCGGCTCCGCCGCCAGCCACACCTTCACAGAGCCCGGCGGCTACAACGTCCGCCTGACCGTCACCGATGACGAAGGCGCGACCGGTACGGTGCTGCAGAACATCCGCGTGCGCGGCACCCGTCTGTCCGGCACGGTGCAGATTCTCGGCACGAGCGCCGTGGATTCGGACGTGAACGACCGCTTGACCACCCCGTTCCCGAACGACGACCCGCTCACCGCCCAACCCATACCGAACCCGGTGCGCCTGGGCGGCTTCGTGAACCTGCCCGGCAGCGGCGAGGATACCGGCAACTACTTCCGCGACGGCGACCCGGCCGACTACTACGCCGTCAGCCTGACCGGCAACGAGCTGATCGTGCTGAACATTGGCGACGCGACGGCAGATCTCGATCTTCATCTGCGCGATGCAGCCGGCAACATCGTCGACGCATCACTCAGTACCCAGAGCACCGAATCCATCTCGGCCCCGGGGCCCGGCGACTACTTCATCGAGGTTTTTCCGGCCACTGCCGGCACCAACATCTCCGGTGGCTCCAACTATGTGCTCAGCGTAGGCCAGGATCTGAGCACCGGCCTCAGAGTGCCGAGTCGGCTGACCGATCCGTTCGTGCCGGGTGAGCTGCTGGTCGCCAGCCGTCCTGACGATCGCCGCAAGATGCAGGCTTACGACCTGGTGGAACGAGGCCGTGCCGGACGGTTCGCCCGGGCAG
>Ga0316187_10001794_pt1 | contig 18783 bp, 18 predicted proteins | sample CroRivburrow1_MG_FD_204927 | JGI IMG/M metagenome (GOLD analysis project Ga0316187, IMG submission 204927) | Coastal sediment microbial communities from Maine, United States - Cross River worm burrow 1 | ecosystem: Environmental > Aquatic > Marine > Coastal > Sediment | place: USA: Maine...
TGGACCGTGGGTTTCGCGAGGTCGTCCTCTGCTCGATGGAGATCGCGGGTGACAGACCCTCGATGGTGTCCACGTCCGGCTTCTCCATCTGGTCGAGAAACTGCCGTGCGTAGGCGGACAGGGACTCCACGTACCGACGCTGTCCCTCCGCAAAGAGGGTGTCAAAGGCGAGTGACGATTTTCCGGAACCGGAAACGCCGGTGATGACCACCAGGCGGTTGCGTGGCAGAGCCACATCGATATTGGCCAGATTGTGCTCTCGAGCACCGCGAATGATGATCTCGTCCTGCATTTCGCCCGTCTCCGTCTCCGTGCCCGCGCCCTTGCCTGACACCGCGTTATCCGCCCGGCCCGAAGTCAAGAACACGCGGTAGCTCGGCCTCGTTCCCACAGATCTTCAAAACACGGCCCGCGACACGGGCACAGCGTATGCAAAAAAGAAATTTACGCCGCGATTATACCAATGTCAACCTGCACCGCGCGGATGCACCGCAATCCTCATAGCCCTGAAGGAATTCCTCTACCGATCTGAGGCTCTCAATTCCGGATGGGCTTGCGCATCCAGAGCAGCGTGTCCCGCATTTGCCCAAACCCCATTCTCGAACGACTCCCGCCCTCTCCAGTGGGCCAACGCGGCTCGAACTGCTACCGCTGCCTCTCTTTGATCGCTTGCTCGGCCTCGCGATCGAGTGTTCGGGCGCGCAAGGTGTCCCTTTTATCGTGGAGCTGTTTGCCGCGCGCGAGAGCGATCTCCACCTTGATCCAATTACCGTCGAGGAATACCGCCAGCGGTACCACGGTGAGTCCTTTTTCCTGGACCTTGGATGAGAGACGCTCGATCTGGCGCTTGTGCAGAAGGAGGCGCCGTCGCCGAACAGGGTCATGGCCCGCGTAACCGGCACTGTCGTAGCTCCCGATGTGGCAGCCGACCAGAAAGGCCTGGCCGCCGACAAAGGCCACATAACCCTCCTTGAGGTTGATCTTGCCGGCGCGGATCGCCTTGACCTCGGTCCCCAGGAGCTCTATCCCGGCGGTCTCCTTTTCGAGCAGGTGGTAGGTATGGCGCGCCTTGCGGTTGCTCGCGAGGATGCGGTGCCCCTCAGTCATTGCACAACCCTGGCGAGGGCCTCGACCATCTGTGGGTCGAACTGGTGGCCTCGGCCACGCTCGATGATATTGAGGGCGCGCTCCGGTTCGACGGTTGGTCGATACCGTCCGGGAACTGTCAAGACATCGAAAACCTCCGCAACGTGGACCAGCCTGCCAAGCAGAGGTATCTCGGTGCGGGCGAGCCGATCAGGATAGCCCGTGCCGTCCCATCGCTCGTGATGGTGACGGATCGCCGCAGCAACATCGTCGAGCCCGGTGCCGGCGACGATTTGTTCACCAACCACCGGGTGTTTATGGTAACTGACACGGTCTTCGGCGGTTGGCGTGTCATTGCGGTAGAGGCGCTCGTAATCGAGTTCGCGCATGCCCACGTCGTGAAGGAGCCCAGCGAGAGCGGCATCTTCGATCTGTGTCGGTTCGAGGTCGAGCCGCCGAGCGATCGACAGGGCCAGCCTCGAAACTGCCTCGGAGTGGGACACGAGGTCCGGGTAAGACTGAACACCGGGTTGCAGGAGGCGACGGGCGAGATTTCGGCGGGCGAACCGCAGTTCGGTCCCCTCCCGGGCATCCTCCGCTCGACCGCGCAGACGGCCCAGGGTCGCCCGGGCTCCAGCGGCGCCGGCTCCAGAAATGACGGAGGCGGTGAGGGAACCCGCCTCGGCGTCCGCGAGTAAAACGGATGAGGCGATCATCGGTGATTGAACTGTCTCCGCGGTCGTCGGCACCTGCCGCATCTCGACCTGCCAGGCTTCTCGTTTCGGCACGGTGATGCCGGCCCCGACGAGGGCCAACGCCTGGTGGCGAAGCAGAGCCTCATGATCGACCGCCGCTCCGCCTTCCCGCAAACTGATCAGTGAGGCCGCGTTTTCGGCGGTCGCCAGGCTCACGGCCACCGCAACCACATGGCGTTCGAGAACACAGGCGACGGCGGCGTTGTGAATTGTCTCCAGACCCGACTCATCGAGCATCGGGGGTCGAGATGGCTCCCCAGCCGAGGGGCGCCGGTGGGGCGCGGGCTTCGGCGCGGCATCGACCTCGATGTACTGCGGACCCAAGAAACCACTGCGTCGCGCGTACTCGACCATGGCGGCAGCTATTCTCTTGGCCTTGAGGATATCGGCCCGTTCAAACAATCGCCTGCGGCCCTTGTCGCGCGCATCGACAAACCCGATATTCTCGTCTCCGGAAACCAGGGGGACCAAAAGAAGCTCGGAGTTGCCGGCGCTCTTGATGTAGTCGATCAGCGGACCGTGGTTGTCCTTGCTGCTGATGGCCGACGGTGCACCACTGAGCGATCTCACCCTTCTCACGATGACGCTTCCCGACCCATGTTCGATGGCGAGGACATCTCGGCGACCAAATCCGTATTGCGTGGCGAGAAGGAACCGTTCCCCTGGGCCAGCAAGGTAGAGGGCGGCCTTCGTACTCTGGATCTCCTCCAGAAACCGGAACAGAATCTCCTTGAATCCGCGCTCGATCTCCGGATTCCAACCCGGAATGTGTTCGTCCATTGCGACCCCTCCACAGGTCTCGAATCGGACTACTGTACCACCCGCTCCAGTTCTCGAGTATGAACTGAAAACCAGATGAAATCCTCGGTGCGAACGGATACGGTGGGCCGGCCGGAGCGACAACCATGGAAGAATCCGGGTTAGAATTGCGCCAGCATGTCGGGGATTCTGTGCGCGCTCGTTCTGACTGCGGCCCTCGCCGCCGATTCGGTGGTCATCGATGTCGATCGAGGACCCGAAGAGGTTGTGATTCGAATCGAGCTTGTCGATGAGCTGCCGGAGGAGCTGGAGTCGGCCTTCTCAACAGGATCGCGGGTTGCGATCGACTACCCGCTCCGCGTCTATGCCAGACGCCGCTTCTTTCCAGACCGCAAAGTCTGGAAAGGCGTGGCGCAGTCAGCCGTTGCCTTCGATGCCGTGACTGGACGGTATTTGTGCCAGCTGATCGTCAACGGCGCGACCACCGTCAGCAGGGAGGTCGACACTGCCGCCGCTGCCCGGCAATGGCTGGTGGCGCCGCCTGCGGTGGAGATCCGCATTCCAGAAGCCCGGCGGGAAGCCTTTTTGCGGGTTCGGGCGCGGGCGGTTTTTTCGAGCGGAACCATCTGGCTGGTGTTCCCCTCGACCGAGGGCACGGACTGGGTCGAGGTGAAACTCGAGGCTCCGCAGGACGGCGAATGATCCTCCCGCCCAGGGGTTCTATGGAGATCACGCCATGAGCCGACTCCGACACGCCTGGAGCCGATATCACCGCGAAAATCGCGCCCTCCTGGGAGCGTTCATCTTTCTGATGGTGCTGTCGGTCGGCGCCTTCTATCTGCTCCAACGTGCCAAAGAAAGCTCGCCCGAGGAGCTCACGAACCGTGTTCTCCTCTTTGTGCTCTGGTACCTCGACATCTCCCTGATCGTCATCCTGAGCTTCATCCTGCTGCGCAACCTCCTGCGGTTGGCCGTGGAAAGGCGGTCGGGCGTCCTCGGCAGCCGTTTTCGCACAAAGCTGGTTCTCACCTATGTGGGACTGACCTTCGTACCGGTAATTCTCATCTTTCTCATCGCCACCAATCTCCTCCAGGGTTCGATCGATCGCTGGTTTTCAGCACCTGTAGAAACGATTCTGCGTGGCGGTGCGGAGGTCACCGTACAGCTGCGAGAGTTGGTGGAGGCTCGGCTCCAGCAACAGGTTGCCGTGGCGTCCGAGGAGATTCGGCGCGGAGGGCAACCCGATCTTGCCCACCTCAGAAACCTCCTGGGGGTCGACCTGGTGGCCCTCTATGATGGGGACGATCTCGAAGAAGCGGTGGCCGATCCAAGGCGAATCCCGGCATCGCTGCCGCCACTGCCATGGGAGGATTTGCGCTCCACCGATGTTCGGTCTGTTCGTTGGCGGGGCGGTTTATTGATCCGCGCATGGGGCCCGGTGGGAAACGACAGGAGAGTCGTCGTCGGCGATATGCTGCCGAGAGAGCTCCTGCTTCACCTGGAAAACGCCATAGCAGCCGACGCCTCGTTTCAGGAGATGAAGCGGAGTCAGGGGACAATCACCGCGACCACGATTCTCGTGCTCCTCGCGGTGACTCTCCTGCTGCTCTTCGCCACGGTGTGGGTGGGCCTGTTCCTGTCGCGGCGCCTTACCGAGCCGATGTTGGCGGTGGCCGATGCGACTCAACGGGTGGCCGAGGGTGATGCTCTCGAGGAGGTCGATGTTCCCGCATCGGACGAGGTCGCAGTGCTCGTGGACTCCTTCAACGCCATGGTGCGTCGTGTCCGCGCGACCGAGGCCGAAATTCTAGCCTCCAATCAGGAACTGGCCACCCTGCTCGCCACGGTTCCCACCGGCGTGTTGTCGGTCGACGCCGAGGGCAGGCGGTTTCGCCCGAACCCGGCAGCGGCCAGCATGCTCGGACAACCTCATTGGACGCATGAGTGGCTTCCTCTCGACAACCTGAACCGGCCTGGGCTCGAAGAGCTCTACCGAAAACTCGTGCCGGCGCAGGCGGGCAACTTGCGCGGTGAAATCGATCTCGACACCGAAGGAGAAACTGTGCGCGTAGATGTCACGTCACGGCCTCTGCCGGGGGGCGGGCTGGTGGTCGCGATGGACGACCTCACCATGCTGATCCAGGCACAGCGCCAGGCGGCCTGGAGTGAGGTGGCCCAGCGCATCGCGCACGAAATTAAGAACCCGCTGACACCCATTCGTCTCGCCGCCGAACGGATCCAACGTCGCGCCGATGCCATCGAGGGCGACCTGCGCGACATTGTGATCTCGGGCTGTGAGGCAATCGTCGCGCAGGTCTCCGGACTCAAGGAGTTGGTAGACGCATTTCAGGAGTACGCACGGATGCCGACCATTGATCCTCGACCGACCGCTCTCGCCAAGATCTTGCGCGAGGTCGGGTCGTTGTATGACGGCGTTCGAGACGGTCTCGAGATTCGAGTGGTCTTGCCGGATGAAGAGATTCAGGGAATCGTCGATCCGGTCCTTCTCCGCCAGGTTCTGGTCAACCTGATCGACAACGCGGTGTGGGCCATCCCGGGAAGCGGCAGGATCAGCATCGCAGCCCGGACGGTTGGAGACGATGTCGTTATCGAGGTCGAGGACACCGGTGTCGGCCTCCCGACCGAAGACACCGAGACCCTGGTGGAACCATTCTTCTCGACCAAGGGTCGCGGTTCTGGAATGGGTCTCGCGCTTGTCCACCGCGTCGTCACCGACCACGGTGGGGCTCTCGAATTCGAAAGCTTGAGCTCGGGCGGCGCGCGGGCGCGTATCGTGCTCCACCAGTCCGCGGCGGCGCCGGATTAGCCCGCGCCTTACGAGCAGTATCATCATTCGCCCGAATTGACCCTTAGAGCAGCCGCCTGATAACATCTTTAATATGGCGTATCCCGGCAACCCCGAGCTTTCTCCACAGGCCCAGGAACGCGTGATGAGCGCCTTCAAACAAGTGGTAGGGAAACTTCAGAAGGGCAATCGCGAAGAGGCCGTCATTGGCCTGGAGTTCGTCCTTCGCCTCGATCCCGCCTACGCTCCGGCGAAGAATCTCCACGAGCAGATGGTTGCTGGGGCCACCGAAATTGACCTGGGTGAGATATTTATGGAGCTTCATGCTCCCACCACCGAGGTCATCAACACCATGGTGATCGAAGCGGTGGAGGACTTCAACAACCGCGAATTCGAAGCGGCAAAGGCCAAGGTTGAGCAGGTGCTGCTCGACCTCCCGGGGCATGAGGAGGCGCGCGATCTCCTGCGGCAGATCGAAGAATCCACAAAGGACGAAAAGCAGGTGAGCCTGTTCCTGTCTCAAGCGCGCGCGGAGCTCGCGAAAGGAAATCCGCAGGAGGCGGCGAACTTCGTGATGATGGCACAGGCGCTCGATCCCCATCACCACGACATTGCGGCCACGATCAACGAGATCGAATCCTCCGGGGCGGTGTCGATGACCCAGGCCGGGTTTTCGCCGGTTGAAACGACGGAAGATGATGCGCTCTTCGATGTCGGCGACGAGGAAGGGATGCCCGTTTTCGGCGCGGCGGCCGAGGCCTCTGAGCTCTTCGTCGACCCGGCACCGCAGAATATTCAAGAAGCGGTCGGCGAGAGGGAGCGGCTGAGGGCCGAAACCGCCGCAATGCCCGAACTCTCTATTGACGAGACCTTGCCGGAATCCGATTCCTACTACGAAGAGCCGGAAGATGACGTCGCAGATCTCTTCGATGCCGGCCCGACTACCTTCGACGAGCAGCCCGTCGATGACGAGATCGATCCGTCCGACCCCGCGGCCGTCATCCGAGACCTCCTCTCAAAAGGAGGTGCTGCTGCGGCCGAGGATAACTACGTGTCCGCCATCGACACGTGGTCGAGAATCCTCCTGCTCGACCATGCCCACGGGGAGGCGCGAGACCGGATCGAGCACATTCGCCACGCCAAGGAGGCGCTTGATCAGCGCATTGAACCGATGCTCGCGGATGCCGAAGCGGCATTCGAGAGCGGGGACGAAACTCTGGCGAGAGATTTCGTCGATCGTGCGCTGTCCCTATCTCCAGGACACGTCCCGGCGACAATCCTCCAGGAAAAGATCAGCCGCGGCGCCGCTCTGGGTGACGGGTCCGAAATGCCGGACCTCGAAGACGATCTCTTTACGGATGCATTCTCGGCAACCACGGATTTTGAACCTGCAGCCAGAAAAGATCCGCGGGCACCCGAGGGGGAGTGGAGAGCCGCGGAGAAAACCAAACGCCGCATGCCGTGGCAGGGTTGGACGCTGCTTGGCATCGTTGGTGTGTTGATTGTTGTTGGCGCGCTCTGGTTGGCCGACGTGTTCGTGCCCGAGGACCAGGGGCCGCCACGCATCGAGGTGGTCACGCGGATCCTTGCCGAAGCGGACGAACTCTTCAACAGAAAGCAGGTGCAGGAGGCCATCCTCTACCTCGAACAGAACTCGGCCGATGACGATTTTCAGGTTCGCATCGACAGGCGCCTCGACAAATACCGTTCTGCCATCGCAACCCCGGTCCCGACGGCGATTCCCGAGGGTCTGGTTGCCAGCCGCGCGCTTGTGGCAGAGGGTCGTTGGTTCGCCGCCTACCAGCGCGTCCTGAGTGAGCTCGTTGCCCACCCGGGTGACCCGGGCCTCGAAGCGGTTCGGGCACAGATCCTCGAGGTGGAGCCGGGGGCGGCCGCTCTGCTTGCCGCGGTTGACAATAGAAATCACCCTGCAGCCATCAGCATCGCCAAAGACCTGATGGAGAAGCACCCCAATGACCGGGACCTGCCAACGTTGTATCACCGCTGCCTGTTCAACGCCGGGGTGGCCGAGCTTCGGGCCATCAACCTCACCACGGCCGAGACCTTCCTTTTGGAGTTCGACGCTCAACAGCCAAACGACACGGAGGTCCAACGTATCCTTGCCATCATAAGCACCTATAGGGGGCGGCCCGTGGATATGCAATTGGAGATCTTCGTCAGGAGCATCGTCGATCGATGAACGGAGACGGTCATGACATTCCCAACGACTGGGATGCTTTGGTCGATCGCGGTGCGGGCGGGGGCCCGGAGCCGGATCTCCCGCCCCCCAGTGAAATGGACGACCCTCAGCCGCCGGTAATCACCCTCATGGCCGTCTCATGGGCCGACCTCGTGGCCATGCTGGCCGTTTGCACGAGCACGCTAGTGGCGATTCTGTTGCTTGGAGAACGACCCACTTTGCCGGCCTTTGCGTGGTCGGCTGCCTTGGCGCTCGTGTGGTGGATCTTTGCGGGATCGGTTTTGGTCGTCGTTCGCCAGGGCACTCCAGGAATGCTGTTGGCGGGGGTCTGCTTCAACGACCACATCGCCCCTCGACGGGTGCCCGGTGTTTTAACCGCGGCGCTTTTCGGGGTGGCAACCCTCGGCCTGCCCGGTCTTCTCGGAAATCAGGGTTCTGTCCTGCGTCTGGCCGCGGCCGCCAACCTCGTGATGGACGACTCGGAGTAACCCGGGTCAGCTCCTGGGTCTCTTGAAAACCATGCCGATGTGGTCGGTGGCGGCGGTCTTGTAGTTGATGGCCGTGATGGCCACCAACTCCCATCCGGCGTCCCCAAGTGCGTTGAGTTCGCTCTCTTTGGCAGGATCGATGCGATAGTTCTCCGATCGAATATTGATGATCCGGTACTCCCAGCGGACCGTGTCCATGCCAACCTCCCAGCCAAATCGGTGTTCAGCAAAAGTGTAGCATCGACTTCCCCGGGAGACTCCGCTAAGTTGGTTGGGTGCAAGATTTCGCGGTTGTTTCAGGGGCGGGTGGCGGCCTTCAATTGAGCGTCGTCATCCCGGCGTTCAACGAGGCCAAGCGTCTGCCGCCGACCTTGCAACGGATCACCGCCTATCTGACCACGGACGGGGCCTGGCTGCCGGCCGAGATCATCGTCGTCGACGATGGCTCGGCGGATGGCACAGCCGCCGCCGCAAGATCGCTGGAGCCACCCGCCGGAGTGGTTCTGCGGGTCGCGAACCACCGTCAAAACCGCGGCAAGGGGGCTGCGGTTCGCACCGGTTTCGCCCTTGCAACTGGTGCCCGTGTCCTTCTCACAGACGCCGATCTGTCGGCGCCCATCGAGGAGTTGCCCGCCCTGGTGTCCGCCGGCGGCGACAGAATTGTGGCGGTCGGCTCACGCGCCGTAGATCGCCGCCTGGTCGAGCGGCCGCAGCCTCGCCATCGTGACCTGATGGGTCGGACATACAACCTGGTGGTGCGGTCGCTCGGCCTCAGCCGACTGCACGACACCCAGTGCGGCTTCAAGCTCTTTCCCGGCACCCTCGCGAATGCGCTGGCGGGCGTGCAACGGCTTGACGGTTTCGCCTTCGATGTGGAGCTCTTGATGGTCGCGAAATCCTGGGGATATCCCGTTTGCGAGGTGGCGGTGAGGTGGCACCACAAGGAGGCGTCGAGGGTGCTGGCAGGACGCCACTCGATCCAAATGCTTCGCGATCTGGTGCGGTTGCGGTGGTGGCAAACCACCCGAGCGCTGCCACCAAGACCGGACAGCTTGTGATGGGTGGTTCTTCCGCCGAAGATTTCACGGGTCCTTGGCTGGTGGAGAACTTCCTCGAGCATCTCGAGTGGGAAAGGAATCTCTCGCCGGCGACCCTTCGCGCCTACCGGCGGGAAATCCTCTCTTTGATCGATTTCGTGGAATCAGAGCTGGAAATTGTCCGGCCCGCCATGGTGTCCCCTGTGATCGTACGCGCCTATCTCGCCCACTTGCACACCCGTGGTCTGGCAGCGCAGTCCATCGGTCGCGCGCTCGCCTGTTTACGAACCTATTTCCGGTTTGCGGTCGACGAGGGCGCCGCAGAATCCAACCCGGCCGAGTCTGTGCCGCACCCCCGTGGCAACCAGAGGACTCCCACGGTCGCAGATCGATACGCCATCGAGGCCCTGCTCGAGAGTTTTCCGGACACGGCCGCCGGTCGCCGCGACCGCGCGATGGTGGAACTGTTGTACGCCGCGGGTCTGCGCGTGGGTGAGTTGGTGGCGCTCGACCTGGAGGATGTACAGCTCGGCCAACGGATTGTGCGCGTCCGCGGCAAGGGCCGCAAGGAGCGCCTCGTGCCGTTTGGCCGCCCGGCTGCGCACGCTCTCGATGCCTATCTGCCCGACCGCGCGCGGTGGCGCAGAAAACTCGTCGGCGAGGAGAGCCCCCTCTTTGTCAACCAGCGCGGCGGGCGGCTCAGCTCGCGCTCGGTGCGCAGAGCGCTCGACCAGGGGGTCCTTCGCACGGCAGATCTCAGCCACCTTCACCCTCACGCCCTGCGCCACGCCTTTGCCACCCACCTCCTCGAAGCCGGCATGGATTTGCGGGCGATTCAAGAGCTTCTCGGTCACAGCTCGCTGGCAACCACCCAGGTATACACCAAGGTCGATCTCGCTCATTTGATGGCGGTCCACCGCCGCAGCCATCCACGGGGCTGAGGGGCTGGGGCGGGGCCGCCGATCGGCGGCCATCTTCAGCGGCAGCGGCGGCGACGGCGGCAGATATCAGCGGCAGGGGCAGCGGTCAGGGTCAGTGGCAGCCACCAGCGACAGCGACAGGGGGCGGCGGCAGCGATCAATGACAGCGGCTGTGATCAGCGGCCGGGACGACTGCAGATGGCGAGCGCGACATGGTCACCTCCGGGTCGTTCATAGATGGCGAGTAGTCGCTGGAGCGCCCCGGGTCAAGGGCGCCCCTCCACCCAACCTCCCTTGACACGTGGCGCCCCAGCGACTGGGGGATGAGCATGAACGACCCGGAGGTAACCATGCTCGACACACTTCCCAGCAACAGCCTCATCGCCCATTCCACAGCCCTCGAGGCTGCGGGCTTGACTCTGGCGCTCGCGCGACGGGTGCCAGCGCCGTTTAGGTCACTTGCAGACCAAGTAATTCGGGCCGCCAGCTCGGTCGCTGCCAATCTCAGCGAGGGCCACGGAAGGATTGGTCGAGACCGGTTCAATCACTGGCGGATCGCCTACGGATCTGCAAAGGAGGTCGATACCTTCCTTCGGCTGTTGGCCAATGCCGGCGTTGTCGATCGAGGGCAAACCAACGTCGCTCTCGACCTCTTCGACCAGGTGCGAGCCATGACCTGGCGGCTGCTCCATCCGATCTCTTAGAGCTCGTAGTGCTGTGATGAGCGCTGTCGCGGATGCTGTCCCGTCGCCGTCGTTGCCGCCGATCCTGCCGCTGATCCTGCCCCTGATCCCGACGCCGTCGCAGGGTCTGTCTACTGTCGCCGATGCTGCCGCGGACGGATCGAGTATCCAGCATCCAGTATCGAGCATCGGGCGGGCGGGGGGGTGCGCTACTGCGATACAGGCTTGGCGACAAAAATGCCGCTGTCGCGGCGGTAACCCGTGATGACCCAGTTGGTTTCGCGATAGCGGAACTGCTCTCCGTGGCCGAGCCGTTCCCCGGAAGGGAAGACAAGAAGTTCGGCCGCTACGCCGGAGTCGGCGATCACGAGGTTTGACCGTCCGGATCTTTCTCCATTCCAATCCTCCCCATTGGCGGCGCGTGGCTCAGTTTCACGGATGACGTGGGGCACGATGGATCAAACCTTCATATGGAAAAACGGTTTTGCAGGACAAAAGGTTCACTGCGGCGTGTGACCAGCCTCACACGGCGGGACGAGGAACGGCTTCGGCCCAGCCTCGGCTGAGGGTGACTGCGATCTCGCCATGGCGAAGGCGGCGCTCGTGGCGGCCGCGAAGAGCCAGAACCTCTTGCGGGCGGGCCATCAAGCCCCAATTGATGTTGGAGGGTTGGAATGTCGCCGGGTCACTGGCGCCGAGGTGTCGCATGAGGCCGCCGAGGGCCGATTCGGGCGGCGGAGGGTCGGCCTCGTGACCCGCCAACTCGGCAAGAAGGCTACGCGCCGCGATCAACCCGGTCGCCGCGGATTCTACATACCCCTCGACACCGGTGATCTGGCCGGCCAACCGGAGGTTCGGGCGCTTTTTCAGCCGGAGTTGCGAGTCGAGGTGGAGCGGCGCGTTGATGAATGTGTTGCGGTGAATCATGCCGAGGCGCACGAATCGGGCTTTTTCGAGTCCGGGAAGGCTACTGAAAATCCGTCGCTGCTCTGTGTGGGTGAGCTTGGTCTGAAACCCAACCATGTTCCAGTGATCCGCGGCAAGATCGTCCTGCCGCAGCTGCACCACCGCCCAGGGCCGCCGCCCGGTAGCTGGATCCACCAGACCGACGGGCTTCATCGGGCCGTAGCGGAGGGTTTCACGGCCTCGTTCGGCCATGACTTCGATCGGCAAGCATCCTTCGAAGTACGAGATGTCGTTGCGTTCGAAATCTTTGAACTCGACCTTTGCCGCCGCCAGGAGCGCATCGATGAAGGCTTCGTAGGCGTCGTGGTCGAGCGGCACATTGAGATAGTCGGCACCGTCGCCCTTGCCATAGCGGGAGGCGCGGAAGAGGCGATCCATGTCGAGGGATTCGGCTGCCACGATCGGCGCCACCGCATCAAAAAAGGACAGGGCCTCATCGCCAAGGAGGTGGTCGATCGCCCGATGGAGAGCTGGCGATGTCAACGGTCCGGTGGCGAGGATCCCCGGACCCTCGGGAAGGGATTCGATCTCGACCCGTTCGATAGACACCCGCGGGTGCTGTGAGATGGCCTCCGTCACCCCCTCGGCGAAGAGGTCGCGATCCACCGCCAGAGCGCCACCCGCCGGCACGGCCGAACGGCGCGCAACTCGTATGATGAGTGAGTCGATTGCTTCCATTTCGGCCTTGAGGACCCCAACGGCGTTTGTCGGCCCGTCCCCACGCAGCGAGTTGGAGCACACCAACTCCGCAAGTCGGTCGCCACTGTGGACGGGCGTCGGTCGAGCGGGGCGCATTTCCGCCATTTGGACATCGACCCCCGCACAGGCGAGCTGCCACGCGGCCTCGCTCCCGGCGAGCCCGCCGCCAACCACCAGGACCTGGTGCCTCCCCGGCGTGAATTTCCCGACCACTCAGGACTCCGTCGGCGGAATGCCGCGCACCCGCGAGTATCGCCCGTCCGTCTCGCGCCGGAGATCACCTGCGAGCTCGAGGTCGAGGAGCTCTCCGACCACCGTCGCGATCTCGACCTCGGCCCGCGCAGCAATCTGGTCTGCGGTCAGCGCCTCGCCTGCCTTGATGATCTGCAGCAAGCCGGTTTCGTTCTCAGTGTCACGTTCGCCCGGGGGGCTGTGGCCGATGGCATCAAAGAGGTCCCGCGGGGTGAGTAGGGGTCGGGCACCGACTCGAATCAGGGTGTTGGGGCCGACGGAGAGCTCGGAGAAGATGTTTCCGGGCACAGCCAGGACCTCTCTTCCCTCCTCGACGGCAAGCCGCGCGGTGATCAATGCACCCGACCGCGCTGCGGCCTCCACCACCACAACAGCCACCGAGAGGCCTGCGAGGATGCGGTTTCGTTCTGGAAAGTGGTGGCGGCGGGGCGGGGTGCCCGGAGGGTACTCGGTCATCAAAGCGCCGGAGCCGGCGAGCTCCTCCGCCAGGGCCTGGTGTTCACGCGGATAGACACGGTCCGGTCCGGTTCCCCAAACCGCCCAGCTCGCACCGCCGGCATCGATTGCCCCGCGGTGCGCGGCTTCGTCCACGCCGCGGGCCATCCCTGACACCACGACCACCCCTGCTCGTCCAAGCTCCTCTCCGAGGAGCCGAGCGACCTGACGGCCATAGGGCGTTGCCTTGCGCGACCCGACCACTGCGACCGTTTTCCCGGCAACGATCCGGCCGCGCACGAAGAGCCCGAGCGGGGGATCAGTGATGCGTGTCAACAACCCGGGAAAGTCCTCGTCGCCCGGAATCACCCACCGCCACCCGGCGCGAGTGATGTGCTCGTGAACGGTACGTGCTTCGGCGCCCGCCAGATCGCGCGCCGTCCGCAAAAGTGCGCGGGGCACGCCGGCCTGCGACAACGCAGTTTCCAGAACCGACCCGGTGTCGGGAGCAGCCGCCTGCCGACGAATCCGTGCCCCTGCTCCCGCGAGCAACAACCCAAGACGAAAGAACCGGTCTTCGTGGTGACTCATCGCACTCATGGTAACCGGTACGGTGCGGGTATACTCGGTGCATGGATTTTCGAGTGCTCGGGAGTTTTGGGGGCGATAGCCCCGAATGCAGGATGACCTCTTTTCTCATCGACGGCTGCGTAGCCATCGATGCGGGCGCCATCACCCGGGCACTGACGATCGACGAACAGCGCGGGGTCCGCCACGTACTGATCACGCACACCCACATGGACCACACGAACACCCTTCCTTTCCTGATCGAAAACTCCTTTGGTTCGAGTGACGAACCCGTGTCGATCTTCTGTACGAAAAGAGTGCTCGCCGGGGTGCGTCGACATCTTTTCAACAATGACACCTGGCCCGACTTCACCCGCATTCCGAATCACCTTTACCCGTCGGTGCGGTTCCAGGAGATCGAGGCCGAGCAGCCATTCACCATCAGCGGCCTGCCGTCTGGCGATCTCGAGATTGAGGCGATCGAGGTCAATCACATCGTGCCCACAACCGGGCTGCTGCTTCGCCAGGCCGGCGTGAGCATCATCTTCACCTCCGACACCGGTCCCACCGAGCGAATCTGGGAGGTTGCGAACTCGACCGACGATCTGGCCGCTGTGATCACCGAGGTCTCGTTTCCGAACCGCCTCCAGGACGTCGCGGATGTCAGCCTTCACATGACGCCACAGGGCCTGGCCGGTGAGCTTGCAAAGCTCAAGCGGGAGGTGGCGGTCTTTCTCTATCATTTCAAACCGCCGTATGTCGACGAGCTGCGGGCCGAGTTGGCGGCCACCGATCTTCCGCATGCGGTGGAGGAGTTGGTGCAGGACCGCACCTACCAGTTCTGACAACGATCGCTCGGCGCGTTGGCGCGTAAAGACTCAGTTGGCGAGTCGGCTCGCAGTGCTCGAGATTCGCTCCTGGGTGTCTTCCTCGTACCAGCAGTTGAGAAATGCCGCATCTTCCTCTGGCCTCGTCGTTCCCATCGCCGCCCATACTTCTCCGAGGACGAGCTTTTTGGTCTCCACGAACGCCCGGCGTGGACGCCCGGCAAGCTTGGCCAGTTCGAGATCGGTGGCCGCAAGGAGGTCATTCGGGCTGGCGGTCCGATGGACGATTCCGAGGTCGCGGGCTCGCTCAGCGGTACAACCTTCCCCGCGAAAAACCAGCTCGTCGAGGGCGGGCGAGCTCAGCCGTGCGCGCAACATCCGCAAGCTGTTGCCGGGCACCGGCACACCCAGATTGAGCTCGGAAAGACCCTGGCGGGGTTGCCCGGTAGCCATGACACGCAGATCACAGGTGAGGGCAAGCAGGCAGCCGCCCGCCACGGAATGACCGCCGATGGCGGCAGCGGTGGGCCCCGGATAGGAAAAGAAATCGAGGATCAGAGCATTGAAGGCGCCGAGGAATTCGGCGACGTCGTCTCGCTGGGCATCGGCCAGGAGCTTGAGGTCCCACCCCGGGCAAAAGAGCCGGGGGTGTGCGGAGGCCAGAATGACGGCCGGGGCGCCGTCATTTGCCAGGTCGCCAAGGGTCTCGCGAAGCGCGCCCATGAGGGGGCGGTCCAGGGCATTCGGGCCGTGATCCATCACCAATCGGTGAACTCCACGATTTTCCTCGTGCCGCAAAAGTGTGTCAGCCATGTCCCACCTCCGCCATTTCCAAGAATAGTCGATGCACCCTTTGGTCGGCCGTGAGCTCTGGGTGGAACGTGGCGCCAAGCACGCGGTCCTGACGGACCAGGACCGGATCCTCCCCCAGCCGTCCCAAAACTTCGACCTCCGGTCCGAGCCGTGTGATGCGCGGCGCGCGGATGAAAACCCCCTCCATCTGTGGGGGGTCACCAAGCTCCGCCGCGAGCGTGACCGGGGCGATTTTCGAGTGGACCTGCCGGCCATACGCATTCCGCTCGACACCGAGGGCCATGACGCCGAGACTCTCCTGTTCGGGGTCGACCCCTTGAGCGAGCAAGATGACTCCCGCGCACGTAGCAAGCGCTGCCATGCCTGTGTGGAGTCGTTCTGCGAGCCTGGGGGCAAGCCGTTCCGATTCCATCAGACGCAACATGGCCGTCGACTCGCCTCCAGGGATGACCAGACAGTCGACCGTTTCCAGATCGGCCGCTGTCCGGACCGCCCGCACCTCAGCACCGAGCGCACAGAGAATCTGGCAGTGCGCATCCCACCCCCCCTGAAGGGCCAGAACGCCGCACAGCACCACCCGCTCACCACCCCCGGCGCGAAAGCATTTCCTCGGGTGTCAGCTTGCCCACCTCGATGCCCGGCATTGCCTCGCCGAGACCGCGTGAAATTTCCACCAGCTTGTCCGCATCCTGCCAGTGGGTGACCGCCTGGACAATCGCACGACCGCGCAGCTCAGGATCGTCGGCCTTGAAAACGCCGGATCCGACAAATACCGATTCCGCACCAAGCATCATGCACAGTGCAGCATCGGCAGGTGTGGCAACGCCGCCGGCGGCAAAATTGGGCACCGGAAGCCGCCCGTGCTCGGCCACGCTTTTCACCAACTCGAAGGGGGCTTGGAGCTCCTTGGCCTGCGTCATCAACTCGTCTTCCTCGAGGATCGTCAGGGTTCGGATCCCTCGCTGCACCGCGCGCAGGTGACGGACGCCTTCGACGATATCCCCTGATCCCGCCTCTCCCTTGGTTCGCATGAGAGCAGCACCTTCACCGATCCTCCGCAGCGCCTCGCCGAGATTGCGGCAACCACACACAAAGGGAACTTTAAACGGGTGTTTGAAGATGTGATTTTCTTCGTCTGCCGGAGTGAGAACCTCGCTCTCGTCGATGAAATCGACCTCCAGCGCCTCGAGAATCCGTGCCTCGGCGCTATGCCCGATGCGGACCTTGGCCATTACCGGAATCGATACGGTCTCCTGGATCTCGACGATCTTCTCGATCGAAGACATCCGCGCCACACCTCCTTGTATTCGGATGTCCGCCGGAACCCGCTCGAGTGCCATGACCGCCGCGGCGCCGGCATCTTCGGCAATTTTCGCCTGTTGGGCGTTGGTGACATCCATGATCACGCCGCCTTTGAGCATTTCCGCCAGCCCGACCTTGACGCGAAATTTTGAATCCTGCTTTTCCATTTATTTCCTCCCACGGCCCGGGAGCATTGTACAACCAGCGGGCCGGGTTGCGCTCTTCCCCTCAGTCTTCGACTGCCCTGCGCAGCCGGGTCAGGGAAAGGGCGTTGATAGCGACATGCGCCGCCGCGGCGGCGGGGTAGCCGCCGAGCTCGTACACTCCGCCGAGGACAAGGCCGAGGACAAAGGCGACGACCGGCCACATCCAGAGGCGGCGGTCGGGCACGAGGTGGAGAAGTGCAAAGACCGCGGCAGCCGGCACGAGCCCAATCACCGGCTGCAAAAGACCTCGGATAAGCGCCTCTTCCGCGAGTCCGGAAAAGACAGCGACTGCTGCCGCGTCGGTGATCGTCCAGCCGCGCACCATATGACGCTGCCACGATTCGAGCTCCGAGAGGGGGCGGAGACCGCGAATCAACCAGAGGATCAAAAAACAACCGGCGCCGACGACCATGCCCGTGAGAACGGCCGTGGCCAGGGCTCCCTTCGCGGCCAGTCCGCCGAGGACGCCGCTGGCGCTAAACGCCAGACCGGCCAGGGCGATGACCGCGACGACACCCTCTTGGTGAATCAGAACCACGGCCGGGACGCTGCGCGGCGTTGGTTCGTCAGACCCCACCTTTCACCTCAGTGTTTGCACGGCGGGCTCGGGTGTCGGTCATCGCGCCCATCGGCGGTCCGCTACGGCGGCGTCAGGTGACCTCGGGGGTGGTGGCGGCTGGGTCCCCCGGGGTGTCCTCGGTGCGTTCGCTATCCTCGGTGCCTTGGGCGTCATCGGCTGCATCGACCTCGTCATCATCATCGGCGGTGCGGTCGGCACGAGCCACCGACACCACTCGGTCGCCGTCGCCGAGGCGGATGATTCGAACTCCCTGGGTGGCGCGGCCGATACGCCGGATCTCGCCAACATCCATGCGGATCAACATCCCACCTTCGGTGACCACGAGAATCTCGTCGTCCTCATGGACGTGGCGGATAGCGGCCACCGCACCCGTCTTGTCACTCAGGCGAATGAGCTTCATGCCATAGCCGCCCCGCTGCTGGATCCGAAATTCGGAGATGGTCGTCCGTTTTCCAAACCCGAGCTCTGAGACTACGAGAATGTCGTTTTCCTCGGCCGGGTCGAAGATCGCCACCTCCTCCACAAAGTCACCGTCACGCAGGTTGATACCGCGAACCCCCGCGGTCACGCGCCCCATGGGCCGCACATCGGTCTCTGTGAAGCGGATGCCCATGCCGCGATTGGTTCCCATGAAGACGTGGCTGTTGCCATGGGTGATGCAAACCGAAAGCAGCGCGTCGCCCTCGTTGATAACGACCGCTCGGAGTCCATTGGCGCGGATGTTGGCGTACTCGGAAAGAGCGGTCCGCTTGACCCGCCCAAGCCGCGTTGCCGAGAACAGATACGAGTCCTCGTGTTCACTGAAGTCACGCACCGCAAGGAGCGCCCGGACCCGCTCATCGGGCGCCAGTTGCAGAAGATTTACCAGCGCACGGCCTCGCGCCGCCGGGCCGACATCTGGGAGCTCGTGGACTTTGCGCGCGAAAACCCTGCCCGCGGAGGTGAAGAAGAGCATCGTCGCATGGGTCGAGGCGACAAAGAGCTGCCAGACCTCGTCCTCGTCCTTGGTCGCCATGCCTCGCCGCCCACGGCCTCCCCGATGCTGGGCTCGATAGGTCGAAGCCGCCGACCGCTTGACATACCCCCCACGCGACACCGTGATGACCATTTCCTCTTCTGCAATCAAATCCTCGATCGAGATCTCGCTGGGGTCGTCTATGATCTCGGTCCGCCGCTCGTCGCCGTGTTTCTCCTTCACCGCCATGAGTTCTTCGACGATGATTTCGGTCACCATGTCCTCGGAGTCGAGCACCGCCTGGAGGTGTGCAATCAGCCGCTGCACCTCGAGATGCTCCTCGACGATCTTGTCGCGCTCCAGCCCGGTGAGCCGCTGGAGCCGCATGTCGAGGATGGCCTGTGCCTGGAGCTTGGAAAGCCCGAAGTTTTCGATCAGACCATCGCG
>Ga0316187_10001795_pt1 | contig 18779 bp, 17 predicted proteins | sample CroRivburrow1_MG_FD_204927 | JGI IMG/M metagenome (GOLD analysis project Ga0316187, IMG submission 204927) | Coastal sediment microbial communities from Maine, United States - Cross River worm burrow 1 | ecosystem: Environmental > Aquatic > Marine > Coastal > Sediment | place: USA: Maine...
ATGGAATCCACTTCCTATTACTCATACTCTTAAGTTAATTTAAGCTTGACCTAATTGATTAAGATTTGTGACACCACTCACATTAAACAAAAAAATAATTACATTACAGCGCAATAACTTGTCTTGCATTATGGCTTAAACTATATATTAAAAGGAGTGTCTTTATATTCCGTGATTTTTGTGGGTTCACTATCGTGGGCACCATGCGTTTAAACACAGATCAAACTCTACGCAATATAATGTTTTCATTAAGGAGAAGCAATAATCACCAATTAAATTAATGAGAATCTAATGGAAAAAGTTACACCAGCAGTACAGGCAACCGTTTTTATATTAACATCAGCTGTCATAGCAGGTGGTGTTATGGTGGCTTATTGGTTTAATAACGTAAATCGTTATCCAGGCCTTGAAGAAAGAATTAATCAATATTATGAACTTGAGCGCCAAAATAAATGGTCAAAAGCGTACGCATATTTTGCACCAGGTTTTAAAAAGAAGATTTCTCAGCAGTTTTTTATCTCAAAAAAACAAAAAAGCACTTCTGATTGGAAATTAACCTCTTTTGAAATCCATCATGCTGCAAAAAAAGATGGGAAGCTGAAAGTAAAAATGGAACTTACTGGGTCTCTCTATGTATCTGGTAAAAACAAAAAAACCACTGTGTCCGATAAAAAAACCAAAAGAATTGTGTGGAGCATCTGGGAAAATGTTAACGGCGATTGGTATGCATGGCAAACCCGTTCACGTGATATTAAATCCTTCAATTATGATGTAAGTCTCAATTAAGGCAACACATAAACAGGATCAAAGATCCAAACTACAACTCAAGCAATAATCATCAACGCTGCTTATACATCATCCAACACTAAAGCCGTATATTTTGACTAGGCATTTCATTGGCGTGCATCACGATGAGCACAGTTGTTTACAACTTAGCTAATCCTGACTCTAACTGGCCATGAGCCTATCGCCTTGAATAGCGCCTGCCTAAGCCGCAATCACCATCCATTGTTAATGAAGGGTTGAACTGCACTTATAACCAACCACTTCACACCTAATACTTGATTACTTAATTGATCTAGTTACATGTGCAACCTACCGACTTTTAGCGCAAAACTTTGCTATAGGCGCGTACAAATAACACCGCATATCCAACTAAATCTTTAAACCGATCTTTCACTTTTATTATTTATTTATTTGTCTTTAGAATTTGATCTAATTTTATCTACTAAAGATTACGTAATTATTCCTTACTATTTTTACACTTTTTCATTCAGTTTTAATTCATGTTTCACATGTAAAGTTAAGTGTAAGAACAAAATATATGACCGACTACTTATCGTATTTTTGTTTGAATTAGTTGTAATACATTATTTAACTATACAAGGTGAATTAACATGAATACTCAAACTGCTTCAAGCCATCCTATGATGTATGTCGTTATCGCAGCAGCTGTTATTATGTGCATAACGCGCTTATTCTAAGCGCAGGCGCTCATGAAAATGATACAACCCTCCCTCAAGGAAGAGAGAGGGTATGATCTCTATCATTTTCAATATTGAGTAAAAACCACTCTCTACCACCTCCAATTACCTACCCCATAATAATATTTTAATCACCCATTATTACATGGGTTTTATGGACAAATGTTTTTTGTCCTATAAGCCATTAATTTTTAATAATTAAATCAACATCACCTCATAACATAATAAAATATGTCATTTCTTTAATCATTTTTCAGCATAAATTCAGGTTAATTTTCTATACTTACAATTAACAAAAGGCACAAAGGGTTTGTGTCTTACACATTCAGTAGAATATTGAGGTATGGACAAATGAATCGCATCCAGAACATTTTAACGATAGTCACAGTTAGTTTGATTATTATTAGTGTGGTTTCTTTTAGTATTAGTGCAGTGGCTGCTGCGGTGAGTACTGAAACAGTGGTTGGGTTATTTGGATATATTGGCATATATTCTGGGCTGGCCATGTTAACAACAGGTAGCATCCTGAGCATCATTGCATTATTTAAAACTGCTCAAGAACTTTTTCACCACTCTGCTACAACAGCAACCAAGGGAATGGTCTAAAAGTAGCTGCATCAACTATTGAGAGTTTAAGCAGGCATTGCCTGCAAAACTAGAGCTGCAATTAGGGCTTATTTAATTGCCCCAAGATAGGTGGGTTTGAAATAATAGGGTCAAAAGGGAAAACCCAAACTATTAGGGCGTATTTAGATATCTCTGAGCAATTCGGCCTGATCACCCAATTAAGTTGCCAGCATCCGTCATGATAATACTCCAGGCAAACAACAAAGCTTCATGAGATGATTCCATTCAGTTTAAATGACAACTATTCAATTAGCTTAGCCAAAAAAAGACAAAAAAAGGGGAGAAGTCGCCTTCTCCCCTTTCAGTTTGTGAGAAAAGATATGATTCGTTAATCATCATCTTTATCTCTATCTCTAGCGTCCTTATATATTTTTATATCCTATTCATTATCCTTTTCTTCCTAATCCTCTTTATTGTCATTATCCTTATTTTTATTATCCTTATCTTCATTAATTCACTACCTGCACACAGAACAGATCTCTTCACCATAATATTGCAATTGTAGTTTCTTCAACATCTCAATTAACAGGCATAAGCGCAATAACATAGGGCATAAAGGCGCGCATAAAAACAAACAGCCAAAAACAACACTATTTTATAGGGGAAATATCAATATATATTGACCACTTGTCTGGAATTTTCTTCCGGTCATCCTATCAACTATAGCTTTGTTGGATTGATAGCATTACAGAATTACGCCATTAGTCATGTTTATCATGAGGGCAAACTATTAGATATTAGTGTAATGGCTTCTGTTATTTGTAGTGAAGTGATTGTGGGTTTAACCGGACTAGGTTAGGTTCTTGCTTTTATTTTTGCAGCTAATGGCCGCTAAGCCGCAACTCACCCAAAAGTGTAGCAGACGGGTGAGCTGCGGCTTGAACAGCCCTGTTGTGCGCTCTCTGATAGTTATATAGAAACATTCTAAGCAGTTCCGATACATCAAGACACTCGCACCTTTTGATATCATAAAACTGGAAGATGCCTCTCTATTATCTCAATTAACTGTCACCCAATCGGCTCGGATCCTCCAGCAGACAATGGAAGTTTTTGTGGACAGGTGCCAGAATATAGTTGCCGTCTGACTGGTTCGGAACGGTTGGCGGCCATGGTGATGGCAATCTAATACTATGATTGCCAATCCGGGCAATCAGTTGATTCCTCATTGCGGCAGTCTTAACTCGAAATGCTAATAGATCCTGGGGTTTTCCAGGCACGCTGAACATCAGTCGATTCTGCGCATCACATAAAATCTTTGGTGTTGGTTGCGTAACTGAGACTGCACGATAATGGAACCTGCGTGGTGGAAGAGAAATCACGTATGGGGCCACACCAGCCGGATATGGTGTTACTTCAAACTTGAGACCTGCAATTCCGCCATACTTACTAATGTCTCCCAGAGTTCCAACATTGAGTGAAGCCATAAAAGTATCACCTTTCTTCATGGCACCTTTTGAAGATACAAGAGCATGTATCACAAATTTATCAGGTCGTACATCATCCCCAAGAGGGTTAGTCTGCGTAGTGGAAATGGCATAAGCACCGTGGATTACGGGATCAGGATTACCACATCCAGCTAATGTTAATGCCATAAGAATTAGAATTGCTGTGCAGTATGTTTTGTAAGACATTGAACTCTCTCCTTTTAGTCATCATGACTCAAATAAGTGCAAAATAGCCATCCTTATTTGAGTAGCGCTTTCCTCTGCATCAAGTACTAACAAACAATCTAAGCAAAATACAATGAAATAAAAACCACTTTATATCAGCCACCTCCTTTTAAAGATTTAAATGTAGATTGAATTTCTTCCTGCAACGCACATCACTTCACTTCACTTCACTTCACTTCACTTCACTTCACTTCACTTCACTTACCATCAGTTTAGTTAAGATGATAATAAAAGCATTACAGAATTATTAAGACCACAGGATCTACTGCCAAATTTGGCAGATCTGTGTGGATAACAAAAGGGCAAAAGTATGACAGAGCAGCAACATGAACCGGTACGGATGCCCGTTGTCGGCATCATTATTTGTACCATAACCATGGTTGAGTACAGAGTAAATTTACTCTGATCCCATATCACTATTGTTTAGCTTCATACCTCAGTCTAACCAACGAGCTATGCACCCTGCGGTCTTTATTCAAGGTAATCAGCAATGGCAATGCCGTGTTCTATCATATAGGCATTCAGCTGTGCGGAGTGTGCTTTATCTTCCTGATCCAGCTTCTGGAACACCTTATCAAGAATAGAGTCATCTCCGGTATTCAAGAACTTCTGATAGTGAATTTCACCTGCTGACTGTTCAAGCTCCAATGCAATGTTAAACGCATCCTCAGGTGAAGGAGGGTTCTCCTGAAACTGTTTGAGCAGCGCTTTGATGTGATGATTACAGCGCTCCAGTTTCGTCAGATTTTCCGATATAACCCCGTTAGAGAGCAATTCACTTAGATCACAACGCGCTGTAGCATTTCTGATAAGCAAGGCATGGCCCTTCTCTTCTCTGCTGAGCTGGGACCAGAGTTCTGTATGTTCCTTGTGCGCATTGCTGAATATAGCGTATAGATCAGAGATGTTTGTCTCTAGTTGAATAGCCTCTTCAATAAGCCATTGTTTATCTTTACTATTCATCACTGTAACTGTATTGGTGTATTAGTTTATTAGTGGGATCACACATAATAACCCTATTCAACGCAGGATATCAAAAGTGGTACTGTTTCAGCTGGCATGGCGTGGAATTAGTTGGCAACAACATACTCAGAAATTGCCATCCTGATACTGAAACAGCAGTAAGTGGTTGATGCGTCATTTGCCACTCCAGGATGCCACAACCCACTGACCTCATTTTTCTCGATATCTTTGTACTGCGATTCAACTCAGCAGGCTTGTCACCAAAGCCTGGTGTTCAGTCGAACCTGATTTTTAAGTGGCAATGCACTTGCAGTAGCACGCAGCTATGGAAAGATTGCTCCTGATATTCCTCATGCACTTCACATGCCTACACACATTTTTACAAGGCTGGGTTACTGGCAAGATTCAATTAACATGAATAAACGTTCTGCAGCAGCAGCCTTGAAGTATCCTGTAGGCAATGCGGCTTCCTTACACTACGCACACGCACTTGATTACCTGGCCTATGCTTACCTGCAAAGAGGTAAGGATAAGAAAGCTCAACAAGTTCTAAACACACTTAACACAATTGATAGAGAGCTTCAGACACATATTGCTGCAGCCTACACTTTGGCTGCTATACCTGCGCGCATGGCTTTGGAACGTAAACACTGGACTGATGCTGTTACTCTTAAACCCAGAACACCAAGCTACTTTCCTTGGGATAAGTTTCCTGCAGCAGAAGCCATAACGCATTTTGCTCGAGCACTTGGTTCAGCACATACGGGTAATAAAAAGGTGGCAATGGATGCACTTGATAACTTGGCAAAGCTGCAAAAAAAGACCGCAGATACCTCTGCCTATTGGGCTAAACAAGTCGAGATACAAAGACTGTCCGCAGAAGCATGGATTGAATACCAGAAAGGCAATCGCACCAAAGGGCTGGATACAATGCAAAGAGCCGCTAACCTTGAAGCCACAACTGAGAAGTATCCTGTTACACCAGGAGAAGTATTACCCGCCCGAGAATTGCTTGCTGACATGCTCCTCGATATGGATCGTTATAAGCAAGCACTCAAAGAATATGAGTCCGCTTTGCAACGTAGCGCTAATCGCTTTAACAGCCTCTATGGCGCTGCACGAACTGCTGCATTGGCAGGTGATAAGAACAAAGCAACTTTCTATTACAAAGCACTCAACGAGATTACGCCAAACGATGCTGAAAGAGAGCAACTAATACAAGCGAGGGATTTTTTGGCCAAGAATTGAAACCGTGTAGTGGATTAGCTTAGCGTTGTTAAGATACAAAATAGAGGTGAACCATGACACGATACCGAGATAACTTACCGCAACTTAGCAGCGATCTGTTTCTCACTGACGGTGGTATAGAAACCACCCTCATGTTTCGTGAGGGTTACGAGTTATCTGAAATAGCTGCTGAACACGTAGCGGACATTTAAGAGCAGATGGCAATCATCTGTTGCCGGCCCAAAGCGGCTATTTTACGCCAGCCGTAACTGGCGCATTTGTAGAAGGCGTAGCGAAGGAAAAATGCGAGTTTACGGAATTGTTAGGCATCATCCTTATTCGAGACAGCATTTCCAGCCGGATTGATGTGAGCGTGGGGGTAGTGCGGCTCACGCTTTTGAAATGACAGAATAGAGGGATCCTGAATCACGCCGCCATCAATATTTATAGCCCGCCGAATAGTCTCATTTTGCTGCCAACTATCACGGCCCGCCGCCACAGTCGGTAAATGGACGATGAGAGCGGCAGAGATTGAGCGCGACGCACTTTCCCAGAGATAGCTTGGAGTATGATCCACAGCGTAGTAATCTATCGTTTCATATTTAAACATTGGATTCTTGAATGTGGTTGGTTTGGCAAAAAAGAATCCCATACCCTCATCGCAACTGATATCAATAATCAGGCTGTGGGGTTTGAGGCATGAACGCTCCGCTTCGGTCACAAAGTGGGTGGGATTTTCCGTTTCTTGAAAGGTTCCGTTTATGATGATATCTGCTTCACTGATCAGATCAGTCAACGGCCGCTCAGTTCCATCGTGTTCAACCACCAACATGCGTGCCTCGCCCTCATTGCCTGCCCGAATCCGGACATAGTGACAATCAAGCACCTCTTCACGTACCTCGTGGTCGGGGCGCTGAATGCAGATTGTGATATCTCTAAACCCATGTGCTTTGAGGGCGTATATCGCCCCACGGCTGACTGCACCAAAACTGAAAAGGATCGTTTTGCGTTGGTTGCCGTAGTGCCCATCGATACCTTTAAGTTGTAAGGCATGTATTACTGCGCAATAGCCAGCCATTTCGTTGTTCTTATAGAACGTGTGGCGGCCAATCTGACCGTGAGGAGTCCAAACAAACATTTCCTCAAAGGCAATGAGCGTTAACTTACGATCGAGTGCAGCTTGGGTGATATCCCGTTGCTGTACACAATGCACATAGCCCCAAAGTGTTCCCCCTTCACGAAGTTCTTGTAAGTCAGCTAATACTGGCTTAGCAATGATAACCCTGCCAATGTCGGCCAATAATTCGTGGCGTGTGGCAATGCCACCCGTCTGAGCAGCAATTTCCGAATCCGCAATACCGAATGGTGCTCCATAGCCCTCCTCAAATATCAGCTGGCGACGAATTTGTTCAGGAAGGCGAGGCAAATGCTCTGGATGGATTGGAACACGTCGCTCATCCTCTTTTTTTGAAGTCCCAATGACTCCTAATGTTAATTTACTCATATCGTTTCCTTTTTCTTGAGGCAATCAAGACTTGTGACTTCATGAAAGAATGATCAACAGTCCTAATTGGGCTTGTTTTTTTATGCTTATGCAATCTTTTACAGGGCAATGTTCTCAATCGTGTGAATTTCGGGCTGATTCAAACCTCTGGTATTTGCAGAGAGGAGAGAGAAAGCCATTCACTGGTAATAGTTTAGTGGCCATTCAACGTCAAACTCACGGACGCGCCGCTTCATCGTGCGTCCCCTGCAGCGCCGGGTTGGGCGTACCGCACGCACGAGAGCAGTGATGGCACAACTACAACAATGTTACCTTCGGGTATGTAAATGCGCTACGCTCTACGCACCATGTAGGTTCATTCCTCGGGGGTCTCATCCACGGGCAGCTCTTCCGCCTGGGCTGGCGGCGGCTGTGCTTCAGCTTTCTGCTTCCGCTTTTCTTCCTTCTTCTGTTTCTTGGCGAGATCTCTCTGGCGTTTAGCGAACGCATAATTGGGTTTGGCCATCGGCAATCCTCTTTGGTTGGATTCAGGGTGATAGTGGACTATTAGTATACCTCTTTCCGCTCCCTGTTTTTTCTAGTGCCCCATCACGGGGAGGTAACAAATATCCTTACAACAGGGTGACTCCGGCAGTTCACGGGGTTTCCGTAGACCAGGAGGCGTGGTCGCTGCTTTGATTTTCCGGTATGTGTATTCAACGGAAGGTCGTAGATTTTCGATGAATGGCAAGAGTTGGCACGAAGCACTCATTTTACAACTGAAGGGAAATGGCTCCTTTCGCTGGACAAGCGCCTATTGGTTAATCCAAGTCCATACTTTGGTTTCTACCACCTGATGGAGAAATCATCATGTACCTTCTTACACACACCTACATCTACAGGACGCGCTCCCTGGAATAAAGGTAATCTGGTTGGTCAGAAACCGCCCCTCAAACTGAAAGAAATCTGGTCTATCCGTATACGATTACAAATTGCCAACCGTATTCGTGACTTGGCATTATTCAATATGGCAATTGATAGTAAGTTACGCAGCTGTGACCTGCTTAAACTTCGTCTCAAAGATGTTGCCCATGGCAGCTCCATTGCCAAAAGAGCCATGATCATGCAACAAAAAACACAACAACCTGTTCAATTTGAGATAACAGAACAAACCAGAGATGCCATTGCTAATTGGATAGCACATGCCACGCTGACCAATGATGATTACCTGTTTAAAAGCCAATTTAAGTACTCACCACATCTCTCTACGCGACAATATGCTCGGATTGTTGGGTTCTGGGTAGCTGAGATTGGCCTTGATCCAGCAGCTTATGGAACCCATTCAATGAGGCGTACCAAAGCATCACTGATCTATCGGCGGACTAAGAACCTTCGAGCAGTTCAATTGTTGCTTGGGCATACCAAGCTAGAAAGTACTGTCAGATACCTGAGTATTGAGGTTGATGATGCCTTAGAAATGGCCGAACAGACAGAGGTCTAGTAATCAATCAAAGGCTGGGAGCACCTATATCTAATAGGCGCTTCAATACACATAGCAACCATTTGTAAGCAGGGGCACTCCAGGATTACTCATTGCATGACAGATCAGCCATCTCCGGAGTAAAGAATCGATAGATATTGCCACCCGCGCCCTTCGATTGATACATGGCAGTATCAGTAGCACGGAATAGTTTATTGATATCGTCTGTGTTGGTAGGATAAACGGCAATGCCTACGCTGGCGGTAACATAAAGAGAATGTTTGCCAATCTCAAATACCTTGTCGAGAGCCTCCACTATCAATGCAGCTCTTTTTGTAACGATATCGGCTGACGTGACACCTTCCAGTAATGCTGTAAACTCATCTCCTCCAAAACGTGCAACCGTATCGCCTTCACAAATAGCTGATTGCAAGCATTCCGCTACTTGCTTAAGCAGTTGGTCACCAATCTAATGCCCCAAGGTATCATTAATCTCCTTGAAAGATCCAAGTCGATGAATAAGACCGGTACGAGCATACCTTCCCGCCCGGCTTTGGAGGTAGCTTGTTCCACACGATCACGAAAAAGTGCACGGGTGGGTAGCCCAGTGTGTTGATCATGGAAGAGATAACGCAGGAAAAGATACTGGTAACCAACAGGTGAGATAGTTCAAACCCAGTTATTGCCCCTGTTTCTTTGACCGATACATATGCTCATCCGCCAATTCGATAGCATCGGAAAGCGTGCAAACTTCATCAGGGAACAGGCAGACGCCTATGCTAGCATGTACAGAAAGAACCACATCATCCAAGTGAATTGGAGTGGAAATGATTGCATGAACTTTCGTGACGATATCGGTCAGATTATTATTGTTTTTTACACCAGGACACAATACTACAAATTCATCCCCTCCCACTCGAAAAACGAAGTCATTCTCACGGACAGCGCCCATAATTCTTGATGTGGTCAACTTTAATACTTCATCACCAATATTGTGCCCATAACTATCATTAACAGGTTTGAAGTCGTCAAGGTCGATAAATAAGACACCAATGGTGTTGCAATCATCAAAGGCAGGTGAATCCGGAGCAATGAGTTCACGCAAGTAGCGTATATTGAAGGCGGTTGTCAGTGTGTCTGTTCTGACTAACGCCTCCTGTTTTTTTCGCTGTTGTTCAATATCAGAGATGTTGTGAACGATAGCTATTCCCAGCGGTTCATTTTCGGATTGTAGCCTGGAGATAGATATCTTGGCCGGAAATGTTGTTCCATCTTTGGTGGTGCACTCAAAGATACGCCTGCCCATCATCTCCATCGGCGGCAGCTCAGAGTTCAAATAACCACCCACATGAGATAAGTGATTCTCTGCGTAGCTCTGATCTAACAGTAGACCCATTTCTTTATTCTGAATCTCTGCGAGAGCATAGCCAAATAGGCTGCAGAATGAGTCATTGCAATAGAGGATCTCTGAGTGCTGATTGACGATGAGAATGGCATCCCCGAGGTATGAAAATACAGCTTCGATATTCTCTCTTTTCATTTAATCATTCCATCACTTTTGAAAAAACCTCATGCAAGACACAGATACTACTCTAGAGATAACCGCTCAATACTACTCAAGGCTATAGTGCCACTGGTTTCAGAGTGTACGGCTCCATAGCTGCTATCAACTGGTCAAGCTGTATCGACTTGGTTACATAATTCATAAAGCCTGCCTTGGTTCCTTTTTCAATATGTTCGGGCATGGCATGGGCACTCATAGCCATCACAGGAATATCTGCCATTTCATGGTTAGCATGTAGCCTCTTCAAGGCCTCAAATCCATTTAATCCTGGCAGATCAAGATCCATGATGATCAAATCAGGATGCTGTTCTTGGGCAATACCCAGACTCTGTTTTGCATTGTAAGCAGACAAAAGCTCACAGTTTGACAGCTTTTTAAAAATCAACTTCATGAGATACAAACTGGCCGGGCTATCTTCCACATATAGAACCTTCTATGCATTTTGTCCGGCGTTAAGTACTGTGGCAGATAGTGCTGCAGCATCCTCATCTACGAGCTGTACAGCTATTGGCTGAGCCTGGGGCAGTTCGATCCAAAAGGTAGAACCCTGGCCATACTCACTATTAACTCCGATGCGTCCATTCATTGCCTCTACGAGCTTCTTTACAACACTGAGACCAATACCAGTGCCTTCAATAGTTTCGCCCTTGAGCTTTACACGATAAAAAGGATCAAACACTGCATCCTGGTCTTCAGGCTTTATGCCGATGCCGCAATCGGCGATATTGATGCGTACCCAGCCCTCCAGAGCACTAGTGAGGGTAATGATCACTGCGCCACCCTTGCAGTTGTATTTGATGGCATTACTCAGAAGATTGACCATCACCTGCTTTAGACGCTTGGCATCTGCGTGAACCCTGGGCATTTCCATGGGTAGTTCATATATAGTTACCCCTTTTTTCAGCGCCAGATTTTTTACCAACACCAGGGCACTACTAAAAATAAAATCCAGTGAGACATCCTCTATGGATAATTTCATCTTTTTGGCATCTATCTTGGTAAGATCCAGCACCTCGTTGACGAGGTACAGCAGGTGCCCCCCTGCCTCAAAGATATGTTCCACCCATTCCGACTGTTCCTCATTCATCCATTGCTCATCAAGTCGCAATAACTGGCTGAAGCCGTGGATGGCATTCAGGGGAGTGCGCAGTTCATGGCTCATGCGACCAAGGAATTCAGATTTTGTACTGTTGGCACGCTCAGCTTCATGCTTAGCTTGTTCCGCGATTTTTAGTGCCTCATCTCTCTCTTTCTCAGCTTGTTTGCGTAGGGTAATATCCTCTACAATTGCAATATAGTGACTGGGTTTTTCTCCTGGATTCCAGGTGATCGATACTGTCAGATTCACCCAAACCAGTGAGCCATTTTTATGGTGATAACGCTTCTCTATTGTAAATTTGCTTATCTCACCCGCCACAAGTTTGTATATATTGCCTAAGTTGGCTTGAAGATCATCGGTGTGGGTGATTTCTTGAAAGGTTTTTTGGCTCATCTCATCCATGCTGTACCCAACCAGATCACAAAATCGCTGGTTGAATTTTTTAAACTCTCCTGTGTCTGTTTTAATCAGCGCTACACCTACCACCGCTTGTTCGAATATGCCCATAAAGTGCTGTTCATTTTTACGCAGAGCCTCTTCCTGATTCTGATGTACCTTCATATCGGCACCTACTTACTGCTTTAGAGAGAATTGCAGAATGCTCCCTCTTTACATCATTCATTTAAACTCAGCTTGCTGAGGTACTTCACCGCTTATGGCTATCTGCTGGTCCACACCCACCATCTGTTTTATTGTTCCGATAAAATCCTCAAACTGCATAGATTTATCAAAATAGTGTTCCGCACCCAAACGGATGCATCGTTCAGAAAAACTATCCGGCTCCTTGTTCGACAACATTATTACTCGTGGCGGATTAGGGATTCTCTTAATACTTTTCAGTACATTAATCCCACTCCCTTCTTTTAGTCTGATGTCCAGTGTCACGATATCCGGCTGAATAATGGAAATCGCCTCAATAGCCTCTCTTGCAATAGTTTCAACACCGCAGACCTGCAAACCTTGTATCGCCTCTAACCGCGAAAACAGCATGGTGGCAAACATTACATTGTCTTCAACTAAAAGCACTTTCTTCATTACCAGACTCCTTAAGGAAAAAACCTCTTCTGCCCACTGATAATTATTGGTGGCAAACTGAGCAAGTTGAATCGGAGTCTGTCTGATAATTATGTAGGTGTTAGTCCTACACAAAATGCTGGAGGAGGAAAGAGGAGGATAAACAGGGCAGAGATGCCCTACAGCGCAGCTTATTATGCAAGCCAGTATTTTACGGCGTAGTGGGTATGCGCTCCGCTTGGTTATTCACATGCATCTTCGTACAGAAAGGCAGAAAGATAATGACTAAGCTGATTATAAGAATAGTGACGGCAAATGGCTCATCGCACTTTTAACTTCTCCATGCTGAGGTTTGGATACACTCATAGCAGTTTAGCTATGCATCCTCTTTCAGGGATAGTGTTGCCAATACTTGGCTACCATTGCCTTGGTACTCTAGGCAGTCAAAGCTCAACATGCGCGACATGGCGATACCCCGGCCATGGTTATCAAAGACCCGTTCAGGAGTGATCTCCAGATAGGATTCCCAGTCGAAACCCTCCCCTTGATCTTGGATCAGAAAAGATATCTCATCAGCAGTGCATTGAAACTTCACTTCCACCACCTTATCTGCATTCTCAGGTAGACCCAAGCGGCGCTCTACTTCATTCTGCCACCTACCAAGCGCATTAAGCTCAGATTTCTCTTCATATGTAATGCCTAAGTTGCCATGCTCCACGGCATTAATAAGAAGCTCCAACAAACCAACCACCACCTTGCCCGCCATCGGGCTGACGTTGGAAAGCAACATAGCAAGATTCCGAGCATCCTCCAGCGTTCTAAAAGCAAAATGTCCATTAAAATTCAGTAAATGCATGTGCGCCGCCTTTTCAACATCAATCTGTAAACTGCGGTAGTTTTGATAGTCAGCTACAGCAGTTTTCACAATGGCCAGCATGGTGGCCTTATCGAAGGGTTTGATGAGGTAGTAGTGGGATCCTGCATGAAGAGCTTCAAGCATATCCTGTTTGTCGGCTTGAGCTGTCTGTAAAATGACAGGCAGCATTTTTAGGTCAGGATGGGCTTTGATGCGGGATAGCACCTCTATGCCATCCATGTTGGGCATCATTCGATCTAGCAGAATCGCATCAAAGCGCAAGGGATCCTTTTCAATCAGCGACCATGCCTTTACACCATCTTCTGCGGTTACTACATCGTATTCCGTTTCCTCCAAATGTGCGGTAAGGATCTCTAGGTTGAAAGCCTCATCATCCACTGCCAATATCGTGGGTTTTTGACTTCCCATACTCATCTCCTTTTGCCATAGAATCCAGTGGCCGAATCAGCCAGGGATCGCCTCAGACAATCTTCTAATAAATGTTGAAGCATCCACTGGATCAGTTGTGACTCAGACAGTCCCTTCATTGCCAGACTCCTTATGGAAAACTTCCCTTCTACCTACTGATAATTATTGGTGGCAAACCGAGCAAGTTGAATAGGAGTCTGTCTGATTGCTATGTAGGTGTTAGTCCTACACAACATGCTGGGGGAGGAGGAAAAACAGGGCAAGAAGTGCCCTATAGAACAGCCTATTAACTAGATCCTGCAAGCACAATCACTTGCAGAATCTAGGTATTATGCAAGTCCGTTTTTTACAGCGTAGTGAGTAAGCTCTGCGTTGTTTTTCATATGCATCTTCGTGAGGATGCGGCTTCGGTAGGTGCTGATGGTCTTGACACTGAGAGAGAGAATATCCGCTATCTCGGAGGCGGTCTTGCCCTGTGCGAACTGGCACATGACCTGAAACTCCCTGTCAGAGAGGAGTTCATGGGGGCTTTGTATGGCTGGGTCTGACAGGTTCTCACTTAACAATTCCGCTACAGATGGACTGATATATTTCCTGCCCTGCGCTACCCGGCGAATGGCAAGCACCAACTCATCCGGTGCGCTCTCCTTGGTCATGTAACCTGCCGCACCGCTTTTCATCAGGCGAAGTGCGTACTGTTCTGGCGAATATGAACTCAATATCAAAACGGGTAGCGTGGATTTCTCATCATGCAGTCTTTTCAAGACGTCAATGCCCCCCATTCCGGGCATTGCGATATCCAGCACCAACACATCCCAGTCAGACTGGTGTATCTTGTCAAGCACTTCCACGCCATTGCTCGCCTCACCGGCAACGTGCATATCATGGGTCTCATCCAGTATCTGTTTGAGGCCCTTGCGCACCATGACATGGTCATCAGCAAGAAGGATCCGGATTTTACCCATGGCCTTCTTTCCCGTTCATTGGCAAGGTAATCTCGATGCGAGTCCCATTATCCTTTTCGCTCTCGATGATCAAGTGGCCACCTACTGATTCGGCCCTTTCATACATTCCACGAATACCGTGGGCACCGGGCTTCTCGATTAACCTCTTGTCGAATCCGATGCCGTTGTCCTTGATGGTGAAAATCACCATATCGTTAGATGTTCTACACCCTACATTTACATGCGAAGCGGAGGCATAGCGAGCAATATTGGTCAGCGCCTCCTGCAGGATGCGGTATAGGGTGATGGAAATTTGCTGGGTAAAAAGGGTGTTCTCACAGCTGTTCAGGTAAAGACAGCTATCACACGCGTTCTTTAACACACACGCTATTCCTGTGCGCCGCTCAAACTCCTTAACCTGCCACTCGACTGCGGCCCACATCCCCAGATCATCGATCAAAGTCGGACGCAGCTCAGTTACAATCCGGCGTGTCGTAGCAATTACCGAATCAATGGTCTCCACCAAATTGCCAACTTTTTCAGTAAGCTCTTGCGGTTGTTTGCCCAGCTTTTTTTTCACCCAAGCTGCATCCAATTTGATTGCAGTCAAGGTACCACCCATTTCGTCATGGATCTCACGGGCGATATGCTTCTTCTCCTCCTCACGGACATGTTGCAAGTGGCTGGATAGTTCGCGTAGGCGCATGTGGGATTCTCGAAGGTGTTTCTCAGTCTTGTCTCGCTCTTCTTCGAGCTTCTTACCTGTAGTGATATCTTCCAGCACAATGGAAAAACCGGTTGTGCAATTATTTTCATCATGTAAAGAACCAATAAAAAAATTCCCCCAACGAAATCCGTCTCCCTTTGGGATGAAGCGGGCCTCAAACTGCACAGCCTCAATTTCTTTTTTCATTAATCTATCTAGATAATCAATGGTTATCTCCCTGTCATCGAGATAGATCAAGTCCATCAATGCGCTTCCCCGAAGAGATTCAACATCGTAAGCAATTAGATTCAGAAAGAAGTCGTTTGCCTCTGCTATCTTTTTGTCAGCATCCAGATAGACAATGCCGACACTGGCATTCTCAAATAAACCCCTAAACAGTGCCTCACTCTTTCTCAACTCCTTCGTTCGCTGGTTAACCAATGCTTCAAGGTTCTGCTTTACCTTATACAGTTCGAGATGGGTCTCAACACGGGCGAGCACCTCCTCTTGCCGGATGGGCTTGCTGATGAAATCCAGCCCTCCCTCCTGGAAGCATCGCACTTGGTCTTTGATATCGAGTGAGGCGCTGATGAACAAGATCGGCACATCTACCATGCGCGTATCCTGTTTCAGCTGCCTACATAGCTCAAACCCATCCATACCCGGCATCTTGATATCCAGTAGGATCAGATCGGGTTTACGCTGATCCACAGCCTCGAGGGCATCTTGCCCATTGGATGCGGGGCGGACCTTATAACCTTGGCTTGTCAGCAGATCCTTCAGCAGCCGCAAGTTTTCCGGGGTGTCATCTACCACCAGGATATCGGCAGTGGTATTACTGTAAAGAGAGTTATTCATTGTCTGAGCTGCTCAGCCATTCTGCTTCTTGGTCAAACCCAATAGGCTCTTTAGCTTCTTAAAATCCATATCCTCCACTAACCGCTGCAAGGCATTAACCAGCTCAGGATTGGCTCCGCTAAGGCGCTTCAGAACTACGTTTGTCTGCTCCATATCAAGTGCCCTCACGGCATTCTGCAACTCAGTGATCAGATCATCAGGCAGTCCGACCAGCATCTCCGGTGTAACCTGGATGACTGCCTGGCGTTCTTCTGTTTTCTCATCCTCCTGTTTATAAAGGTAGTGCACACTGAGCTGCCTGGCCATACAGTCAAAAATCTCTTCCGGCTTATAAGGCTTTCGTACAAAATCGTCGATAGCCGCTTCCATTACCTCATCTTTCTGCTCTTTGAAGGCGCTGGCGGTGATGGCGGCAATCTTCACTCTATCCCCGCCCGGCAAGGCCCGGATGCGCCGGGTTGCTTCGAGGCCGTCCATCACCGGCATGAGCATATCCATCCAGATGAAGTGGGGCTGCCACTGCTCAAACAGGGCAACGGCCTGCTCGCCATTCTCCGCCTCGCGTATCTCAAAACCTGTTTCGGTCAGTAGGCTGCTCAGCAGCAGCCGGTTCTCGGGATTATCTTCGACTACCAGGATACGCCACGCAGGCTGTCCAGGTTCCAGTCCCAGTACCGCTGGCTTGGTCGCCTCGATGGCAACAGCCTCTACAGGCTCTGCCAGGATCACCGGCAGCTCGACACGGAATAGAGAGCCTTCCCCGGGTTTGCTGGTGACGTTGATCTCGCCTCCCATCAGTTCAACGAAGGACTTACTGATGGCCAGCCCCAGTCCGCTTCCTTTGATATCGTTTCGGACCTTGCCGGCCTGGACGAAGGGATCAAAGATGTGATCCAGTTGCTCCGGTGCGATGCCCGGTCCACTGTCCTCTACTTCGAGCTGCAGGGTGGCCATGGCAGGGTCGTCGCACACGGGCAGGGTGCGGGCGCGTAGCCAGATCCCGCCCTCCCGGGTGAACTTCACCGCGTTATCGAGCAGGTTGATGAGAATCTGGCGCAGCTTACCGGTGTCAGCCTTGATGTGGCGGAGCAGATCTGGATCCAATTCCAGCTCGAATCGCAGCCCGGCACTCTCGGCTCTCACCTCGATCATCTGCCCCATATCCCTCAGCATGAGCGACAGATTGAAGACTGCCGGTTCCAGTTCCACCCGACCGGCCTCGATCTTGGAGAGGTCCAGTACGTCATCGATCATACCGAGCAGGTGTTCGCCGCTACGGTTGATAATGGCGATCTTCTCCTGTTGGGTGCTGGTGGTGTCGGGAGCGCGTGCCAGCATTTCAGAGAAGCCAAGGATGGCGTTAAGGGGGGTGCGCAGCTCGTGGGACATGTTGGCTAGGAAGATGGACTTAGCCTGGTTGGCTGTTTCGGCAGACTCCTTGGTCTCGGTCAGCTCTTCGGTACGTTCGGTCACCAACTCCTCAAGTTGGTCGCGGTGTTTTTTTAGTTCTTCTTCTGCCCGTTTGCGCTCGGTAATATCATCAATTACACCTACAACACCTACAATTTTCTCTTCAGCATCTTTTAGAGGAAAATAGCTTTCTGTTGTCCACCCTTCTTTTCCATCGGATAAGGTATATTTTAATTCTATATTACGAGAAACATCCCCTCTCCTTGCTTTTTTTATTCCTTCCTCAACTTTACCCTTCAAGAATGGATATTTCTCCCAAGGTACTCTTCCCAGAACCTCTTCCTTTTGAGTATGTGAGATCTCTTCCAGAGTTCTGTTAAAACATGTGTATTTAAAATCAGAGTCTAATACAAGTACGCCCTCTTGCATCGATTCGAAAACATTATCAAGTAATTGCTTGCTTTCCAGTAAGGCGCCTTCTGTTCGCTTGAGTTCAAGTTCGGCCGCTGCGCGTATAGCAACAATCTGTAGAACCGACTCTATCAGCTTGAGCTCAGTCAGCGGTTTGGTGTCCATCAATGCAATCAGACCGATCGGTTCTCCCAAGGCATCCCACAGGGGGATGCCGATATAGCTCTCTGCCTCCATCTCGACAAGCAGTTGATCATGGGGAAATTGTCGGCAGACATCCCGAGGATAGCTACACAGTTTTTCCCCCATCACATGTTCACAGGGTGTGCCTTTCAGTGGGTATTCAATATTCTCAGTTATGCTCCCCCCGGCGTAGAGGGCCACGGTCACAGCCGTTTTGTCATCGGCCAATTTGTCGATAAAGGCATACTGCACCCCAAATGATTCCGCCAAATAGGTTGCAAGAGATTGAAGAAAATCCTCGCCCGTGATGCTCCAGCCCTGTTGTGCTGTGAAATAGAGCACCTCCTCGATACGCTTACGCTCGCTGATAT
>Ga0316187_10001796_pt1 | contig 18770 bp, 18 predicted proteins | sample CroRivburrow1_MG_FD_204927 | JGI IMG/M metagenome (GOLD analysis project Ga0316187, IMG submission 204927) | Coastal sediment microbial communities from Maine, United States - Cross River worm burrow 1 | ecosystem: Environmental > Aquatic > Marine > Coastal > Sediment | place: USA: Maine...
GACCAAGGATCCCAATCAGATTGCGGGAACCGTGGCGGGTGCCCTGGTCGGCGGTGTGCTCGGCAACCAGGTAGGCAAGGGCAATGGCAAGAAAGTGGCGACAGTCGCGGGAGCGGTTGCCGGGGGGTTCGCCGGCAACAAGATCCAGGAAAACCTGCAGCAAAACAACACCCACCAGGAATCCCGGCGGGTGTGTAACACAGTGCAGGACAGTCGGGAAGAACAACAGGGATACGACGTGACGTATCTCCTTGACAGACAAGAGCGGGTCGTTCATATGGACCATGACCCGGGCAGTAAAATTGCCATCAATAACGGTCAGCCTGTCCTCAACCCATAACCCCCGGCATGCCTTTGGAGCGCGACTGCAGCGCTTAACGTAGAAGGAAACCCCGTACCGATCGACGATTTCCAGACCATCGTCGGGGTTTTTCATGCCTGTTCGCAATCATCGCCGTGCTCGCGTTCAACTACGTCGGCGATGGTGAGCGAGACACAACCGGACCGGCTTATACGGCAGTCATCCTGATCTATGCCCGGAAACTGCTGACCAGGCGGATTGTCCACGCCGAGCGTAGCCTGACCGGGATCCCGCCTCGTCCCTGCCGGCACCATTCGACTGGCCTTAAGCTTGCCATTAGACTACTTCCCCCATGAATGATCAAAATCACGAACCAAACGACCGTATCGCGAACGCGGGCTTCGTTGTCGCACCGGATAGCCCCACGCGCATCCAATTAATTGAATCGGTGGAGGCCGAGGCCTGGCGCCAAACGCTGGAACCGTCCCAGCGCGACTGGCTCGATCGGCAGAACTTCAGGGCGGAAACCGGGCAAACCGCCTGGCTCGAAGACGGCGACGGCGCGCGTGTGGTGGTCGGCTGGGACGGTAGAGACGATCTCGCCACCCTCGGCGGTTTGCCGCTGGTGCTTCCTGAAGGTGACTATACCCTGACGAATAGTGTGAGCGACCTGCAGCTGACCGGCTGGGGACTGGGCAGCTACCAGTTCGCCCGCTACAAGGCCGCCTCACGCGCCCCGGCAAGACTGGCCCTGCCCGACGCGAATGATGGTGACAAAGTGATCAACACCACCGAAGCAGTCGCTTTGACTCGCAACCTGATCAATACCCCGGCTCAGGATATGGCGCCATCACATCTCGAAGCCGAAGCCAGAGCGTTGGCGAAAACCTTCGGCGCCACCTGCGACGTAACCGTAGGCGGTGCCCTGCTCGACATCAACTGCGGCGCCATACATGCCGTAGGCAGAGCGGCGGAAGACCCGCCGCGCCTCATTGATCTGCGCTGGGGGGACGACACGCACCCCAAAGTCACCCTGGTGGGAAAAGGAATCACCTTCGACAGCGGTGGTCTGGACATCAAGCCCGCCAGCGGCATGCGCCTCATGAAAAAGGACATGGGCGGCGCCGCCACGGTCCTGGGTCTGGCTTTCCTGATCATGGCCCGCAGCCTGCCGGTGCGGCTGCGTGTACTCGTCCCTGCGGCAGAAAACGCCATCGCCGGCAACGCGTTTCGCCCGGGCGACGTACTGAACACGCACAAAGGCCTGGCAGTGGAGGTCGACAACACCGACGCCGAAGGCCGTTTGTTGCTTTGTGACGCCCTCTCTATCGCCTGCGATGAAGCGCCAGACCTGCTGTTCGACTATGCAACCCTCACCGGCTCGGCGCGCTCCGCGGTTGGCACGGAAATTGCCGCCATGTTCTGCAACGACGACGATCTGGCCGGAGCGCTGAGCACATTGAGTGACAGCAGCGATGATCCGGTCTGGCGCATGCCCCTGCACGATGGCTACAATTTCATGATCGACAGCAAAGTAGCCGACCTCGTGAACTCAGCCGCGTCGCCCTATGCAGGAGCCATTACTGCCGCTCTGTTTCTGCAGAAATTCGTATCCGTAGCCAGGTGGGCGCACTTCGACATCATGGCCTTCAATACACGCAACCGGCCCGGCCGCCCGGAAGGCGGCGAAGCGATGGCCCTGCGCACCGTCTACGCCTACCTGGAAAACACCTACCGCACTGCTTAAAGGTCTGGAGGGCGCGCCGGCGGTTTCGGCATCCCCTGCGCCGGAGATGCGTCACCCTTTTTCCGTATAGGACATGTGCCCTATACGGGCACGCTATCGGGCAGACGTACCTTTGCCGGATAAACCTTTCATTCGACCCGTCCTTTGCCCGATGCGGCGCTGCGGCTTCGGGCCTATAAAACAAAGCCTGAAATTCAGCCAACCCAACACGATGAGGTGCAAATGAAAAACCTGCCACGGTGTCTAAGAAAAATTCTCAAACCGGCGTTGCCGAACTCCCATGACCACGCGGGAACCCCGCGCTTCAGGCTGACGGTTCTGCTGATATCGGGGGTCCTCGCCCTGGTTGCGTGGGGCGGTCCCGTCGCCGCGGAGGAGGTGGAGTCCACCATTGCCCGTGGCGGTCGCCTGTATGACAAGTGGTGGGCAGTGATCGATACTGACCCGCCTGAAGAGGCAAATCCCGCCTATCCCGAAACCGGGGCATATTACGGCAAAAAAAACGCCGACTGGCGCTGTAAGGAGTGTCACGGCTGGGACTACCGCGGTGCCGCCGGGGTCTACGGCTCGGGCAAGCATCATACCGGGATCCCGGGTATCGAAGCTGCCAGCGGTGCGGATCCAAAGAGCATCGCCTCAACCCTGACCGATGACACCCACGGGTTCGGTGACCTGCTCGAAGTTGGCGACCTCAGCGACCTGGCGATGTTCGTATCGATGGGGCAATCCAAAATGGACGAATTCATTGATCCCTCCAGCAATCTGCCGACGGGCGATGCTGCTCAAGGATCCGCCTATTTCAACACCGTCTGCGCAAACTGCCACGGACGGGACGGCAAGGAGCCCGAAGACATGGAGCCGCTCGGCAAACTGGCCGCAGACAATCCGTGGGAGGTACTGCACAAGATCATGAACGGCCAGCCGGATGAAGACATGCCCGCCATGCGAGCGTTCGGTTCGCAGGTGGTCGCGGACCTGCTCGCGCACGTCGCCACCCTGCCAAAAGAATAAGATATGGGCTTTTTTTCGAAATCTGGCTGGCCACTTCGCAGGCTGATCTTGCTTCTGTTCCTCGTCACCGGTGCGATCAGCCTGCTGCTTGCCACGGGTTTCGATAAACTGGTGGCAACGACCAACGACACCGGGTTCTGTGTTTCCTGTCACGAGATGGAGGCGACCGTCTACCAGGAGTACAAGGAATCCATCCACTACAGCAACCCGAGCGGCGTCCGGGCGGAATGTGCGGATTGCCACGTGCCAAAAGCCTTTGGGCCCAAGGTCGCACGCAAGCTAATGGCGGTGCGGGACATCTACCACACGGTCCTCGGCACCATAAACACCAGGGAGAAATTCGAGTCCCATCGACTTGCTATGGCAGAGCGCGTATGGGAATACATGGAGAAAAGCGATTCACGGGAATGCCGAAGCTGCCACTCGTTCAATGCCATGGACTTCGAGCACCAGTCCAAACGGGCCCAAAAAAAGATGAAGAAGGCTAAAGAGAAGGGAAAAACCTGCATCGAGTGCCACAAGGGGATTGCCCATCGCCTGCCGGACGGCTACGAAGACACATAGCCCCCCGAGAGTTACAGAAGTTGATCCAGGGAGTTAGCGCCCGTAACGGTTATAGGGTATTGTCCCCGAAGTTTACTTCAACATCAGTACCGGCTTCGGTTGGTCTAACGGATCCTATATGAACGAAAAGAATGAAACCCGTAATATGGCGCTGTTCTGCGATTTCGAGAACGTAGCCCTGGGCGTGCGCGACGCCAAGTACAAGGCCTTTGATATTCAGAAAGTCCTGGAAAGACTGCTGCTCAAGGGCAGCATCGTGGTGAAGAAAGCCTATTGTGACTGGGAACGTTACAAGGAATTCAAGAAGGCCATGCACGAAGCCGCCTTCGAGTTGATCGAGATACCCCACGTGCGCCAGTCCGGTAAGAATTCCGCGGACATCCGCATGGTCGTCGATGCCCTGGACCTGTGCTACACCAAATCACACGTCGACACCTTTGTCGTTATCAGCGGAGACTCGGATTTTTCTCCGCTGGTGAGCAAACTGCGTGAAAACGACAAGGTGGTCATCGGGGTCGGAGTCAAGAACGCGACGTCCGACCTGCTGATCGCGAACTGCGATGAGTTCATTTTCTATGACGATCTTATGCGCGAATCCGACAAGCAGCGCAGGGGACGGCGTAAGGCGGTAACGAAAAAGGCAGGCAGCAAGGTTGCCGTTTCGGACGAGGAGGAAAAGAAGCGGCAGGGTATCGACATGGTGCTGGAAACGGTGGAGGCTCTGCTCAAGGAACGCGGCGCGGAGGAAAAGGTCTGGGGGTCCATGGTGAAACAAACGCTGAAACGCCGTAAACCGGGATTCGATGAGACCTATTACGGCTTCCGCACCTTCGGTCGGCTACTGGAAGAGGCCCAGGCCATGAACCTGCTGGCACTGCAGCTGGACGAAAAGTCCGGTGGCTACATCATCACGGAGCGGATGCAGGAGGATTAGTCCGGGCGGTGGCATAAGGCCACCGTCCGATCAGGGTTCTCCGGGTGCCGCGTGATGCACGATCCGTGACAGACAGGAACGCAGTTTTTCCGGGATCGGTACCGGCGTGTTTGTCTCACGGTCCACGAACACGTGGACGAAGTGCGCAGCGGCGCAGACGGTCTCGCTGCTCTCGCTGAACAACCCGACCTCGTAACGGACGCTGGTCCTGCCGAGATGCCCTACCCTGAGTCCCGCGTCGATGGTTTCCGGGAATTCCAGTGATTTGTAATAGTTGCAGTGGCTCTCGACAGCGATGCCGATGATGGGATCGGAGTGAATATCCAGACCACCCTCTTCGATCAGGTACGCATTCGATACGGTGTCGACGTACGAGTAGTAGATGACGTTATTGACGTGACCATAGATGTCGTTGTCCATCCAGCGGGTGGGGATCTTCCTGAAGTAGCCGTAGGCGGCGCGGGTCTCGTTTTGAAGCATACCGGGGACAGTATACTTATTTAATCGGGACAAGCGATATCCGGGAAATCACCGAGCATAAATAGGTATACTGTCCCCGGTTTGGGGGTTGTTGAAATTTATAAATTTTGGCGGGTGGCCGGTGGACTCCAGGAACCGCAGCAGGCCGTCCGCCGACACCGCGGTGGTCCGGCTGTTGTCCAGCGGGTGGAAGTTCAGCGGGTCCATTTCCATCAGGGTGCTGTCCAGGACGACCTGCACCTCGCACTCCGAATCGTTGACCACGCCAAACGGACTGACCGCACCCGGGATGACGCCCAGGTATTGCATCAGCCGATCGGGGCTGACGAAGGACAGGCTGCTGGTGCCCAGTTCACCGCGCAACGACTTGAGATCGATCTCCCGGTCCTCGAGGCAGGTCAGGAGCCACATCCGCCCCTTCTTGTTGCGCAGGAACAGATTTTTGACGTGCGCGCCCGGAAGCTCTCCGCGCAGTTCCCGGGACTGCTGCACCGTGAACAGCGGCGGATGGTCGACCGTGCTGTGCGCAATGCCCAGGTTGTCGAGGCGCCGGAACAGGTCTTCCGCGGTCAGTCTGGAATCCGAATTCAAGACGCGGCCACCGTTACTGAAAAGCAATCCGGAACAGCTGCCAATCGACTTCGGACGCTGCGTCGGTTCGTTTGTCGCAAAGACCCATTTGTCCGGGGATTTCCTAAAACCTGGTCAGGGTGAACTTGCCATCCGGCTTGCCGGGTGCCGTGTTTTCACCGATCCGCGTGTACCACCAGCGGCCGAACGCGAAGGTGTAGTCATCCGTCAGCCTGAGCTCGAATCCGCCTTCCCGGTTGTTGCCCGGCTGGTGCCATGTGCCCCGCCAGGTCCCGTCCGACCACGCCTCGGTAACAAAGAAGCCTTCCTCCCACGGGTAGCTTCCGTTTCCCTGCTCATCCAGATCCACCTCTCCGGTGACCAGTTTGTCCTCGTAGAGCCACAAGCCTGCCGGATTGAATCCGTCGAGTGACGCCGCCGTCTCCAGCGTCGCCTCGCGCTTGTCCGGCGCGAGAGAAGCGCAACCCTGCAACAGAATGAGTACGGCGGCGGCGACGAATACCGCAGATCGGTTTCGAATTGTAGAGCGTTTCACGGGACTCCTGGTGTATCGAGGCACAAACGGCCGCTGGTTCTGCGCGGAGCGCAGTGGCGACCTCAGATTCAGACCGTGGTCGGTTCCGGAATGAGTTCTCCGGTACGGAACCGGTCCGCGCCGAACGGCCTGATGTCCGGACTGTCCGACTCGCCAAGCACGGCCTCTGATATGATACGACCAACTGCGGGAGATGTCATGAACCCCTTGTAGGCGGAGACGGCAACGTAGAGATCGGACACCTCGGTTTCGCCGAGGACGGCCTGCATGTCGGGGGTCTTGCTGATCACCCCGCCCCAGGTCCTGATGACATTGATATCGGCCAGACCGGGAAGGCAATCCAGAATCCGGCCGGACGCGTGCGAGAGGTAGTCCGGGGTACACCCCAGGCCGTCGCCGTCGGGCCGCTCCTGCGCGGCGACAGCGACGATGTTCCCGCGGCGCACCTGGTTGATGGCCAGCTCGTGCCTGAAGGAGATCACAAACGGCGACAACACGGTGGGCCACGCTTCCGTCACCAGGCCCTGTTTGGGCATGGCGGTAATAGGAAGGTCGACCCCCACCGTACGCAGCAACTCAGGCGCGGCCCAGTCCGTACAGACCAGGACCTTGGCCGCGGAAAAATCGTCCGCACCGCGCGCAACAGCGAGAAAACTCCCGCCCTGCTGCACCAGTTTCTCGATGCGGCAGCCCATCACGATCTCGACGCCTGCCCGGCGTGCGGCCTGAAACAGGGCATCCATCCACAGGAACGGGGAGGCGCTGCCGTCCTTCTCACAGAAGGCTCCGCCCACCAGGTCTCGGCCGCTCAATGCGGGAACGAGCCGGGTGCAATCCTCCGGGGTCATCATGACGCTCGGTACGCCGAGTTTCTGCTGCAGGGCGTGGTTCGACCTGAGTTCGTCGTGCACTCCGTCTTCATGGGCGAGCAGCAGATAGCCCTCCTGCTTCAGGTCGATACCGCCGGGGTAGTCCAGGCGTTTGTCGGCTTCCTCGAAAAACCCGATGCTCTCCCGGCAAAGCCGGATGTTCAGTTCCAGTCCCCACTGCATTCTCATGCCGGCGGCGTTGCGGCCGATGCCGCCGCAGGCGAAATCTCCCTGGTCCACCACCGTGACCCGGGTCCCGGGAGCGCTGGACGCGATCCACCAGGCGCACGACATGCCGTAGGGACCCGCGCCGACTATCAGGACATCCGTGGTGCGGTTCACTTTCCGACCTGCCGGTTCAGTGACTGGAGCGGGACCGGCCGCGCCAGCGGCCGCGGCGTCATGGGTTTGAGGTCCGGAGCGGGCCGCCCTCCGGAGGCACAGGCGGCAACATTCTGCAGGCACATGCGGCCGCCGCACCACCCCATCCCGGCACGGGTGTTTCGTTTGATCGCGTTCATCGTCGTGTGGCCCTGCGAAACCGCCTGGCGGATCCGGCCGAGTGTCACGCACTCGCAGCGGCACACCACCGTATCGTCTTCGGCCCAACCCCACACGCCCGGCGGCAGGTGCAGCATCTGCTGCACCACGTTCTGAAATCGTTCCTGCCGGCTTCTCTTTTCGAACTCTTTCTGCAGTTCCTGCTCGAGTGTGACGGGCAGGTCGTAATAGCAGGCGGCCGCGGCACCGGCTATACGCCCCTCGGATTCCGCCACCCAGGAACCCCGCAGGCCCGCGCCGTCGCCGGCGACCAGCACGCCGTCAACGGAGGTGCGGGAGAACCGGTCGGTCACCGGGAGCCAGCCGCCCCTGCCCGCGTCATACCTGTGTTTGGCACCCGCCATCAGCGCAAGCTCGCTGTTTGCGGTAAATCCATAGTTGATGGCGAGCGCATCGCAGCCGATCCTTCTCTCCGTTCCCGCCACCGGCCGACCGGTACCGTCGTGCCGGGTAAGGAGTACGGACTCGACGTGGCTGTCTCCGTCGGCGCGGACCGGCACGCAGCGCGTGAGCAGTTCAACATCGTTGTGCCGAAGGTGGTTCAGATATTGCCAGCCCTCGCGGAGCACGCCGCGACCGGCCCAGAGTGACAGAGGCTGAAGCAGTATCGGGAGGACAGGCTGCAGGGTCGCAACCGCGACGACGCGTACACCGGCGCGGGCAAGCTGCGCCGCGACCACGACCGGCAACGGCCCGGCGCCCGCGACGACGACGCGATCACCAATCCTTACGCCCTGCGACTTGAGAAGCGCTTGCGCTCCGCCGGCGTAGAACACACCGGGCAGCGTCCACCCGGGGAAGGGCACGGCCCGCTCGCACACCCCGGTGGCGAGGACCACGGCGTCCGGTCTGACGATCCGGGATCCGGCGGCGTCTGACAGGTGCAGTTCCGGCCCCTGGAACAGGGCGTACGCCGTGCAACCGCTGAGGTACTCTATCTGGTCCCGGATCTGCGAGAAGCGGGACAACAGTTCATTTTTGCGCTTCAGTTCGGAGGAAAGGCCCACGCGCAGCTCAGATCCTGTGGCACCCTGCCGATATATCTGCCCGCCGGGTTTTTCCGCTTCATCGATCAACGTCACCCGCGCCCCCCGCCGGTGCGCTTCGATGGCCGCACTCATTCCCCCTGGTCCTGCGCCCACGATCGCGACGTGCAGGCGCATCAGACGTCCAGCCCCTGCTGCCGACGCACGCGCATGCCCTGCTTTGCCTCTGTCATGCACGCCCGCGTGTTCGGGCGCCCGTCCACGACGCAGCGACATTCCCAGCAGACACCGATGCCGCACAGAACCCCTCGCTGGCTGCCGTCTTCCGCGGTGCGAAGATTGTAGTGGCCGTTGGCGAGCAGCGCGGCCGCGACGGACTCGCCGGGCATCGCCTCCACGCTGCGGCCTTCGAACTCGAACTGCAGGACGTGGTCGGTATCGCTTCTGATTCGCCTGTTGCTGCCGTTCACTTCAATCCTGCTGCGGCATCGTCACCTGGACATCGACGGTCCCGATATCCCGCAGGTATTGCAGGCAGCGAGACTGGAACAATCGGGTGTGGTCGTGCGCCAGCCGCTCGGCTTTGTTCGCATCACGGGCCTCGATGCAACGGGTGATCTCCCGGTGCTCCGTGATGATCTTTTCGAGGTGGAGTCCGAGGCCATCATCATTCGACGGGTCGTATGCGAAGGGAATGCGCAATATACGCATACCCTGGTCCAGCATGCTCTTGTACTGACTGGAAAGATAATGATTGTGGGATGCATCCCCGATTGCAGCATGATAGTCGCGATTATACTCCGTCATCTCGAGCGGCTCGTGTCTGGCGCAGGCCTCCTCGAAACGCTTCTGCGCTGCCTTGATGGTGACCACGTCATCCTGCTCCCGGCGGGTAGCGGCCAGCCGGGTGACGGCGCGCTGGACCAGGTCGTAAGCCTCCACGTAGCGGGGGAAATCACTCAGATCGACCGCCGCAACCCGGGCGCCGCGATTGGGCAACAGGATAACCAGCCCGTCCGATGCAAGACGGATGAGCGCCTCCCTCACCGGGGTGCGTGACATGCCGTAGCGCTCGACCAGGTCCTTCTCCTCGAGATTGTCCCCGGGTTGCACGGACAGGCTCAGGATCGCACGCCTGAGTTCCTCATAGAGCCATGCGGTGTTCGTGCCCTTTGCACGCCGGGAGTGGTTCCGGAGTGTGGCGTGCTGGTCAGCAGTCACAGCGCGTCACAGTTCCAGCAGGAGGCCGGCGGCATTGAACCCACCGTCCACGTTGAGCGTGTGCCCCGTGATGTAACCCGAATCGTCGGCCGCGAGAAACACCGCCGCATGCGCGACCTCCTCCGGGCGCGCATAGCGCTTGACCGGCAATACCCGGTGCCACTCGGCCCGGGTCGATTCCGTGTGCATCTTCTTGATCATCGGCGTGTCCACCGGGGCGGGAGCAATGTTGTTTACGGTGATACCGAATTCCCCGAGCTCCGCCGCCATGATCCTGGTAAGCATCTCGAGGCCACCCTTGGCCACCGAATAGACCCCCCGCCCGGTGATCGCGCGCTGGCCGTTCACCGAAGAAATATTGATGATGCGGCCGCCCTCACCCCGTTCTTTCATCCACCGTGCCGCGGCCTGGGCGCACAGGAACACCCCGGTCAGGTTGATTGCGAGCAGCTCGTTCCAGTTCTCGAGGGTGATATCCAGGAAACTCTGCACCCGTGCGATCGCGGCGCTGTTGACGATGATATCGAGTCCGCCGTGTTGCTCCATTGAGAAATCGACCATTGCATTTACCTGCGCAGGGTCAGACACATCCAGGACGAAGGACGCGGCCTCGCCGCCCTGAGAGCGGATGCCCTGCACGGTGTCATCGACGCCTTCCCCGTTGACATCCGCGACCACGACCTTCGCACCTTCCAGCGCATAACGCTCGGCGATGGCGCGGCCGACGCCGCTCGCGGCGCCGGTGACTATCGCCGATTTGTATTCAAGCTGCATGTTCAAACTGTTCCGTCATTCCGGGAACGCTATTCTATATCGCGGCGGGGGCCCCGCCTCGATCTCTTTCTACTCCACGGTATCCGGCAGTTCCAGCTCCCGGCGCGCGATGAAGTCCCTCAATTCCTCGTCCACAGCCGGATCGAGTGCCGGTTCCTCGTATCGGTCGAGCGCCGCACGCGCTGCTTTCAGCCCGCGCTGATTGGCGTCCTCGGCGCCCTCGGCGAGCCACTGTTCGTAACTGTTGTTGTCCAGCAGTTCGGGCATGAAGAACGCCGTCTCGAAATTCCGGAGTGTGTGATCCGTCCCCAGAAAATGTCCACCGGGCCCGACATCCCGGATGCTGTCGACGCACTCGTCGAGGTCGCTCAGGTCCACCTTGGCCGCGAGCTTGCGGAACATCAGCACCTGTTCGGCGTCGAGCATGAACTTGGAAAAGCTCGCTGACAGCCCGGCCTCGTTCCATCCGGCGGAATGGAATACGTAATTGGCACCGGCCAGAAGCACGGCGGACATGGTCATGTTGGACTCATATGCCGCCTGGGCGTCGTTGCACTTGGAGCCGGCTACCATGCCGCTGGAACGCCAGGGTAGCCGGTATCGCCTCGCCAGCTGGCCTATCATGAAATTCATCTGCGAGATCTCCGGCGTCCCGGCCATGGGGGCCCCGGATTTCATGGACACGGTTGCAAGGTAGTGACCGTAGATCATGGGGGAGCCAGCCTGCACCAGCTGCCCGAACGCGATCCCGGCCAGTGCTTCCGCGTTGAGTTGCGCTACCGCACCCGCGGTGGACGCGGGAGTGCTGGCACCCGCCATCACGAACGGCGAACACAACACCGCCTGATTGTTGCGTGCGTACACCTTGAGCGCGTCCAGCATGGTCGCGTCCCACACCAGGGGCGAGTTGCAGTTGATCACCGAGGTCATCACGGTGTGTTGCCTGAGGTAGTCCTCACCGAACACGATCCGCGCCATGGCGACCGTGTCCTCGGCGCGTTCCCTGGCGGTCGTCGCTCCCATGAAGGGTTTGGTCGAGTGTTTGAGGGCGCTGTAGGCCACCTGCAGGTGTCGCTGTGACACGGGAACGTCGACCGGTTCACAGGTGATCGCGCCGGTCACGTGCAGGCCGGGCGCCAGGTAGGCAAGCTTGTGAAAATTCCGCAGGTCCTCGAGCGTGCCGTACCGTCGCTTGTCGTCGAGGTCCACCACGTAAGGCGATCCATAGGTCGGCGCGAATATGGTGTTGCGACCCCCGACCCGCACCGTACAGGCGGGGTCCCGACCGTGCAACGTAAAACTCTCCGGCGCCAGGTTCACCAGCCCCATCAGCAGACCCCGGTCGATGCGCACCCGCTCGCCGGAGATCTCCGCCCCGGCGGTCTTCCAGATATCCAGCGCCTCGGCATCGCGAAAATCGATACCCGTTTCTTCCAGGATGCGCATGGAGGCATCGTGGATGCGATCGACGTCCTCTGCATCCAGTATCTCGTAAAACGGCGTCTCGTGGACCAGGGTCGGCAGGTGGACAACGGGGGTGGCGGTGCGGATTCTCCGCCGTTGTTCGCGCCCGCGCCGAACGGCCTTTCCCGTGGCGGGTTTCCGCTGATTTGTGCGTTCTGTCATGACCGGTAGTGCTGCTCTATGTATTGTTCCGAAAATTTTCCACTGTCACGGTCCGCCGCGATGTGTTCGGCGGAGCGGCTGGCGGGTGGGCCATAACCGCCAGCCCCGGGGGTCTCCACGACCACGGCCTGCGTGGGATCGATCCTGACGTCGCCGGGCTTGTCATCCAGGCGGCTGGTACTACCGCCGTCACGGCGCAGCAGGAAACGCCCTGTACGACCGGGCAGGCCGCCGTGCACTCCCCAGGGCTGGTGGAGGAAACGTTCCCCCACGCCGTTGAACGAACACGTGTGGCCGACCGGTCTCACGACCCGGCGCAACCCCATGCCACCCCTGAACTCTCCTGCCCCGCCGGAATCCTCGACCAGGCTGTATTCTTCCACCAGCAGCGGATACTCCATTTCGATCGCCTCCACCGGCAGGTTCGAGGTGTTCGTGATGTGGACCTGGACACCGTCCTTGCCGTCGTGGGTGGACCGCCCCCCCATGCCTCCGCCCAGGGTCTCGAGGTAGAGGTAAGACTTGCCGGTGTTCGGATCCGAACCCGCAAACACCGCCGTGGTATTGGCGCCGTTGGCGGCGGCCACGACCCGGTCCGGCATGGCTTGGGCCATCGCCCCGAGCACGACGTCCACAATGCGCTGGCAGGTGTGCGCCCGCGCGGCGACGGGTGACGGGAACGCCGCATTGAGCAGCGTACCCTTAGGTGCGGTGATCTCCACCACGTTCAGTATACCCTCGTTGTTGGGCACGTCGGGATCGAGCAGTGCCTTCAGGGCATAGCAGGCGCTGGCCTGGGTGGCGTTCATGGTGACGTTGATGTTGCCCGGCACCTGCTTCGAGGTCCCGGTGAAATCGAAATGTACCCGGTCATGGTCGATGGTGAGTCGGAGCCGGATCGGGATGTCACAGGTTTCGATGCCGTCACTGTCCATCACGTCCTCGAATTCGAACACCCCGTCCGGCATGTCCACCAGCGCGCGCCGCAACCGCTTCTCGGTGCGTTCGATGATCTCCTCGAATGCCACCAGCGTGAAATCCCTGCCGTATTCTCCCAGGGTCTCCAGCAGCCGCTGGCTGCCGAGCCGGCAGGCTGCAATCTGTGCGAAGTAGTCGCCACGGCGCTCCTCCGGTATGCGTACGTTCAACAGCAGCAGGTCCATTATGTCCTGCTGGAGTTCACCGCGCCGGAACAGGCGGATCACCGGTATGCGCAGCCCTTCCTGGTAGATCTCCGACATCCCGCCGGCCATGCTGCCCGGCGCCATTCCCCCGATGTCGGCGTGGTGCGCGATATTGCACACGAAGCCGACGATTTCACCGTCCAGGAACACCGGCCTCGCCATGTTGACGTCGGGCAGGTGGGTCCCGCCCGCGGTGTGCGGATCGTTGGCCACAAAAATATCTCCGTCCTCGATGTCGTCGCCAAACTTTTCGAGCAGGCACGTCATCAGGCCGCTCATCGAGGCAATGTGAATAGGCAGCGCCTGGGAGGCCTGGACCACGAGCCGCCCCCGGCGGTCCATGATCGCCGTGGAGTGGTCCTTGCGCTCCTTGATGTTGGTCGAGTACGCGGAGCGGGTCAGCACCACGAAGGTCTCATCCGTTATGGACAACAAACCGTTCCAGAGAATTTCAAGTCTGATGGGGTCGAGTTCCTTCATAGCCTTTTCAACGTCGACTGTTGTCGATTGTAATGATCAGATTACCCGCATTGTCCACCGTGGCCCGGTCCCCCGGGTAGATCGGGGTGGTCGTATCAAGCTGTTCGACAATCGCCGGCCCGATGATCTGGTGACCGGGCTGGAGCTGTTCACGATCGATGACGGCGGTTTTCACTGGTATTCGGTCGTCGAACCACACTGCCCGGATGGCGGCGACCGGCGGCTCACCCTTGCAGGTTTCACACGACCCGGCCGGGCCGCCCAGGGTTCGGGCGGCGCGCGCGGACAATCTGAAATTGACGATCTCCACAGCGTCGTGCGGATTGTAGTATCCGTAGCTCGTTTCGTGTTCCTCGAAAAACAGTTCCTTCAGGCGCTCCGCACCCGGCAGGCAAGCGGGATCGAGTGCATCGCCCCGGGCGATACCGACCTCGAGTTCGAAATTCTGTCCCACGTAGCGGGCATCGATCCGCAACTCGAGCTGACGACGATGGGGCTCTATCGACTCGGACTGGAACCAGGCTTGCGCCCGGTCGAGCAGTTCGCCAACGATGTCCCGGCAGCTTTGTTCGCTGCCCGCTTCCACCAGCGTCCTGTGGCTGGTCACGAAATCCTCCTTGAGGTCCGACACAATCAGGCCCTGGGCGCAGACGATGCCCGGCGACAGCGGTACGACGATCTCACTCATCCCCAGCGCCACACCCACGTCCCGCGCGTGCAGCGGACCCGCACCACCGAAAGGCATCAGGCTGAACTCCTTGGGGTCGTGGCCCCGCTCCACCGAGATGGTCCGGATGGTGCGCACCATATTGGACACCACGATCCCCAGCACACCCCAGGCCGCGTGCTCCACCGAGCTTCCAAGCCCTTTCGCGACCGGAGCCAGGGCCTCGCATGCCAGGTCCATGCTGAGCGCCATCTCGCCACCAATGAGGCCGCCCGGGGACAAACGCCCCAGAACCAGGTTGGCGTCCGTCACGGTCGGCTGGTCACCGCCGCGCCCGTAGCACGCCGGGCCCGGATCGGCGCCGGCACTCGCGGGCCCCACTTTGAGCAATCCGTCCCTGTCGAACCAGGCGATGGAACCGCCACCCGCACCGACCGTTTCGATGTCAACCATCGGCAGTCGGACGGAAAACCCCGCCACTTGACGCTCATAGGCAACGTCGGCACGATAGTCCCTGATGAGGGCGACATCGGCGCTGGTGCCGCCCATATCCAGCGTGATGACGTTGGGGCGCCTGGCCGACTTCGCGACGAATATGGCGCCGACCGCTCCGGCCGCCGGTCCGGACAGGGCTGTGCGAACGGGAAATGATTTCGCCCTTTTCGCCGACATCAACCCCCCCGCGGACTGGTTGATGCCGAGACTGGCCCCGGGCAACGACGCCAGCACTCCCTGCTCGAGGTTGTCGAGGTACCGCGCCATGACGGGCTGCAGATAAGCGTTCAGCACTGTGGTGGAAAAGCGCTCGAACTCCCGGAATTCCGGCTGGACCTCGGAGGACATCGAAACGTAGAACCTCCCGCCGGCTTTCCGACGTATCGCATCCGCCACTGCTTCCTCATGCCCGGCGTTGATGAACGAGAACAGGAAACACACGGCAATACAGTCGACTTCGTCGTCTACGGATTCAATCAACGCCTCCAGTTCCACGGGGTCGATGTCCACCAGCACGGACCCGTCGGACGACACCCGTTCGCTCAATTCCAGGCGCCGCCGGCGTGGCACCAGGGGAGGTGGGTTATCCTTGTGGAGATCATACATGTGGGGCCGGGTTTGACGGCCGATTTCCAGCAGGTCACGGAACCCCCGGGTGGTGATCAGCAAGGGGGTACCGCCCTTTCTCTGGATAAGCGCATTGGTACCCACCGTGGTACCATGCGACAGATGGCTGGCCTCCTCGAGCCTGATTCCGAATCGTTCGGACATTTTCTCGAGCCCTTGCAGGATCGCTTGCGCGGGATCGGCGGGAGTGGACGGCCATTTGCCCACGTGGATCTCATATGACGCTTCGTCGAGAACAAAGAAATCTGTAAACGTCCCACCAACGTCGACACCTATAGTCCAGCTCATACAGCAACCTATGCGTACACCGTGTATACATAAAAATTTATCACAGAAACTCCCGGACATCATCGTTTTTTTCCCGATACCAGCGACTTCCGATGAGCGGGTAGCCCGGGTACCCGGGCCAGGCTGGCCTGGTCCAGAGGCAAGAGAAACCTATGCGTTTCGTTGATGCCGACCAGGTCCGGAACGCTCTGGACTATTCGGGGCTGATCCAGGGGCTCGACCGCATGCACCGTGACGAGACACAGCAGATGCAGGACCTGCTCCTGGCACAGCCGGTCGGCGACGAGACAACCAACCATCTGCTCATCCGTGCGGCGTGGCAGTACGACCAGGCGGTCGGGATGAAGCTGGTGACGATCTTCCCCGGCAACCCGTCCCGGGCGCTACCCGCGGTACAGGGGATTTATGTCCTGTTCGATGGCGAAAGCGGATCTCCCCGGGCCGCGGTGGACGGAACGGCGCTGACCTTCTGGAAGACCGCCGCCGATTCGGCGCTCGGCGCCAGCTATCTTGCCCGCGAGGAGGCTGAAAGCCTGCTCATGGTGGGTGCCGGCGCAATGGCGCCGCATCTCATCGCCGCCCACTGCGCCGCCCGCCCGTCCATCCGCTCGGTCTCGATATGGAACCGGACGGCGGACAAAGCAGACGAACTCGCCGCCGGTCTCGAGGTGGCGGGCGTCTCGATCCAACCCGTTACGTCGCTGGAGAGCTCGGCCCGCGCGGCCGACATCATCTCCAGCGCGACCATGGCCAGGCAGCCGTTGATCAGAGGCGCCTGGCTGCGTCCCGGTACGCACCTCGACCTGGTAGGCGCATTCACCCCCGACATGCGAGAGGCCGACGACGACTGCTTCCGCGTCGCCACGAGCTTCGTGGATTCAAGAGACACCACCATTCACGAAATCGGCGAGATCATGACCCCCCTTGCAAACGGCGTCATCGAAGAAGGGGACATCGTGGCGGATCTTTACGACCTGTGCCGCGGAAGGCACCCCGGCAGAACCGGAAACGACGAGATCACGTTGTTCAAGAACGGCGGTGGTGGACATCTTGACCTGATGACGACCCGATTCCTGATGGAAAGAATCGACGTAAACGGATGATCCGGGCTGCTATACTCGGGAAATCCGGTGTACCCTGACCGGTTCCCGGACCGTCATACATTGAAGGTAACCCGATGACAGAACGCCTGGACGGCGCCCGAATACTGATCTACAGCCACGATTCGTTCGGTCTGGGTCACCTGCGGCGATGCCGGGCCATCGCACACGATCTGGTGGATCGCTATAAGGGATTAAGCGTACTGATCCTGTCGGGCTCCCCCATCATCGGCAGTTTCGATTTCCGCGCGCGTGTGGATTTCGTGCGCATACCGGGGGTCATCAAGCTCCACAACGGAGAATATACCTCTCTGGGGCTCCATATCGATCTCGACGACACTCTCGCCCTGCGGTCGTCGATCATCCGCCATACCGCCGATATATTCTCTCCGGATCTCTTCCTGGTGGACAAGGAGCCAGTCGGGCTTCGCGGGGAAGTTGGACAGACCCTGGCCATGCTCAGGGACCGGGGGGTGTACAACGTGCTCGGTCTGCGCGACGTCATGGATGGCCCTGCGGAATTGCGTGAAGAGTGGGACCGGAAAAAAGCGATGCCCGCGCTCGAGGACCTGTACAGTGAAATCTGGATCTATGGGATACCGCTCATGGGCGACACCCTGGAGGGGATCGACGTCCCCGAGAAGGTCCGGGAGAAGACCATCTACACGGGTTATCTCCCGCGTTACGTACCACACGAGTCTGCACTCACCCAACCGCTGCCTCTGGAAGACCCCTACATCCTGGTTACCGCCGGGGGCGGAGGGGACGGCGCGACTATGATCGACTGGGTGATCCGGGCCTATGAAAACGATCCGGAACTCGACTGCAGGGCGGTGATCGTCCTTGGCCCTTTCATGGCCGCATCAGATCAGCTCGAATTCAGGGAGCGCATTGCACGCCTCGACATCGTGACGGTACTGACGTTCGAAAGCCACATCGAGGTGCTGATGCAGCAGGCTGAAGGCATCGTAGCCATGGGCGGATACAACACCTTTTGCGAGATCCTTTCCCTCGACAAGCGGGCACTCCTGGTGCCGCGCTCCACCCCCCGCCGGGAACAGCTGATAAGGGCCACCAAAGCGGGCGAGCTCGGCCTGGTGAACATGCTCGACGGTGACGGTCCGCGCGAGTGGCAAACCATGGCCGACGCGCTCAGGCAGCTCCCCTCCCAGCCGGCACCGAGCGAAGCGAAAATCGCGGGCATGCTCGACGGACTCGCCACCGTCCACCAGCGGGTCAAGATACTGCTGGAAGCCGACCACTCAACCTTGCCTATGGCCGCACCGCGGGCCCATTGAAATCCCGGCTTATTGCCTTGATTTACAGTGAATTGCGTGTCAGTCTTGATTTACAGCCTTAAAGTTCACTAACCCAGCGCGCGCCGTGGATCTATATCAGGAAGCCGAGGAACTGAAAAAAGTCCCGATGTTCTCGAAACTCGAGGCATCGAAGCTTAAATTGATGGCCTTTACCAGCGAGGCCGTAGTTTTTGACGATCAGGAAATCCTCTTTCACGTCAACGATCCCTCCGACTGCGCTTACGTCATCATGTCGGGCGAGGTCGAAATACTGGTTGAGACGGACGAGGGCATGGTGCCCGTAGTGACCCGCGGCAAGAACGAGATCATCGGGGAGATGGCGGTCCTCACCAACATGCCGAGATCGGCAACGCTACGCGCCCGGGGTGAGGTCAGGACGCTGCGAGTATCCAACGACGCATTCGTTAAAT
>Ga0316187_10001801_pt1 | contig 18736 bp, 19 predicted proteins | sample CroRivburrow1_MG_FD_204927 | JGI IMG/M metagenome (GOLD analysis project Ga0316187, IMG submission 204927) | Coastal sediment microbial communities from Maine, United States - Cross River worm burrow 1 | ecosystem: Environmental > Aquatic > Marine > Coastal > Sediment | place: USA: Maine...
CAGAGCGGATCACGCCGCCTGTGGAGTCGCTGCGTTCGAGGATGGTGACTTCGGCCCCGTCCTGCGCGAGTCGCCAGCCGGTGGCGAGGCCGCTGAGACCCGCACCGATGATCGTAATTTTGCGTGACCCGGTCATGGTATCTGTATCAGCCTCTGTCGCCTGGCGGCCAGTTGTCCTGCTGCGTCGTCGAAAAGATCGCCCTGGATACTATCCCTCAAGGGCGCCGCCGATACTGTTTCAGATCAATGTGCCACACGCTGGAGGCATGGCCTATGGTCTGCCCGCAGCCCTGGGTTCTGGTGCGGCAGCGCAGCCGGGCGGCACTCATCGTCGCGCCTGCATGGAGCGCTGTAGACGGCCTACTGACGGTTGGTTTCCTTCTCCACCAGAAAGTCGATGACCTCGAAAAGACCATCGACGCTGCCCGCCATATCCGCGCCGGTAACGTACTTGCCGTTTACGACGATCGCCGGTACCCCGGTAATCCTGTACCGCCGCGCGAGGCTGTCGGACCTCCTCAGCTTGGTTTGAACCGCGAAAGAGTTGAAGGTCTCGGTGAAGTCGGCTTCCGACACGCCGAAAGCGGAGAAAAACTCTGCCAACTGCTCGGGAGTGCTGAGGAAATTACGATTCACGTTGATCTCGCGGAACAGCGCCGGGTGGACCTGATCGAGGATGCCGAGGGCCTCGGCGGTGTAGTAAGCACGCGCATGAATCTGCCAGCTGCGATTCAGTGTCGCGGGCATGCGATCGAAGCGTGCCGCTGCCGGGATTCCGTCGTCCAGCCACCCCTGCAGGTGTGGCTCGAGTGTGTAACAGTGGGGGCAGCCGTACCAGAAGATCTCAAGGACCTCTACCTCGCCCGGGGCGGCCCCGGTAGGCTGGGCGGCGGTCAGCAACTCGTAGTGGCGACCTTGCTCGAATCTCTCCGGTGCCGACTCGGTCTCCGTCTCCACATTGGCCAGCTGCAAAGGCTGCTCCGCGGCTTCGTCCTCGGGGAGCCCGGCCGTCTCTGTCATGTCCTCCGCGATATCTGCTGGAGTTTCTGTCGCAGGCGGTCGTTGCGCCTGTTCCGCGACGACTGCCGGCGCCTCGGCCGCCGGCGGCGACGGGTCGGGCGCGCTGGAAGCCTGATCGTCTTTGCTGCAGGCCGTCAGGCACGTGAGCAAGCAAAGGGCGATGAATGTCCTCATGGTGGTGTCTCCGATTGCCCGGGCTTTGCGGCCGAGGCGACCCTCTAGCGCAGACCCTGCATGTACGACGAAATCGCCAGGATGTCCTGCTCGGTCATGCGCCGGGCAATACTCCGCATCATCTGGTTCGGGTCAGATCGCCTTTCGCCGCTGGCATACAGTCGCAACTGTCCTGCCAGATAGGTCGAGTGCTGACCGGCGACCACGGGATATCCCGCAAGCGGGTTTCCCTGTCCCCGCGGCCCATGACAGGCGATGCATGCGGTAATGCCCCGGTCCGTGTCCCCGCCCAGGTAGAGGCGCTTGCCTCTCGCCAGCAGCTCCGGGTCAGCCTCTTTGGGTTGCAGCGTCTGACTGGAAAAGTAGGCGGCCAGGTCCTGGATATCCTGGTCCGACAAGGCAGATGCCTGTGGCGACATCAGGACGTTCTGTCGGGCGCCGCCCTGATAGTGGCCGATCTGGGACGAAATATAGGCTTCGTGCTGACCGGCGAGCGAAGGCCACTCCGGGTTGACGCTGTTTCCGTCAACACCATGACAGGCCGCACACACGGCCGACTTGGATTTGCCCGCATCCGCGGAACCCTCAGCCGCCGCCCCGGAGCTGAAGACCAGGGCCAGCGTCAACAGGGCGATGGCAGGAATTTTTCTCATCACTCGACAACTCCGACTTTCGTCATCCCGACGGCCCCGGATCGGGGGCCGTCGAGCACCGTGTTAGACTGCGCCGCGGCAGTTTGAGCCGGAAATTCTACACTACCGGACCACCGTATAGTCACCCCGCCCGCCATGTCCGCCTACTCAGAAGCCCGATACCTGACCAGCGCCAACAACGCCCGGCAGTTCGTCGATGACGAGGGCCGCGAAGTCGCCTTCGCCGGCCGCTCGAATGCCGGCAAATCGAGCGCCATCAACGCAATCACCGGGCGCCGCAGCCTCGCCCGGACAAGCAAGACGCCCGGTCGGACCCAGTTGGTGAATTTCTTTGCCCTCAGGGAGGATCTGCGGCTGGTGGACCTGCCCGGATACGGGTTTGCCAAGGTGCCGGAGGCGATGCGCAGGCACTGGCGTGGATTGATGGAGGCTTACTTCTCCAGCCGGATGGCGCTGTCGGGTCTGATCGTGGTCATGGACTGCCGTCGGCCGATGACCGATGGGGACCGGCAGATGCTGGATTGGGCGGTCGCAGCGCGCTGTCCGGCCCATGTGCTCCTGACCAAAGCCGACAAGCTGTCCCGGGGCAAGGCATCGGCGGTCCTGCATGCGACCCGTAAAGACCTGAACGGCGTGGCGACAGTCCAGTTGTTCTCGGCGTTGAAACACCAGGGAGTAGAGCAAGCGAGATCTGTTCTGAGCGAGCTGCTCGGGCTTGCCGCCGGCAAAAAAAGAGGCCCCGGAGATCGGTAAAAAGGGGACGATTCCGGGGCCAGTGCTCCGTCCGGCTAGGGTAGCCAGACTGCTTGCCCGCTCAGGGAGGAGGGCGGGCGAGCGGCTCACTTGCGCTCAGATAAGTAGACCGGGATATAGCAGGAAAAGTTCCACTGACGAACTCAGTGGGCTTCATCCCAATTGGCGCCCTGTCCACAGTCCACTTTCAGGGGGACTTCAAGATCCGCGGCCTCGGACATGCACTCCAGAAGCGACGGGAGTACGGCATCGACCTTGTGGATCGGGACCTCGAAAACCAGCTCATCGTGAACCTGCATGATCAGGCGGACGCCTGTCTCGTTGTTCCCAAGCCATTCTGATGCACGCAGCATCGCTATCTTGATGATATCTGCCGCCGTGCCCTGCATCGGGGCGTTGATGGCGCTACGTTCCGCATACTGGCGCCGTTGCGGGTTGCGCGCCTTTATGTCGGGAAGGTAGAGCCGCCGTCCGAAGACCGTCTCCACGAAGCCGTCTTCCTTGGCCTGCGCTCTGGTCCGGTCCATGTAGTCCCTGACGCCCGGATAGCGCGTGAAATAGAGATCGACGTATTCCTGAGCGGCCGAGCGCTCCACGTTGAGTTGGCGCGCGAGGCCGAAGGCGGACATCCCATAGATGAGACCGAAATTGATCGCCTTGGCGGAGCGGCGCTGATCCGCCGACACGGCGTCCTGGTCGACTCCGAACACCTCGGCCGCCGTGGCTCGATGGATATCCTTGTCTTCACGGAACGCCGAGATCAGGCCCTTGTCTCCTGACAGATGGGCCATGATGCGCAGTTCGATCTGCGAATAGTCCGCCGCAACCAGGATGTGACCCGCATCGGGCACAAACGCCTGTCGAATCCTGCGCCCCTGGGGAGTGCGCACCGGGATGTTCTGGAGATTCGGGTCCGAGGACGACAGCCGTCCGGTCGCCGCCACGGCCTGATGGTAGGACGTATGGACGCGCCCTGTGCCCGGATCGACCTGCAGCGGCAACTTGTCCGTATAGGTCGACTTGAGCTTGGCCAGTTCCCGATGAGAAAGGATAAGCTGCGGCAGTTCGTGCTGACCGGTCAACTCCTCGAGGACGTCCTCCGCGGTAGAGGCCTGTCCTTTGGGGGTCTTGCGGACTACCGGCAGGCCCAGTCGTTCAAACAGGATCTCCTGCAGCTGTTTCGGCGATCCCAGGTTAAACGGGCCACCGGCAGCCTCGTAGGCGGCCTGTTGGATGACATTCATCTCGCGCGCCAGCTCGCTAGCCTGTTTTTCAAGCATCGCCACGTCGAGACGAACACCGGTCCTCTCCATGCGCTGCAGTACCGGGATCAGCGGGATCTCCATTTCGTCATAGATTGCCGCCAGTCGTCCCGTGTCTCGCAATCTCGGGTAGAGCGTGTCGTGCAGCCTCAGGGTGATATCCGCGTCCTCGGCGGCGTAGGGAGCGGCCTGCTCAAGCGGAACCTGATTGAAAGTCAGCTGCCTGGCGCCCTTGCCGGCCACGTCCGAGTAGCTCGTCGTAGAGACTCCGAGATACCTGGACGCCACAGAGTCCATATCGTGTCGGGTCGCCGTGCTGTTCAGCACATACGATTCCAGCATGGTGTCGTGACGCATCCCCGCCAGCCGGATCCCATGATTCTCCAGGACGTGGGCATCGTACTTGAGGTGATGACCGACTTTCGGCCGCTGAGGATCTTCAAGCACAGGCCGCAGCCGTTCCAGAACCTCGCCACAGTCAAGCTGATCCGGCGCGCCCGGATAGTCATGGGCGAGGGGGACATAGGCCGCCGCACCCGGTTGACACGAGAATGACACGCCGACGATACGCGCCTGCATGTAATCGAGACTGTCTGTCTCGGTGTCGAATGCGAACAGCTCCGCCTGGCTCAGGCGCTCGATCCAGGCACGCAGGGCGTCCTCGTCGGCCACGATCTCGTAGCAGACATCGGTGGCCGGCCCTGGCTCGGGCGATTCGCCGCCTGCCGGGAGATTGCGCAGCAGCGACGTGAGTTCCAGCCGGGTGTACAGGGATCTGAGGCGCTCGACGTCAGGTTCGCTACGCGCCAGAGCATCGCAACCGAGGTCCATCCCGACATCGCACACGATCGTCGCCAGCTTTCGCGACAGGTCGAGCTGCTCGAAATTGTCACGCAGGCTCTCCCCGACCTTGCCGGCGATGTCGTCTGCGTGAGACTTGATCCCTTCGATGTCGTCATACTGCGACAGCCACTTGATCGCGGTCTTCGGGCCGACCTTCGGGACACCGGGAATGTTGTCGGAGGTATCCCCGACCAGCGCAAGGTAATCGATTATCTGGTCCGGACGGACGCCGAATTTCTCCTCCACGCCTGCCGGATCGAGCCGGCTGCCGGTCATGGTATTGACCAGCGTCACCCTATCCGAGACCAGCTGCGCCATGTCCTTGTCACCCGTGGAAACCAGCACGCTGGCGCCGGATTCGGCGGCCCGAGAGGCCAGGGTGCCGATGACGTCGTCGGCCTCAACACCGGGCTCTCTTAGCAGCGGCAGGCCCATCGCCTCAATCGCCTCCAGGAGAGGCTCTATCTGCACCCGCAGGTCGTCCGGCATGGCTGGCCGGTTGGCCTTGTAATCCTCGAACATCTCGTCCCGGAACGTCTTGCCGCGGGCGTCGAACACCACGGCCATGCGTTCCGGCTGGTACTCGGTGATGAGCTTCTGCAGCATATTGAGGACGCCGAGCACGGCGCCCGTCGGCTCTCCGTTACTGGACGTCAGTGGCGGCAGTGCGTGAAAGGCACGGTAGAGATAAGAGGACCCGTCCACGAGGACCAGTGGCGGCGCCTCGCTCATGCCGACCTCGTGCAGGGGTTGTATCGGGGACCCTCAGTCATCCTTGTCGCCCCCGCCGGGTTGTTTGGCCTTGTCACGCTCCTCATCCCGGTCCGGTTCGATCGTGGGGTCGGTTGTCACGGTGTCGTCAGCCGGCGCCGTCTCCGGGAGATACAACGGGCCCGCCTGGCCGCAAGCCGACAGCAGCAGGCAGGCTGAGACTAGGATCGTCGAGCGCATGTTCAGGGGTCTCCGGGCGACAGGGGTCAAGTATAGACGGGCAGCGGGCGCGATTGGCGCAGCGTTCAGTCTCTGCGTTGCCATACTTGCCATCGCTCACGATCCCCGAAGACTGGCAACGAGCCGCTTGAGGGCAGGTCTTCCACCAGCAGGAAGTGTTGTTCGAGCAGTTCCGCAAGACCCGCAGAGGAGACGCCAAAGGGTGGTCCGTCAGTCGCGTCGGGATCGATGAAGAAAAAGCCCGCGAGCTGCCCGCCGCCCCTGATCAGTCTCGCCATCGTGGCGGCCCAGTCCCGGCGCAAGCGCGGAGGCAGGGCGCACAGGAAGGCACGTTCATAGACAAAATCGAAGGGTTCTACGCTGAGTTCAAAAAAGTCGGCCAGGCGGACCACGGCACCGCTTCCGCGGGTCACATGCCTGGCCCGTGCTACGGCTGCCGGGCTGAAGTCGATGGCGACAACCTGGCTGCCCGCGGTGGCGAAGTATCCCGCCTCATAACCCGAACCGCAGCCCGGCACGAGCACCCGGCCGAGCTCGGCGCATCGAGTGACGTAGTCGCGGACAGCAGCCGGCACCATGCCGGCGTCCCAGGGCGTTCTGCTCTCCTGGTAAAGGGTCTCCCAGTGTTCCGGACCGTAATCGTCCACTCCGGCTCCGCTGCTGTCAGACGGCGATCGCGCCGGTCATCAGTCCTTACCGCTGTAGCGTCGGCCCACCTTCCGGTAGGCCTCACGAAACGGCAGGTCTTCCTCCACGACCATCCGGTAAGCATCCTCGGTTGCATACAGGGATGATTCCATACGGATGTTATCCGGCACGAAGCGGATCGAGGGCAGGGACTCCGCCAGTACGCTGAGGACCTCGCCTGCGAGATCGATCGCGCGGAACAACGGCGCCTTTATCAACTGCAGATCACGGTGATAACCGGAGGTGAGCTTCGGGCTCACTGCCAGGATCTCGGTCAGGCAGGCCAGCGATGTCGCCGTCCTCCCGCGTATCAGTTCGAATACATCGGGATTTCTTTTCTGCGGCATGATGGACGATCCGGTAGTCATACTTGCCGGAAGGGCGACGAAACTGAATTCCCGGGTACAGAAGAGGATCAGATCAGCCGCCAGACGGCCCAGATCGGTCATCAACAGGTGTATTTCAAAGGCGATCTGTGCCTCCGCCTTGCCGCGCGACAGCTGAACCGCAGTCACTGGGGAGTGCACGCTGGCGAACCCCAGCGCCTTGCAGGTGTAGTCACGGTCGATCGGCAGCACCGGGACACCGTAACCCGCTGCTGAACCGAGAGGATTCCTGTCTGCCCGCCTGGCCGATGCCAGCAGGCCTTGCGCGTCGTCCCGCAATTCCGCCGCGTAGCCGCCGCTCCACAGCGCGACAGTACTCGGCATTGCGGGCTGCAGGTGGGTATAGCCGGGGAGTGGCATGTCTGCTTCCCGAAGCGCCAGATCGTCAAGCGCTTCAGCCACCGAAATGACGCCGTCGTGCAACGCCCGGCAGACATCTTTCATGTATAGCCTGAGAGCTGCCAGGACCTGGTCGTTCCTCGATCTTCCCAGGTGCAGGCGCGGTCCCGCTTCCGGAGCACGTTCTGTCAATCGGCTTTCCAACGCGGTATGCACGTCTTCCTCGTCCAGCGAGATCGTCCACTCGCCGGCGGCGTGCTCCTGAGCCAGGGCCTGCAGTCCGTCCTCGATCTGTCGCCGGTGCGGATCGGACAGCAGCCCGCGGTCCGCCAGCATGTTGGCGTGGGCGATGGAGGCCCGCACGTCGTAGGGCACGAGCCGGTTGTCCAGGGCGTGATCCTCTCCCGCCGTGAACTCGAGTACCCGTCTTGCGAGCGGTTCGCCCTTGTCCCAGAGCCTGCTCATGACATCAAACCTCGCGTATCGGGGAGAAGAGTCTGTCTGCAGCATTCCACGGTCAATCGTCTCCCGCCTGCTCTGCGGCACTCAAAGACCCGGTGTCCTTTACCACCAGCGTTCCGGTGCCCTCGTTGGTGAAGACCTCCAGGAGCAGGCTGTCGGGGAGATCGTGAGAGATCACGTGGACACGCTCCACGCCTCCAAGGATCGCGCTGCGAATGGCGTCGGCCTTCGGCATCATGCCGGCCCCCAGGCGTCCCTCTGACTGCATCCGGGCGAGGCCGGCCAGGTCCATGTAGGAGACCAGGCTGGCCGGATCCTCCGGATCATCGAGAATCCCGGGCGCGCCGGTGGCGATGATCAGTTTCTCCGCACACAAGGCTGCGGCGAGCGCTGCTGCAACGGTATCAGCGTTGATGTTCAACAGGGTGCCGGCTGCATCTGCGGACAAGGGACTGATGACCGGCAGGAATCCCGCGTCCAGCTGCCGGCGCAGCGTGTCACTGGCGACGCCTTCGATGTCGCCGACGAAGCCGTAGTCGACCTGGTCCTCCCCTTCGCCGGGAGTATCGACGGGCGGCCGTCGCCGGGCCTGGATGAGATCCGCATCGACGCCGCTCATGCCCACCGCTGGCAGGTCCAGGTCCCGACAGGCGGCCAGGATACGCGTGTTGACCAGGCCATTGAGCACCATGGCAGAGACCTCCAGCGCTCGTGCGTCAGTGATCCTGCGACCGTCGACGAAACGTGGCGGGATGCCGAGGGCCTCGGCCAGTCGCGTCGATTGGGGGCCGCCCCCATGGACCAGCACAACTTTGACCCCGACTTCGTGCAGGAGCCCGATCTGCTCGACCAGGTGCCGGGTCATCCCTTGATCGGCGAACACCGCTCCACCGGCCTTGATCACGAACACCTTGCGTTTGAACATCCGGATATACGGTACGGCGCCCTTGAGGGCGGATACCACAATGGCTCTTTCGCCAGTCTTCCTCACCGTTCAGTCTCCTTTGTCGGCAAGCAGGCGGTGGAGCACCGCCATCTGCGCGTACATACGATTCCGCGCCTGGCGGATCACCCGGCTGCGCGGCCCTTCCAGCACATCTCCGGTGACGACGACCTCGCGGCGTACCGGCAGGCAGTGCATGAAAATGCATTTGGAATGAGCATTGTCGAACCAGTCCGAATCGACCGTCCAGCCGGTGAGACCCGCCCGCAGATCCAGATCCGCCTGCGTGTCGCCATACACGCTGGTGGCCGACCACGACTTTGCGTAGACAACGTGGGCGCCCTGCATGGCCTGCTCCCGGTCGTCTGTCTCCATGAGACTGCCACCGCTGTGCGAAGCGGCGGTGTCGATCCGCTGCATAACTTCCGGTGGAAGCTCAAAACCCTTCGGCCGCAGGACCGTAACGTCCATCCCTCGCATGGCCGCCATGTGGGCCGCGGCGGCGGGAACTGCGAGCGGCAGGGGCTTGGGGTGGTTGGCCCAGCTGAGGACGAACCGACCATTGCCTGCCGGTATGCCTTCATCGTCCATCGTTTTCCAGTCGGCCAGAGCCTGGCAGGGATGGTTGACTGCGGACTCCATGTTGATCAGCGGAACGGGGCAGAGTCCTTCGATGGCTGAAAAAACGGGCTCCGACAGGTCTTCGGCCAGGTCGTGGCCACCTGCGAAGGCCCGCACGCCCAGCGCATCTGCATAGGAGGCCAGCACGGGTATCGCTTCCCTGACATGCTCCGCCGCGGCCCCGGTCATGGGTATGTCAGGGAGATACTCGAGATTCCAGCTCGAGCCGGGTGAGATGACGAAAGAGCTGCCGCCGAGTCGCGCCATGCCAGACTGAAAAGAGGCCAGCGTCCGCAGGGAGGGGTTCATGAACAGCAGGCCAAGAACCTTGCCCCGCAGGACATCGGGTTGCGGGCGGCGTTGCAGGCGGCCCGCCAGCGCGACGAGCTCGGCGACGAGGTCGGGGCCCGCAAGGGCCAGGTCCAGGAAGTTCTTCACGCGCCGATTCCTCCCAGGGCCGATGCAAGGCTCTCCACGTGTATCGGTTTCAGCGTCAGCGGTGGCAGAAGCCTCAGCACGTGAGGGTCGTCGCTCGTGCCGGTGAGGATGTCCTGTTCCAGGAGCGCGTCACGGACTGTCTTCGCAGGCTGCCGGGTGATCAGCCCCAGCAGGAAGCCGCGTCCCTGCACTCCGGTCACCGGTCCGCGTACGCAAGTCTCTCTGATACGTTCGGAGATCATCCGCACATTATCGAGCAAGCCCTCGCTGCGTATCGCGCGGATAACCGCCAGGATTGCCGCACAGGCAACCGGGCCGCCGCCGAAGGTCGTTCCAAGGTCGCCGACATTAAGCCCATCCGCGATGGGAGAAGTCGTGATCACGGCGCCCGCGGGGATGCCGCCCCCGAGGCCCTTGGCGGTAGTCAGGATGTCCGGCGACACGTTGACGGCCTGGGCCACGAACGGATGCCCGCTCCTGCCCATACCGCACTGGACCTCGTCGAATATCAGCAGCGCGCCGTTGCGATCGCAGGCGCCCCGGGCGGCCCGCAGGAATTCGATGCTGAGGTCGACGGCCCCGGCGACGCCCTGAACCGGTTCGATGATCATCGCCGCCACATCGTCCGACATGGCCGCCTCGAGCGCTGCGATGTCGTCTCTTGGCACGAAGCTGACGTCGAAGGGCAGTCGCGGATAGCCGTACCAGCTCCCGGCTGCTCCCCAGGTGACGGCGGCAGCGGCGCCGGTCCTGCCATGGAACGCGCCCTCGACGGCCACTACGCGGCTACGGCCGTTCGAACGAAACGCGAGCCGCAAGGCGTTTTCGTTGGCCTCGGCGCCACTGTTCACCAGGAATACCCGATCCAGCCCGGCCGGAGCGAACTCTGCCAGCATCCGGCAAGCCTCCGCGCGCACCGCCATCGGAACAATATTGCTCTGAAAGATCAGTTGATCGGTCTGCTCGCGGATGGCGCGGCTCAGGCCCGGGTGCCCGTATCCCAGGCAGGCCACCGCATGCCCGCCATACAGGTCGAGCAGGCGCCGCCCGTCGCGAGTTTCCAAGTAGGCGCCTTCTCCGCGAACCGGCTCGAAGGGGAGCTGCCCGTAGACCGGCAGGCTCCATGCGCTCTCGTCCGGTGGGCAACGCATCGTGCTCATATCCAGGCCGGCCCAGGTATCGTCAGGCCCGCCCTCTCGTCCAGGTCGAGCAGTCGGTTCATCCATTGCATGGCGCCTCCCGCTGCGCCCTTGACCAGGTTGTCCAGCACCACCATGACCGCGAAGCAGCCTGCCTCGGCAGTGGCCGTGATCCGTGCCCGGTTGGAGCCGACGACGTCCTTAATTCGCGGTGGTGTATCGACGACCTCCACGAAGGGCTGATCTTCATAGGCGCATTTCAGGGCTGCGAGCAGTGATGTTGCGTCGGCGCTGCCGGCCAGATTTCCCTGGATGGTGACGTGGATCCCGCGAGCGAAAGGCCCCGAATGCGGCACGAACTGTACCGCAGCGTCCTCACCGGTCAGGTGCCGCGCGATGGCTCGCACCTCCGGCGCGTGGCGATGGTTCAGGGGCCGGTAGGCATACAGGTTTGAGTGTCGTTCCGGATGGTGGGTCGTCGCGAGGGGTGAACGGCCCGATCCGGTACTGCCTGTCACGCCTGCGATGTGGAACGTTCCGTCGGTCAGTCCCGATCGGAGCAACGGCACGACGCCGAGAAGCATGGCGGTCGCAAAGCAACCCGGGTGTGCGGCATGACGGGCAGGAGTGCAGGTCGAATGTTCCGGTACGGCACAGAAAAAGTCGGCCGCCAGTTGTGGCGCGCCGTGGTCCTGCCCGTAGACCTCACTGAAGCTCTTGACGTCGAGGAAGCGGAAGTCGGCAGAGATATCCACGACCCGCCCGCGTCCCCGGTACCCTTCCAGCAGCCTGGCGATGACGGGCGCCGCCGCCCCATGGGGCGTTGCGCAGAACAGGCCCCGAAGTCCTCCATCGCGCCACATCGACTCAAGTTCACCCACCGATGCGAAGCTGGCATCGTCGATGCAGCCCGCCAGGTTCGGGAACACCTGGGCAACCGGGGTGCCGGTGTGGCTGACAGACGCGATGCTGCCGAGTTTCAGGGACGGGTGCGTCGCGAGCAGGCGCAGCAGCTCCCCGGAAACATATCCGGTGCCGCCGACGATGCCGATAGGAAGCCGTTGTGGCACGTGTGTGATCCCTTAACAGCGCTCGGGGAAGAGCTTCTGCATGAGTGTGGCGCCGACCTGGGTCTCCTGGGTCAGCGCATTGAAAGCCGGGACACCGAGTTGCTCGATGATCATGTCCGAACCGACCGAGTTGTCCGTGGCTCGTCCGGTGACGAGCGCCGGTTCTATATCGAAATTGTTCCGCAGCAAGGTTACGCCACCCCAGGCCGCGACCGGGTCATTGGCGCACAGGACGACCGCATCCAGTACTCCGCGGATGTCGGCAGACGACAAGATCGCCTGGACACCGTATGCGCCAAGAAGGCCGTCGCCGAGTTCGAACACGATCACGTCCGGTCGGCCTGCAGCCATTTGGTTGAGCAGGGCCCGCGTCAGGGCCGGCCCGCTCTCCGGCGTGGTCGTGACGACTCCGAAGTCGGTAAACAGCCCGGTCTCCAGAGCCCCGGCATCCTCCATGGCCAGTACATCGCGCCGCAGGGAGACACCGGTTGCCTTGAACGCGGCCACCCGTAATCCATGGTGCGAGAAGCGGCTGATGATGGCGCAGGCGGCGGCGGTCTTGCCGGCATCCATGCAGGTGCCTGCCAGCGCAACGACGGGGATGCCGCCGGTTTTTAGCGTCAACGTGTCGTGGAGAGTGTGGATGCCCACCCGGGCCGGCCGCCCTATCCGTTCGCCGAGCACCGGGAAGTGCAACACAGAACCGAGTACCCGGCACTCGAACGGCGATCCCCGATCCGGTGTCACCGAATCGCAGATGCCGATGACGCCACCCAGGTTGAGAATGTTGACCGTATCGCCCGGTGACAGCGACACCGGCATGTGGCCCGAGTAGCCGAACAACGCGTGCCTGTGGCCGAGTGCGCCGACGACGATATCACCCGCCTTTACCTGTGCCATCCGCCCCGAAGTGAGTTCGAGCTGGTTATAGCTGGACTTGTTGTTCAGCACTTCGACAGCGACCACCACACCTTCCTCGCAGGGGATGTCAGGGGAGACCCGCAGTTCTCGACCGAGCTCGCAGCTGGAAGCGACGGACGCCACCTTGTCGACGATCATTGGTTTCATATCAGGCCTCGCGTTCCGCGCCGGCCCGCGTGTACAGCATCCCCGGCAGGGATCGCATGCGTGAAAAGCCGAGCGCATCGGCGGCGGTCCATTCGCCCGCGGCTTCTCCATAGGTGCCACGGGTTGCCGCGAGCAGCGAATGGGGAGACACGACGCCCTCGACGAATACCTGTCCGGGCCGCAGCAGGAAAGAGACTTCTCCGGTGACCCGCAGCTGCGACGAGGCCAGCAGGGCCTCGATGTCGCGACAAGCGGGATCCAGATGTTGCCCCTCATGCAGCATGTCGCCATAGACGCCGGCGAGCGGCTCCTTGACGCGCAACTGAGCGGCGCTCAGCGTCAGCTTCTCCAGTTCGCGGTGGGCGGTCAGTATCGCGGCGGCTGCCGGTGCTTCGAAGGCCACCCGGCCCTTGGTGCCCAGCACCGTGTCACCGAGGTGGATGCCCCTGCCGATGCCGAACTTCGCCGCCACTGTCTCGACGGCCTCGATCAACGCGACGGGTGGCAGCCTGTCGCCGTCAAATGCGACCGGCACGCCCGCCTGGAACGCAAGCGTGTGGCGTTCTCCCTGCACCTGCGAATCGAATGCTCCACGGGTAAGGACCCAGGCGTCCTCCGGGATGCTTTCGCGCGAGTCCAGCGTCTCTCGCCCGCCAATCGTCACGCCCCAGAGCCCCCGATTGATCGAGTATGCGCCACCGCCGGCCGGAACCGGCAAGCCCTTTTCCTCGAGGAACTCGATCTGCTGCTCGCGCCGCCAGGCGTTGTCTCTGACCGGGGCCAGGATCTCCAGCGCCGGGTCGAGGGTACGCAAGGCCACCTCGAACCGGACCTGGTCGTTACCGGCCGCCGTGCAGCCGTGAGCCACCGTGCGGGAACCGAGTTCCTTGCCGACATGGGCCATGGTCTGGGCCTGCAGCACCCGTTCGGCACCGACGCACAGGGGGTACAGGTTGCCACGCCGGACATTGCCGAAGATCAGGTGCTTGAGTACCTGGTCGAAGAAACTCTGGCGAGCATCAACGGTGACGTGACGCAGGGCGCCCAGGGCCATTGCGTGTTTCTCCAGGGCCACACGGGCCGCCTCGTCGAGACCGCCTGTGTCGACGGTAACGGTGACGACCGGGCGCTGGTAGGTGTCCCTGAGCCAGGGAATACAGAAGGAGGTGTCCAGGCCTCCCGAGAAGGCCAGGAGGATGGGGTTTTCCGGGTTCATGAGCGTCTCGCGTCCGGGAAGATTTTTTCCAGGCGGGCGACCAGCAGCTGCTGTTGCCGCTGGCTGGCCGTGGCAACGAAAATCGTGTCGTCCCCCGAGATGGTGCCGACGATCTCACGCCAACCGGACTCGTCCAGAGCCACCGCGACGCTCTGCGCGGCGCCGGTCGAGGTACGGATGACGGTCAGGCTGGGGCCGGCGGTCGCGACATGGCGGACGAATCCCGCCAACAGTTCGAACCGGGCTTCCCCGGGGGCCCGCACGTTCTGCGGAGCCAGGTAACGTTCACCGACTTTGGCGACACCGAGATCCTTGAGATCGCGGCTTATGCTTGACTGGGTGGCGTCCATCCCGCGCTCCGACAACTCACGAACCAGATCTTCCTGACGGGCGATCGGGTACTTCTTCAGGATGCGCAGGATTTCTGAACGCCGTGCGGACTGCTGGCTGGGATCTGTGGGCATGGTCGAGGGCAGTTAAGAATAAAGATGCGCATAATGTATGATTCATGCGCATCAAAAGTCAAGCTTGGGTTCTTGTGTGGCGACCGTTAGACTCGCGCTGCGTCCAGAGTTCGGAGACACGGATGAGCGATTCAGGACTGCAAACGGTCGAGCTGGAGACCGGATCCCGCCCGCAAGCCAGCGTGATCTGGCTACACGGGCTGGGTGCCGACGGGCACGACTTCGAGCCCATCGTGCCCCAGTTGGAGGCGGCTGGCATTACCAATGTCCGCTTCGTGTTCCCGCATGCGCCGTTGCGGCCGGTCACTATCAATGGCGGCATGCCGATGCGAGCGTGGTACGACATCGTCGCATTCGATGCCGGTCCGCCCCGCGACCAGGAGGGCATCACCGCCAGCCGTCTGGCGGTCGAGAGCCTGATCAGGCGTGAGGAACAACGCGGAACCTCTTCACAAAACATCATCCTGGCCGGTTTCTCCCAGGGCGGCGCCATAGCGCTGTACACCGGTCTGCGGCTCGATCGACCTCTGGCCGGCATCATGGGCCTGTCAACCTACCTGTTGATGACGTCGAGCACGGAGGCTGAGCGCAGCGCCGGCAATGCGGCTACACCCCTGTTCCTGGCACACGGCACATTCGACCAGGTCGTCCCGATGGCGGGAGGCCAGCGCGCCGCAGAATTGCTGGGCCATCTGGGTCACCAGGTCGAGTGGCACGAGTATCCGATGATGCACGCCGTTTGCCCCGAAGAGGTCGGGCACATCGCTGCCTGGCTGAAAAAGCGCCTCGGATTGTGACCCGGCAGGGGCCGGGTCAAGCGGACCTTTATGTCTGGCTGTCTTCGGACCGATCCGTGCCGAAGGCGAAACTGGCTGACCCGGCAGGCCGGCCGTCGCGGTCGAATGTCCGTTCTTCCAGGAACGCCTGTCCGTCCCTCGACAGCATCATGACGGTCGCCGATCGCGTTCCGTAGAGCGGGCTGCGGATGAAAACAGGCGAGAGCCGGCGCTCCCATGCACGGGGCACGCCGGTATCGGGCAGGTCGTCGTCCGGGACGATCTCATCATCAAGCAGGAGGCTGAACAGGCACTCGACGTCCGGGGTCTGCTCGCCAATGCATGCGCGCAGTCCCTCCCTGGTCTTTGTCACTTTCGGCCAGGCCGTGTTCAAAAGGTGATTACTGAGCCCGTATACACCCGCGGCAAGCGGGCCGCTGGCCGGGCCGCGGTTGGTCATGTAGCGGATTTCGGACGGATCGCCGAATATCAGGTTGAATGCGCCGTATGCATCGGCCTCCACCGTGTCCTGCCATGATCGCGGCGGGCGCCGCGAGCCCAGGAAGTCACTGACCAGCTCGCCACGGCTGCGACTGTCCGGCTGCAAATCAGGCGGCTCGCGAAAGTTGGTCACCACGGCAAAACGACCGCTGCGGGAGAAACCCATCCAGGTACCGCCTGCCTGCAGGTCTCTTCCGGCAAGAATATCGGGAGCATCGTCCCACCAGCCGGCCGGTGCGGCGGGCCGGCGGTGGAATTCATCACGATTGCCGACCAGTATCAGCGGGTAACCCACGTGCTGTTGCCAGGCGAAGGCGAGGACACACATGGTTGCGAAGCCGGGTCAGCGCCAGACCGGCGGCCCGGACTCTCCGTGGCGGTCAAGATCAAAGCCAGGTTTCGCATTGAACCACTCCCTTACCAGCGCATAGGCAATCGACACCGGGGGGGGCAGTAGGGTCTCGCCCTTGACGATATCCTCGCGGCTCACCCAGCGGGCTTCCGAGAGCTCACCGTCAAGCAGCTCTATCTCCCTGGTCCGTGCTTCAGCGAGAAAACCCAGCATCAGTGATGACGGGAACGGCCAGGGCTGAGAAGAGTGATACATGACGTCAGAGACCCTGACGCCCGTTTCCTCATAGACTTCCCGCCGAACCGCATCCTCCAGGCTTTCGCCCGGCTCGACGAAACCCGCGATGGTCGAGAACCGTCCTTGCGGCCATGAGGCCTGCCTGCCGAGGAGGCAGTGCTCACCGTGTGCCACGAGGACGATCACCGCCGGGTCAACTTTCGGAAAGTGCCTGCGCCCGCATGGCTCCGAAACGCAGACGCGCGCGTGGCCTGCTTCGGCCAACTCGGTGCCGCTGCCGCAACGGGCGCAGAAGGCGTGGTTGCGGTGCCAGATCGCCATGGCGCGGGCATAGGCCAGCAACGAGGCTTCCCAGGGCTCGAGCAGACCGGCCAGCGGGCGAAGATCGCGGAATTCGAATGAGTCCGGCAGCGGCAATTCCTCGCCCACGGGGATGCTGAAGAAATATCGCTGCTCGCGGATGCCGAGCAGTACAGGTGCCGCAATACTGGCACCGAGTTCGCCCAGTTCTTGCGTACTCAACAGCGCGGGACGAGGGGGGTCTGTGATGTGAACCAGACTGCGACTGCCCTGGGTCGGCAGGAAACGCGCCGCCCCGGAGTTCATTACTTCCTCGATCCACTCACTGCGGTCCCGCAGGTGGGCCAGCCTGTCGATCGGACTATGGGCCAGCAGGTTTACGTAGGGGGAGCGGCTCAAGAGGTTAACGCATCTGCGTGCAGCGCGCGTGCCGTGATAACCCAGCCGTCTTCGTCAGCGTACAGGTATTGTCCCGGACGTATCGTAACGCCGGCAAAACTGACCGAGGTCCCCTGGTGTCCGTCGCCACCTTTTTTGCTCTTGCGTGGATTAGTGGCAAGAGCAATGACACCGAGATCGATGCCAGCTATCTCCGCGCTGTCCCTGATGCATCCATTTATGACGACACCGGACCAGCCGTTCTCGGCCGCCAGGGTGGCGAGTCGGTCGCCAAGAAGCGCCCGCCGAAGAGAGCCGCCACCGTCGACAATCAACACCCGGCCACCCCCGGGGGATTCGACAGCTTTGCGCACCAGTACATTGTCTTCGTGAACTTTCATGGTCACGGTTTCCCCATGGAAGCGCATGCGGCCTCCGAAGTGACGCATGATCGGTTCGGCGACTTCGATTTCTCCGGGGTGAGCATCGCAGATGTCTGCGGTGAGTACTTCCATGGCTCGGTCTCGCGAATGGGCTTGCGGCTATTCTATGTCGGCGCAGGCCACAGGCGCACCCGCAGTCAGAGATGCGTGGCGGCGCCCCGGGTGCGACTCAATCGGCACGGCGGGCATTCGGCACGATCCAGGGCGAGTGCATCCTGAACGTAGATATTTCCGCAGTGCAGGCAGTCAGCAAGCAGAGCGTCCTTTCTTGAGGTGATCGCCCGATAGAGGTTCCAGGAGCGCTCGAAACTGATCGCCGTCCGCGGGTACAGCGCGGTGTAGGTTTCGTAAGCGCGACATAACAACTCTCCGAAGACAAGGTCTGAACAATCTCTCCGGGGGAGCGGGTCGAGGCGGTCGGTGATCTTCAGTATGCCGTAGAGTCCGAACAGATAAACAAGCGTCGATGCTTCTGCCTGCACGCTGGCATTGCGCACAAAAAACGCCACGTTGGTCGGCGACTTGCCTCTCTGCCGGCGGATCGTCGATCCGTCAGGGCGGCGAAAGTACGTGCCGTACAGTTTGCGGATCCTATCCTGGGAGAACCCGGTCAGCGCGGCGATGATGTGCGTCCTTGCCTGGTGCGCGATAAGACGCACCGCCAGGTCGAATTGCTGCCGTTCCCCGGCATATCGGTCGTCTGTGAATCGCATGTGCGGCGTCCCCCTTCTGATGGGCCTGTCGTTCAAATAGGGTATTAAAATACTATATCTGGTCTGAACCGACCATATTCGGTATTATCTACTCAATATTGAACTCATTGGTAGAACATTCTTCGCGGCAAAAGCGAGATATGAGCGAGGTCATCGACAGCGGGAATCTGAATACTGACGGTAGACCGGGGGAGGGAATAAAAATGCTCAAGACAGGGGTAAGCCAGCAGGCGTTTGAAGAGGTGGCGGGTCTGAATCAGGCGTTCTTCAGCCTTCTGAGGACATGTTGCAGGGATGACACAGGGGCATGGCCGGGCCTGCAGCCGGCGACGTTGAATCGTCTCTGTTTGCTTGATGGGGAGTCCGTGCAGCGGCTAAGTCGGCTTCCTTTCGCCCTGTTCAGTCTGCGGCTGCACGATCTGCCGGTCTGGGAGTCGGTGACCGAGTGTGGCGTCAGCGAGGCGTCCGGTCCTGGTGAATGGCCGGACGACGGGTCCAGGCGGCACCAGTTTCTTGTCATTGCGCTGGGTACTTTGAGAGACATGGC
>Ga0316187_10001802_pt1 | contig 18727 bp, 10 predicted proteins | sample CroRivburrow1_MG_FD_204927 | JGI IMG/M metagenome (GOLD analysis project Ga0316187, IMG submission 204927) | Coastal sediment microbial communities from Maine, United States - Cross River worm burrow 1 | ecosystem: Environmental > Aquatic > Marine > Coastal > Sediment | place: USA: Maine...
GTGCTATTTTGCTCAGGATCAAGAACTTCAAGCAAAGCAGATGATGGATCGCCACGGAAATCAGAGCTTACCTTATCGATTTCATCCAAAACAAAAACCGGGTTGGAAGAATTTACCTTTTTAATATTCTGAACAATCTTTCCTGGCATAGCCCCAACATAGGTCTTCCTGTGACCGCGTATTTCGGCTTCATCATGAACTCCACCAAGAGACATCCTGACATATTTACGGTTTAATGCTTTGGCAATAGACTTTCCTAAAGAGGTTTTACCAACGCCCGGAGGGCCATAAAGGCATAAAATAGGACCTTTTAAATCCTGTTTTAATTTAAGAACCGCCAGGTATTCAAGGATCCTGTCCTTTACTTTTTCCAGGCCATAATGATCTTTATCAAGAATTTTCAAAGCCCTGTTCAAGTCAAAGTCATCTTGAGTTATCTCATTCCATGGCAGGTCTAATAAAAACTCAACATAGTTCATTGAAACTGGAAATTCAGCAGAAGCCGGATTCATTCTTTGAATTTTTTCCAACTCTTTGCTAAAATGTTCCAATACATTTTCAGGCCATTTCTTGGCTTCACCTCTCTTGCGTAACAAATTAATTTCCTGATCAGGTCCATCATAACCCAATTCATCCTGCAATACTTTAATTTGTTGACGCAGGTAATAATCCCTCTGCTGCTGATCTATATCTGTATTTACTTTTTTCTGAATCTCCTGCTTTAATTCAAGCATTTGCAGGTCTTTCAGCAAGTGTTCCAATAACATTGTAGCCCTCTTCAAACCATCATTCAACTCCAGGAGGCCTTGCTTTTCATTCACTTTCGCGTTTATATTTGAACTCAGAAAATGAGTTAAAAAGCTCGGATTATCAATATTGTCAAGAGCTACCTGTGCCTCCTGCGGAATCTCAGGATTTAAATTCATGATTTTAAAAGCCGTATCCTTTATTGATTCGATTATTGCTTTTGATTCCTTCTTATTCTTCTCAGGGAAGCTTTCAGGAATTAAATCAACTGAGGCTAGTAAAAACGGGTCCTGCTTTACTATTTTTTTGATCTCAAATCTCTGTTTACCCTGAATGATAATTGTAGTATTACCATCAGGTAAGACCAGTAATTTTAATATACTGGCTATGGTTCCTACCTTATGAATGTCATTTTCACCAGGATCTTCAATTTTAACATTCTTCTGTGCTACAACTCCTATAATCCGATCACCTCGATAAGCTTTTTTTACCAGCCTGATTGACTTCTGCCTTCCTACCGTAATAGGGATAACAACTCCTGGAAATAAAACTGTATTTTTTATAGGTAAAATAGGTAGTTCCTCAGGAATGTTTTCTTCCGGTAATCCCTCCTCGTCATCTGGTGTTATTAATTGTACAAACTCACCTGAATCTTCATCGCTGAACTCGGAAAGTCCAAGTGTGGATAACAATGTATTTTTATTAAATCCCATATCCGCTTCCCTTCTATGACAATATGTCACAAAATTTTTATTTTGATTTTTTTTTATGATTGATATAATTACTCAATACTTGTGCCAAAGTGAGGGAAATTATATAATATAAATATTGGATGTAATTAAAATTACAACATAATTAATGAAATTAGCGTTAATTAAGGGATTTTTCGTATAATAGGATTTATGATTTCAGGAAAGCCATTATTTCTGTTCTTTGTAATTATGACATTACTATGTCAGTATGTTTTTGCTCAGAAAAAAATGGGTTCTGAAAGTGACTCTACAACTATAAAAACAAGTGATATAATCCGCCCTCTTCCTTTCATTAACTTTTCAAACATCAATAAGATTCCTTTTTATTATGACAAAAAAAAGTTAAAAAAAATTGAAGAGAAGAAAGCATCAGGAGACCTTATTGAATATTACGAATCATTAAAAGAATACATTTCCAATTTTGGCATCCAGAATTTTTATCGTGAGACCCGTTTGATATGGGAACTTGGGCAGCTTGCTGAAAAACTAGGCCATACAAAAGAGTCCGTTGAGCTCTATAAACTTGTATTGAAACATCATAGGTTGGATATTAATACACAAACCATTCAACAGCATTTTGATTCGATAGCCGGATCCGAAAAAGACCAGTTTGTATCAATCGATTATTATTATGAATTGGTAGAATATCGTTCGGAAGTCGATTCTTTAATCCCTCCCCGTGGTGTCTTACTCAATATGGGGCACCTGGTAAACTCGAAACATTCAGATTATGGTCCTACTTTAAATATTAGTGATTCAGTATTGATTTTCACCTCACGAAGATATGAAACCGAAGTTGCTCCCTTAGACTATCGCAGAAATGAGGACATTTTTGTAAGTAAAAAAGATGATTATGGATGGATTGATGCAGAACCTTTGAAGGAAGTTAATTCAATTTTCAATGAAGGATCTGCCTGTATCAGTAAGGATGGTCAGCATTTGTTTTTCTCTCGCTGCGATGCTCCCGATACCTATGGTAATTGTGATCTGTTTTATGCTGAACTTCTTGAGAATGGCACATGGGGTAACGTACAAAATCTTGGTTCTCATATAAATAGTAAATCATGGGACTCGCACCCTTCATTAACCCATTCAGGAGATACCTTGTATTTTGCTTCTGACCGTATAGGAGGATTTGGACTATCAGATATTTATTATACATATCGTGATAAAAAAGGGAAATGGAGCAAGGCTCAGAATGCTGGCCCATACATCAATACAAGAAATAATGAAGTGTCTCCTTTTTATCATCCTACATTTGATGTTTTATATTTTAGCTCTAATGGTCATTTATTAAATTTTGGAGAGTTTGATATTTATAAGAGTTATCGATATGGAGAATTTTGGGGAGAGCCAAAAAATATTGGACCATTAATTAACGGGGAAGGTGCTGAATTTTATTTTACCATTGACGGTGAATCAAAGAATCTGTTTTATGCAAAAAGTATTGAAAACGATATGGAAAACCTTGACCTGTATTCCTTTCCGTTACCCATGGAAGCACAGCCCAATGCTCTCGCAACCCTTTCAGGATCTGTTTTCGATAGTGAAACGAAAAACCCATTTACAAATGGTATCGTAACAGTGATCGACCTTGAAAATGGAATAGAAGTGGCTCCAAGAAAGCTAAGTTCTCAAGGCTCCTTCCAATTTGATTTGATAAACAACAATCGATACCTTTTATTAATACAAAGTAGTGAATTTTTCAGGATAGAAGAGTTTTTTACGCTTGTAGGGAATATGGAAATCAATAAATTTACCGAGTCGATTTCCTCTAGGATGGAATTTAAATCCATTGAATTTGACCTGGAAAGTTCTGAAATAAAACCAACCATGTTCTACGATCTTGATAAGGTATCTCAATTTCTCCTGGACAATCCTGACTTTAAATTACGAATTTCCGGTCATACCGATACTTACGGCACTCCCGAATATAACCTGGAATTATCTAAACAAAGGGCTGAATCCATTATGGAATATATTATATATTTTGGATATGTCCCCAGGGCAAGAGTGGAAGCTGAAGGGTATGGCAGTTCCATGCCTATAGTAGAAGAAACGACAGAGGAAGACCGGCAGCTCAATAGACGTGTAGAATTTGAATTATACAGACCCAGCTTAAAAGAACTAGAAGAAATGAGAATGTTGGAACAAATGGAGGATATTTCAGACTGGTAAAGGTTCTAAAATACTTCCTTTATGATATCATTGAATATCACAAAAACCATCAATCCGAGTAATAATACCATCCCGACCTTTTGTGCCACCTCCATAAACTTATCAGAAGGTTTGCGCCCTGAAACTATTTCAAAGACAAGAAACATTACATGGCCACCATCAAGTGCTGGTATGGGTAGAAAATTCATAAAGGCTAATATCATTGATAACAGCCCTACCAAACTCCAGAACCTATACCAATCCCATGTCCCGCCAAAAGTCTTCGCTATTCCTATCGGTCCTGATACTGATTTGCTGAAATCAAGGTCTCCTGAGAAAATTTTACCGAAAGCTTTTATATTTATAAATACAACATTGAAAGCCCTCTCAGTACCTTTTGGAATCGCCTCCAGGAATGAATAATTTATAGTAGCAAACTGAAGGTCAGACACCATATTAAACCCAATCGTACCATCTTCCGAAACCTGTATTTCTAAAGTAAGTATCTGTTCATTGCGTTCGATCTCTACGTCTGCTATTTCTCCTTTTATATTTTCAAGGATATTCCTTACTTCATGAAAAAATTCAACGGGAATACCATTAATACTTAGAATTAAATCTCCCGGTAAAAGTCCCGCTTCCTCAGCACCTGATTTCTTTTGAATCTTACCAACGGTGAACTTTTGAATAGCGTCAATAAACTTAAAATCTTTGTTCTTGCCTGGTGAAAATTTCTCAATGAAATTTGAAGGAATTGGAATATCTATTATCTCACCATCGCGATCAATTGTATAAAATGCATCATCTGAAAGGAAGGCATCAGCTCCGGATATATCAGACAAACTGACATAATCTTCACCGTTAACTAATAATACTTTATCTCCAGTTTCCAGGCCAAGCTCCTGAGCAAGATCATATGCTACAATACCATATTTATTTACTTCTTCTTTCGGGATATATGTTTCTCCGAAGGAGTAAACCATAATTATGAATATAATAATCCCAGTCAATACATTTACTATTATGCCCCCCATCATAACGATCAACCTCTGCCATGCTGGTTTGGCCCTGAACTCCCATGGTTTGGGCTCCTCAGACATCGTTTTCAAGTCCATGGATTCATCAATCATTCCAGATATTTTAACATAGCCCCCTAAAGGAATCGCTCCTATAGAATATTCGGTCTCGCCATATTTGAACTTAAATATCCTTGGAGGAAAACCTATTGAATATTGTTCGACACGCATGCCGAAAATTTTGGCAGCCAATAAGTGCCCAAGTTCATGTAATCCAACTAAAATCGATAGGCCCAAGATCATTTGGGCCGCCATTACTATTATGTCCATTATCTAATTAATTCTTTTGCTTTTACCCGGGTTTCCTCGTCTGTATCAAAATAATCATTTATTCCCGGTGATTTAATAAACGATACTTTCGTCATACAGGCTTCAATAATATCTGAAATTTGCAGAAAAGAAATCTTGTCATTCAAGAAGGCATCAACCGCTATTTCATTTGCTGCATTCACCACACATGGCAAATTCCCTCCTCTCTTCAACGCTTCGTAAGCATATGCTAAATTACGAAAAGTATCCATATCCGGTTGCTCAAATGAAAATACCGGATTAGATGCAAAGCTATACCTTGGAAAGTCAGATTTCAAACGATTTGGGAAAGATAATGCGAATTGTATTGGAATTCGCATGTCAGGTACACCCATTTGAGCTTTTATAGAACCATCCGAAAACTCAACCATTGAATGAATAATAGACTGTGGATGCACAACCACTTCGATCTGCTTATAATCTACACCAAACAACCAATGTGCTTCAATAACTTCGAGACCTTTATTCATTAATGTAGCGGAATCAATGGTAATCTTATTTCCCATATTCCAGTTGGGATGGTTCAATGCTTGTTTTTTATTTACATTTACAAGTTCATCCCTTGACTTCCCTCTGAATGGCCCACCTGATGCTGTCAGAATTATCTTCTCTATTTTATTCTGAAATTCTCCAACTATGCACTGAAAAATTGCTGAATGCTCTGAATCAACTGGAAATATATTTACTCCTTTTTCTTTTGCCAATCGAGTAATATATTCTCCAGCCACCACCAGGGTTTCCTTATTTGCTAATGCAATCTCTTTGCCAGCATTTATAGCCTGAATGGTAGGTTGTAAGCCGGAAAATCCAACCATAGCTGTCAACACCATATCAATATCTGCCATTTCAACAACTGAATTCAAAGCTGCATAACCTGCATAAACCTTTATATCTTCAGGATCCAGCACTTCGTTAACCTTAATGTAAAGATCTTCGTTCGCAATCACCACAGCATTGGGCCTAAACGTTAAAGCTTGCTGGATTAAAAGATCCGCATTATTATTAGCTGTCAGCACTTCAATACAGAAATGATCCGGATGTTGATCTATTACTTCAAGAGCCTGGCGACCAATGGAGCCGGTTGATCCTAATATTGCAATATGTTTTTTCCTTTGTTCCAAGTACTAAGAATCAGTGGTATATTGTTCCAATGCATCAGCTAATATCCTATCGTTGGCTAATCTGGGGACTTTATTCTGCCCTCCCAATTTACCCTTTGATTTCATATATTCCTGGAATGCTCCTTTTCTTAAAGACTTGATTTTTAAAGGTCTCAATATAAAACCAGTTATAAGGTCGAAATAATAGGAATTCAATTCCTGAAGCCTCTCATCTATTACAGCTTCAAACTTACTCAAATCTTCAGGAATCACGGAAAACTCAATGTACCATTCGTGCAAAGGTAATCCATCATCAGGATTAACTTGCGGTGCAACCGTAAATTCTACTATTTCTACTGCTGGAAACTGCTGCATAGCATAATGGACGGCTTTTTCTACTTCTTCCCCTATAACATGTTCACCAAAGGCAGAAATAAAATGTTTGATTCTGCCAGTAAATAAAATCTTTGGAGGACTAATCGATACAAATTTGATAGTATCACCTAATGAATATCCCCATAAACCTGCATTACTATTTATTATTAAGGCATAATTGATCCCTATTTCAACTTCATCAATTTTCAAACGTTTAGGATTTTCAGAATGATATTCGCTAACTGGAATAAACTCATAAAATATTCCGGCATTGAGAATTAGCAACATACTACTATCAGACTGTTTGTCCTGAAATGCATAAAAGCCTTCAGAAGCTGGAAAAAGTTCAATTGAGTCCACTTTCTTGCCAATAGATTCGTTTAGTTTCTTCCTGTATGGTTCGAAATTCACGCCACCATAAACAAAGACTGAAAAATTGGGAAATACATCTTTGATCTTCTTGCCTGTTCGTTCGATAATCCTGTCAAAATACATCTGTACCCATGGAGGAATACCCGAGATTAAAGTCATATTTTCATGCAAGGTTTCATCAATAACTTTATCCACCTTCATTTCCCAGTCCTCTATACAATTAGTATCATAAGAAGGCATCTGATTCGCCCGTAAATAAGCAGGAACAAAATGGTTGGAAATTCCGGAAAGACGACCTGTTTTAATCCCATTTTTTTCTTCAAGTTCAGGACTGCCTGAAAGAAATATCAACTTACCATCCAGGAAATCCCCTTTCCCTGTTTCATGAATATAGTTCAATAGTGCATCCCGTGCACCATTAATATGATTTGGTATAGAATCACGTGTAATGGGGATATATTTTGTTCCACTGGTTGTTCCAGACGTTTTTGCAAAATACAATGGTAATCCAGGCCACAAAACATTTTTCTCTCCCTTTACTACCCTTTCAATATAAGGTGTAAGACCTTCATAATCCCTAATCGGGACTAGCTTTTTGAAATCTTCGTATGAATCAATCTCCTCAAAATGATGATCGAGTCCAAAAGTGGTTTTGCTGGCCTTTTTTAAAATTCTCTTAAATTGCAAATCCTGGTATAAACCAGGATTATTCATCCATTTTCGCTGTCTGGATACAACAAAAGAAGCGAACGGTTTACTTAAAAATGACCTGACACCCATAATTTGCAAATGTAATGAATAACTGCCATACTGTCTTGAATTGTTAATAAATAACATCGATTTACAAAATTTGCATTTTTTTTGCTCTGAGTATTTTAGAAAAATATATATAATATGAAAAAGGCATTAATTATTATAGCTATAGGATATCTTGCTGGACTTATGGGTTCATACACTTTTTATCTGATCAACAGGAACTCTCAATATTTTGAATTCTATAAACCAGAAGGTAATCCCGATCAGTTATTGGTTTCCACCCCTGCTGAGGCAAGCTATTCAGAACTTATCTCAAGATCTGAAGTTTCATCAACTACAAAGATGTCTAAACTGGAAGATCTGAATGATTCATTTTCTCAAGCTTCCAGGTTGAGCACCCCTTCAGTGGTATATATTAAAACAGTAGTAGAGAAAGTATATAGTAATACCTTCCTTGAATGGTTTTTCGGTGAACAGCCAAGCCAATCTTATATCAGTACAGGATCGGGAGTAATATACACTTCTGATGGTTATATTGTAACAAATAATCATGTGATTGAAAATGCTGATGTAATTGAAGTTATTCATCAAAAGCGAACTTATAAAGCTGATATAATAAGTACAGATCCATCAACAGATCTGGCCATTCTAAAGATTGATGCTGACAACCTTCCCAATATAAAAATTGGAAGTTCAAGGGAACTTCAAGTTGGCGAATGGGTTCTGGCGATAGGAAATCCGTTTAACCTGACATCAACAGTTACTGCAGGAATTGTAAGTGCCAAAGGCAGACAGATAAATATTCTAAAGACCAATTTCCCAATTGAGTCTTTCATCCAAACTGATGCTGCTATCAATCCTGGTAATAGTGGTGGTGCTTTAATTAATACAAAAGGTGAATTGGTTGGAATAAATACTGCGATATTATCTAGAACCGGTTCGTATGCGGGCTATGGTTTTGCAGTACCCGTTGATATTGTATCAAAAATCATAGAGGACCTTATCAGGCATGGCGAGGTACAGAAGGCTTTTATTGGAGCAGAAGTAATTGATATCGATCAAAAAATAGGAGAAGAACTAGAATTAGAAAATCTTGATGGTGTATATCTTCAACATATCCAAAAGGATGGAGCTGCTGCAAAAGCTGGTCTAAAAGAAGGAGATATAATAGTTATGATGGATAACGAACCTGTGAATTCACGAGGAGAATTTGAGGAAATAGTCAGCTACCAATCACCAGGCAACCAGGTAGATGTTGAGTATAAAAGAAATAATAAAATAAATAAGGCCAGAATTCTGGTAACCAATGCGGAAGGAACCACATCCATCCTTAAACGTGAAATACATACCAGCCGAACCTTGGGTGCTGATTTTGAAATTATACCTAAAGTGGAAAGAGATCTATTAGGCCTTGATTATGGTGTGCGAGTAAATAAAATACGTAAGGGATTTTTCAGCAGACTTGATATTCGGGAAGGATTTATTATTACTCATATAAACAAAATACCAATCAAAGATCCTGAAACACTTACGGACATATTAACTAAAATTCGTGGGAGAGTATATATTGAAGGAGTTAATAAGGATGGAGTAAGAGGATATTATTCCTACTTCTTCTAAATTGACTTCATTTTAAGCTTCTTTTTTAATTCATCAACCGAGGAGCGAAATCTGCTATCCACATCATACATATCATTGACCGTTTGAACAGCATGTATTACTGTACTATGGTCCCTTCCTCCGAAATGATATCCAATTGATTTCAAAGAAAGGTTAGTATAATCCTTTGCGAAATACATTGCCAATTGGCGGGCAATCACAACTTCCTTTTTCCTGGTCTTGGCTTTTAGGTCCTCAATTTTTAAATGATAGTATTCTGCAATCGTCTTTTGTATATAATCAACGCTAACTTCGGCATCAATATCATGTACAATAGTCTTTAATGTCTGTTTAGCCAATTCAAGGTCAATATCTTTTTTCATTAAAGAAGCATGGGCTATTAATGATATTAATACACCTTCAAGTTCTCTAACATTCGTGTCAACGCTGTAAGCAAGATACTCAATAACATTTTCCTGAATATGAATTCCATCTGATTGCATTTTTTTATGAATTATTGCAATCCTGGTTTCAAAGTCTGGTTGTTGTAAATCCGCTGTTAACCCCCATTTGAACCTTGATAAAAGCCTTTCTTCAAGTCCCTTCAGGTCTTTTGGAGGGCAATCACTGGTCATGATTATCTGTTTGCCTGACTGATGAAGGTTATTAAATATATGAAAGAATATTTCCTGAGTCTTTTCTCTTCCTGCCAGGAATTGCACATCGTCAAGTATCAGGATATCAATTTTGTTATATACATTCTGAAATTCCTGAATTTTATTTATTTTAACAGATTCAATGAACTGCTGGGTAAACTTCTCTGCAGGAACATAGATCACCTCTTTCCCTGGAATATTCTGCAAAATCTCATTTCCAATAGCTTGAGCTAGGTGGGTCTTACCTAAACCAACACCGCCATACACCATAAGGGGATTGAAGGAAGTAATACCTGGTCTTTGAGCCACAGCAAATCCGGCAGATCTGGCTAACCGGTTACAATCACCCTCAATAAATGTTTCGAACTGATAATTGGGATTCAATTTAAAATCATACGCAAAAATTTTCTCAATTTCATGATCATATTTCTGAGAATTTTTATCCCCTGGCCGTTTCTGATCAGGTCGTTTTGATGTTGGAAGGTTGATAGTATAGGGCAATGAGTCCTGGTTACCTTTGTCTATTACAATAGAATATTCCAATTTCCCGTCCGGGCCCAACTGCTCATCAATAACTTCACGAAGTATATTAACATAGTGTTCTTCTAACCATTCATAAAAAAACTGGCTGGGCACCTGTATCGTTAATATATTTTTTTCAAAATTAACTGGAACTATAGGAGCGAACCAGGTGCTGAAGGCTTGCTCCTCTACGTTCTTCCTTATGGAAGCCAGACAGTTATTCCAAATTTTTTGATGTTCAGACAAATTCCTTTATTATTCTAGTTCCGAAAAGTATTCCCTATCTTCAGAGAAGGGGTGACAAATTTCAATAAAAAAATCTTAAGAAAAAAGAGATATTGAAATTGAAGATCGATTCCAATAAGAAACTATAATTTTAAACAATTTTTATTCTAAATTGCAATAAATTATTAAATTAAAAAGATGATTTATATCATATCATTCTGTGATTGTTATAAATCATGTATTCTATTAAAGAAAAGTAATTTTGTATAAAATTTTCATTCTTATTCAACAATTTAGGAAAAGAGTATACTTCCATCCAATAAATTGTTGCTCTTTTTTAATTTATTCATCATTCAAACCAAACTAGTATGATTACGAAGCGAGGAAACAACACCTTGTTATCAGAATTCAATGAGGTATCAAAGGAAAAATGGATAGAAAAGGTTGTCCAGGATTTGAAAGGTGCTGATTTTACGAAAAGATTAGTATGGAATTTGCCAGATGGGTTTTCTATAGATCCATTTTATATGCAAGAAGACATGAATGGTATAGAGTATCTTGCTGATTTCCATAACTTAACTTTGAATAAAGAGGACCAGAAAGAAGGACCCAGAAGTTGGATTTACAAGGAAAAGATTCTTATAAAAGATGATATTTCCTCAAATAAGGAAGCCCTTGATGCCCTGGCAATGGGAGCCAATGGGATCGAATTCAAACTTAGCAATGGAAATTATTCAATACTAGAAAGCCTGATTGCCAATATTGATCCTTGTGCAAATCCGATCAGCTTCACGAATATTTCAAATCCATCGGAATTATTCGGTCAATACCTTAATGTAATTAGTAATACGAGTTTTAATGAAAATAATATTAAAGGCAGTATTGATTTTGATCCTTTACAAGCGCTATGCCACACCGGCCAATTAGACAAAGAAGATATTGATCAACTCGCGAAAACAATCCAATTAACCAAAGGTATTAGCGGATTTAAAGTATTAACTGTTAATTCTAAACAATTTCTTGATGCCGGAGCTTCAGCCTCCCAGGAAATAGGATATTTATTAAGTGTATTTGTTGAATATATTGAATTGTTATCGTCAAAGAATATATCTTTAGAAGATATAGTAAAAAGTCTAGTTATTTCAATTGGTGTGGGCACAAATTTTTTCCTGGAAATAGCTAAGATCAGAGCCATCCGTATTCTTTTTTATCATATATTAAAATCTTATTCATACAAGGATTTTAGCCCTGACCTCCTTTTCATCCACAGTGATTCTTCACTTTGGACCAAAACGATCTATGATCCATATGTAAATATGCTAAGGAATACAACTGAAGCAATGGCTGCAGTACTAGGAGGATGCAATAGTCTATCCATCGCACCTTTTGATGAAATCTACAACCAGACAAATAGCTTTTCATCCAGAATCTCAAGGAATATATCCAACCTGATGAAGGAAGAATCGTATTTCGATAGGGTAGCGGATCCTGTTGCCGGATCTTATTATATTGAAAACCTGAGCGATAAACTAGTTTCCAGTGCTCTTAATGTTTTTAAAGAAATTGAATCTCATGGGGGTTTTTTAGAATCCTTTAATACGGGTATGATTCAAAAAAACATAGCTGTAACACGAGATAGAAAGCATGATCTTATATCCAAAAGACGAGAAGTGTTTATTGGTACCAATCAATACCCTAACATCTCGGAAAGTGTAAATCCAGATGATGTGAAACTTCCTGAATTTAGAGAAAATAAAAATGTTCTAAAAACTTCAAGAGGTGCTGAACAATTTGAAAACTTAAGAATGAATACTGACAAATATGTGTCTATTCATGGAGAGGAAAACAGACCTAAAGTATATCTTTCATTAATTGGGGATAATAAGATCATGCGTAAAGCTAGAGCATCTTTTGCTACAGGATTCTTTGGATGTGCCGGATTTGATGTTATTGAAGGAAAAGTATCGGAAAATCTTACACAATCAATTGACCTCGCTGTCCAGAGTAATGCTGATATTATTGTGGTTTGCGGATCGGATGATGATTATTTAAATAATGGCATTACTTATGCCTCTAAATTGAAAGAAAAGAGCAAAGCAATTATTGTTATTGCGGGAAATCCGGAAGATAAAAAGGAGGAGTTGAAAGATGCAGGAGTAATAGATTTTATTAACCTGAAAACAAACCTTATAGATTCTCTTCAAAGTTTTCAAAAATTGTTAACAATAATATAAGTATAAATAATACGATAATGAGACCAGAATTCTCAAATCTTACAATAGATAAAATAAGAAAAGACAAACAGGAGAAGCAACCCTTAGATAGTATTCATAAAGATTGGAATACTCCTGAAAAAATTCCTGTTAAATCCTTTTATACCAAAGATGATATTCAGGATGCCGAACATCTTAATTTTGTTGCCGGACTACCTCCTTATTTGAGGGGACCCTATTCTACTATGTATGTAATGCGCCCCTGGACTGTCCGGCAATATGCAGGATTTTCTACTGCTGAGGAATCGAATGCATTTTATCGAAGAAATCTCGCCGCGGGACAGAAAGGATTATCCATTGCTTTTGACCTGGCTACACACAGAGGTTACGATTCGGATCATCCACGGGTTGAAGGTGATGTAGGTAAAGCTGGTGTTGCAATTGATTCGATTCTGGATATGAAAATATTGTTTGATCAAATACCTCTGGATCAAATGTCTGTTTCGATGACCATGAATGGTGCAGTAATCCCGATAATGGCTTTTTATATTGTAGCAGCCGAAGAGCAGGGTGTTTCTCCTGACAAATTAGCAGGGACAATTCAAAACGACATCCTCAAGGAATTCATGGTGAGGAATACGTATATCTATCCTCCTAAGCCATCTATGAAAATTATTGCGGACATATTCGAGTATACTTCCAAGTATATGCCCAAATTCAATTCTATTAGTATTAGTGGTTATCATATGCAGGAAGCAGGTGCTACAGCAGACATCGAACTTGCTTACACCCTTGCTGATGGACTTGAATATATCCGTACCGGCATTGCCGCTGGAATTGATATTGATAAATTCGCACCCCGCTTATCTTTTTTCTGGGCAGTGGGAATGAATCATTTTATGGAAATTGCCAAGATGAGAGCGGGAAGGTTATTGTGGTCAAAAATTGTCAATCAATTTAATCCAAAAAACCCTAAATCCTTATCTTTACGGACACATAGCCAAACATCTGGCTGGAGCTTAACAGAACAGGATCCTTTCAATAATGTTGCCCGTACCTGTATTGAAGCAATGGCGGCAGTTTTAGGCCACACACAATCTCTTCATACCAATGCATTGGATGAGGCTATAGCCTTGCCTACAGATTTTTCTGCCAGAATAGCACGAAATACCCAACTATATTTACAAGAGGAAACTAATATATGCAGGTCAGTCGATCCTTGGGCAGGATCATACTATGTTGAATCTCTTACATCGGAATTGGTAAATAAAGCCTGGGAACACATACAGGAAATTGAGGAACTTGGTGGGATGGCTAATGCTATTGAGACTGGAATTCCAAAAATGAGAATTGAAGAGGCTGCGGCGAGAAAACAGGCCCGGATTGATTCAGGCAAAGACAGTATTGTTGGGGTAAACAATTATAAAACAGACGACAAAGCTGAAATCGAATTACTTGAAGTAGACAATACAACGGTTCGTCAATCTCAGATTGAAAGGCTTTATAAACTAAAAAAGGAAAGAGATAATGATGCTGTAAATGAAGCCCTTGCTGCAATCACAGCATCTGCCGAATCAGGGAAAGGCAATCTTTTAGACCTTGCGGTTGATGCTGCTAGAAAACGCGCTTCTCTTGGTGAAATATGCACGGCCATGGAGAAAGTTTTTGGAAGACATAAAGCGACCATAAAAAGTATTTCTGGAGTTTATTCCTCTGAAGCCTTTGATGATGCTCATTTCAAGGAAGCTAAAATGCTCACTGATAAATTTGATAAGTTAGAAGGGCGTCGACCCCGAATCATGGTTGCCAAAATGGGACAAGACGGACACGATCGAGGCGCAAAAGTAATTTCAACAAGTTTTGCAGATCTTGGCTTTGATGTAGACGTGGGCCCTTTATTCCAAACACCTCAGGAAGTTGCTCAACAAGCAGCAGAAAATGATGTTGATATCGTTGGAGCGTCCAGTCTGGCAGCAGGACATAAAACCCTGATCCCTCAACTTATTAAAGAGCTGAGCGATTTAGGAAGATCAGACATAATGGTAATTGCTGGTGGGGTTATTCCTCCAAAGGATTATGATTATCTATACGAAAAAGGAGTAGCTGGTGTATTCGGACCTGGAACAGTTATTCCAGAAGCTGCTAAAAATATTCTGGGGAAATTATTGGCAGCTAATTAAATAAGATATGTAAGAAAATATTTTATTGTATTAATATGACACCAGGTTAATCAAATCAGAGGGGATTTGTATTGATAAAATTAGCCTTATAATATATTTTAATCGGTGGTTCCTTTGTTACCTAAACCATTTCTGATTACGAATTGATCGTAGGCGATTCTGAATTCTTTAACTTCTGGAAACATTTGCATAGCACGTTCGTGGTTTGTTAAAGCATCAAGAATCAAATTATTTTCTTCGAAAAAGGCTGCAAATACAAGTTTATCTAATGCTGAATCATCTCCTAACTCCGAAAACAAAGCATTATATAATCGGGTAATCTTCTTTCTTTCCTCACCCACCAATCTTTTAATTCCATAATTCACTGATTGAACAGCTTCGTCATCAGCCAGTTTCACACTAAAAACTACAAGTTTTTCATTCCTGTATGACTTATTATTTATATTTAACTTAAATACTAATTCTTCTGTATTGAATTCGTTAATAGCCTCGTCAAATATGTTTTTTATAGTTACCGAATAATTGTTGATACCCTCAAATCCTACCCAACGGATTAATGCAACTGCACTATACATGTCAACGGTGCTGGGTAATATTACTTTCAAAGAAGTAATATCTGGTGACCTTGTAATTTTACTTGTTACACTTAATTGAAGATCGCTTTCTTCTGACTCATGCATTTTACTAATAACAAACTCTACATAACCTTCAATAACAACTTCCTTTACATATCCTACATCCAATTCGAGATCCGATACTCTATAAACTCCAGGTTCGGTTAATTCCAATGAACCTCCTGTATAATGAAAAAGACCTATGTATGAGTCTGTCTCTACTTTTACACTATCTTTTTTTAAAAGCAGGGCGCCTTGTTTTATTGGTTTCCATTCTCCTTCAGTCAGGACGAAATTATTGCCTTTATTTATGAAGACTTTAAAAATATAATCCTGTGCATTAGTTGAATAACTAAAACCTATGAAAGCAAAAATGAATAAAACAAATTTCATTTTCATGTCTCCAATTACATTAAATGGAATCGATATTTCCTGAATTAAATATTAATATTTATTGAAAATAAAGATATGGCCGCATAACACCCTGGTATCTTCCTAACTCTTTTACTTCTCTACTCAGTTTAAAACTGTATTATCAATAATGATAGTACAATATCAAGTATCCAATCAAGTAATTCAAAAATAAGGAGTCAGATATGAGTTAAACCCTATTTCCAGATTAGTCATGCCTGACCAGTATTAAAATAATGCATTTTTTTATTTGAAAAGTAAAATTAATAAAATATCATGGAATACATAAATTTTTTATACAAATTCTTAAGCTTATATAGCTAAGCAATACATAATAATTTTGCTAATTTTGATTTTATATGAAATATGTTCGCAAGAAACGATTATCTGCAGATGCCTATGTAGATGGCATTTTAAAGGGGAATCGAATACTTTTAAGCAAATCTATAACACTTATTGAGAGTTCTTTACCTGAAGATAACGATCTTGCTGAAGAAGTATTAACCACAATTATACCTTTTACGGGTAATTCTATTAGGATTGGAATAACTGGAGTACCAGGAGTAGGTAAAAGTACTTTTATTGAATCTTTTGGGAAGCAGGTAACTTCACTAAATAAGAAACTTGCAGTTTTGACTATTGATCCAAGTAGCCAGCGGTCAAAAGGTGCCATTCTGGGAGATAAAACCCGCATGGAAACACTGTCTGTTGATCCTCTGGCTTATATACGTCCTTCGGCATCAGGATCAGCTCTTGGTGGAGTAGCTCAAAAAACCAGAGAGTCTATGCTATTATGTGAAGCTGCAGGATTTGAGGTTATTTTTATAGAAACAGTTGGAGTAGGGCAATCAGAGACATCAGTATACGGAATGGTTGATTTCTTCCTTCTTCTTATGCTGGCAGGTGCGGGAGATGAATTGCAGGGTATAAAAAAAGGAATTATGGAAATGGCCGACTCCATTGTGATTACAAAAGCTGATGGAGAGAATAAAAAAAAGACTGAGCGAGCGAAAATAGAATACCAAAATGCCCTCCACCTATTTCCTCTGAGCAAAACCGGATGGTACCCTAAGGTATTAACCTGTTCAGCGGTCCATGAAAAAGGAATACAGGAGATATGGGATTTGATTATTGAACATAACCAACAGCTAAAGGAAAAAGGATTCTTTGAAATAAAAAGACAGGAACAAAATATTTCCTGGATGCATAATATTATTAAAGACACACTATCTAACCGGTTCTTTAATAATGAAAAGATACAAGAATTGATAAAAGAGCAGGAAAAAATGGTTGCAACCGGACAAATACCAACGATCAAAGCTGCTAAAAGCCTATTGTCCGTATATGACTCCTATCGATCCTCAGCAGATTAATAAGTCAATTTGTTATCTTCCTCATTGTTTTTCTAATTAAAATCCTGACAATCTGTCATTATTGAGGCTAATTATACCCATTGGCACAAGCATTGATGAATCAAATTGAAAGAAATTAGAATCTAAAATTTAAAATATAATATAATGGGAAAAATAATTGGCATTGACTTAGGAACAACTAACTCATGTGTCGCCGTTATGGAAGGAAATGAGCCGGTTGTAATTCCGAATAGTGAAGGAAGAAGAACAACCCCCTCAATTGTAGCTTTTCTAGATGATGGAAAAGGCGAAAGAAAAGTAGGAGACCCTGCCAAAAGGCAATCTATTACCAATCCAAGTAATACAGTTTCATCCGTAAAAAGATTCATGGGTAAAAAATTCAGTGAAGTTGCTGAAGAGAGAAAGAACGTTTCATACAATCTTGAAAAAGGAAATAACGATACTGTAAGGGTTAGGATAGGTGATAGATTATATACACCACAGGAGATCTCAGCTATGATACTTCAGAAAATGAAATCTACAGCTGAAGATTATCTTGGCACAACTGTAACCGAGGCAGTAGTAACAGTACCTGCTTATTTTAATGATGCAGAAAGGCAGGCCACTAAGGAAGCTGGTCAAATAGCTGGTTTAGATGTGAAAAGAATTATAAATGAGCCTACGGCTGCATCTCTTGCATATGGTCTGGAGAAGAAAAATGCAGATATGAAGATAGCCGTATTTGATTTAGGAGGCGGAACTTTTGATATTTCTATTCTTGAACTTGGAGATGGTGTATTTGAAGTAAAATCAACAAATGGTGATGTTCATCTTGGTGGTGACGATTTTGATTCTGCCATTATGGATTGGCTAGCAGAGGAATTTAAGAAAGATGAAAATATTGATCTTAGAAAAGATCCAATGGCGCTTCAAAGATTGAAAGAAGCATCTGAGAAGGCCAAAATTGAGCTATCCAGTTCAACAAGTACAGAAATTAATTTACCTTATATAATGCCTGTGGATGGTATCCCGAAACACCTGGTCAGGACATTAACCAGAGCTAAATTTGAGCAACTGACCGATTCTTTAGTACAACGAACTGTTGGGCCATGTAAAAAAGCTGTTGAAGATGCTGGTATTCCTACCAGTGAAATAGACGAGATCATATTGGTTGGAGGCTCTACTAGAATTCCAAAAATTCAGGAAGTGGTGGAAGAGTTATTTGGGAAAAAACCATCCAAAGGAGTTAATCCGGATGAGGTGGTTGCTGTAGGAGCTGCTATTCAGGGAGGTGTACTTACTGGTGAAGTG
>Ga0316187_10001804_pt1 | contig 18717 bp, 16 predicted proteins | sample CroRivburrow1_MG_FD_204927 | JGI IMG/M metagenome (GOLD analysis project Ga0316187, IMG submission 204927) | Coastal sediment microbial communities from Maine, United States - Cross River worm burrow 1 | ecosystem: Environmental > Aquatic > Marine > Coastal > Sediment | place: USA: Maine...
AGGCATCATGCTATACAACGTAATCATGACCATTCGAACCGCCGGACAGCCAAAAGCTGCGGCAGTTCAGGCATAAGGGGGCTATCATGGGACTCGGAAGAATCATTGGAACTATGCTTGGCCGCTCAGTCGCCCCTCAGAAAAGACGTGAGAAGAAATCTTTTCAGGAATCACTTGAGAAGAACGTCTGGGGCTTCATCGCCATGATTGCCATTGTTGTCTCGATTGGTGGTATCGTGGAAATTGTTCCCCTGTTCTACATTGAGAGCACCATCGAGAAGCTGAACAAGGACGAAGACAGCATTCGGCCCTACTCGGCATTGGAACTTGAAGGGCGCGATGTCTACATCCGCGAAGGCTGCTATCTGTGCCATTCGCAGATGATCCGTCCGTTCCGCGATGAAATGGAGCGCTATGGTCATTATTCGCTGGCTGCGGAATCGAAATTCGATCATCCGTTCCAGTGGGGTTCCAAACGTACCGGGCCAGATCTGGCCCGCGTGGGTGGCAAATACTCCAATGAATGGCAGGTGCAACATCTACGCGCTCCCCGCTCACTGGTGCCGGAATCGGTGATGCCTGATTACGCCTTCCTTGAGGGCTATCAGCTCGATGGCGTCTTGACCGAGAAGAAGATGCGCGCACTGGCTATGGTTGGTGTTCCATACAGCGATGCGGACTTTGCAGGTGCTGCAGCTGGCGTTGCAGGCAAAACAGAAATGGACGCCCTCGTCGCTTATCTGCAGGTGCTTGGCACGATGGTGAAGTTTGAAGAAGGAAAGGACTACCGTGAATAGTCTGAACGAATTCTTCAACACAGACTGGGAAGCCATGACGCGGGCCGACTGGACGGGGCTGGTTATTGTGCTGGTACTCAGCGCATTGATGGTCGGCCTGTATGTCTGGGTATTCAAGCCGGGTAACCGCGACAAATTTGAACAATATCGTGATTTTGTAAATGACGACAAAGATATGGACAGGGAGGTTGGACATGGCCAAACAAGATAAGCCGCAACACACCCAGGATACAGGCCACGAGTGGGATGGAATCCGTGAGTTGACCAACCCACCGCCGCGCTGGTGGATCATTGCATTCCATGCCAGCTGGATATGGTGTGTGGTCTATTTCATCCTTTATCCGGCCATTCCACTGGTCAACGATTCCACCAAGGGTGTTCTGGGCTGGACGCAGATCAAGGAATTCAAGGAAGCTGTTGCCGAAAATGCTGTGCTCAAGGCTCCTCTGCTTGAGAAGGTTGCCAGCATGAGCGGCCAAGAATTACTCGCTGATGCAGGTATGCGCAACTTCTCTGAATCCTCTGCCAAAGCCATCTTCGGTGACTACTGTGCCGCCTGCCATGGTGCCGGCGGTGAAGGTGCTCCGGGCCTGTTCCCCAACCTTGCGGATGATGACTGGCTGTTCGGCGGTGATATCGACACCATCATCGAAAGCATCGCCGATGGTCGCGAGGGCAATATGCCGGCACATGCCGATATGCTCAGTGAAGACGAAATCAATCAACTGACCGATACGGTGATCGCCGCATCAGAAGGTAAGGCAACGCCAGCGCAGCTTGCCCAATTTGATGAGATTGGTTGTTCCGGTTGTCACGGCGAAAATGCTACCGGTGGCGCAATCAATGATATCGGTAGCGGTGCTTCTAATCTGAGCGATGGTCTCTGGCGCTTTGGTAGTTCGCGTGAAGATATTATGCGTACCATCCGTTTCGGTGTGAATCAGGAAGGCGTACCTGGAACCCGCACCGCTATCATGCCGGCCTTCGGTGAGAAGCTCAGCCCCGAGGCAATCAAGATGCTGGCCGTCAAGGTGCATGAATTCGGCGGCGGGAAATAGGAGACAGATATGGATGCAGTCGTTATCAGTGTGATTATTTCCATCGCCGGTTGCCTTTTAATCATCGGCTATTTTGCCTATAAATTTTTCAGGATCATCTGCAGCAAAGACGATACTGAATAGTAAAAAGGCTGAAAATTTAAGGGAGAGGGAGGTATATGCCTCCCTTTTTCTATTTTCACAGACCAAGGAGCAGCCATGTCGGATGAACATGAACAGGTCAGCATAGAAGACATCTACGCCGATGCCGCCCACTGGCATGTCAACACGGGTGGGGAAACCATCCATGCCAAACGCATGCCCGGTCGTTTCCGTAACTACAAATGGTATGCCTCCATCCTGTGGCTACTTTATTTCATCGGTCCGTATTTGCGCTGGGATGGGCAGCAAGCGATTCTGTTTGATATTCCGCATCGCCAGTTTCACATGTTTGCCCTCACCGTCTGGCCACAGGACATCTGGGTGCTGTCATTGGTGCTTATCCTGCTGGCTATGACGCTGTTCGGTGTCACAGCCGTTGCCGGGCGTGTGTGGTGTGGCTATTTCTGCTTCCAGACAGTATGGACAGACTGGTTCACTTGGCTGGAGGATAAGATCGAGGGTAATCCGATCCAGCGGCGCAAGCTCGATGCTGCCCCGTGGAACGCCCGCAAGATTCGCCTGAAGCTGTTCAAACATACTCTATGGATGCTGATCGCCATCTTCACCGGCATCACCTTCGCAGCCTATTTCACCGATGCCTTCGATCTGTGGCATCGTTACTTCACCTTCGATGCCCCACTCGTGGCCTGGGTCGTGCTGGCAGCCTTTATTTTCGGTACCTATGTGTTTGCCGGCTTTATGCGCGAGCAGGTTTGTTTCTGGCTGTGCCCCTATGCCCGCATCCAAAGTGTGATGCTGGATAAAGATACAGAACTGCCGACCTATGATGCCAAACGTGGTGAGCCACGCGGCAAGATGCGCGGCAAGGGTAGCGAAAGCCGTGGTGACTGCATCGACTGCCATCTCTGCGTCGGTGTATGCCCGACCGGGGTGGATATTCGCGAAGGCATGCAGGAGGGCTGCATCAGCTGCGGCATGTGCATCGATGCCTGCGACAGCATCATGGACAAGGTTGATCGTCCGCACGGCCTGATCCGTTACACCTCGGAAAAGGAAATGATGGGGGTAAAGCTGCCACCACTCATCAAACGCCCACGCGTGATCGCCTATAGCAGCATTTTCCTGCTGTCCGTGGCTGGCATCATCTACGGCCTCTCCCACATTCCACCGGTGGAGCTTTCTGTTGTGCATGAAAGGCAACCCTTGTTTATCCAGATGAGCAATGGCGACATCCACAATAAATACACCATCAAGGCCATTAATAAGACGCTGACCGATATGCATATGAAGCTCAGTATCAGTGATGCGGATGGCGTGGAAATCGTCGGCGGAAGTCCGGATGTGGTATTGCAGGCGGGCAGACTCCTTCCCTTCAGCGTATTCCTGTCGGCAAAGCCTGCTGCCCTGAAGAAAAAGAAAACCAAGATTCAATTTATATTGGAGAACGTGGGAGCGCCTGCGGTTAAAATAAAGTATAAATCGGTCTTTATGAGCCCGGTTGGCAAGTAGCGTCAGTCACCAGAAGCACCGCAGGAGCACTTATGTTGAGCGAACAAGTCAAACAGGACCTCAAGAACCCCTGGCTGCGTGCCATCCTTGGCACGGTGGCTGTCGTGGTTGCCGTCAATATCGTTTTTATTGCCTACGCCTTTATCACACCGCCGAATCTGGTGGTGAAGGATTACTATGAGCAGGGCAAGAACTACTTCCACGATAGAGATGCCCGTCAAAAAGCATCGGCCACTGCATGGCGACTGCAATTGCTACTGCCCGATGCCATCCAAGCAAATTCGCCCGCAACCTGCCGCCTGTATGTCATGGATCATCAAGGTAATCCCGTGCGCTCGGGCATCGTGCATGTGTCGGCCTATCGCCCCAACGATGCCAGCTACGATTTCAGTATCGAATTGAAAGTCGTGGATGCCGGTACCTTCGCAGCACCCATCAGCTTCCCCCTGCCTGGAAACTGGGATCTGATGGCACGCATTGATGCCGACGGTCAGCGCTTCGACTCCGCTCAGCGCATTTTTGTCGGCAAGTGACCCCATCATAGGCTCGAACAGCGGCACAAGCTGTTTCCACTGCGGTCTGCCTGCCAGCGGCGCAACAGCCTGTAAGGGCGATGTGGACGGGGAGCAGCGGCTGTTCTGTTGCAGCGGCTGCCTGAATGTCTGCCGGGTGATCCATGAAGCAGGACTGGACAGTTTCTACCAACGCCTGCAAGAGCGCGAAGCCACCATGGCCCCGCCACCCGACGCACCCAGCGATATCGACCAGTACGATCTACCGGAAGTGCAGCAGGAGTTTGTACACAGCCTTGCCGACGGCTCCATGCAGGCGCATCTGATGGTGGATGGCATTCATTGTGCCGCCTGCGTCTGGTTAATCGAAAAGGCCCTTGGTGGTATGCCGGGGATCATTCGCGCCGAGGTTAATCTGGTGCATCACAGGTTGGCACTGCAATGGCAACCAGAGATCCTTGCCCTGTCGCAGATCATGCAACGCCTTGCAGCCTTGGGTTATGCTGCCATTCCCTTCAATCTCGATAATGCTGAAGGGAAACTCCGCGATCAGAATAGGCGCCTGCTGTTTCGCATGGGCTTTGCCGGTTTCGGCGCGATGAACATCATGTGGATATCCATTGCCCTGTATGCCGGCTCCTTTTCGGGTATCAATATTGAGGATCGGCACTTTTTCCAATGGGTCAGCTGTGCGATTGCCACACCTGTTCTGTTCTATTCCGGCGGTCCCATCCTCATCTCCGCCATGCGCAGCCTGCGCTGGGTCTCTCTTGGCATGGACCTGCCCATCGCCATCGGCGCCGTCGCCACCTACACCTACTCCCTGTGGCAAACGATGCAGGGCGGCGAACATGTTTATTTCGATACCGTGGTCAGCTTTTTATTCATCATCCTCGTCGGTCGCTATCTTGAGGCGCTGGCCCGGCGCAACGCCTCCTCGGCAACCCTGCGCCTGCTGGAACTACAACCACGCATGGCTACACGCTTTACTGAAAACGGCGAAGAACGCGTGGCAGTACGCAAACTAGCCGCCGGGGATCGCCTGCGTGTGCGGCCGGGCGACAAGATTCCGGCAGACGGCATTCTCATCGAAGGTGAATCGCATATTGATGAATCCATGCTGACCGGCGAATCAAGGCCGGTGCACAAGCATATTGGCAATAGTCTTGCCTGTGGCACGGTGAATGGTGAAGGGTCACTGACCATGCGGGTCGAGAAAACCGGAAGTGATACGATACTGGCACGCATTATCCATCTGGTGGAATACGCACAGGGCTCGAAGGCACGCGTACAACGACTGGCCGACCGCATTGTTCCGTGGTTTGTCGGCATCACCCTGCTGCTTTCAAGCCTCACCTTCCTGTATTGGGTACAAGCCGATTTCGATGTCGCCCTGCTTGCTGCCACCGCCGTGTTGATTATCACCTGCCCCTGCGCTCTGGGTCTGGCCACACCGATGGCCATTGCCGTCGGCACAGGTGTCGCCGCCAGATACGGTGTTCTGGTGCGCAATGGCGAAGCCCTGGAAGGCTTGTCCGATATCTCCCATGTCGTGCTGGATAAAACAGGCACCCTGACCGAAGGACGCATGCGTGTGACTGATATTCAGGCCCTAAGTGAGCGCAATCGCCTGCTGCAACTGGCCGGTGCAGTGGAGCGACATTTTTCCCACCCGCTGGCCACCGCCATCTGCGCAGCAGTGGAAGCAGATGGTTTGACCTTCCCCTCCTCTAGCAAGCCACAATTACTTGCCGGACTTGGCGTGGGAGCAAGGGTTGAAACAAGGGATGACAGTAGCGAGGTGTGGATCGGCAACCGGCGATTGATGCATGCTCGCGGCATCACAGTTTCCGAGGCCATGTCTGAAGCATGTGAGCGCATTGAGTCGGAGATGGGTGTGGCCGTACTGGTCGCCGCCGATGCAGAACTGCTTGGCCTGCTGCGCATCGAGGATCAATTGCGCGAGGGTGCGGCTGATTTGATCAAAGAAATATCCCGGCAAGGCATGGGTATTACCCTGCTGACCGGCGATTCCGCTGCCGCTGCCGGACATCTGCAACACATCCTGTCGGCACAGATAGCCAAGCCGATCAGGGTGATTGCCGATGTACTCCCCGAAGACAAGGTACGCGAGATTGAGTTGCTGCAAGAAGCAGGTGAACGCGTACTGATGGCGGGAGACGGTATCAACGATGCCCCCGCGCTGGCACAGGCGGATATTAGCATCGCCATGGGGCATGGCACAGATGTGTCGATGGAGTGTTCAGATATCGTCCTGATGGGCAGCGATGTGGGCAAAATCCCCTGGGCCCTTGCGCTGGGCAAGCAAACGCTTAAAACCATCCGTCAGAATCTGGTGCTTTCACTGGCCTATAATATCATTCTCGTACCGGCAGCCATGGCTGCCTGGGTGACGCCGGTATTCGCAGCGCTGGCCATGCCGCTGAGCTCGCTGTTGGTCATCGGTAATGCCATTCTGATCAGACGGCATATGCAGCACATGCGATCCACCTGATATGCTGCGTACATGGCTATCACTATGGCAATATCTGAATATGTGCAGTTTTAGAGGGGAACAATGAGCGTTATCTACGGTTTGATTCCGGGCATGATCCTGTTAGGGCTGGTCAGTGTGCTGGTGTTTTTCTGGGCGGTAAGAAACGGGCAATATGATGATATGGAAGGCCCTGCGCACCGCATCCTCGATGACGACGATATGGACAATAAACAGGACAAGGATGATCGCGCCTCATGACTGATGCCCTGCCATCGGCTTTGCTGCTGATGCTGTCGATGGGATTTATGGGAAGCCTGCACTGCATCGGCATGTGCGGCGGGCTGGTGAGTGCGGTGAGCATGAGCCGCAAGCAGGTCTGGTGGTCCGGCCTGCTGGTCTATCAGATCGGGCGTGTCAGCACCTATGCCATGCTCGGCCTGCTGGTCGGCTTAAGCGGCGCGGCCCTGAGTGCATTGGGCGGCGACCAGTTGCAACGTCTCTTAGCCCTGTTCGCCGGCCTCCTGATGATTGCCTTCGCCATGAATCTGGCCGGCTGGCTGCCCGATCCCTTGCAACGCCTTGGTGCGTGGGCAAGCAGGAAAACAGGGCTGGCTCAACTGGCTATGCGTGTTTCAAAGGATGCCCGCCCTGGCGGCTGGTTTGTGCTCGGACTGGTCAACGGCCTGCTGCCCTGCGGTCTGGTGTATGCCGCCCTGTCGCTGGCGCTTGCCAGTGGCAATGCTGCTCATGCAACGCTAATGATGATTACCTTCGGTCTAGGAACGGCCCCGGCCATGATGCTCATACCTTCCGCCCTGCGCGGCATGACGCCGACCCAACGCTCGATCTCCCTGCGTATCGCCGCAATCCTCATCATATTACTTGGTCTGTTGACTATTTATCGTAGCAGTATGCAGCCGGGCTATATGAACGGGAACATGCACGAACAGCATGCCAGCATTTCTGATTACCTTGCTGTGGCGGGGTTGGAGAAGGTCAACATCGGCAAGACATCTTTGCCAAGCATCGCACTCAGGCCGACGGCCTCATAACGATACAGCACCTGCTCTTCATCCAGTTGGCGCACGCTGTCTGGCTCTCCGAAACGCGCCTTCAGGTTTTCGGCAGATACATCCAGACTGGGTATCAAGGTCAAGGATTCAACCCTTGTATCGTACATATCGTTTAAATCAAGTACGGCAAGTGCCATACGCACCACACCGTTCTGAGATTGCTGGGGTATCGATGCGCGAGATTCGATAGCAAGCAGTTTCACTTGATCCACACCCAGTAAAAGTACGACCTTGGTATGATCAGCAATGGCGGGAAAGAACGCCTCCATTTTAAATCCCTGCTTCGCGTGCCCTTCTGGATACAGATACAAAGCCACCTCGGCCTTGCTCTGCAGGATACTCTCAGCCTGCTTGAGCGTGGTTTCACCCAAGGTAAGGCCCAGCACATGCAGATGGCCTGTGGCATCCACATGTGTGTCCGGAGTCGCACTACCCTGCTGATAATGCGAACTGGTCCATAAAAATACGCCTGTCGTAAGCACGACAACAAGCAGCAAGGCAATCAATCCGATACGATCATAATTCATACGACAACTATCGCGGAATGGCATTGAATGTCCACGTCTTCCAGCAATTGTTGCTGGGGCGATGCGCTGCTAAGATGTAGCGATAAGAACGCGAGGGGATCCAACCATGGCCAAAATGAACATCGTATTTATTGCTTCCGAGGCTGCTCCACTGGCCAAGACAGGAGGCCTAGCCGATGTGGCCGGGGCTCTACCGTTGGCCCTCTCCCGCCTCGGGCATAAGGTCAGCGTTATTCTTCCCTATTACCGCAAACAGGTTGCAGCCAGTGGTGTGTCCGTCAAATCATTGAAGAAATCGGTGAATATCTGGGTCGACGGCATTGATCGCGTTGCACCCCTGCATCAGGCCACGGTGGATGGTGTCGACTTCGTGCTTGTCGAACAGGACGATTACTTTGCCCGTGATGGCCTGTACGGCCCTGCTGGTGGCGCGTATGAAGATAACTTCCCGCGCTACCTATTTTTCTGCCGCGCGGCTCTCGAGGCCTCCTGCTTGCTTAAAAAGCCAGTCGATATCTTCCACTGCCATGACTGGCAGACCGGCTTCATTCCGCTACTGCTTAAAACACAGTACCAGCACCAGCCTCACATCGCCGCTGCGAAAACCGTGTTCACCATTCACAACCTAGCCTATCAGGGTGTATTCCCCTCTTTCTGGCTGCATCGCCTCGGCCTGCCAGCTGATTATTACCATACCGGTAACTATGAATTTTACAGCCAGATCAACTGCATGAAGGCCGGTATTGCATCAGCCGATCACATCACCACCGTAAGCCGCACCTATGCTGAGGAAATCCTCACAGCGGAATACGGCTGCAATCTTCAAGGTTTTCTGGGCGATCATGCCGACAAGCTTTCCGGCATCGTCAATGGCCTGGATATCGAAAACTGGGATCCCGCTACCGACAGCGCTATCGCTGCCAATTTCACAGCCGGAAAGATGCAAGGCAAAGCAGCCTGCAAAGCTGAACTACAAAAGCAGACCGGCCTTGCCACGGAGTCGGACAAACCGCTGCTAACCCTGATTTCCCGCCTTGCCGAGCAGAAAGGCGTGGATCTTATCCTCGACTGCATCCCCGGATGGCTGCAGGAGGGTTACCAGCTAGCTATTCTCGGATCCGGTGAACCGGCATGGGAAGCCATGCTGAAAGGCTTGGCTGCTGAACGGCCCGAACAGATGTATTTCTTTGCCGGCTTTAACGAAACGCTGGCTCGTCAGATCTATGCGGGCGGTGATATTTTTCTCATGCCTTCACGCTTCGAGCCCTGCGGTCTCGGCCAGTTGATGGCCATGCGCTACGGCAATATCCCTGTTGTCCGCGCAACGGGTGGATTAAAGGATACGGTCACCGATTACACACAGGACAAAACAGGTGCAACAGGCTTCGCTTTTGACGAAGCAAGCCCTGCGGCCTTCCGCGCTGCCCTTGCAACCGCAACAGCCGTCTGGGACAAGCCGGCAAGCTGGAAGCGCATCATGGGCAATGCCGTGCGCCGCGATTCATCATGGGATGCTTCGGCCAGCACCTACCTTGAACTGTATACCTCGCTGAAAGACTGAGAATTAGTGTTGTCAGCTCCTAACCCGCTTTCTCTGGGAGTAGATGTCGGTGGCACCAACATCCGTCTCGCAGTCGTTGATAGCCAAGGCAATATAAGCAATCGCAGGCAACATCAAGCGACCCTTTCTCAACATAGCGCCTCGGATGCTGCGCAAAGCATGACACTTGTGCTGGACACGCTGGAAGAGGCTATCCGCCCACTGCTCGACCAGCACCCGCAAATTGAAGGTATAGGTATCGGCTTCCCGGGGTTCTTCGATCATCACACTGGCAGCATGCTGTCATCCCCTAACATCCCTGGCCTGAGCAATGTTCCGCTGGCTGAGCAATTGGGAAATCGTCTAGGGCGGACAGTACAGGTCCAAAATGATGCCGCTCTCGCAGCCCTCGGCGAATTCAGTTTCGGTGTCGGCATAGAGCTCTCTTCCCTGCTGCACCTCACGCTCGGCACCGGCATCGGCGGCGGTGTCATCATCAATGGTCAGCTTTATACCGGCGATGGCGGCATGGCCATGGAAATCGGCCATCTTCGAGTGGCGCCTGAGAATAGAACCTGTGGCTGCGGCGCGCTTGGCTGCTTGGAGACCTGGGCCAGTGCTAAAGCCGTGGCTGAACGTTACCAAGAACTTACCGGCATGCAGGCCGATGCCCGCAAGGTAGGCCAACTAGCAACAGCCGGAGATGAGCACGCGCTTAGCGTGTTGAACGATGCCGGGCGCATACTCGGTCGTGGCATTGCCGAGGCCGTCAAATTGCTGGATATCAGGCAGGTCAGCATTAGCGGCGGCCTGACCGGAGCCTGGGGGCATTTTTCTCCTGCGATGCATAAGGAGATCGATGTAAACCTGCTGCCCCCACTGGTCGGCAAGGTATCCGTACAATGCTCAAAGCTTGGCGATGATGCAGGCATCTTAGGTGCGGCTGCACTGGCTCTTGGCGGGAAACATAAGGGCTGAATCCAGCCTCTTGTATAGACCTTTCGGAAGGCCAGCTTTCTCGCACTAGCTCCTCACCCATCAAACAAATCCGGCGCCATCTTTACGATGGCGCCGGTGTTCATTTCCCTTTCTGCTTGAACCTACAGGTAGGTCATCAGTCCCATGGTCATCGGATGGGCCAGATCAGAATGGGTCGGATAAGCGCGTATATGATAGGCAAAATCACCGCTGTCATCCGGCAATAGATTGACCTGATACACGCCCTCACTGGCATACTCCATGTCGATCACACGATAAGGCTTAAAGCCTCCCTCACGGGTTGGGCGAAGCAACATCACTTCCACCTTCACATCATCGGCAGACAAGCCATCGAGGTTGGCTTTGACTCTCAGCTGGAGCTTCTTGCCAAATGTCGTATCAAACTCGTTTTCGCTGTCGGCACCACTAAGCATTTGTAGGCTTATCTTGCTCCATGCCTTGCGCACCTTAGCCTTCCATTCGGCCAGTGCCTTGGCGTGCTTGAAGCCATTGGCTGCAAAGAGCTTACCGTGCTCTGAAGCCGGAACATAAAACCGCTCGGTATACTCCGACACCATACGATCGGTATTGAAATGCGGAATACTGGAAATCATCGCACGCTTGGATATACCGACCCATTCGTCGGAGAACCCACTCTCATTGCGCCTGTAATAGGTTGGAGCCACAACGCGTTGCAACAGATGATACAAGGAAGCTGCATCATCCTCATTACGCTGATCATCATCTTCGATATCCCGCTCACCACCAATGGCCCAGCCATTGTCGCCCTGAAAACCTTCGGGCCACCAGCCATCGAGAATGCTCAGATTCGGCACACCATTCATCGCTGCTTTCATGCCTGAAGTCCCGGAAGCCTCCATCGGACGAATTGGATTATTCAGCCAGACATCGACACCGGAAGTCAGATAACGCCCCAAGGTCATATCGTAACCTTCAAGCATCAGAATGCGCCCGACAAATTCTGGCTTGCGGGCGATTTCATGAATGCGCTTGATTAACTCCTGCCCAGGCTTGTCGGCCGGATGCGCCTTGCCAGCGAACAGGAAGACGATCGGACGCTTGGCTTCGGTAAGAATCTTCAGCAGGCGTGCTTCATCCTGAAAGAGCAAAGTGGCACGCTTGTAGGTGGCAAAGCGGCGGGCAAAGCCGACCACCAGTGTGCGCACATCGAAATGCGCAGTCATAGCCTGCACAAGATAAGAGCTTTCGCCGTTACGACGCGCCTGACGTTCCAGTTGCTCGCGCACATACACCAACATACGCTGCTTATTGGTCTGGTGGATGCTCCAGTAAAGATAATCAGGGATATCCTGAATATTCTCCCAGTAATCCGGATCCAGCATATGGCCACGCCATTGCCCGCCAAGATGTTGATTAAAGGCACTGATCCATTCCGGCGCCAACCATGTCGCCACATGCACGCCATTGGTTACCGAAGTAACTGGGTTCTCTTCGGGCGACAGATCAGGCCACATCGACTGACAAATCACCGAACTGACCTCGCCATGCAGCTTGGCCACACCATTGATATAGGACGCGCCATGAATGGAAAGTGCTGTCTGGTTAAAGCCATGCGAACCGTGACCGAAATCGCCGCTTCCGAGATCATGTAACTGCTTGATGCTGACACCCAATAAATCGGCAAAGCCACTCATATGGCGATCAAACAATTCAAGCGGGAAGATATCGTGACCGGCGGGAACCGGGGTATGCGTCGTAAACACGGTGCAGGAGCGCACTGCCTCCAAGGCCACTTCGAAACTCAAGCCGGAATCCGCAATAAGTTCGCGTACGCGTTCAATAATAATAAAGGCTGCGTGCCCTTCGTTGGCATGCCAAACAGTCGGCGCCACACCCATCAGACGCAGAGCGCGAACGCCGCCAATACCGAGAACAATCTCCTGCTTGATGCGGTTATCGATACCCCCACCATAGAGCTGATTGGTAATGCCACGGCACTCCTCACAATTCTGCGGCAGATCAGTATCAAGCAGAATCAATCTGATATGTCCGGCCTGCGCAATCCACACCTTCACATCGGTTTCGCATTCCGGAAAATCCAGATGCAGGATCACGTCCTTGCCATCATCACTAACAGCCGGTTCAATACATAGGTCACCGAAACGGTTGTCGTGGTATACAGCTACCTGCTGACCCAGCGTATTGATAGTCTGGCTGAAATAACCCTGACGATAGAGCAGACCGACAGCAGTGAACGGCAGGCCAAGATCACTGGCTGATTTGCAATGGTCGCCAGACAGAATGCCCAAACCACCGGAATAGATAGGCAGGGATTCGTGTATGCCGAACTCCGCTGAAAAATAGGCAATCTCATGCGACTCGGGCTTCTCAACCACATTGGTGTACCACTGATGTTCTTCTTTCATATAGGAATCGAAATCGGAAACAACACCATGATACTGAGACAGGAAAGAGCGATCCGAGGCCATCTCATCCAGTCGATGCTGACTTACCCGGCGCAGAAATGCGCGCGGGTTATGTCCACACACAGTCCACAGGATGGGATCCATTTGATGAAACAGCGCACGCGCGTCGGCATTCCATGCAAACCATAGATTGGATGCAATATCTTCAAGGTGTTTCAGGGCTTTCGGGACGGTCGGGCGAACCCGCAATAAATAGGTTTTTCCTTCGGACTTCACTTGCTTACCTCACACAAAAATTAATGCCGCGGACCCTGTCCAAATGACCCTACCAAGTCAATGCAATCTGGAAGGCCTTGTGGCGCCTTATTTACTGGATAAGAAGCACCTTTTTAAGCCATCATCATCGGGGTTCTTATGCAGGAGAAGGTATGAAAACAGAGTGCTCCACCAATCACCTCTCAGGCGAATCGATCCCCTCCATTGAACCCAAAAAAAATAGGCCGTGCTAATGCACGACCCATTTCATCTACATAGTGACAGAAGAGAAGTTGTAGCTTACAGACTACCCATCTTCGGCAAATCACCGACCAGCGGGGCTACATAATCAATCCATGCCTGTGTTACATCGTTACCTGCATCATTGATGTACTCGTCCTTCATCTCGGTTGCTTCGCGGGCAACGCTTGATAATGGTGTGATGAAGCACTCGCTGGCATATGGCGAGCTTGAAAGACGGCGAATCGCTACAGAACCGGCCTCACCGGAAGAGGCTGCATGGTTTACAGCATAATCACCGACTGCACGGGCTTCCTTTGCATCCACTGCTGAAACGATGGACGGGAAACTGCGCTGCAGATATCCGAAGGTATCTGCACGAACACGTGCGCCTTTCCCGAGTGCCTCTTTGGCAATCCCTGCCAGCGCATCACCCAAGGCACCTGTGCCGGAAAGCTGGATATTGCCGTGCGAATCGCGCTCGCCGGATGATGCAATCGGATTCCCGTCTTTATCGGCAATACCTTCAGAAGCCGCGACAACACAACGACCATATTTGGCCATGGCATCCTTCACGTCCTTTTTAAACGTCTCCTTATCGAAAACACGCTCCGGCAGATAAATCAGATGCGGCCCATCGCCTTCACCCTGACGGGCAAGTGCGGATGCCGCAGTCAAAAAGCCTGCATGACGTCCCATCACGACATTGATCTTCACTCCGGGCAATGCGCGGTTGTCCCTATCGTCGCCCATGAATGCCAGCGCCACGAATCTGGCTGCCGATGCAAAGCCAGGGCAGTGATCGGTAACCCGCAAATCATTATCAATGGTTTTGGGAATATGCACGGTACAAAAATCGTAGTTTGCCTCTTTGGCCATCTCGGCAATGATGTGTGCTGTCTCGGCCGAATCGTTACCACCGATATAGAAGAAGAAACGCACATCGTTTTTACGGAAAACCTCAAATACCTTTTCGCACTCAGCCTTACCCGGCTTCAAACGAACCGAACCAAGGGCTGCGGCAGGTGTATTCGCTACTACATCCAACTGCTCAACACTCTGCGTCGTCAGATCAATGAAATTCTCATCCATAATACCCTGAATACCATGTCTGGCGCCAAGAATGCCGGTAATCGCATCCTGCTGGCGTGCCGCGAGAACTGCGCCGACCAGCGATTGATTAATCACCGAGGTGGGGCCTCCTGATTGTCCGATTACCATTTTACCTTTGAGCATATCTATCTCCCATGTAGTTTGAGCCATCTGGCTTGAAGTTTTATTGGCGCGGGATCATAGCAGACCTGCTTTGCATTCCTAGGGGGCGCTGCATCATCAACAGCCGAATAAAAGGGGTATAAGTTTGACGCAGCATCAAGAAAAATTAAACCGAATTTCAGCACTGCTGATCGACGCGGGCCAGACCATCATCATGCCCGCTTTCAGCGAATATGCTTCGACCAATGACGTAAAAGAAGATGGCTCGGTGGTCACCGAAACAGATCTGGCCTGCCAGCAATATATCAGCACCCAGCTTGCCGCCGCCTGGCCCGATATCGGCTTTCTCGGCGAAGAAATGACTCGAGAGGGGCAGCTATCCTGCCTGCACAGCGGCGAAAGCTTCTGGTGCCTCGATCCACTGGATGGCACGAGTAATTTTATTGCCTCCTTCCCGGCATTTGCCCTCTCGCTGGCGCTGATTGAGAAGGGCCGGCCGACACTGGGCTGCATTGTTGATCCTGTACGTAAAGAAACATTCTCAGCAGCCCACGGTCAAGGGGCCTTCCTCAACAATGCTCCCATAAATGCACGGTCCGTCAGCAAGCTCAACGAGGCCATCGGCTTTGTGGATTTCAAACGTCTGGATGCAAATCGCAGGGGGATTCTATCTACCCCCGGTTTGTATCGCAGCCAACGCAATATTGGAACCTGCGCTCTGGAATGGGCCTGGCTGGCGGCTGGACGAGGACAGTTTATCATCCACGGCGGCGAGAAGATCTGGGACTTTGCCGCAGGCAGCCTGATCGCTGCAGAGGCGGGTTGCACACTGACTGATTTCTCTGGAAAACCCTTGTTCGAAGAGCTTCACCCCGCCTCATCAATTCTTGCTTCAGCCTCAGAAAACCTGCATGAAACCTTGCTACACTTTGTGCGCACCTGAGTTTAACGCATTGCCTACACCTATATTTTTTAGGGTCGCTTTGAGGGGATTTTTCAGCTAAGATGCCGCTCCGCATAGCGGAAGAAATACGACCGGGAGGGTTTGATGGGCAAGGTAAGCAACCTTAAAATTGATTTGGTAGAGGTCTGCGAAGCGGCAGCCCGAGCATGTGCGCCATTTGTTGGCTCTGGCCAGAAAGACGAAGGTGACGGCTTGGCTGTTGATGCCATGCGCAAGCGCATCAACGAAGTGAAAATGAGAGGCGTGATTGTCATTGGTGAAGGCGCCAAGGACGAAGCTCCGGCCCTCTACGATGATGAACCCGTTGGCACAGGCGAAGGTATCGGCGTGGATATCGCCGTGGACCCGATTGAAGGCACCAACCTTTTCGCCAAGGATATGCCCGGCTCGATCGTAACGCTGGCAGCCGCCCCTGAGGGCTCGATGTATCGCCCCGGTTCCTGCTTCTACATGGACAAACAGGTTTATCCGAAGGCTGCGCGCGGCAAAATCGACGCAGAAGCGCCGGTTGCAGTTCGCCTGCAACAGCTTGCTGATGCCCTGGGTAAAGAAATGGGCGAACTGAAGATTTTCATTCTCGATAAGCCCCGCCACCAGGAAACGATGAAAGAGATTTATGCTGCGGGCGCCAAGATTCGTCTGGCGACTGATGGTGATGTAAACGGCGCCATTCAGGCTGTATTGAACATGGGCTCAGATGCTCTGTTCGGCATCGGCGGAACACCTGAAGGTATCGTCACCGCTTGTGCAGCACGCGCCATGGGTGCTGAGATGTTCGGCCGCATGGCTCCGCAGAAGGATTTCGAGGTTGAACTGTGTAAGAAGGAAGGGATTGATACCAAGCGCATCATTACACGTGATGAGCTGGTCACCTCCGACGATTGCCTGTTTATCGCCACCGGCCTGACTTCGGGTGCCTATGTGCGCCACGTAAAAACCGGCCACGATACCTACGGCAAGTTCATGACCACCGACACCGTGGTGCTTGACGGCGGTATCGGCAATATCCGTCACGTGCAGACAACGCTTCACGTCTAGAGCGGCTGGAACGCCGGTTGAGATGTTCATGGTATAAGTTTTTCTTATACCAGAGATAATAAACGATGATTAGATTTTATATATTAAATAAATAGCATTCGAATTTGTGGCAATCTCACAAATTGAAAATAAGGGGAAAGTACATGAGTAATAGCAGCCGTAGACACTTGGCCAACGCCGTTCGCGCACTCGCAATGGATAGCGTTCAGAAGGCAAATTCCGGACACCCGGGCGCACCAATGGGCATGGCAGACATTGCCGAAGTCCTTTGGAACGATTACATGAAGCACAACCCGACCAACCCGAAATGGGCTGATCGTGACCGCTTTATTCTGTCCAATGGCCATGGCTCGATGCTGATTTACTCCCTGCTCCACCTGACCGGTTACGATCTGTCCATGGACGATCTGAAACAGTTCCGTCAATTGCATTCACGCACACCGGGCCACCCTGAGTACGGCTATGCACCAGGCGTTGAGACCACCACCGGCCCGCTGGGTCAGGGCATCACCAACGGTGTCGGCATGGCACTGGCCGAGAAGACACTGGCTGCGCAGTTCAACAAGCCAGGTCACGACATCGTTGACCACAGCACCTATGTATTCCTCGGCGATGGCTGCCTGATGGAAGGCATTTCCCACGAAGCATGCTCACTGGCCGGCACACTTGGTCTGGGCAAGCTGATCGCATTCTGGGATGACAACGGCATCTCCATCGACGGTCACGTCGAAGGCTGGTTCACCGATGACACACCAGGCCGCTTTGAGGCCTATGGCTGGCAGGTGATCCGCAATGTGGACGGCCATGATGCCGTTGAAATCAAAAAGGCAATCGACGCAGCACGCGCCGAGAAGAACAAGCCAACCATGATCTGCTGCAAGACCATCATCGGTTTCGGTTCCCCGAACAAAGCCGGCACGCATGACTGCCATGGCGCTGCTCTGGGTGATGAAGAAATCGCACTGGTTCGTAAAGAACTGGGCTGGGAACCTGCACCGTTTGAAATCCCTGCCGATGTGTATGAAGGCTGGGACAACAAAAAAGCCGGTGCTACTGCCGAGAGCGATTGGGACAAGCGTTTTGCCGCTTATGCAGCCGCCTACCCTGCAGAAGCTGCTGAATATACACGCCGCATCACTGGCCAACTGGCTGCCGACTGGGATGCTGGCGCTGATGCCTTCATCGCTGAAGTTGCTGCCAAGGGTGAAACCATTGCATCACGTAAGGCATCGCAGAATGCTATCGAAGGCCTGGCCAAGATCACCCCTGAATTCCTCGGTGGTTCTGCCGATCTGGCCGGTTCCAACCTGACCCTGTGGTCGGGTGCAGTACCTGTGATCAAAGATCCTGCCGGCAACTACGTAAACTACGGTGTGCGTGAGTTCGGAATGGCTGCGATGATCAACGGCATCTCCCTGCACGGCGGTTTCGTTCCTTACGGCGCAACCTTCCTGATGTTCTCCGAGTATGCTCGCAACGCACTGCGTATGGCTGCATTGATGAAAGTGGGACATATTGAAGTATTCACCCATGACTCCATCGGTCTTGGTGAAGATGGTCCGACCCATCAGCCTGTTGAGCAGACTGCAACACTGCGCATGATTCCAAATATGGATGTATGGCGCCCTTGTGATGCGGTTGAATCATCTGTTGCCTGGAAGGTTGCCATCAAGAATCAGACTGGCCCAAGCTCACTGATCTTCTCTCGTCAGAACCTGCCGCATCAGGCACGTAATGCTGAGCAGATCAAGCTGATCGAGCGCGGTGGTTATATTCTGAAGGATTGCAAAGGCACGCCGGATGCCATCATCATCGGAACCGGCTCTGAAGTGTCGCTGGCCATGGAAGCTGCTGCAGCCCTCGAAGGCAAGAAGAAGGTTCGCGTTGTTTCCATGCCATCAACCAATGCATTCGACAAGCAGGATGCGGCGTACAAAGAATCCGTGTTGCCGGCAGCTGTGACAGCACGTGTTGCTGTTGAAGCAGGTGTCACCGGCTTCTGGG
>Ga0316187_10001807_pt1 | contig 18711 bp, 19 predicted proteins | sample CroRivburrow1_MG_FD_204927 | JGI IMG/M metagenome (GOLD analysis project Ga0316187, IMG submission 204927) | Coastal sediment microbial communities from Maine, United States - Cross River worm burrow 1 | ecosystem: Environmental > Aquatic > Marine > Coastal > Sediment | place: USA: Maine...
GTTTCAAATCAAAAAGCGCGTGAAAACAAGGACTAAAGCGGTCTATATATTTCACATCACGCGCAAACCGTTTTAGAGCTCGATTTCAATCGGGCCTTCTTCGCGACCGTGGATGAACTGATCCACGTAAGGGTTGTTGCTCTGGTCGATTTCGTCGGCTGGTCCGCACCAGACAATCCTGCCCTTGTAGATCATGGCTATGTCATCGCCGATCTTGCGGGCAGACGCCATGTCATGGGTAATGGTGATGGTGGTTGCACCCAGCCGTTTCACACTGTCGACAATCAGGTTGTTGATGACGTCGCCCATGATGGGGTCGAGGCCGGTGGTCGGTTCATCGAAGAAGATGATTTCAGGTTCCGGGGCAATGGCGCGTGCCAGGCCAACGCGCTTGCGCATGCCACCGGACAGTTCTGCCGGTGACACGTCAGCCAGTTCCGCACCAAGGCCAACTTCGGCAAGTTTGTCCAGGGCGATGGCACGCGCTTCAGAGGTTTTCATTTTCTTGCCCTGGATCAGGCCGAACGCCACATTGCGCCAGACGCTCAGACTGTCGAACAGGGCGGCGCCCTGGAAAACCATGCCGAACCGGCCCATCATCTGGTCCAGGGCAGGCCCCTGCAATCCGATGACCTCTTGACCGCCCACCCTGATCGAGCCCTTTTCAGGATGCAGCAGCCCGAGAATGCACTTCAGCGTCACTGATTTGCCCGACCCTGATCCGCCGATCACCACCAGTGAACGGCCTTTGCCAACGGCCACATCGACGCCCCGCAAAACATGCTTGGCACCAAAGGATTTGTGGACATTTTCAAGTGCGATGTGCGGCTCAGGCATCACCGGCCTCACTCGGAAAACAGCAGTGACGTCAGCGCGTAGTTTGCTGCCAGGATCAGAATCGAGCCGGACACAACCGCATTGGTAGTCGCTCTGCCGACGCCTTGGGCGCCACCCTTGGAGTTGAAGCCGTGATAACAGCCCATCACCGCTATGATGAAGCCGAACACGGCTGCCTTGATCAGGCCCGAGGTCACGTCGGTCACCTCGATAAAGTCCGTGGTGTTCTTTACATAGGCGGCGTAATTGAAGCCAAGCGACGTGGTGCCGACCACGAAACCGCCGAAGATGCCGATGATGTCGGCAATGCCGACCAGTATGGGCAGCGTGATCACGGCTGCCAGGATGCGCGGACCGACAAGATATTTGAACGGATTGGTCGACAGAGTTGTCAACGCATCGATCTGTTCGGTCACGCGCATGGTGCCGAGTTCGGCAGCGATTGCCGCAGATACACGACCGGCGACCATCAGGCCGGCCATAACCGGGCCAAGTTCGCGGGTGATCCCCAGTGCCACGATGGACGAGACCAGGTTTTCTGCATTGTAGCGCGTGCCGCCAATGTAGATCTGCAATGCCAGGGCGCCACCGGTAAAGAACGCTGTCAGCCCGACCACCGGCAGGGAATTATAGCCAATTCGAACGATCTGTTCGAGCAACTGGCGAAAATACCACGGCGGCAGCAGTCCGCGAATAACGGCGTCGCGTGCAAACAGGGATACCCGGCCCACTTCCGCAAGCATGGAAAAAACAAAACTGCCGATGGCCGCCAGAAAATTCACCGGAACACGTTGCCTCTCGATGCCGTTGTTCGTCGTAATCCCAAATAGATGCATCCTTCGAAAGGTGCATTCAAGACGAGTACACTTTTGCGTAGCGTCTGCCAAGGGATGTCAGAATTTCATAACACAGGGTGCCGGACCAGCGCGCCCAGTCATCGATCTGGATGTTTGGACCCAGCAGTTCGGCTTTCGGGCTGCCGGTCAGTTTGTCCGGGTCTATGTCGGTGACATCAATGGTGATCATGTCCATCGACACCCGGCCGACAATCGGGACCATTTGTCCTGCAATACAAACCACGGCAGGTCCATCATGCATGGCAGGCCACGACATTGCGCGTAACAGGCCATCCGCATAGCCCACGCCGATGATGGCAATACGTGACGGTCTGTTCGCCTGCCATGTGGCGCCATAGCCCACGCCTTCGCCTATGGGGACGTCGCGCACCTGCAGGATCGCAGCCATCAGAGAGACCACCGTCTGCATCGGATTGGGTTTGTTGGCCAGTGGATTGCCGCCATAAAGCGCCACGCCGGGACGTGCCAGATCATGACGGAACCCGGATCCCAGAAATGTGCCGGGTGAATTCGACAGTGATGCGGGCAGTTCAGGAAACAGTTCACACAACCCGGCAAACGCATCCCGCTGGATTGCGTTGCTGCAACTGGCCTCGTCATCGCCGCTTGCCAGATGACTCATCAGCAGGCACAGCCCGGCACGCGCGATCAGGTTTGCGTCACCCGCAACAGCTTCCGCCTGCGCGCGATCAAACCCCAGCCGATTGATCCCGGTGTCAACGTGGATGGCGGCCTTGTGCCGGCCTTCAGTCGTGTCTGCCCATTCGCTCAACTGGCAGGGGCTGACAAGGCAGGGGCGCAGATCATGGGCAATGTAGAACCCGGATTGTCCCTGAAACAGGCCGTCGAGCACGTAAATCACGGCCTCCGGCAAGGCGTCGCGCACCTGTTTGCCTTCCATGGGCAGGGCGACGAAAAAGGTTGTGCAGCCTGCTGACCACAAGGCCCGGGCGACTTCAACGGCACCACAGCCATAACCGTCAGCCTTTATGGTCGCACCGCACTCGGCAGGCGAAACCTGGCCGGCGATCATGCGCCAGTTCTCGACCAGCGCGGCAAGATCAATGGTCAGCGTGGCGCCGGCCAGTTCAGGTGGAATGGCCATGGCGCCATCAGTCACGAATGTCTGGCATGTAACCCGGTCGCACCAGGTTTTCAAACCGCGTCAGGTTAGCATCAAAGTGCAGTGATACGGTACCGGTGGGGCCGTGGCGTTGCTTGCCGATGATCACGTCTGCGACACCGACGACGCCATCCATGCGTTCCTGCCATTGCATGTGTTCATCGGTGTTCGGTTTGGGCTCGTCACGGCCCAGGTAATATTCCTCACGATAGATGAACATCACCACGTCCGCGTCTTGCTCGATTGAGCCGGATTCACGCAGGTCAGCCAGTTGCGGGCGCTTGTCTTCACGGTTTTCCACTTGCCTTGAAAGCTGTGACAGTGCCAGAATCGGAACTTGAAGTTCCTTGGCCAAGGCCTTGAGACCAGTCGTGATTTCGGTAACCTCCTGAACGCGGCTTTCCGATGCCCTGCGCGCAGAGCCCGACAGAAGCTGCAGGTAATCGACCACAATCAGTCCCAGAGTTCCGCGCTGACGTTTCAGCCTGCGCGCGCGCGCGGCGAGCTGGGCAATGGCCAGCCCGCCTGTTGCATCGATATAAAGCGGTATCGCTGCCAGCCGCTGGCTGGCCTCCACGAGCCGGTCAAATTCGTCAGGCGTAATCTTGCCTCGCCTGATGCGCTCTGACGAGATTTCAGCCTGCTCGGAAATAATACGGGTAGCCAGCTGCTCGCCCGACATTTCCAGCGAGAAGAAGGCAACAATGCCGCCATTCTTCACGGTCATTGTGCCGTCTGCATTATGTTCAGCCTGGTAGGCGGCGGCGACATTGTAGGCAAGGTTGGTGGCAAGTGATGTCTTGCCCATGGCAGGACGCCCGGCAAGGACGAGCAGATCGGATGACTGCAATCCGCCGAGCTTCTCATCCAGGTCTTTCAGGCCTGTCGAGATGCCCGACAATCCGCCGTCGCGCTGATAGGCTGCCGCAGCCATGTCGATGGCTTCGGTCAAAGCCGTGCCGAATGGCTGGAAGCCCTGACCGTACTTTTCCGACTCGGCGATTTCATAAAGCTGCTGTTCGGCGTCTTCGATCAGTTGCCGGGAGGATTTGTCCACCGGTGTGTCAAAACTGTTGTTGACGATCTCTGTACCGATGCCGATCAGCGCCCGCCGCTGCGCCAGTTCGTAAATGGTGCGGCCATAATCCTCGGCATTGATGATTGTGGTGGCAGAAGCGGCAAGCCGGGCCAGATAGGCAGGCCCGCCAATATCGTTCAGGGTCTCGTCCTGCTCGAAGAATGATTTCAGTGTCACCGGCGATGCCAGGTGGCCGGCTCTGATCCGTGTGGCAGCAGCTTCAAAGATGCGCGCATGCACACCTTCATGGAAGTGTTCCGGCATCAGAAAGTTGGAAACCCGGTCACAAGCCTCATTGTTGACCAGGATGGCACCCAGCAACGCCATCTCCGCCTCAAGGTTGTGAGGTGCAGAGCGAAAGTCTTCATCGCCAGGCTGGTCGCCGCCGCCCTGATTGAGTTTGATAACTGAATCCATGACACTGTTGATAGCGCGCCCGGCGGTTTGTCGCGAGGCCCAATCTGCCGCAGCGCCGACCTTTCCACTATTGCTTTCTAACCTGTGGATAATGCCCTGATTCTTCGCCTGAGGTCTTCACAACCTGTTTTCGGCGGCCAGACCGTTGCCGATTGTTGAAAACCCTGTCCTCATTCCGGCGCAATCGGGTCTCTTCGCGGGCAATATAGTCCCGTGTCAGGGGCAGGGCATACTGATTACCCGCCGCCTGAAGCTGAAAATTGTTCAAACCCAGATAGCGGAAACTCAGCTCTGATGAGGCGAGATAAAATTCCCACATTCTGGCAAATTGCTCGTCGTAAAGCGCTACAGCGTGCTGTCGGTGTGCATTGAAGCGTTTGCGCCATTCAGCCAGCGTGCGCGCGTAGTGAAGTCGCAATATCTCGATGTCGGTCACATACAGGCCGGATTGCTCGACCCGCGGCATCACTTCTGACAGGGCCGGGCAGTAACCGCCGGGAAAAATGTACTTTTGTATCCAGGCACTCGTGGCCCCGGGGCCACTGGCGCGTCCGATGGAGTGAAGTACGAAAACACCATCGGGGGTCAACAGGTCGCGGATCTTTTCAAACAGCTCACCATAGTGTCTGACGCCGACATGCTCAAACATGCCGACCGAAACGATCCGGTCAAACTTGCCGTTCAGCTCCCGGTAATCCTTGAGGTGAAAACCGACCTGGCCGTCCAGTCCGCAATCCCCAGCGCGTTGGCTGGATACCTTGTGTTGTTCTTCCGACAGGGTGACACCGGTGACCTGCGCCCCGCAGACCTGTGCAAGGTAAAGCCCAAGCCCTCCCCAACCGGAGCCGATGTCGAGCACTTTCATGTCCGGTTCGATAACAAGTTTTGCCGCCAGGTGGCGCTTTTTGGCCAGTTGCGCCTGTTCCAGGTTTTGGCCGGTTTTCTCAAAATAGGCACACGAGTACTGGCGGTCATTGTCAAGAAACAGATCGTAAAGATCGCCTGACAGATCGTAATGATGCGCTACATTGCTGCGTGCGCGCCCGATTCTGTTGTCCTGCTGCAGTCGTTTCAACCGTTTGCGGATGGCGTAGGGTATCCGCACTGGCACCGGCGTTTTGGCGGTTTCCAGATTTGCCATCAACAGTTTCAGAACGTCATATATGTTGCCGTGGGTTACCGACAACTGGCCGCTTGTATAGGCCTCACCCAGGTAAAGGTCAGGATCAATGAGCAGGTGTCGTACTGTCGCGCTGTCATGAATCCGGAAACCCGTCGGCGTTCCGGTGGCATCACCAAAACGGGTTTCGCTGCCATCCGGCATGGCAACGGTCAGGTCTCCGTGCTGCACCATATGGCTCAGCATCTGTTTGAGCAAAGCTTGCATCGGTTCGATTCCTCGTTCCATTGCCTCCCGGTCCAAGAATACAGCTAATTCTGGCAAACACTTTGCCTTGGGTCAAATCTTCTATTTTTCCGGTAGTATCCATCCATACGGATGGATGAAGTTGCTCTAACAGTTTGGAATCGTTTATCTTTATTCGATCAAAAGTTTCTATCTGACCGGATGAAGCTCTGGCATCAGCGATAGAAAAGGCCGCCTGCGTAGTGCACAGGCGGCCTGTTATGCCAGGTCGAACAGCTTTGCCCGTCTGAGGCGGGCCGATTGTTCAGTCTTCGGTTTTGTCTGTTTCAGCTTCAACTTCAGCTTCAGCAGTGTCTGCCGCAGCACCTTCAGCTTCTTCTTCAGCCGCAGCGTCTGCTTCAGCCTGCTCGAACAGTTCTTCTGCTGCGCGGCGGATCTCGTCACGCTCGTCTGCATTACTGGTCAGGTCTTCGCCGCGGGCCTGGGATTCGGCTTCATCCTGGGTACGGGCAACGTTGATCTGTACGGTTGACGAAACTTCGCTATGCAGTGCAATGCGCACGTCATACAGGCCGAGTGTCTTGATCGGATCCGGCAGTACCACGTGGTTGCGGGTAACGGCGACGCCGGTTTCGCTTGCAGCTGCTGCGATATCGCGGGTTGAAACCGACCCGTAGAGCTGACCGGACTCACCTGCCTGACGGATCAGGATGAAGCTTGCACCGTCGAGCTTCTCCGAATCGGTCTTTGCGGCTTCAACTGCAGTGGCGTTCTTTACTTCAAGTTCTGCACGCTGGGCTTCGAATTTCACCATGTTCTTTGCTGATGCGCGAAGCGCCTTGCCGCGCGGCAACAGGAAGTTGCGGGCATAACCGTCCTTGACACGGACAGTCTCGCCCATGGCGCCGAGTTTTTCGACGCGTTCCAGTAGAATGACTTGCATGATATTTACTCCTTGATGGGTTCTCTTGTTTGGATGTTGGAATTAGAAATGGGCACCCTCAATCGGGCGGTTTGTTTCGTTTGCGGATGTTGAAGCTTTGATCGAACATGCCGAGCATGATCAGTGGTACGATCGCGACTGCGGACAAAAACAGCATGGACAGGTAGAACAGCCCGAGCAGCAAGCCACGCATCGGGTGGTTTTCGAGCAGCCCATGCATCACGGCCAGCCCCAAAATGGCGTACGCCAGCATCAAGGCTGATGTGAATACCCATGCAAATGCGCCCAGTGTACCCGGCAGCAAGGTTGCCGCTGCACACCCCGACAATACCCAGATCGTCCAGCGCGGAAAGGCCAGCTGGCCGAAGGGTGCCCATGGCCTCAAACCAATACCGGTTTTACGCAGCACACTGCCTGCCAGGTACATGTTCACCATGGTGGAAATGCACCACACGATGCTCAGTGCGGCGGGCAGCATCTGGACAACAAACGAGCGTATCTGCTCAATTTGTTCAGCTGTCGGCGAATTGGGCCGTTTGGCCATTTCATCAAAAAGCGGTTGTAAAACCTGTCCGGCCGAGGCGCGGAAAGTGTCGACATCAGGACCCAGTGCGAGAATGACAAACACACTCAAGGCCGCGCTGGCGATAGCCGTCCACACCACGAGACGGCCTTCAGGATACCAGACTGTGCCGGTGTCGGAAACTTCGCCTTCATCGGATGGGGCCGCCGAAGCGGGCCTGTTTTGCAGAGCCAGGTGACTTAACACCACAGGGGCGATGCCCGCGCTCAGTGCAACGAAGAACGCAGCTTTCCAGCCAAATGCGATCAGGTAGCCGACGACCATGACCAACGCGCCAAGCGCTGCGGTTATCGCACCCCAGCCCAGGCCGGCAACAAAAAGTGGAAAAGATGCAAGATAGATCAGCAGGAGGCCGATCGCATTGCCCGAGTTGCCGCCTGCGTGCAGCAAGCCAGCTGTCAGTCCGGCGATAACGCCTATAACGATCCAGTTGTTGAACATCTGGGCTGTCCCGCATCTTGCGATGGGTTAGAGGCAGATACAAAAGCCTGCCCCAACCGGTTAATACCGAGTTGGCCCCTGATCACGCTGAAGTGCCTGATCAGGGAAATATTTGTGTCCTATTTCACGACGTAGGGCAGCAGGCCCAGGAATCGTGCGCGCTTGATGGCCTTGGCCAGTTCACGCTGCCGCTTGGCAGATACTGCCGTAATGCGGCTGGGCACGATCTTGCCGCGCTCTGAAATATAGCGCGACAGAAGCCGTGAGTCCTTGTAGTCGATCTTCGGCGCGTTATCGCCCGTGAACGGGCAGCTCTTGCGGCGACGGAAGAATGGTCTGCGTGCACCTGACATTAGCTCTTTCCTTCTGCGCTGGAGGTTTCCTCACGTGGCGGACGCGGGGTACGAGGACCCCTGTCGCCACGGTCACCGCGGTCGCCACCGGGACGATCACTGCGCTCACGGCTGGGGCGCATCTGAACAGACGGCTCTTCTTCGTGTTCTTCAACACGAATGGTCATGAAGCGAATGACATCTTCATTTAGACCCATCTGGCGTTCCATTTCGGCAACTGCCGGTGCAGGTGCGTCAAGGTTCATCAGCGCATAATGGGCTTTGCGATTCTTGCGAATACGGTAGGTAAGGGGTTTCAGCCCCCAATATTCAGAGCGCCCGATTGAGCCGCCATTATCAGTGATAATGGTCTTGAACTGTTCTGTAAGTGCATCCATTTGCGCGGTGGAAATATCCTGACGCGCCATGAACACATGCTCGTACAATGGCATGGTTGAAGCCTTTCTTTTGATCCAAAGTCTTGTTCTTGAACAAACTTTCCGGCGCATAGCCTCCCCCGAGCCCATCGGAAAGAAAGGCTCGAGATACCGGTTCCTCGAAAGAGCAGGGACACGGGAAGCCAGGCTTTCTAGCCCTGTCATGTCCAGGTAACGAACACGACCTTCCGTTCAGCCCCCGACCGGAAAACCGCTCAAGAACGGGCGGGTTATACGGTAATTTGGGCAGTTTGCAAGCGCAAACAGGTGCGCGGTTTGGTCATGGGGCAGGCGTTCTGCCCTCAAGCACCGTTGCCATCTTGGCTGTATCTATGTTGCCGCCGCACAATATGACGCCAACCCGCTTGCCGTGCATGGCATCGCGCTGTGCGATCAAACCGGCAAGCGGCGCGGCACCGGCGCCTTCCGCCCCATTATGCGTGGTCCGGTAGTAGAGCCTGATCGCCTCAGCCACCTGATCATCCGACACTTCGACAAATCCGTCGACGCCCTTTGATATGATGTCGAGAGCGTCCGGGTGAGGCACCCGCACCGCCAGGCCGTCGGCAAATGTGTTGGCCGAATTGGTTTCAACCGGCCGACCGGCTTCTACCGACAATCTGTAGCAATTGGCATTTTCTGACACTACTGCGATGACCTTGGTCTTCAGGCCCAGATGATCGCGCGCCGAGATCACGCCACAACAACCAGAGCCCATGCCGATCGGCACGTAAACAGCATCCAGTTCACCGGCGGCTTCAAACAGTTCGTGCGCATACGATGACACGCCCAGCACCAGTTCGCGATGAAACGAGGGCACCATATCGAGACCACGATCCTGCGCGATTTGCATGCAGGTTACCCGGGCCTCATCAAAATCCTGCCCGGTTTCGATCAGTTCTGCGCCAAGCGCCTTGATGGCGGCATTTTTTTCGACCGAGTTGCCTTGCGGCACCACGATGGTGGCCTTCACGCCATTGCGTGATGCAGCGTAGGGAATCGACTGACCGTGGTTGCCGCGTGTCGCGGTGATCACGCCATTGGTTTCGCCACGCTCGACGCGTTTGCGCATATGAACCAGTCCGCCGCGCACCTTGAAGGCCCCGGTCGGCGTATGGTTCTCATGCTTGACCCAGGTTTCAATACCCAGTTCGGCCTGCAACAGCGGCCACGCGTACTGAGGTGTGGGCGGCATCGCTTCATGGATGATGGCGCGTGCGTCTGCTATTTCTTCTGCTGTAAACATGGTCGGGGACGCTGGCACAAGCCTGCCTGCTTGACAATACATAGCTGGCCATGCTGCAAGCCCGCTACATCTTGTTCACCGTGTTACTTCCTTTGGTCGTATCTTTCTGGAGACTGCAGACATGACGGTTGCGTTCACATTCCCGGGGCAGGGATCGCAGGTAGTTGGCATGGGCCAGGAACTTGCAGAGGCGTATCCTGCTGCTCGATCGGTCTTTGATGAAGTCGACGATGCGCTGGGCGAAAAGCTGTCTGCCGTCATGTGGGAAGGTCCTGCCGAAACACTGACGCTTACCCGCAATGCCCAACCGGCTCTGATGGCGGTCTCCATGGCTGTCATCGCAGTACTGGAGCAGGAGTTCGGTATCACTGTTGCCGGTAAGGCGGGCTATGTCGCCGGTCATTCACTGGGCGAATATTCGGCCCTGGCGGCAGCTGGAACTTTTTCCCTGGCGGATACGGCTCGACTGCTGCGCACTCGTGGCGAAGCCATGCAGGCAGCGACGCCGGTCGGCACAGGTGCCATGGCCGCCTTGCTGGGGCTTGATTTTGAAACAGCAGTGAAGGTGGCAGAAGAAGCGGCCCAGGGCGAAGTCTGCCAGGCTGCAAATGACAATGCGCCGGGACAGGTTGTCGTGTCCGGCTCGAAGGCCGCTGTCGAACGCGCTGTCGATATCGCCAAGCAACATGGTGCCAGGCGTGCAATGCTGCTGCCGGTGTCTGCCCCGTTCCATTGTGCGCTGATGCAGCCTGCTGCAGACGTCATGGCTGGCGCTCTTTCGGGTGTTGAGATGGCCGCGCCTTCAGTGCCGCTGGTCGCCAACGTTGTGGCCAGCGCCGTCAGCGATCCAGGCCAGATACGGTCCAGTCTTGTTGCCCAGGTAACCGGCACGGTGCGGTGGCGTGAATCTGTTGCCTGGATGGTTGCCAATGGAGTTACCTGTTTTGTCGAAGTCGGCACCGGCAAGGTGTTGACTGGCATGACCAGACGCATGGCACCTGATGCATCCTGCATGGCTACTGCGTCCGTTGCAGATATCGAGGCAGTCGCTCAAAGTCTGAATACCTGAACCGTTTGGCCGCATCAACCAGGAGAGATGAACATGTTTGACCTTACCGGCAAGAAGGCCCTGATCACCGGCGCCACCGGTGGAATTGGCGCTGCCATCGCAAAGGCTCTGCATGCAAACGGTGCTATTGTGGCGCTGTCCGGCACCCGCGCCGGTGTGCTGGAAGAAGTCAGGGCAGGACTTGGTGGGCGCGCTCATGCGGTTGCCTGCAATCTGTCTGATCCCGATGACATCGAGAAACTGATCCCGGCAGCCCAGGATGCCATGGATGGCCTGGACATTCTGGTAAACAATGCGGGCATCACCCGTGATAATCTCGCCATGCGCATGAAGGCTGAAGACTGGCAGGCTGTGCTGGACGTCAATCTGACGGCTGCCTTCACGCTGACCAGGAACTGCATGCGCACCATGATGAAACAGCGGTGGGGCAGGGTGATCAATATTACATCGATTGTCGGGGTGACCGGCAATGCCGGCCAGGCAAACTATGCCGCCTCCAAGGCCGGCCTGATCGGTATGTCAAAATCGCTCGCACAGGAAGTTGCCTCGCGCAACATCACGGTCAACTGCATAGCGCCGGGATTCATTGCAACGCCCATGACAGATGAACTCAACGAAAAGCAGAGGACGGCGATTCTGGCCTCAGTGCCTGCCGGGCGTTTGGGGCATGTGGACGAAATCGGTGCCGGAGCGGCCTATCTGGCCAGTGAAGAAGCCGCCTATATCACCGGTCAGACCTTGCACATAAATGGCGGCATGGCCATGTTGTGATCTGCTGTGCAGGTCGTCCACAACCTGGCATTGTTTCGGTTTTCGGGCTTGGAGTAGCGGGTAAATGTGTGATAATAGGCGCGGTGTAGATGTGGGAATGTTCCCCTTTGCTGGTTGAAAAAACCGTGTAAACAAAGGCTTACCCACTGGAGATTTTTCTGAACCGGATTCGGTTCCCGCAAGGTGCGGGCAGTCCCGAACGCCGGATCAACTTAACGAGGGTTATATTGAAATGAGTGATGTTGCTGATCGAGTCAAAAAGATTGTCGTTGAGCACCTCGGCGTAAGCGCTGACAAAGTGGTAAAAGAGGCCAGCTTTATTGATGATCTCGGCGCAGACAGCCTTGATACCGTTGAGTTGGTAATGGCGTTTGAGGAAGAGTTCGGAATTGAGATTCCTGATGACGCCGCTGAAACCATTCAGACAGTTGGCGATGCTGTAGGTTTCATCGAGAAGAATGCAGCCTGATACTGATCAGGTCATGTCGTATGCCAGTTAGCGGCTCTCGGCATCAGTTACGAGTTTGAGTACGGTGGCAGTGCAAAACATTGCCGCCGTATTTGTTGAATGCCGGTCACAGGCATTGTCTTTGTCTGGAGCAATATGTGATCATCTGAATGAAGATTGCCAAGGCTGTTAAAATAGCGATCATCCTGATCCAGGGAGTGTTTTCATGCGCAGAGTCGTAGTCACAGGTATTGGCATGGTGTCGCCGGTCGGCGCCAATGTGGATGACAGTTGGGCCAACCTTCTGGCCGGCAAGTCCGGAGCGACCCGGGTGACTCGTATGGACGTGTCCGACATGGCCTGCCAGGTCGGTTGCGAGGTGAAAACCGGTGACGGCACCAACGGCACATTCAACTGTGACGACTGGATGGAGCCCAAAGAGCAGCGCCGCTACGATACGTTCATCAAATACGGCCTGGCTGCTGCGAAAATGGCAGTTCGTGATTCCGGCTGGGTCCTAAAGACTGATGAAGATAGCTGGCGAACCGGGGTCATGATCGGTTCTGGAATCGGTGGCCTGCCATCCATCGAAGCGACAGCCCTTTTGCTCGCTGAAAAGGGTCCGCGGCGGGTCAGCCCGTTTTTTATCCCGGGTTCCCTGATCAACCTGGTTGCTGGTCTCGTATCGATCGAATTCGGTTTCAAGGGTCCAAACCACGCAGTTGTGACGGCATGCTCGTCGGGAGCCCATGCCATCGGCGATGCAGCTCGAATTGTAGCGCTCGACGATGCCGACGTGATGATCGCAGGCGGTGCGGAAGCAGCCATCTGCCGCATCGGTTATGCCGGTTTTCAGGCGTGCAAGGCGCTTTCGACCCATTTCAACGACACACCCGAGAAGGCATCGCGTCCCTATGACAGGGATCGTGACGGTTTCGTCATGGGCGAAGGCTCAGGCATTGTTGTGCTTGAAGAATATGAACATGCCAAGGCACGCGGCGCGACCATCTATGCCGAAGTGGTGGGCTACGGCATGTCAGGCGATGCCTATCACATCACGGCGCCGGCAGCAGACGGAGACGGTGCATTTCGGTGCATGTCAGCAGCGCTGAAGAGAGCCGGTATTCTTGCATCAGACCTCGACTACGTGAACGCACACGGCACGTCGACACCGATGGGGGACGAGATCGAATTGAAAGCGGTTGAACGCCTTCTGGGCAATCAGGCCGACAAGCTGTGCATGTCGTCAACCAAGTCTGCAACCGGTCACCTGTTGGGGGCCGCCGGTGCAATCGAGGCCATCTTCAGTATTCTCGCCATGCGGGACAACACGGCGCCTCCAACACTTAATCTGGACAATCCGTCGATTGAAACTGCTATCGACCTGGTGCCGCATACGGCCCGAAAAAAGGAAATCAACACAGTTCTGTCGAATTCATTTGGTTTTGGTGGCACCAACGCCTCCCTGGTTTTCCGTCGCGTAGATATTTGAAGTCGGACGTCTGAGCATTTGGGTGGCAGAATCAGGTTGAGTTTTGGTTGGTATAACCAGACACGATCAGCCGGATTAAATCTAAAGAGTTAGAGCAGTTGTGCGGCCTGTTTGCTGCGGTGTTGCTCAAGAGCAGAAAACGGGACTGCAAACCTGAATGAATGTCGCTTCCAACCGGGTATTGCTGAGCCGCAGGCCGAGAACTTTTAGGAGACTGATTGGGCGTTTGGTAGGCTGGACCATTGGTCTGGCGCTTATGGCGATCGCGGGCGCCGGGTTGTCGTGGTTTCTCGCGACCAGTAGTGGTCCGCTGGACAAGCCCAGGATTGTGGACATTCCATTGGGCAGCTCAACAATCGACATCGCGACCCGGTTGCATGAGCATGGTGTCGTGGACAATTCCATTATGACAATGCTCGGCATAACCGCCGTGCGCTATGCATTCGAAATCGAGGTCAAGGCAGGTGAGTACGAGTTTGCCGCCGGCAGCACCCTTGTCGACGTGCTGCGCAAGATCAAATCTGGCCGGACCGTGTTTTACAAAGTCTCGATGCCTGAAGGGTTTACAAGCTGGCAGGTGGTGGAACGCCTGAAGGCCAACGAAGTGCTGGCCGGCGACATTGAGGAGCCTCCATCAGAAGGCGAATTGCTTCCCGACACGTATCTGTTCAACCGGGGAGGTACTCGCCAGTCGATTATTGAGCGGATGCGCGGCGCGCAAAGGAAATTCATTGAAGACCTGTGGCCGACACGTGCTGAAGGACTACCTTTCAAAACACCACAAGATGCACTCGTATTGGCATCCATAGTGGAGAAGGAAACCGGCAAGGCGGATGAACGGGCGCACGTCGCTGCGGTGTTTATCAATCGACTGAGAAAGGGGATGCGGTTGCAGTCGGATCCGACGATTATCTACGGGATCACCAGAGGCCAGGGTAAACTCGACCGGCCTCTCAACCGCAGCGATATTCGGAAGAAAACAGATTACAATACCTATCAGATCAACGGCCTTCCACCGACGCCCATTGCCAACCCCGGCAGAGCATCCATCAAGGCTGTTCTGAATCCGATTGCGACCGATGATTTGTATTTCGTCGCTGATGGAACGGGTGGACATGTGTTTGCCAAGACCTTGGCGCAGCACAATGCCAATGTAAGAAAATGGCGCAACTGGCTGAAGAATCAACGAGAACAACAGGAAGAAGAATCAGAAGACCGCAGCAGCGCAGCTTCGGTGTCGTCTGATGCGGATGCTGCGCAACCAGACGCCGCGGAACAATATGGGTCGCTGTTTCGTGTTGTCATTGTTGCAGGACGCAGCGTACCAATCCCCAAAGACAGGCCGCAACGGCAATGAAGCTGGTCTGCAGCACCCTTGCATGGCATATCGCTCGGGCTGTCGGTAGACTGTACCCGAGATTGATTCTTGGATCGCCAATCTGAACATCGTCGCGGCAGGGCAAGAGGCAAATAGACATGACTATTTCCAGCATGACCGGCTTCGGTCGCGGTGAGGGAAGTTCCGGTCCGTGGAAGTTTCAATGGGAGATGCGATCGGTCAACGGCAAGTCACTTGATGTGCGCTTGCGTCTGCCGGCCGGCACCGAAGCTGTTGAGCAGGCAATTCGTGCCAGCGCTGCCAAGCATCTGAAGCGAAGCAATGTTCAGGTGTTCCTCAATCTCGAAAAAGATGAAGCTGTCTCCAGCATAAGAGTGAATGCCGGCGCACTGGCCGCAGCCATTGAAGCGGTGCGGGACGTGGAAAAAGCCAATGGCGGCGTTCCGGCTTCTACTGACGCCATTCTGGCAATGCGCGGCGTCATAGAGTATGCCGGTGAAGACGCCGATGAGGATGCAGTTGCGGATCGAGACAATGCGCTGATTGCTGCAGCCGAGCAGGCCATCAGCGCGCTCGCTGCCAACCGTCTTGCAGAAGGTGAGCGCTTGGCCGGAATCGTCTCCGGTCAACTCCAGCGGATTGAAGAACTGACGGTGCAGGCCATTGACAACCCGTCCAGGACGCCGGAAGCCATTCAGGCACGGTTGGCAGCAAATCTGGATCGCATTGTCGGAGCCGCATCATCATTTGAGCCGGAACGGTTGCATCAGGAAGCCATGCTGGCGGTTGCAAAGGCCGACATACAGGAAGAACTGGATCGCCTGGTTGCACATGTCGCAGCGGCGCGGGAACTGCTGGCTGCAGACGGACCGGTTGGCCGCAAGTTTGATTTCCTTGCGCAGGAATTCAATCGGGAAGCCAACACCTTGTGTTCAAAATCCACAGACACGTCCCTTACTCACATCGGCCTTGAGCTCAAGACCGTGATCGATCAACTTCGCGAGCAGGTGCAAAACATTGAGTAACTCAGGCACACAATCGACCATCGCGCGCCGCGGACTCCTGTTCGTGCTGTCATCACCGTCAGGTGCCGGCAAGACCACACTGTCCAGGCAGTTGCTGGCCCGCGAACCGGACATGGTAATGTCCGTGTCGGTTACCACGCGCAAACCGCGGCCAGGTGAAACCGACGGCAAGGACTATCATTTCATCTCGCGACTGCAGTTTGATGAAATGGTGAAAAATGACGAGCTGCTTGAATATGCCGAAGTGTTCGGCAATGGCTACGGCACACCCATCAACCCCGTTCATGAATGGCTGGCCGACGGCAAGGACGTCCTGTTTGACATTGACTGGCAAGGCACGCAGCAGATACATGCCCGCATGACGGACGATCTTGTGCGGGTGTTTATCCTGCCGCCTTCAGCCGAAGAACTGCGTCAGCGCCTGGTCCGCCGCGCACAGGATGCCGCATCTGTTGTGGCAAAGCGAATGGCGGAAGCCTCAAATGAAATCAGCCACTGGGCCGAGTATGATTATGTGCTGATCAATGATGATCTGGACCAGTGCGATCGATCCATCAGTGCGATCCTGGATGCCGAGCGCCTGCGCCGTCATCGCCGTGTCGGTCTGGATACCTTTGTGAAACAGCTCAGAAAACATCTGTGACCTGTATCAGGGCACTTCCTGCAAGGCCGGGCGTTGTTGGTGACTCATTCCCAACCTGATTTACTTTGCAGGTTTCAGATCAGCGGGCTGAAATGGCCTTTGCCAGTCTGCAAAAACCGGCAACATCAACTTCTTCAGCTCGCATGTTAGGTTGCAGGCCCGCTTGTTCAATGAGGGCTGCCGGGTCACCACCCAAAGTCTTGAGACTGGAACGCAACATCTTGCGCCGTTGACCAAAGGCGGCCGCAGTTACCTTTTCCAGCACTGCTACATCGCAATCGACAACCGGCGCCGTCCGCGGGGTGATATGCACAATGGACGACGTCACCTTGGGTGGCGGCGTAAATGCTTGCGGAGACACGTCGAACATTTTCACGGCATGGCTGCGCCATTGTGAAATGATCGACAACCGGCCATAGGCGTCATCTCCGACGCTGGCGCAAATGCGATGTGCCACTTCCTTCTGAAACATCAATGTCAGGGATGACCAGAACGGCGGCCATTGAGGCTGGGTCAACCAGCCTGTGAGCAGGGGGGTGGCTATGTTGTAGGGGAGGTTGGCGACTACTTTGACTGGTTGTTGTCCGGCAATGGCTCCCCAGTCGGTCGTCAATGCATCGCCGTGAATCACCGTCAGCCTGCCTGGCCAGGCGGCCAAAATGTCCGCCAGTGCCGGCAGTGCACGTTCATCGCGCTCAACTGCCACAATCCGGTCTGCTCCTTCCATCAGCAAGGCCCGGGTCAGCCCGCCGGGGCCGGGGCCGACTTCGATCACTGTGAAACCCTCAAGTGAACCGGCCGTGCGGGCAATTTTCCGTGTCAGGTTCAGGTCAAGCAGGAAGTTCTGGCCGAGGCTCTTTCTGGCCGAAAGCCCGTAACATTCGATGACTTCGCTGAGGCGGGGCAGGCTGTCGTCCGCAGCTTCCCTCATGAGGTAGCCGGCGGCACAATATTGCCGGTCATGCGCTCGGCCTGCTTCAGAGCAGCGATGAAACTGGACGGGTTGGCCGTGCCGGTTCCGGCCAGTGTCAGCGCTGTGCCGTGGTCGGGAGATGTTCTGACAAATGGCAGGCCCAATGTCGTGTTGATACCTTCATGAAAACCGATTGCCTTGACGGGTATCAGCGCCTGATCATGATACATGCACAAGGCAGCATCATAGGTTACGCGGGCCTGTTCGTGAAACAGCGTATCGGCTGAAACCGGTCCGAAGGCGGTCAGGCCTGCCTGTTTGAGCGCTTGCACTGCCGGTGCGATAATGTCTCTGTCTTCAAGTCCGATAGTGCCGTTTTCACCGGCATGGGGGTTTAGCCCCGCCACCGCGATGCGCGGCTGCGCAATATCAAAGTACCGCTTCAGATCGCGATCTATGATGTGAGCCTGGGTCACGATGGCGTCATGGGTCACTGCTGCGGGAACCTGCGCCAGAGGGATATGAACACTCAAGGGTATGGTGCGAAAATCACCTGCGGACAGCATCATTACAGGTTGGGCCGGATAACCGGCCCTAACAGCGAGGTGCGCCAGATAATCAGTGTGGCCCTCGTGCCGGAAGCCGGCCTGATACAGTGTTTCCTTATGGATGGGGGCAGTTACCATTCCCGATACATCCCCGGCAAGGGCCAGCTTCACGGCCAGGTCCATCCATTCGATAACCCGCGTGGCGGACTGTGAAGAAGGCTTGCCGGGGCGCGCTTCGTGCTCAAGGGGAAGGTCAAGCACAGGCAGTCCACGCTCGAAAGCTGGCTGGACATCCGACATGCACGTGATCGGGACTATCTCAATTGAAGAGTGTTGTGTCAGATGCGCACGACGGCGAAGCGTCTGTGCGCAGCCGATGACGCCAAACGCCGGCAGCGCGTGCTGTGCGGATAGCCTGTAGGTTGACAGTATGATGTCCGCGCCGATGCCTGCCGGTTCGCCCATCGTGACTGCCAGTGGTGAAATTCTGTTCGTCATCGCCGTCCACAGGCCCGGTTCAGCTTTGTTGGGTTCTTCTCTGTAGCAATATGGGTACATATGAACCCATGTTGCTATTACAATTCACAGTCGATCGGGTACGCTATTTTGGGTTGTTTCAACAAGAACAGTCCTGAGCTACGGTTTGAACGCAGGATCCTTGTAGTCAATGAAGCTATCTTCGCGGGCTTTTGCCATCGCCTCTTGTACCACGGCCTCGAACCGCTCGTTGCGCAGCGTTGCCTTGATCTGCTCGCGACTTGGCAGAGGCGGTGCAATTTTGCGGGCGCCACAGTTTGCGATCA
>Ga0316187_10001808_pt1 | contig 18710 bp, 15 predicted proteins | sample CroRivburrow1_MG_FD_204927 | JGI IMG/M metagenome (GOLD analysis project Ga0316187, IMG submission 204927) | Coastal sediment microbial communities from Maine, United States - Cross River worm burrow 1 | ecosystem: Environmental > Aquatic > Marine > Coastal > Sediment | place: USA: Maine...
AAAGCACGTTATCCGAATATCGATATTCCAGATAATCTGGAGATTTTCCAGTACGATATTTTTAATTTACCGTACGATGATGGAACCGTTGATGAAGTAAAAAGCGATTCAATGCTGGAGCACTTATCATTTCTTGAGGAGAAGAAGTTTTTCTATGAAATGAAACGGGTGCTCAGATCAGGTGGTGAGTTGGTGTTCTCAGTTCCCGATTTCGAGGCGGCTGTGAAGTTGTGGCTTGAAGCCAAGGACGACTGGAAAGATTTTTACCGGAACGATGATGAGGCAATTGCGCAGCAGCACTGGTTCGGCCAGTACTCATATGCAATGGATAATCGCTGGGGATATTTGACAGCCAGCCTGTTTGGCCCTCAGAACAGTGAAGGTCAATTTCACAAGAACTGTTATACTGAGAATAAGATTCGAAAGATGCTCGAATTTCTAGATTTTGATGTGGCTGAATTGTCATTTTTTAAGTGGAAGGGCGACCGTGACCGTATGATTCAGGTCCGTGCAGTCAAGCGATAAGGATCACTTCGGGAACCTAGGCAATGAGTAAACAAGTCATCCATATTGGCGCCAATAAGACCGCCTCGACAACGTTGCAGCGAGCTCTATTTAGCCATCATAGTGGTTTGAACTATGTGGGAGAGGATGGTGAGGGGTATGAGCACTACAAGGAGATTGTTGACGCTATGGTCAATGATGACGATCTCTACTTTCCGGCAGAGCAGTGTAACCAGCTTTTTTCAGACATCCTGAACAGAACGGAACAAAGAACCTTTCTCTACTCCAATGAGGATGTCATGACCAGTCGGGTACCAGTGCAGTGTGCTCGGCGTCTTAAATCAATGCTTCCCGAAGCAAAGGTGCTTCTTGTGGTCAGGAATCAGTACACAGCAATCCCATCATTTTATGCCAATCACGGGGCTTTTCTCAAGCCAGCCCCGCCTAGCTACTTTCGGCGCTATGTTTCGTTTGATGACTGGATGAATTTTCAGACCATGTTCATTAAGTATGGCGCGCTGGCGAGTTTTTTCTACAATCGACTGCTGTCCGTTTACTCGGAGCTGTTCGGAGAAGAGAACACTCATGTTTTGATGTTTGAGGAGTTCGTCAGGGATAAGCCCAGCTTTGTAAAAAAACTGAGTGAGATACTGGAAATTGACATCAAAGAGGCTGATCGGCTTCTTGGCGGACGTCATGAAAGGCAGCGTATTACATCAAGAATGCTTGCTTATACACGTTTCCGCACATCTTTTTTCTGGGATGTTCGCTTCAGGGACTATCTTCCCGGAGGAGCCTTGCTGGCTGAAAAGTTCATGCATTATATCGAGTCTGGTCCCAGTGCAAAAATTAAAGTGCCTGATGAGTGGAACCATAGGATTCTAGACCTGTACGGAAAGGATAACCGGGAGCTTGCAACAAAATATCAACTCCCGATGGAAGAGTACGGATACCCCCTGATTTGAAGGGTGGAAAGGATAAAAAGAAAAAGGATAACTTATGAATCTTGAACTGTTTGGCCCTTCAATTACAGATCACGAGATCAATACTGTCATGGATGCAATGCAGAACGGATGGTATGGCGAAAAGAAGTATTGGTACGTTGAAAACTTTGAAGCCGAGTTTGCCCGGTACCATGGACGAAAATATGCGCTGATGACACCCAATTGCACGTCGGCGATTCATCTGATTCTGCTGGCGCTCGGAATCGGCCCGGGCGATGAGGTTGTGGTCCCTGAAAGTACATGGATTGCATCGGCAACCCATATTACTCATGTCGGAGCCAAGACCGTATTTGCAGATATCAATGAAGATACCTGGTGTATGTCAGCGGAGGGTCTGGAGCGGGTGATTACACCACGCACGAAGGCAGTTATTGCTGTCGACCTTTATGGAAACATGCCGGACATGGATAGCCTAAAGGAGGTCACCGATCGCCATGGCATCACTCTGATTGAAGATGCGGCGGGCGCCTTGGGCTCTGTTTATCGAGGAAAGAAGGCTGGTAATTTTGGTGTTGCTTCAGTCTTCAGTTTCCATCGCACGAAGACTATTACGACTGGCGAGGGTGGCATGTTGCTGCTCGACGACGATGCATTATTCGAACGCTGTCATTTTTTGCGCGATCACGGGCGATCCAAGACAAAGCACTACTACAACGATGAAGTCGCATTCAAATATATGCCATGCAATTTGCTTGCATCGCTGGGGTATGCCCAGTTCCAGAGGGTTGAGGAGCTGGTTGAAGCGAAAAGACATATTCTCAAGACGTTCCGCAAAATTTTCTCAGATATGCCAGATGTATACCTGAATCCCGAGCCCCCTGATGGCAGGAATGGCGCTTGGTGTACAGCTCTGATTGTAGGTAAGTCATATGGCTTTGATAAAGAGGAGATGATTCGGGAACTTGAGTCGATGGGGTTTGAAGGCCGGCCCTTTTTCTACCCGCTAAGTTCCATGCCTGCATATGGTGGTGAAAGTCCTGAAAAAAGAGCGAATGCTCCAGTAGCTTATGACCTGTCTCAACGCGGCCTATGTCTTCCTGCGGCTTTCAGAACCAGCGATGAGCAATTGCTGGCTTATGGCAACGCCATTCGAAAAATCTTAGGTAAAGAGCCGCTGGCGAGTCTTTGATGAGTCGTGTTCAGCAACTCCGTGTAGCAGAAGCCTCTAGCTTCCAGGACGGCTTGGGGCAATTGGTAGCTTTTGAAGAGAACACAAACCTTCCTGTTGGTATCCAGCGTGTATTTGTAGTCTCCGGCAATTATGGGGCGGTTCGAGGCAAGCATGCCCATAAGCAGTTGACGCAAGTACTGGCCTGCGTGCACGGTGAGTGCAAAGTCACCTGCGACGATGGTGAGTCTCGCAGAGAATTCTCCCTTACAGGAATCAATCAAGTGTTGCAGATCCCACCAGGAATCTGGGCCGAACAGGAATATATGGTAGAGGGGACTGTTTTGATGGTTTTGTGTGATCTTCCTTACGACGAGTCCGATTACATTCGTAACTACCAAGAATTCCTGCAATACAGAGAGGGTATGAAACTATGAAAGTTGTGGTTACTGGCGGGCTTGGTCATATCGGTTCGCGACTGATTCGCGAACTGCCTGGCTATTTTGAGATGCCTGAAATCGTCATCGTGGATAATCTTTGCACACAACGTTATGCCTCTCTGTTTAATCTGCCTGCAGCTGCCAGTTACCGCTTTGTGGAGGCTGATGTTACATCGGTTGATTTGCGGCAGTTATTTGCAGGTGCGGATGTTGTCGTTCATTTGGCAGCTCTAACAGATGCGGCGGCTAGTTTTGACCACCCCGAGGAGATGGAACGGGTGAATTTTGCGGCCACAAAAAAGGTTGCAGAGATGTGTCTGGATACAGGCACTCCGATGATCCATGCATCATCAACCAGTGTCTACGGCACAGAAAAAGAAGCTATTGATGAGCAGTGTGGGCCGGAAGATATTGCGCCGCAAAGTCCGTATGCAGAGAGCAAGCGAAAGGAAGAGCTGCTGATAGAGCAACTTTGCAAGAAGGGGCTTAGGGTCATGACATTTCGGTTCGGCACGATTTTCGGCACTTCTCCTGGTATGCGCTTTCATACGGCGGTCAACAAGTTTTGCTGGCAGGCTGTGATGGAACAGCCGTTGACGGTATGGGAAACCGCATACGATCAGCGCAGGCCATATCTTGATCTTATTGATGCGGTGCGGGCTGTTGTCTTTGTAATTGAAAAAAAACTGTTTGATGGCTGTACTTACAATGCAGTGACAACCAATGCAACAGTGCGTGAAGTGACCGACCTCATTCATGGTCAGATTCCTGATTTGACGATCAATTTTGTTGAAAGCCGCATCATGAACGCCCTCTCCTATAGGATCCTTAACTCAAGGTTGGCTGATGCTGGTTTTACCATGCAGGGTGATTTGAGTAAGGGGATTGGCGAAACGCTGCAACTTCTTGCTCAGGCGAATGTCCGAATCAACTGAAAAGGGGGTGGCGGTTAAGCCGGATGCCGCAGTAAGAAAGAATATCATTGCCAACATGATCGGCAGTGGCTGGTCGGCTTTGCTCTCTTTTGCCTTTGTCCCACTTTATATCCATTTCATGGGGATTGAGTCATATGGGATAGTTGGCTTTTATGTGACCTTACAGGTTCTCTTTTCCGTTCTGGATATGGGCCTGACAGCGACTCTTTCCAGAGAATTAGCCCGATTGTCTATTGGCGGTGAAGACAATGCAGGGGAAATGCGAAATGTGGTGCGCACTCTTGAAATCATTTACTGGGTTTTGGCAGCGGCTGTTATTCTTTTCGTTATGCTGGGCTCTGACTGGATCTCTACGTTCTGGCTGAATTCCAGTCAGCTAAGTACCGAAGTGATCTCTCTTTCAGTGATGCTCATGGGCGTTGTGATTGCATTCAGAATGCCTTACGGATTCTATAGTGGTGGATTGATCGGGCTCCAAAAACAGGTTCAACTCAATAGAATTAAGATTGTCGTGGAAACAGTCCGAAACGGTGGTGGCGTGATAGTTCTCTGGCTTGTTTCTCCCAGCGTAATCGCGTTTTTTGCGTGGCACGCTTTGGCAGCACTCGCGGCTGTCTTTCTTCTGGCTGTGGTTTTATGGAAGAACCTCCCACCTTCGAAAGAACGGGCGACCTTTACCGCCCCACTATTTCGGCGCTTGTGGCGTTTTGGTGCCGAGATGAGCGTGATTACTGTTTTGGGGTTGCTAGTCGCAGAACTGGATAAAGTTGTCCTGAGTAAAATGCTTCCGCTCGATCAGTTCGGTTATTATATGCTGGCTGCGACTCTGGCAATGGGTATCAACCTGATTATTGTTCCAATCTTTACAGCTATTCATCCTCGCCTGACTCAACTGGTTGCAGATGAAGATGATGCAGGTGTGAGGCGTCTATACCATAAAGGAAGCCAACTTATGGCTGCAATTGTGATGCCCGTTGCTATCACCCTGTCAATTTTTGCTGAACCACTACTGACTATTTGGACCCAAAGCGAGTCGACTGCGCACTTTTCAGCCCCATTTCTTAGCATTCTTGTCATTGGAACTGCGCTTAATGCCATGATGAATATTCCGTATGCCATGCAGATCGCGCATGGCTGGGTAAAATTATCGATCATATCCAATGCGGTTGCAGCCGTATTTCTTGTTCCTTCGCTTATTTGGGCCATCTCAGAATATGGCGCTATTGGAGCTGCATTTATATGGCTTTCGCTCAATACCGGGTATGTTTTGATTAATTCGCCACTGATTCATCGCCGTCTTCTTCCAGGAGAATTTTGGCGATGGTTGTTTGTGGATAATTCACTGGCAGTGATTGCATCGTTGCTCGTTGTATCCCTCAGCTGGTTAGCCCTGCCGGAGGGCCTACCAATGAGCGGAGAGGCAATTTGGATTGCCGTTACACTGCTATTAAGCCTGATGCTGGTTGCCGTATTGCTGCCTGCAACGCGCTCCACCTTAATGAATTTTCGAACTATTCGTTCACGAAGGAGTCACATCTAATGAATCCAGAGTCGCTGCCCTTGGTTTCCGTTGGAATGGCTGTTTACAACCGGCCAGATTACCTGCGCGAAGCTTTGGAAGGGGTGGTGAACCAGACTCACAAAAATCTTGAAATCATTATTTCTGAGGATTGCTCTCCCTGTGAAGAGACGAAGGCGCTTATCAGGGAGTACGAAAGACGGGATAATAGAATCAGATGTTTTAGACAGAAAAGTAATCTCGGGCCCCCTGCCAATATTCACTTTGTTCTTACACAAGCCACAGGCGAATTCTTTATGTGGGCTGATGATGATGATTTAAGAGATGAAAGATGGGTAGAGGTTCTCTTAAAGAAAGGTGCTCAGGAAGATACCGCTATAGCGATAGGTAACGTTGTTTCAATTGACCCGGATAAAAATGTTGTAAAAAGGTATAGTCCTTTTCAGTTTTCAGGTCCCAGGCCAATTAGACTGGCGCGGTATTTTCTGGATGAACCCGAAGAGGGTAAGGCGAATGTCGTTTGTGGACTTTTCCGCACGGATTTCCTTCGAAGTATAAAATACTGGGGAGAATATGACCGCAGTCTATTTGCCAATGACATACTGTTTTCGATCGACTGTCTGCAGTACGGGACTTTTGAAGTCGATACATCCGTCACGATCTACAAACGCTTCGCGGCAGGGAAAGATTTGCCGGCATCATCTCTGGGTGATCTGATCCTCAGGGTTTACAGACGTATTCAGCATGACTTGGTATGTGTTGGTATTGTTAACCATTGGCTGGACAAGACCGTGCTTTTTCTCCTTATCCCCGTAAAGTTGGTCAGGCAACTGATCTACAAGATTATCAACCGAAGCAAATGATAATTTCTAGAATCATCGGAGGGTTAGGTAACCAGATGTTCCAGTATGCAGCGGCCCGTTCCTTGGCGATCAGGAAGCAACAGCCTCTTTTTCTCGACGCTTCAGATTTTACTAATTATGCGCTGCATCGCTTCGAATTGACGAGAGTTTTCGATTGTCCGGTGGAATTGGCCAGCAATGAAGAGATGCAGCATGTTCTGGGCTGGCGGGCAAGCCAAAGCATAAGGAGTGTATTGAGCCGTTCGCACTTTGGCAGGCTTCGCGGGCGCAACTTTTTGGTCGAACCGCATTTTGAGTACTGGCCAGAGCTTTTTGAAATTCCTGGAGATTGCTACTTAGTTGGTTATTGGCAATCAGAAAAATATTTTATTGAAATGGCTACTGAAATCCGTCGCGACTTCACTTTCAAATCACCTCTGGCGGGTAAAAACCTTGAACTAAGCAAAAAGATCGAAGCCTGCAATTCAATCAGCCTCCACATTCGCCGAGGTGATTATGTTACTGATGCTAAAACAAAGAGCACTCTTGGTGTCTGTTCTCTGGGGTATTATCGAGATGCGATTGCGCACCTGGTTGATAAGGTTTCTTCCCCCTGTTTTTTTGTCTTTTCCGACGATATCTCATGGGCCAAAGCTCATCTGGGCTTGGATCTCCCCTGCACATATATTGATCATAACCATGGCGAGGAAAATTACCGTGATATGCAGTTGATGAGTCTTTGTCGACACAACATCATTGCCAATAGTTCGTTTAGCTGGTGGGGGGCATGGCTAAACCCCCATTCTGACAAAATAGTGATTGCTCCGAAACGGTGGTTTGCAAGTCAGATGAGTTCGACAGATCTTGTGCCTTTGACATGGACGAGACTGTAAAGTGGATAAGATGGTACCGCTAATTACCGTCGTTATGCCTGTGTACAACGCTGGCAGGCATCTTAGGGCTGCTGTTCTTTCTATCGTCAGGCAGACATATACCAGCTGGGAGCTGTTGATTATTGATGATGGTTCCACGGATGATGCCTTTACATCAATTTCTGATATTCATGATGCCCGTATTCGGGTGTTGCGGGATGGAGAGAACCGTGGATTGGCATGCCGCCTGAACGAAGGTATCGATATGGCAAAGGGAGATTACTTTGCCCGTATGGATCAGGATGACATCGCTTATCCGGAGCGACTGAGCAAGCAGTTTGAAACGCTACGAAAAAAATCGGATTTGGATCTTCTAGCCACGCGCTGCATTACGATCTCACAGGAAAATGAACCTGTGGGGTTGCTTCCTTATGCCGCTACCCATGAGGAAATCTGCGCCCATCCTTGGCGCGGTTTTTACATGCCTCACCCAACCTGGATGGGAAAAATTGAGTGGTTTCGAAAATATCGTTATACGATTCCCGAGCCACATCTTTGTGAAGATCAGGATTTGCTAACAAGAAGCTACGAAAACAGCTGTTTTTCCGTCGTTCCTGAAATCCTACTTGCCTATCGCATTAGCAGAAAGAAGAGTTTGAAAAAACTTTTTCGGACACGATATTCGTTATTAAGAATGCAAATGCGTAATTATATTCAATCCCATCATCCAGGGTTCTTTTTTCTTGCTTTAGCCTTATTTATTGTGCGCATTATGTTGGATATATTAAACTCAGCTCTCCCGGAAAATTACCAAAAGGGGCGTCATCGTTCACAATATATAGATGGTACTGATTTAAAAAAATGGCAGCAGGTATGGGACAATCTAGGTGATTGATTGGTATAAGACTTGATGAGAATGAAAGTGTGCATTGTCGTGGCCAGTGAAATGACCGTAAAGGCGTTCCTGAAAGAGCAGATCATTGCGCTGAGTAGACGGTATGATGTGACCCTTGTTGTAAATTCCGACCTTCCCAACTTTGCTGAGCAGAATGGGTTGCCCATTAAAGTTATTCCTCTGGCCATTGAGCGTTCTATTAACCCTATTGCCGATCTGCAGGCATTGTATCGACTGGTTTGCATATTCCGCCAGCATCGCTTTGATCTTATTCACTCTGTGACCCCGAAAGCTGGGCTGCTTGCCATGCTGGCTGGAAAGATGGCCGGTGTTAGTTTCCGGATGCATACCTTTACCGGTCAGGTGTGGGCAACCCGACATGGCCTCTCCCGCATATTATTGAAAACCATGGATCGTCTGATGGTCTGGTCAGCGACTCACCTGTTGGCAGATAGTGCCTCGCAAAAGCGGTTTCTGATTGAGCAGGGTGTGAGCCGTAGTGACAAGATTAATGTTCTCGCTGACGGCTCGATCAGCGGCGTGGATGTCGAGAGGTTCAGGCCGGACAGCTCAGCAGGTTCGGTCATGAGAGAGCAGCTGGGGTTGAGTGAAGATGATATCCTGCTGCTGTTTTTGGGGCGTCTGAACAGGGACAAGGGGGTGCTGGATCTGGCGGCATCATTTGCGGCTGTCGCTGGGCGGTGTAAGCAGCTGCATCTGCTGTTCGTCGGGCCCGATGAAGGTGGCTTGAAGGAAGAGATAAAACTGGTTTGTGCAGCATATGGTGAACGTATCCACTTTGTCGGTTATACCGACAGGCCGGAGTCCTGTTTTGCAGCGGCTGATATTTTCTGTCTTCCAAGCTATCGCGAAGGGTTTGGTAGCGTGATTATCGAAGCCGCAGCTTGTGGCTTGCCTGCCATTGGTTCAAGAATTTATGGCATTTCCGATGCCATCCGTGATGGTGAAACCGGACTGCTATTTGAAGCAGGAAGCGTGGATGAACTGAGTGGGGCTATTGAACGAATGGCTCAATATCCTGAGCAACGACATGCAATGGGCCAAGCCGCCCTGAAGCGTGCAAGGAACCACTTTCCAACAAAACGGCTGGTTCAGGCGTGGCTGGATTACTATGATGGTCTGCAATGAAACGACTGTTTGATCTTTTCGCCGTCATAAGCGGCTTGCTTGTATTGTGGCCACTGCTGCTGTTACTAGCGCTGTTGGTTCGCATAAAACTTGGTTCACCTGTGCTGTTCAGGCAGCAGCGACCCGGCCTACATGGAGTTCCATTTTTCATCTATAAATTCCGGACCATGACTGATGACAGGGATATGAATGGAGAGTTGTTGCCGGATGCTGACCGGCTGCCACCGTTCGGCAGTCTGTTGCGCAGATTCAGTCTTGATGAGTTGCCTCAGCTCTATAATGTGCTCAAAGGTGATATTAGCCTGGTTGGCCCGAGGGCATTACTGATGGAGTATCTTCCACTGTATAATAATCAGCAGGCGAGACGGCATGATGTGAAGCCCGGCATCACCGGATGGGCTCAGGTCAATGGACGCAACGCTATTAGCTGGGAAGAGAAGTTTGAATATGATCTGTGGTATGTGGACCATCATTCATTTCTTCTGGATTTGAAGATACTCTGGATGACACTGTTGAAAGTTGGTCGTTCGGAGGGAGTGGCAAAATCCGGTCATGTAACAATGGAAAAGTTTCTGGGGAGCCCCAAATGAATCAATTACTTATTCTTGGTGCCGGTGGTCATGGAAAAGTCATTGCCGAAACCGCTGAAGCCAGTGGCGAATGGCAGAAGATAGCCTTGCTGGATGACAGGTCTGAAGATCTCAACGGCACACTGCGCTGGCCCGTGCTTGATAAGGCCGGCAGGGCTGACCGATTTATCTCAGAATATTCACATGCGACTGTCGCCATAGGTGATAGCACAAGGCGGCTTGAGTGGCTTGATATGCTCTCCTCTTATGGGTTTAAGATTCCATCTCTGATTCACCCCGCGGCCTGGATTAGCCCCTCCGCACGCTTGGCTGAAGGGTGTGTAGTGATGGCCAATGCAACGGTGCAGGCAGATGTCCAGCTTGGTCGTGGTTGTATTGTAAATACAGGGGCGAGTGTGGATCACGATGGTGTGCTTGGTGATGGTGTGCATGTTTGCCCTGGCGTGAGTCTGGGGGGAGACGTGCAAGTAGGCAGAGGGAGCTGGCTGGGGATTGGTGCCTCGGTGATTCAGGGAGTTCGCATCGGTGAGCATGTGACTGTCGGAGCAGGCGCAGTTGTAATCAGTGATATTTCGGATGGCATGACGGTTGTCGGTGTCCCGGCAAAAGGAATTTCCGGAGGTCTGGATTAACTATGAGTTTCCCCATCTGGCCTGATTACGATAAGGATGAGATTGCTGCGGTTGAAGAGGTCTTGCGATCGGGCAAGGTGAATTATTGGGGTGGTGATCAGGGCGACAGCTTTGAGAAGGAGTTTGCGGCCTACACGGGTGTAAGGCACGCAGTAGCGCTTGCCAACGGGACTGTGGCACTGGAAGCGGCTCTACATGCACTGGGTATAGGCGATGGCGATGAGGTAATTGTGCCAGCCAGAACCTTCATTGCTACGGCAAGCAGTGTGGTTATGTGTGGTGCTGTGCCGGTGGTGGCCGACATCGATCTCCATAGTGGCAATTTGACAATTGAGACAATCGAGGCGGCTCGCACTGAAAAGACAAAGGCTGTGATTGTTGTCCATCTCGGTGGTTGGCCATGTGATATGCCCGAGATTATGCGTTATGCCGAAACGCATGGACTGAAGGTGATTGAAGATTGTGCTCAGTCGCATGGAGCTGAAATTGATGGGCAGAAGGTAGGTTCGTTTGGCCATGCTTCGGCATTCTCATTCTGCCAGGATAAAATCATATCCACTGGTGGTGAGGGCGGAATGCTGACAACTGATGATCAGGATGTCTGGAAAAAGGTGTGGGCATTGAAAGATCACGGGCGAGATTATGACGAGGTCTTTAATCGTCACCATCAGCCAGGGCATCGTTGGTACAGCACTACATTCGGAACCAACTGGCGTTTGACGGAGATGCAGTCAGCTATCGGCAGGATTCAGTTAAAGAAGCTGCCTGAGTGGCTCTCTGTCAGGCGTAGTCATGCAGCACAGTTGATTGATGGCCTGTCCGATGTTCGGGGGCTGAATATTCATCTTCCCGGTAGAGGGGTTCTGCATTCCTACTATCGGTTTTACGCGTCCATAGATATGGAGAGACTGCACGCTGACTGGAACCAGGATCGTATTATTGATGCTATCAAAGCGGAGGGTGTCCCCTGTTTTCATGGCAGTTGCAGTGAAATCTATCGTGAGAAGGCCTTTAAACAGTTTATGCGCGACAGTTATCCATTACCAAACGCGCGCTTTGTCGGTCGTAGTAGCATGGCTCTGCTGTTACATCCGAACCTTCAGTCAGAGCATATGGAAAAAACAGTTTCGGTGGTCAGGCAAGTATTCTCATCTGCAGCCGGGTGATCCATTTCCGGTTCTCGGCCTTCTGTTCACCCTTTTGAGCTGCGATGTGGCTCAATTGACAGGAGGCGATAAATATCGATTTCAGCAGTTGGCACCTTTTTAATAGTGATGCTACACTGATAGAAAGCAGTGAAAATCGGTTTGTTATTTTATGCCGATATGCTCACTGTTTGCATACAGGGCGGGGAAGCCTTGTGAAAAATTAAATAAGGAAGGGAAACAAAATGAACATAAAATTCATTCTACCCATGCTGGCATTGGTCGGCATGTTATTCATTGCCGCTCCAGTTCAGGCTGGAGAGAAGGTAAACATCAATAACGCAACTATTGAAGAGTTGCAGGCGGTTAAAGGCATCGGCCCTAAAACCGCTGCTGCGATTGTTGCATATCGAGATGCTCATGGAGCGTTCAAGCATGTTGATGATCTTGAAAATGTTAAAGGCAGTGGAGAGAAAAAACTCGAAAAAATTGAGAACAAGCTGACTGCTGAAAAAACTGGTGGCTAGCATAGGAAGATCTAGTTTTTGAGTTATGATTAAAGGGCGTGGTTTATACCGCGCCCTTTTTTGTTATGATTCGAAACAATGAGTAAATTATCCGTTTGGGCATATCGCTGGCTGGCTTTGATCCATGATGCAGTCTGGGTTCCGCTAGCCCTTCTTATGGCATTTTTACTGCGCTTTAATCTTGAAGGCATCCCTGCCCTGTATGTATCGGGATTCTGGCTTTTGACCAGTGTCGCACTTCCGGTTCAACTTGTTTCATTCCACTATTTTGGTCTTTATCGGGGTATCTGGCGATTTGCTTCGGTTCCTGACCTTGTTCGAATTATAAAAGCTGGTTTAGTCGGCGCGCTTGTGACATTTCTTATTCTCTTTGTCTGGCAGCGTCTCGAGGGTATTCCACGCTCTGTCACTGTGCTCTATCCACTTCTTCTGATTGCCGGTTTGGCAATTCCCCGGCTTTTTTATCGCTGGTTAAAGGATCGTAGTTTTGCTTTGGCTTCCCAGGAGGGGAAGAGGGCATTGATTGTTGGCGCTGGCCGAGCTGGCGAGCTTCTGGTTCGGGATCTCCTAAAGGATGGGCAGTATTTTCCTGTGGCATTCCTGGACGATAATCGCAAAAAACATGGCCTTGATATTCATGGTGTGCGAGTTGTGGCCGGCACGGACACATTTGAAGAGCAGGTTGAAAAGCTAAATGTTGAGATTGTTCTGTTAGCAATCCCATCAGCGTCCGCTGGCCTGATGCGAAGTCTCGTGGATAAGAGTCTGATACTGAAAATACCATGCAGGACTCTGCCATCATTGACTGAGCTGGCAGAGGGCAAGGTTGAGGTTGGAACACTCAGGGAAATCAAAATTGAAGACCTGCTCGGCAGGGAAGAGATATCTCTGGATGACCTGCAGGTCAGGGAGTTTCTTAAAGGCAAACGGGTGCTGATTACCGGTGCAGGTGGGTCAATCGGCTCAGAATTTTGCAGGCAGGTTGCGGAGTATCAGCCTGAGAAGCTGATTATGGTGGATCACGGAGAGTACAACCTCTATCAGATTGATGGTGAGATGCGTATGGCGAGGGATGGGCTGGTTGTCTCCCTGCTTGGTGACATACGTGATGAGGCACGTATGCGGTGGATATTTGAATATTATCAGCCTCAAGTGGTGTTTAATGCAGCAGCCTATAAACATGTGCCTCTGGTCGAGGAGAATCCTGCCGAGGGTGTGAAAACCAACGTGCTGGGCACTTCCAGGATCGCCGACCTTGCTGTCGAATATGGATGTGAAAAGTTTGTTCAGGTCTCTACCGATAAGGCGGTAAACCCAACCAATGTGATGGGTGCGAGCAAACGGGCTGCCGAGATCTACTGCCAGAATCTCAATGCCCGTTCCGCCAAAACGGCATTTATTACCACCCGTTTCGGCAATGTGCTCGGTTCAGCCGGTTCGGTGGTGCCGCTGTTTGAAAAACAGATTAAGCAGGGAGGGCCTATAACCGTCACCCATCCCGAAATCACCCGTTATTTTATGACCATTCCCGAGGCGGTTCGGCTGATTCTTCAGGCTGGAAGTATGGGTGCGGGGGGTGAGATCTTTGTGCTCGATATGGGTGAGCCGGTAAAAATCATCGATCTGGCCGAGCAGATGATTCATCTCTCAGGCATGGAGGTCGGTAAGGATATCGAGATCAAGTTCACCGGCCTGCGTCCGGGTGAAAAGCTCTATGAAGAGCTGTTCCACCACTCTGAATCACTGATGGGAACCTCGCATCCGAAGATCATGCTATCTGCCAGTCGCGAAGTGGACTGGAATGAGATGCAGGCACTGCTGGAGAAGCTGCGCGGCGCCTGTGCTGAGCGCGAAGTTGATAGAGTCCGTGCCCTGCTGCAGGAGATGGTTCCGGAATTTGTGCAGTCATCAGCTGCAAGCGAAGTGGCCAAACCTGATGGAGCGAAACTGCACTGAACCATTCACCAGCCAATTCGAAGGTTGCCAATGCGTCAATAAAGTACGTCGATGTGGCCGTATTTTCACCGCTGCACGGCACCTATACCTACCTGTGGCCTGAAAACCTTGGAGAACCGGACGTTGGTTTAAGAATCCGTATTCCTTTTGGAAAGGGGTGGCGCTATGGCGTAGTCATTTCTCTTCGTCATGATACGCCCAAGCACGAGAGTAAGCTGGTTGATGATCGTCTCGATCTAACCCCTTCCTGTAGTGCCTCCTACCTTTCATGGATTGAACGGGCCAGTCGTTACTATCTGGCACCATACGGTGAGTTCTTAGAGACGGCTCTGGCGTGGGGTGGCACCGATGAGAAACGGAAGTTTCGGCTGCTGGATTGTGAGAAGCTCTCCGAGTCTGATCCGGAGCTGGCCGATATCTTTACCACCCGGCGACCACTCTCACTCAAAACAGTTCGTGAACGCTGTTCCGAACCAGCTGTGCAGATGCGGCTTTTGCAAAGCGTTGATGCAGGCGCTCTGGAAGAGCTGTTAACTGATAAACAAGCTGATTCCAAAACCACCGATAAACCTGCCATCAAACTTCGCCCTACTCAGCAGAAAGCATTTGATGCGATTGTGGAGAGTGTTGATGGGTTTAAGGCTCATCTGCTGTTTGGTGCAACCGGTTCGGGCAAAACCGAAGTTTATCTCAGAGCTGCAGAGGAGCAGGCGAAGCAGGGAAGACAGGTGATGATTCTTGTTCCGGAAATTGCACTGACACCGATGTGGCTTGAACGACTCCAATCCCGATTCGCCCGAATTGGAATCTGGCACTCTGCTATGGGTGTGGATGATCGCAGGTCTGTTCTTGAGCAGCTGGATTGTCTTGATGTGCTGATCGGCACCCGCTCAGCTCTTTTTCTTCCACTGCCTAAGCTGGGCTTCATCGTTGTGGATGAAGAGCATGACGGCTCATTTAAGCAGCATGATGGTGTGGCTTATTCTGCAAGGGATATGGCGCTTCTGCTTGGGCAGGAGATGAAGGTTCCCGTTGTGCTCGGTTCAGCCACTCCAAGCCTTGAGAGCTGGCGTCAGGTGAAGTGCGGCACGATGCAGCTGCTCGAACTACCCGAGCGGATCAGTCCTCATGCTCATATCACGCCTGAAGTGGTCGATCTCCGTGATGGTCACGAGGTACTGTCAGGCAAATTACTAACTGCACTGGAGAAGACATGCGAGCAGGGGCAGCAGTCGATCCTGTTTCTTAATCGGCGTGGTTACTCTCCGGCTCTTCAATGCACCGCTTGTGGTGATGTTCCCAAGTGCAGGTCCTGTTCACTCAATCTCACCCTGCATCGCCGGGCAGGGCAGCTGCGTTGTCATGCCTGTGGCTGGGTTGAGCCGGTACCAAGACACTGCGCCAGTTGCGGAGAGGACTCTCTTCTTCCTCTGGGGGCAGGCACTGAGAAGCTGGAAGAGCTGCTGGCCGAAAAACTTCCAGAGTTACACTTTGCCCGCTTTGATCGAGATGTCATTACAACTAATCAGAAGCTGCTTGATACCCTAGATCGTTTTTCCAAGGGTGAGATTGATTGCCTGATCGGCACCCAGATGCTGGTAAAAGGGCACCACTTTCCCAACGTCACGTTAGTGGGTGTGGTAAATGCAGATATGGGGCTCTCTCTTCCCGATTTCAGGGCAGGGGAGCGCTGGTGGCAGCAGATGACGCAGGTGGTGGGCCGTGCCGGACGTGGTGAACATCCCGGTCGAGTAATTATCCAGACAAATGCTCCTGAAGCATCATGGTTTGATCGAATCGGTGATGAGTCGGCATCTGAGGTGTTGGACGAAGAGCTCAGTTTGCGGGAGCAGCTCAGTTATCCACCTTATGCCCGCTGGGTTCGCATTGTCTTCTCATCCAGAGATCGAAACAGAGCCGAATCGGCTGCTGGCAGAATGGCGTCAGAGATTGAGTGTTGGGGGAAGGTTAAGATCAGTGGCCCGATGGATTGCCCTGTTGAACGCCTTTCCGGGCGTTACCGAATTGAGATTCTGCTGCGTGATAACTCACGCAAAATCCTGCCGTGGAAGTTGATGCCACTGTTACAGAAGATGCCAATTCCATCCGGAGTCCGCCGCAAGGTGGATGTTGATCCGATAGATATGATGTAGCCCCATCCGTGGGACTCTCCCTTCGGTCGCCCTAAAGTGCGTCCACAATTATACAGGATAGTATAATTACACGGCCTAACGCCCTGAAAGGGTGGCGCACAAGGATGTGCGCCATGAATTTCTCTGTCCTGAGAAATTGTGATGTAAGCCCCAATCGAGGCTAATTCGATTATCCAGTTTGCTGATCATTTCAATCAAAGGCGAAGAGTGTAGAATCACCTGTTTGCCCTTTCGGGGGCTTTCCCACTTTAGGAGACGGCATGAAAGAGAAGAACATCAGCGTGCAGGGTGCACGGGTTCACAATCTCAAAAATATCAGTCTGGATATTCCCCGCGATAAGCTGGTGGTAATCACCGGCGTTTCCGGTTCCGGCAAGTCTTCGCTGGCATTTGATACCCTCTATGCCGAAGGGCAACGCCGTTACGTTGAGTCACTCTCCGCCTATGCCCGCCAGTTTCTCGGCATGATGGAGCGTCCCGATGTTGATGCTATCGATGGCCTGTCGCCTGCTATCTCCATTGAGCAGAAAACCACTAGCCGTAACCCGCGTTCTACTGTCGGCACGATCACCGAAGTTTATGACTACCTGCGTCTGCTCTTTGCCCGTATCGGCCAGCCCTACTGCCATGGTTGCGGCAAGCCGATCACGTCGCAGCCAGCCAGCCAGATTATCGATGCGCTGATGCAGCTTAAAGAGGGGACAAAGCTTCAAATTCTTGCTCCTATTGCGCGTGGCAAGAAGGGCGAGTTCCGGCGCGAACTTGAGCGGGCAGGGCAGGATGGTTTTGTTCGTGTACGTATTGATGGCGAAGTGATCGACATCGAGGATGTAAGGCTGCTTGAGAAGAACATTAAGCATGACATCGAACTGGTGGTGGATCGTCTGGTAATCCGCGACGGCGTGCGTACCCGTCTGGCGGACTCTGTTGAAACCGCACTGAAGTTCGGTGACGGTATGATGATGACGCTCTCCGACGATGGCATCGAGAACTATTCGGAACGTTTTGCCTGTCCTGACTGCGGTATCTCCTATCCCGAGATTGAACCGCGCCTCTTCTCATTTAACTCACCTGTCGGCGCCTGCCCGCAGTGTGACGGCATTGGCACGCAGACCATCTTTGATCCGGCACTGGTTGTTCCCGATCCATCGCTAACGCTTAAGCAGGGAGCGATTGAGGTCTGGTCGGGAAGTGAATCATTCATGTATATGCAGACGCTTGAAGCGGTGACCAAACACTACAAGATCAATATGCGCACCCCATTTGAAAAACTGCCTGAAGAGGCACAGAAAGCACTTCTTTACGGTTCCGGTAGGGAGAAGGTTCGTTTCGAGTTCTCCACATCGATGCAGGAGCGAGTGGTTGAACGCCCATTTGAGGGAGTCATTCCCAATCTTGAGAGACGCTATCGAGAGACATCATCGGATGATGTGCGTGAAGAGCTGGCCAAATACATCAACAGCATCAATTGCCCCAGATGCGAAGGTTCAAGGCTGACGCGGGCAGCCAGGCATGTGCTGGTTGACGGCACATCATTGCCAGCCGTAGTGAAAATGCCACTGCGTGAATCAAAGCAGTGGGTAGAGTCACTCAACCTTTCCGAACAGCATCAGGCGATTGCAGAAAAGGTGCTGGAGGAGATTTCAGCCCGTATCGGCTTCATGATCGAGGTGGGGCTTGATTATCTCAGTCTTGATAGAACCTCAGGAACCCTCTCTGGCGGTGAGGCGCAGCGTATACGTCTGGCCACTCAGATCGGCTCCGCTCTGGTCGGCGTGCTCTACATTCTTGATGAGCCATCCATCGGCCTGCATCAGAGGGATAATGACCGGCTTCTGGCCACGCTGAAACGACTGCGGGACATTGGCAATTCAGTCATCGTAGTTGAACATGATGAAGAAGCGATCCGTACCGCCGACTGGGTGATCGATATGGGGCCACTGGCGGGTGAACATGGCGGTGAAGTGATAGGACAGGGAACGTTGGAACAGATTCTGGCAACAGAAAACTCCCTGACTGCCGACTATCTCTCAGGTCGCAAGTCAGTTGCCGTACCTAAGCGCCGAGAGGTGGCGAAGGATCATCCGATGGTGGGTGTTGAGGGCGGTTGTGAGCACAACCTTCAGAACGTGACCGGGCTCTTCCCGCAGGGGCGGCTGAGTTGCGTAACCGGCGTCTCCGGCTCTGGAAAATCAACATTGACCATTGATACGCTTTACCGGGGACTGGCACGAAGCAAGAGACAGATTTCAGAGCGGGTCGGTGCTCACACTGCCATGGTCGGTACTGATCTGTTCGACAAGGTCATCGACATCGACCAGAGCCCGATTGGGCGCACGCCGCGCTCCAACCCCGCTACCTATACCGGTGTTTTCACGCCGATTCGTGACCTGTTCTCCTCGGTTCCCGAATCACGGGCACGCGGTTATAAGCCTGGGC